>Ga0310695_10013309_pt1 | contig 11338 bp, 17 predicted proteins | sample RumenRJG_04DNA_FD_203882 | JGI IMG/M metagenome (GOLD analysis project Ga0310695, IMG submission 203882) | Bovine rumen microbial communities from Lethbridge, Alberta, Canada - RJG_04 (v2) (version 2) | ecosystem: Host-associated > Mammals > Digestive system > Stomach > Rumen | place: Canada... | reverse complement strand
ACCTCCTTCTCCGGATCTTTTTTGCCGGCTCTGGAGATGTATTTCACTGCGTTTCCCAGGCAGAAGCCCAGCTTCTTGTCTTCGATGTACTCGATCACCTCGATCTTCCCGTCGGTGTAATGGGCGGGCCGGTTGACCGGATCGTGATCGGTCAGTTGTTTTTCAAATGGCATCTTTCACACTCCTCTGCTGTTCTGATCTCCTCAGCGTCAAAGTCCTCCGGGTTCCCTATGTCCAGACAGATCAGCGGCTGCGGGCAGTCGATCAGGGCCGTCAGCTCCTTCGTCTGGAAGACCTTCCTGTTCTCGACATCAGCGCAGAGGAAGCCGATCTGCGCGTCCTCCGGCCATCTCTGCAGATACTCAATAAATTCTTTTACTGGCATTTAGCTTCTCCTTCCAAATCTTGTACAGCTTCGAGTTCTCCCGAAAGATCTCATCGACCTTCTCCAGCTCGCAGATCGTCGCGTACTGCAGGATCATGTTGATGATCCGCCTCGCCTGCGGCAGCGGCAGCATGACGAAGGTGTAGCCCTCATATCTGACTCCGGTCTTCGGATCCGTCCATGCAGGTTCCTTCTTTTTGACGCCCGCCTCCTTCGCGATCGCGTTCAGGTCCAGAGTCATCGACCAGCTTTGATTAAAGTCAACGCTCCCGATCTTCAGAATGTTGTCCTCCGTCAGCATGCTGCCTCCTTTCAGTGGTCCGCCGGATCTTCTGTCTGTAGATCTCCCTGAAGCCCGGCTCGTTCTTCCGGAAGTCCAGGAAGTACCGGAGCTGCTCCGTCATGACCGCGACGTCCACCAGCTCTTCGATGATGCTCTGCCGGGCTTCGTCCACGGTCATCTTCACCGGTACGCCGTGTCCGGCAGCCCGGTGGTACTTGCTGATCGCCTGGATCAGCTCCGCAGCTTCCTCCTGCATCTGCAGAAGAACTTCCTCAAGGCCGTAGTACTCCGCGTTCTCGATATTCTCCGCGATGGCCCTGCAGGTCTCCTCGTCGTATCTCATACCTTCCTCTCCTTCAGTGCTCTCATAAGTGCCGCCTGCGTCACGTCCTTCACCTTAAGGGCCCGCATGACCTGCTCGTCCACGGTGCCGGCCGCGATCAGGTGATTGATCACCACGGTCTTCGATGCCTGCCCCTGCCGGTACAGCCGGGCATTGGCCTGCTGGTACAGCTCCAGGCTCCAGGTCAGGCCATACCAGACGATGATGTGGCCGCCCTCCTGGATGTTGAGGCCGTGCCCTACGCTGGCCGGGTGGGCCATGATCAGAGGCACCTTGCCGTCGTTCCAGTCCGCGATGTCCTGCGAGGTGTTGAGGATCCGCACCTCCGGGAAGCGCTGTAGCAGTGCCTCCCTGTCCGCCTGGAAGTTGTAGAAGACCAGGATCGGCTGTCCCGGGCTGCAGTCTATGATCTCTTCCAGGGCGTCCAGTTTCTTCTCATGGATCCGGTGCGGCACCTTGTCGAAGTCGTAGGCGAAGCCGTTGGCCAGCTGCAGGAGCTTTCCCATGACAGACGCCGCGCTGAAGGCTTCGATCGTCGTGCCGTCCTCCATCCGCAGCAGTGCCGCCTGCTCCATCTGCCGGTAGGCTTCCATCTCCTTCGGATCCAGCCGGACCGGGATCTCGTTCTCGATCCGGTCGGGCATCTTCAGATAGTCCTCGGCCTTCATGCTCATGCAGATGTCCTCCAGGAGTCGGTTGATCTTCTTCTGGGCCCCGGGCTTCTCTACATAGATCCCGTAGGAAGGATCCCGTGAGACGTTCCGGAAGAACTCCAGCCGGTAGCCGGTGATGGTCCGGCCCAGGCGCTCGCCCCTGTCCAGCAGGTAGATCTCGCTCCACAGATCCAGGTAGCCGTTGGCCGCGGGCGTGCCGGTGAGGCCGATCACCCTCCCGGATCTCACGATCACCTTCCGAAGGGCCTTGAAGCGCTTCGCCTCCGGAGACTTGAAGGAAGACAGCTCGTCGATCACCACAGTGTCGAAGTCCCACTCCGGCAGCTCCCTGATCAGCCAGCAGACATTCTCCCGGTTGATCACGTAGATGTCCGCCTCGGCCCTGAGGGCCTTCTTCCTGCTGGCAGGGCTCCCCAGGATCTTCGAGATCCGGAGATGCTGCAGGTGGTCCCACTTCTGTGTCTCCCTGCTCCAGGTATCCTCCGCCACTCTCTTCGGTGCTATGACCAGGACCTTCCGGACGTCCAGGCTGTCGATCAGGTCGCTGACAGCGGTCAGCGTCACGACTGTCTTGCCGAGGCCCATGTCCAGGAAGAGGCCGCAGCGGTCATGCTCCATAATCCAGTTGTAGGCTGTCTGCTGGTACCCGTGCGGGACGTATCTCATCTAAAAACTCCTCCAGTTCTTTCATGCCATGAAGCACCACGACCTTCATGCCGAGGTCTCTGAGCTTCCCGATCTGTCTTGTCTGGCCCGGGCTTAACCGGCCGGTCTCCGTTTTCAGTTCGACGAAGGTGATCACGCCGGGCAGGATCACGATCCGGTCCGGCACGCCGGTGTTGCCTGGGCTTACAAACTTGTAGGCCATGCCGCCCATCTTCCGGACTTCCCGGACCAGCTTTTTCTCTATCTCTGATTCCAGCATTTCTCTCCTTTCTGAGGGTGTGAAAAGTGTGAAGACTTTTTCGGTGTCACTCTATATAGCCTCTACGCGTGTGCGTATACGCGTTTACGCGGGCGCTCATCACGCCTAATCTTCAAATAATCTTTATTAAAGAAATTCTTTTCACACTTTTCACACCCCGCATAAATCAAGGGTTTCAGGCGTGAAAACCCCGTTTTGGCTTTTCACACCGCTTTTCACACTTTTCACGGCAGGGTGTGAAAAGCTCTGAAGGTGTGAAAAGCTCCTTTCACAGGTTTTCACATTACTTTTCACGCTCATAAACGCCTCCGGACCCGTAGCCGCGGATCCGTTTATTCTTCTGGGACCGGTACCATCCGGACATCTTCCGCATGATCTTCCCGATCGCGTAGGAGTCTTTCTGCTCCATCTGCCCTATAGGCCTCCGGAAGCACTCCACCCAGACTTCCGCATTGCAGACGCGGTCCCGCTGCATGACGCCCGGATGATCTTCCCTCGCCTCGAAGTCTGAGTTCAGCCAGTCAAGGCGCTGCTGGATGGTCCTGTCGTACCAGTCCTCCGGCAGCAGGGTGTCGAGGTACTCCTGCACCTGGCCCTCCTTCGGATCCGACTCAAGTGCCTGCCGCTGCCGCTCCTCGGCTTCCTTCAGGACGTCGCCGCGGAGGATCAGCTCCTCGCCGGTGCTGAGCCGGTACTTCGCCTCCGCCCATATCTGGGCCACGTCGTCCGCGGTCATGTCCCAGGGCTCCAGCAGGCCCTCGCCTGCTACCCTGATGTCCCAGAAGCGACGGTTCCCCTGCAGGTCGCGGAGGTAGCCGGCGTCCCCGGCGTTGGTCGTTCCGATGAAGATGCACTGCCGCAGGTGGTGCGTGACCCTCCGGGCGTAGGCAGCCCGGTAGACATCGTCCTGCCTGCTGATGAAGCTCCGCAGCGTCTCGATGTCGGTCTTCCGCATCCCGGCCAGCTCCCCGATCTCGAGGATCCAGTAGCCCTGCAGCTTCTCCGCCCCGGCCTTCGTCGCCGTGTCTGAGAGGCTCAGGCTGTCGTTAAACCACTCGCCGCCGAGTTTCTGGATCAGGGTGCTCTTGCCGATGCCCTGCGGACCGTTGAGGACCAGGATGGTGTCGAACTTACAGCCCGGCACCAGGATCCGCTTCACTGCCGCGCAGAGCGTCTTCCTCGTGATTTGCCTGGTGTACTCTGAGTCGTCCGCCCCGAGGTAGTCGATCAGCAGGGTGTCCAGGCGCTCGGTCCCGTCCCATACCGGCAGCGTCTCCAGGTATTCCCGGACCGGGTGCACGGCCCTGTCGTCCGCGACCTTCTGCAGGCCGTCCATGACCGTCTGCCTGGGAAACTGGGCGAACTTCTCCAGGTAGGCCCGGAGCTGCACGTCGTCCGAGTCTGTCCAGATCCCGGACTTCTTTCCCCAGGGCAGCTCCTTCACGATGTCGATCGTGTCCGCCATGAGGTTCGTGTGGATCCCGTCAAAGTCTTCGTTCATCCGCAGGAGCACCGTGACATTGTGGATCGTCGTCTTGATCAGGCCCTTGTCCGTGCGCTCCAGATCGGCCTCAGTGACTTCCTCGCCGTCGTCCTCGAACTCTCCCCGGGCTTCGGCCAGCTGCTCCTCCGTGAGCCGCCTGGTGACTTCAGGATCGTGGGCAGCGAGGGAGCACATGGCCGCGAAGCTCGGCAGCTTGTTGACCGGCGTGTCCGGCAGGGCCCGGGCGTCCTTGTCCCCGAAGAGATGCAGCCTCACCAGGTCGAAGGCATTGCAGAGCCTCCCGCTGGCCGGATCGGTGCTGTGGTTGGAGTAGGCGAAGGCGCCGTCCTCGTACAGCACCAGGCCCGCGCTGGTAGATCCGCCGGTGTAGGTGTACCTTCCCTTCCCGGCGTCCACGTAGGCTTCCGGCAGGTACTTCGCGATGGCAGCGGGCACGTCATAGACGCGGCAGAAGGCGCCGACCATGCCGGGCTTCGTCGTCGGATCTCCCTGCTTGTCGGCCGTCTTCTTATGGATGGCTTCCACTCTGGAAGAGACCGGCCAGCTGGACACGTCCGTCCAGTCCGGGTACTGCTTCAGCACGGCGTCGGCGCTGAGGAGCTCGCCCTCGATATGGTCGAAGAGGTACTCCCCGTCCCGGCTGTAGCTCGGCCAGTACATCAGCCGGCTCGGCTGGTAGGTGGTGTCGTCGAAGTAATCGATGCCGATCTCCAGCGCCACGCGCCTCGCGATGGCCTCGTACTCGTCCGGGCTCACGTTCCTGTCCAGCGGGATGATCAGCCGGTACCTGGGCGCCTCCGGCCGATGCTTGTGGGTGCTGTAGACCGCGCAGGTGTATCCGACGGTCAGCTTGATCTCATCCCAGAGGTCCGGCACTCCGTTGTCCACGTCGAGCGTGAGCATGCTGCGGAGCTTCACCGTCTGGGCGTTACGCTTCCCGCCCTGGAGGACGCCGCCGACGAAGCCGCCGATGTCCTTGATCGCATCCTGTTCGTCCTTGCTCATCCGCAGGTATTCCGCCTGCGTCTCCTGTGTCATGGTGGGCTTGCCGAATCGGTCGCGGAGGAGCTCCGCCCAGGTGATCTCCTTATTCTTCCACTTTTTGTCGAAGCGGCTCTTGCCGATCGAGATCCAGTAGGTCTTGTCTTTCAAGGATCTCCCCCTCCCCTCCCCTCTCCGTTATGGTGACTCTTTTGCATTGGTGAGGCTGAAACTGCGCTTCAGGTATTCGACCTTCTCCGGATCCACCAGGAAGGATTCCCCGGACGTCAGCTTCAGGATCCTCGACTCCTCATGGAAGTAAGTGATCTGATTCGTATTGATAAATGTTGCTTTATCTATCTTTATGAACATGGCTTAATCCTTCTTGTAGAATGTCGTCTCATAGCCGTCGCCCCTCAGCAGGAGCTCTTTGGCCCATGCCGGAGACTGGCCCATAGCCTCGGAGATCTTCCGGTAGGCGTCCCGGTCTTCATCCGGAACGTCCACGATCATCTCGTCGTGCACGTGCATGACGATTTGGTAGCCCATCCGGGCGACGCGCTGCAGGGCTTCTGCAAGGCAGTCCCTGCCGATCGCCTGCACGCAGTTCTCGACCAGCTTCCCGCCATAGGTCTCGGATCGCGTCCAGCGCTTCGTCTCCTGGTCCATGCCGGCGTAGGTGATATGCTCCCGGCCGTCGTCCATCCGGACCACTCTCGCGTCCCAGTAGCACAGCTTCCGCCCGGAGGGCAGGATCATGAAGAGCGCGCCGCCCTTCATGAAGAACTTCACGCAGTGGTCCCGGCCTGCCGTTGTTGCCCTGCTCTCCGGCCGGAGCTCCTGGATCGCGACCTTCGCGGCCAGCTCCATCCGGCGCCAGAGGGCCGGGATATGCGGCGAGGCTTCCCGCCACTGGTCCACGATGCCCTGCATCTCCTCTTCCGGGATCGAGCCGGTGGTGTCCATGCGCTTCATGGCTCCCACGCCTCCCTGGTAGCCCAGGGCCAGCTCCGCGACCTTGCCGCGCTGCCTGAGGTGGCCATTGATCCCATGCTTCTCGACGGGCACGTGATACATCTGAGAGGCCGAAGCGCAGTAGATGTCCCCTCCGTTCTTGAAGACGTCCATCCGCCACTGCTCCCCGGCCAGCCAGCCGAGGATCCGCGCCTCTACAGCTGAGAAGTCACAGACCACGAAGCGGCAGCCTGGCGACGCCACGAAGGCGGTCCGGACCAGCTGGGAGAAGATGAAGGCGGTCTCGCCCCAGATCATCTGCACGGCCTCGAAGTCCTTCGCGGCCACGAGCTCCCGGCAGTACTCGATGTCGTCGATGTGGTTCTGCGGCAGGTTGTGCGTCTGCACGATCCGGCCCGCCCAGCGTCCTGTCCGGTTGGCTCCGTAGAACTGCAGGATCCCTCTCAGACGGCTGTCCTTGCAGACTGCCTGGACCATCGCCTGGTACTTCTTTGTCGAGGTCTTGCCGAGGGCCTGCCGGATCTCCAGCACGCGCCGCACCTTCAGCGGGATGTCCTGCTTCAGGGCCGCGGAGACGGTCTCCTTCGTGACTCCGTCCATCTCCACGCCCTGATCAGCGAGCCAGGCCCGGAGCTGCGTCACACTGTTCGGGTTCTGCAGCCCGGTGAGCCGGGCTGCTTCCTCCGTCAGTTCCTTCGTCCGGATCGCGTCGTACTCCAGGATCCCTTCGATGTACGGGATGTCCAGGAGCACGCCGTGATCGTTTGTCCGCTGGTCCCAGCACCAGAGCGCCTGCTCCTTCGGATCCATCGGCCCGTAGGCGTCCAGCTTCTCCAGGATCGCCTGCTCCGCGTCCACGTCCCGGGCGTTGTACTCCACGAAGAGCTGCCACTTCTCCGGCGCGTGCTCCGGCATGTTCCTCCGCCTGCCGCCGTTCGACTTCGTGGCCTTGCAGGGCTTAGAGAAGTACTGGATGAGGGCCTTGCCGGTGCTGAGCTTCTGCTGGTCCTCCGCGAGATCCAGGGCGGAGCCGACGCCCGCCAGGTTCATCGGCAGGCCCAGCATGGCCGCCCGGATCATCGTGCACTGCCACTGCTCCGGCTCCATGTACCCGAAGTACTGGGCGAGGCAGGTCCGCTCGAAGTTTGCGTTGAAGGCCGTCTTTAAAACGGCGGGATCATGCAGCGCTTTGTAGAAGTCCGGGTATTCCACCTGGACGTACCAGATGGCCTCCTCCCTTGTCATGCCGGCGGTCTCGATCACGGCTGTCGCCGGCATATCGTCGAAGCGATACCCGATCAGGAGGATCTCGAAGCCCGGCGCCTCGGCATAGGCGTAAGCGCCGGTCTTCGTGATGTCAGCGGAGCTGAAGGTCTCGATGTCGATGCCGCAGCGCCGCATCACAGCAGATCCTCATCGTCCTCGTCATCGTCGGCGAAGTCCTCCTCAGCCGTTGCGGAGGTGCCTCCGAGGCGGGTGTCGTCCCTGAGCTTCATGATGTTGTTGATGTAGGCTCCGATGCCCTTGTTGCCACTGTTGCTGTATCCGGAGAAGTTGACGGAGACGCGGGCCCAGCAGCCGGAGTACAGCTCGTTGGGATCGATCATCTCGTTCTTGTACTCGTCGAGGACCTGCGGCGCCCTGGTGCTGCTGGCGTTGAAGTACCACATGCCCTTGAACTCCGGCCGATCCGGACGGTCCTCGTCGCCGTCATGGATCGGGTACTTCAGGTTGGCCGGGATCTTCCCGCCCCACTTCGAGGCGTCGTCCACTGCGGTCTGCTTGATCGCTTCGTCGAAGATCTTCTTCAGTGCCTTGTCCGCTTTCGGGAACATGATGCAGACGCTGTACTTCGGATCAGATCCTTCGATCTGCCTGGGCTTGAACACATTGACATAGGACAGTCTGACGGGGTTCTTCTTCTTGGTAACAACTTTTGCCATAGTAGGCCTCCTTAATCTTCTTCAAAGTCTGTTTTCGCTGTGTTGAGTGCCGGTCTCTTATCCGATTCCGGCACGAGTGTCGGCGCGCCCGGAGGCTTCACGATCAGCCCGGCGATCAGCGTCTCGAGCTTCTTCTTACCTCCGACGACCTTCTCCATCGCCGTGATGCCGAGGAGCTCCGGATCCTTATAGAGCAGGACCTTCTCGAAGCCGGCAGCCAGGAGCCGCTTCTCGACCTCCTGCGGATCCGAGTACTTCCTGTTGCTCCTGCCCTCGACGAGCTTCCAGCCGGGCCACTGCCGGCCGTGCTCGGCCTCTTCCTGGGCGTACTCTTTCACGTCCGAGATCCAGCTGAGGATCTTCCCGGCGCGGCCGAGGATGTCGCTGATCTCCTCGTCTTCCAGAAGCGGCGGATCCTTGAACTCGTACTTCGCGATCTCCAGGGCTTCCTCGGCGCGGGCCCTGCAGGTCGCCTTGCACTTGCAGAAGCGGCACCAGTCTCCGGGATGCGCTTCCCCTTCGCCCTTCATGGCCATCTCGGCTCTGGGCTTCACGACCTCGTTGCCCCACTTCAGGAGTTCCTCGACCGTGACCTCGTACTCGGAGACTGAGTCGAGCCGCGGCTGGTTCACGATCATCCGGACTTTCTGGATGTCGTTGGAGAGGCTGAAGGCATCATAGGCGCCGAGGCCGTAGAGCATCAGCTGCGGGTTCTGGTTGGCATCGACCGGGACGCCCTTCCCATACTTCAGATCGATCACGGTCAGGGTGCCGTCGGCGATGATCACCACGTCCCCGGTGCCGAAGCCTCCCGGCACCCAGGAGGAGAAGTCGAGCCGCTGTTCCGTCAGGATCTCGTGATCCGCGGACCTGGCCTTCACGGCGTTGTAGATCTCCTCGATCCAGTCCGTGTAGGCCAGCACGTAGCTCACGAGCTCCGGAGTGTAATACTGGGACGCCTTCACGGCCTCCATCTCCTTCTGGTACTCCTTCTCCCCGATCAGCCCGTAGAGCCTCCGGATCTGCAGCTCAGCGGCCCGGTGGGCCAGCGTCCCTTCTTCCGTGTAGGCGGTCTGTCTGTCCGGGATCCCCTCGGACATCCGGATCGCGGGCGTGCAGTTCAGCCAGATGTGGGATCCGGAAGCGGACAGCTTTGCATGATCAGCCATTCAGCGCCTCCTCCAGTTCCCTGATGGCAGCGGCATAATCTTCCGGCTTCAGCGCGCTGGCTCCGGTCGCAGGGCTGTCCTCCTTGTCCTTGTGCTTGTAGTGCGCGAGGATCTCCTTCGCGATGTCCTTGCCCTTCTTCTTCACGACCTCACGGACAGCCTTCTGGGCGTCCGCCAGGACGAAGGTCGGCGCCGGCTTCTCCTCGGCCTCGATCTGCTTCTGCTCCTCCGGTGTGGCGCCTACGATGGCACCCGTCCCGATGTCCACGGGCTTCTCTGCCGGCTCCGGCAGGTTCATCGGCAGATTCTCCGCCTTCTCCGCTTCGGGCTCAGCCTGAGGCGCCTGCGCTGTCTGGCGGGGTTTCTCAGCGACGGACTCCACCTTCTCCGTCTTCATGTGTTCCATGAACTCTTCCAGGCTGTTGAACTCGACTGTGATCTTCATTACTCTTCCTCCTTTTTATTGAGCTTCCCGAGCTCGCGCAGGATCTGCCGCACGCGCTCGTCACTGCAGTTCATTTCACTCGCGATGTCCTTTATGGACCAGCCGGCGTCCCAGAGGGCTCCGACCTTGCCCTTATCGACGGCTTTCTTTCCCGGCTTTTTTTTGTCCTTAGCTGGCGCCGGCTCCAGATCCGGAGCATCTTCCTCTGACGCTGCCGCTGCCGGATGCTTCCCCTCAATGAAGGACTTGATCTCCTCCATGCAGTCCGGACAGAAATCACAATGCTCGTAAGGGTTGCCATCTTCCAGGTCATCGGTCTCGATATGCCTCCAGTTAAGGGCCACGTAGCCGATCTTATTGACCTGGGCGGGATGGATCTCCTTCCCGCATCTGTCGCATCTGATCACTCTCATCTCATTCCTCCTCTCAGGTTCCACACCAGGCGTCGGCCGCATCCCCTGCAGCACACGTCCCCCGGTAACACTTTCTGGCGGCACTTCGCGCAGACCAGCAGGCGCGGGTTCACCTGCTCCACCTCCGCGTCCAGGCTGTCCGTATCCCTCTCGGCCTCATAGTCCGCGAGGATGTCCAGCGTCTCCTCGATTCGGTCCAGATCCTCCGGCCGCTCTTCCTTCAGCTTCTCCAGCCAGGCGACCAGATCCGGCACCTTCACCGGATGGACTTCAGGGCCCACGGGCGCGTCCCGCTTCTGCCGTTCCCGCCTCTTCATGCGATGATCCTCGGCAGGGCCTCGGTGATGGCCCAGTAGATCCAGAAGACGATGTAGCTGGCAGCGAAGAGGCCGAGCAGGATCCCCGGCAGCACCTCCACAGGGAAGCGGCGTTTCACCTTCACCTGGTCAGCTGAGAACCACCTGAGCCCGGTCCTCGGATCGTAATGGTCGCGGTACACTTTCACGTACTTCTGCATTTCTTATTCCTCCTATTCTTTTCAGGATCTTCTCCTGTTCCACCTGGCTTTCCACACAGTCGTCGGCGATGCGGATCCGCGTCCTGCCGACCGTCATTTCTGCCGTGATCATCAGTTTTCGGTTGGCTCATTGCCAACTTTCTCTGCAAAAAAAATCTGGTCCACTTCCTCAGGCGTCAGCCGCAGCAGCTCCCTGAGGACCACGATCTCCGAAGGCTTGAACTCGGACTTCCCCTCGTTCCTCATCTTCTTCTGGAAGCCGGGATAAGAGATCCCGACCTGTTCACAGATGTACCCGATCCGGAGACCGGAGTCCCGGATCTTCGTTTCCAGCAGGTTCGTGTTTGTCATTCTTTCCCTCCTTTTATTGAAATCTCTGCGCTACATCCCGGACGATGGCCGCGTAGCTGTCCATGTGTGTACAGACCCGGCGCGTGCCTCCGCCCCTGTAGGTGATAAGCACGTGCTCGGAGTCCTTCTCTGCGTTGATGAGCTCACAGCTCACCACCCCGTCGCGAGTCTGGGAGAGGAGCTCTCCCAGATTCCTGACGAATAACTCGCGATCACGGATCGCGCCCTCGATGTTCATGATGCCCGCTAAAGTCTCGTTGGCTCTCTCCATCTCTCAGTCCTCCTCAAAGTCGCTCTTGTACAGCTTCAGGATGCTCTTTATCTTCCAGCCCGGGTAGTTCTTCGCGATCTCATCGTCCAGGTCGAACTTGCTCGTGTGGCCATCCAGGCGGACGGCCTTCACGTCGTCTCCCCCGATCTGGCAGAGCGT
>Ga0310695_10013307_pt1 | contig 11338 bp, 13 predicted proteins | sample RumenRJG_04DNA_FD_203882 | JGI IMG/M metagenome (GOLD analysis project Ga0310695, IMG submission 203882) | Bovine rumen microbial communities from Lethbridge, Alberta, Canada - RJG_04 (v2) (version 2) | ecosystem: Host-associated > Mammals > Digestive system > Stomach > Rumen | place: Canada... | reverse complement strand
GTGGGGTAAGGGGATGGTGGCTACATATTGATGTTGTGCTGTTGCTTTTTACTGAAAGCTGCTACTAACGACTCATAAATCTACCCTTAATCGTGTATTGGATGATAGTTGCGGATTTTAGGTTTATAAGAAAAACCAAATACTCTATAAGAATAGGGATTATTACTAAAAAAATAGGTATGATAGGTTTGCGAATTCCTCCGGCTGACAAGGAATACCACTTTTTTGATCGGAACGAAAAAAAATAGAGACCAACCCGTGATAGAGTTGATCTGTTTCTCGATTTAATGTCCTAACTTATACTCGTTGTAGGACCTGTAATTACTTCGTTCACTACCATAGAGATGCTGGTTTCTATCGTAGGCATTATAAACCGCTCGTCCCACTTTATCCTTATCGAAGCCGGTGGGAAGGAATTTGGATTCGAGATAATCGAGCGCTTTTTCCATCTCGATGCCAGCCTTACACAAACCGCAAGCCTGGGCAAATACACTTTTTGTCCTGTGTCCATCCTGATAGTTATTTGGGAACTTACTCCATTTGATATCAAGAATGTTGATTATCTGGTCATCGGTCAAAGTGCATCTCATCCGGTTCATCTCTGCAATAAACCCTTCCGCAGTCAAGAAAGGTTTATCTGAATGAGTAGTACTGTTGCCGCTTGATGAACTGTAATTCTGCGGTTGTTTAGGCTTATCGAACTCCGGCTTGTGTTCGTAATGCCATGAGGTCGCATTGGGATTATAGTAGATGCCGGGGTCATAACTGATATAGCAAGGATGGCTAAGATCCTCACAACGGCTATCAGGTTGAATCCCAAATGCATCTGTGAAGAGATTCTCAACCTGGCGGTAACAGTTGCCGTAATCATCAATGCTGTAGTTATCGGTTATGATGACCACTTTCAATCCGTCACCGCTTGGACTGAGGAAATAAGCCAACACAAACGGCCAACTAGAGATTGTCTGTTTGATGCAATTCAAATCCAGACCAGCCTGGTGATCGATGTCAATACACACAAGGGACGACAGTGAAACGCATCCGTTGTTGTTCTTGCGTGAAAAGATACCCTGCCAGGTGATGACGAACAAGTGCTTTTTGAGTTCGTCACGCTGCTCTTTAGTCACCGCGTTCCTGATAGCGTTAATCTTTGCGGCAACACCATAATCACCTGTCCTGATAATGTCAAGAATAGTTTTGACATCACAGTTCTTCGTTAAATTCTCGTTGTCAGTGTCCCAAATATTATTGAACACGCTGACCATCAATTGATTGTTAATTGAAAATTTTGCCATAATCTAAAAATCATTATATAAGTTTATATCCATTTTGCTTCTTTCCGTTCTCGTCTGTATAGCGGGCCGGGATGACGCCAGGCACATACTTGGTAATCTCTGTCGCTTTGGCCTTAGCGTTCATTCCAAGCCGGTCATACTCATCCTGTATCATCTTTTTGACTGCGGCATTGGAATACACCACGTCAGGCTCAAGCTGAATGTTGATCATGCTTGCTCTGCGTACATTTTCCAGTTCCCGTTTCAGGTTGGCCTCAATATATGCACAAGCTTTAATCCTGTCGGGACCAAGCTCATGATAGTATTCCTTGTACTTATACTCGATGAAACTGCATTCTTCAATGAGTTCTTCCAAGCATGGATAGTTGACGATAGCGCATACCATAAGCTCCAACCTTCGTTCGAAATTGCGGTCTTTATTGAACTCTGAAACAAATTGATTGAACAAGGTCTCTACCTCGGCATTCTTGTTTATAGGCACAAAGCCGTTATCTTTCATGAAGCTAAGCATCTGATACGTGCTCTGGTACTGGTTGGCTTTGATTTCTGCTGCTCTGACATCTGCTACATAAGCCAGTTCATTACATACTGCTGACCATGTGCCGTCGGGATTATCAATCGCATCGACATAGTTTTTGCGGTATTGGTCTTTCTCTTGTGATTGCAGGATGCGGTCCCTATGGCCAGGATGGGTTACATTCGCCAATTCCTTTACCTGCTGAATGGAGTCTGCCCGTTTGTCTGCGTAATGCTGAAGCGCTGCATTCAAGTCCATTTGCTCCTCAAGATCACTATTTTTGTGCTTGTAGTAGTAGAAGATCTCTTTCCTGAAAGGATTGTTCTTGGATCTGCAGCGTCCCGCTATCTGCGGCAGGTCGATGGATATGTCGAGAGCGAGATTGTCCCAGTGACAGTCGGCAAACACATACGAGGTTGAACTATCCGAATAGAAATCGGTGCCCTCAAACGAACACTTGGTAACAAACATGAAGGGCTTGTTCAATGTCGTGTATTCCGTCTCGTTGGGTACGGTCCCGATTGAAAAACCTACCCGCTTCAGGCGTGCCCAGTTGCTGGTCGTGTCAGCACATATCACCAAGGTTTCTGCCGGTGTTAGGGTGTACTTCCTGATAATTCTTACGATGTCTTCCACGCTGTTCAGGAAGAACACCGCCTCGGTCGAGTCCAGCCGCTGTCCACCGACATTCTTTGACTTGAAGACGCCGCTTCTTCTATAATCCTTGATGATTTGGCCTATTGCGCTAACAGGGCTTGTCATCTCCGAGTAATACACGTTGACAGTCTCAACCCTGCTCGGGTCCCATTGCAGCGCCACATAAGGCAGGTTCTGAAACTGGCCAAGGACGCTAAGGTACGCATCTTTCAACGGCGTGGCACTGATATAGACGGTTCTGTTGGGCAATGTTTCCAATTGGTGCAACAGGTTGACCTCAACCGATCCCTTGAACTTGACATCGGTGAAGATGCAGGTGAACTCGTCCACAACGATCGTGAACTGATCCATCAGATTCCAATTAGTCAAAGCGTCAACCACATTGCGCAGAGAGTCATAAGTCACCATAATTTTGGGCACTAACAGTTGACCACCAAATGGATTCCCTCCACAAAAGCTCAGGTAATCACCCATGGCGCTTATAGTGTTGCTCACATCACCACCGTTGCTCCTGTCAAAATAGAACAGTTTACCTGCAGTCCTACTTCCTTTAAGTTTACTTGTGATCAAAGCCTTTCTTGGACTCACCAGGATTACCGGCAGGTCATTGGTCAAGTAGTAATCCGTACAGCCACATCCACATATCGATTTATTTAAGATGATATGCCCCGGTGGCATAATGTTGTCAAAATCTGTCCAATTCGACAGATACTGGTACTCTTTAGGTACCTGAATCTCAAAATTTTGCATAAATCAAATATTTTTAAAAGGTTCTTTTTGATGAAAATCATCTTTCATATACATGTAAGAATTTGAGGGGCTTTGATTTCTAAAATTTTCATTACAGCAAGCAGAAAGGGCAAAAAAAACGATTCAGGGTGCTTCACAGCACTCTGAATCAAACATGTTAACAACTAAAGAAGTTAATATATATTATGAATAATCCAACAATCATCCTTTTTCGAATATCTCAAACGGCAGGTTAGTTACCAGCGTGTAGCCATCGACTAAGTCCTCGTCATCTTTGCAAATGTGCTCAAGGACATTCGTGACTGTGTAATCTTCGCCGTAGCACTTTAGAATAGATCTCAACAGAATCTCATCATAATTGACTGTATCGACATTGCATTCGATAGCGAGAAAATTGCCTTCTCTCCTCCAGCAACCACGACCAATCATCCAAACATCACTTTTCTTAACTTCAACATTCATATAACTTTCTAATTATTAATTGTTTTATCGCGTTTTCTGCTGATAATGCTCAACGTGATGCCCTTTGATGCCAGGTATTTCACAAGTCGCCCATATTGCTGCTTGCGTTGGCGTTTCCTTGGGCATATCACAAAGAGATCCATCAGCTTTATTGTCAACTCATAATCGCTGCCGCAGTCATAAGCATCTTTGAAACCCTCGTCATGTTGTTTGAGGGATTCGATGTCGAGGGCGAAATACCGCTCCTCAATCTCGTCATTGTGGCTGTATTTCATTTCGTCTTCCTCGATTTGATAGTTAAAGTCACACCTCTATTGGCCAGTTCCTTGACCAAACCGTTATAGGCAGTAATTCGCCTCCTTGCCCTTGGAATTATGGCCAGCAAATCTTGTAATTGAACCGTGAGGTGTTGTCCTTCTATGAGAGGCCCGTATTCAGTCCCCAGTCTCTTAATTTCACCGGCATATGGATCATCTGGTTGTTGCCCGTCATCCATATTACTTGGTGCCGCATCTTTCTCTTTATTCTCCTCAGCCTCAAGACACAATCTGCGGAAATCTGTCATCGGCTGTTGCGCTGTCTTTGGCATTACAGAAAACAGCGCCTGCAATAATTGAATCATTTTATCATATCATATATCTCATACGGTAGGTTTGTGATAAACAGAATATCGTAGACCTCTTCTCCGTTAATGTTTTCCCATACATAGTCCTCAGCCTTGACGACCTTATACTCGTCACCAAAACACTTTAATATTGATCTCAAAAGTATTTCTTCAATGTTCGAAGTGTCTCCATCACATATTATTGCCAAGACTCCTCCCTCGTTATAGCACGTATGGCCAATTCTCTTAATGTCCTCTTTTACTACCTCTATATTCATTATCTACTCACGTGTTTCTTTCCTACATTTATGTAGCAAGTTGACTAAAAAGTTATTATTTATATAATCCTCATTTCCATTCCATGACCGAAACTTTGTAACTCTTTCATCCATTGTCATTTTATCAAAATCACGATGAGCTGCCATAAACTCCGTAACCATTTTCTGCATCTGTTCAATTATGCTATCAAATGAATACATGTTTGACAGTTCATCATAGGATCCCATTATGGCAGAATAAGCATCTTCCAGATCTAGATCTTCAAGATAATATTCCCTATTGGTATAAAAGCGTTTATTGATGCTCGACCACAATACAAAGTTGAAATCTAGAGGATGGGCATTGACAAGAACCTTGGGAGGAAGGGGGCTTGTTCTCAAATACAAATCCAACTCCGTTTTTGATATCTCGCCCGCTTCATACTTAAACAGATAAAAGTACACGTGAAATGCGACATTCATCAAAACCTGTTGTTCACCCATCGCACAACTAATGCCAGGAGGAGTTATCGTTTTGTCTGAACGACCGGCCATCTCTATAGCAGCGTCCTCGCCATTGTCAAATACATGAATAACTCTAAGCTTTTTTCTTTCTTCTTCCATAATTATCTAATTGAATTTAAATAAATTATACCTGTTCATTCTACAAATAAGGAGACAATGCCACTTGAATCTCCTTTTTCATCATTTCGAGAATAAAAGATCATATCGTTAATGTCTGTATTATTACTTCATGAAAAATAGTCTTATATTGAAGAAATAGTTGTATATTTGCAGGCTATACACTAACAAAAATATAAGTAATTAAAACCACATAGAGGTATGAAGAGACTATTTGTGGCATTAGTCATTCTATTTATGACCACCATGGGAGCCGTCATGATGGCGCACGATGTTGTATACTTGAAGAACGGCAGCGTTATTAAAGGCTCGGTCATAGAAGTCATTCCGAATGGGTCCGTTAAGATTCAGACTCAAGATGGCAGTTTATTTGTCTATGATATGAGTGAAGTGGATCATATCATTAATGAGGAAAAGACACAGAGCGAAGAACAAAAAGATAACTCGGAAGATTATCTAAAAAGTGGATTTAGGGGATTCTTTGACCTAGGTGCTCATGCAGGCTTTGGTGATGCCGAAGACAACTATCTGCTCATGGCTTCTTTCACTGCTGGATATCAGATCAATCGATTCTTCTTCGTCGGCGCAGGATGCTCACCCACGCTCGCCCTATATGATGACGAGTATTACGACGAAGTTGAGACAGGTTTCATCCTACCAATATATGGAGCAATTCGATTTGACTTTGTAAACGCAAAGGTGTCTCCTTTTCTTGACACTCGTGTGGGTTATAGTGTAACCGATGATTGCCGTGGATTATACACATATATTGGGGCCGGATGCCGTATCAAAAAATTGAGCCTTTCTGCTGGCTACACCTACCAACGTAAAGAACTCACAGGTGACTACTATGGATATCACTATGATGATTATCTTGACTTTGGTTTTGCTGGAGTTAGAATAGGTTTTGAGTTTTGATAGTTACAATGAGATTAGATTTATAAATAGATTCCATTAGTATAAACTTTAAAAACGTTGAAAATGAAGAGATTTGTAATTTGCCTTTTGGCTTTAGTAATTTGCGCCACAACCTGCATGGTAATGGCCCAAGATGTCGTTTATCTGAAGAACGGTAGCGTGATCAAAGGTTCTCTCATCGAAATGATTCCCAACCAGTCCATTAAAGTACAAACTGCAGACGGCAGTTTATTCGTTTATCAAATGAGTGAAGTTGATCGCATTGAAAGAGACACCAATGCCAAATCAAAGCAGTCGATTGATGAAGACGATTTTGAGGGAGATTATTTAGAGCGCGGTTTCCGTGGTTTGATTGATTTGGGTGCCCATTTTGGCTTTGATAACGCTGAAGATATTTACCAGATTTCTGCTGCATTTACTGGTGGATACCAAATCAACCGTATGTTATTTGTGGGTGCAGGTGTTGCCCCTACCTTGAATCTATGGGAGGAATATGACGACGAAGTTGAGACTGAGTTCTGGCTTCCAATTTATTCTGCAATTAGGTTAGACTTTATCAACAAAAAAGTAACGCCGTTTATTGATGGACGCATTGGTTATTTCCTCAACACTGAAGATATGGACTACAGCGGATTGTATGTATATGCTGGCGCTGGAGTAAGATTAAAGAAGATCAGTTTGTCGACAGGATATAGCCTTTATAGCCTTGACGATGAAAGTGCTAGTTTTGCCACCCTGCGTTTCGGCTTTGAGTTCTAACTGAATATTCGGCACTAATGAAATACGCATTAGTTACTGGAGCATCAAGGGGCATAGGCCAAGCGATTGCGAAAAAGCTAGCAGCAACGGGAATACCCGTTGTGGTTAACTACTTGAATAATGTGAATGCAGCGCAAACCGTTGTCCAGGAAATCACAGCGGCTGGAGGAACGGCAGAGCTGTTGCCCTTTGATGCGTCCAATCCCCAAGAAATAGAAACGGCCATCGACAAGTGGGAGAAGGCTCACCCTGATGATTATTTCTCAGTATTGGTGAACAATGCTGGCATCCGCCGCGACAACGTGATGTTCATGATGCCAGACGAAGATTGGCACAAAGTGCTTGATACGACTCTCAACGGCTTTTTCTATATCACCCGCAGATTGCTTAAGCACATGATGCCCCGTCGCCGTGGTGGACGCATCGTCAATATAGCCTCACTTTCGGGCGTGAAAGGCATGCCAGGGCAGGCCAATTATAGTGCCGCGAAGGCTGCATTAATTGGAGCCACTAAAGCATTGGCCCAGGAAGTCGCAGCACGTCAAGTAACCGTCAATGCCATCGCTCCAGGTTTCATAGAGACCGATATGACCCGTGATCTGCCTCAAGACGATCTAAAACAGTTGGTTCCCATGGGGCGCTTTGGCAAACCTGAAGAAGTGGCATCGCTTGTGGCATTTCTTGCATCGGATGATGCTGCATATATTACTGGCGAAGTCATTAATATCAACGGAGGACTTTACACATGATTAGGAGATATTGTTTAGTATTGCTTATCACTTTATGCGGTTTCTATGTGGCACTTCAGGCTGGGGACGTCAAAGTGACGATGAAAAACGGCTCAACTATCATGGGAGAACTAAAAGAACTAGTAGCCACAGATCACGTTACGCTGATTGTGGCTGGTGTGGAGTCCGTGATTCCGATGAGCGAAGTAGCGTCTATTGAGAAGCCAAATGCAGAACAAATGCAGTCTGCCCCAAAACTGAATGATAAAAATGTTGCGACTAGGCTTCTTTATGGTCAATATCAGATAACAGATACGAAAGAATACCCAGATTCTTTTGCATTGAGGATTGGTGACCAGGAGTTAACAATGGTTCTTGTGCGAGGAGGTTGGTTTAATATGGGATATGATGGTAGGCATAGCCTCTCATGGGATACAGAGCCTGTACACAGAGTAAATTTGTCTTCTTACTATATTAGCAAGCAATTCATTAGTAAGGGTATTATTGACTACATTCAAAAGATGTCTGCCGAGCCAAATGATAGTGATCCGGCATCCATTAAATATAGAAAAGATGTCGATAGTCTATTTGTGAAGCTACAAAAAATGACGAAGTTGTCCTATCGACTGCCAACAGAGGCCGAGTGGGAATATGCTACTTTAATGCCTTATGCGAGAGAACTATATAACAAGCAACAAATACTAGAGTGGTGCTCTGATTATTGGGGAGATTATAACACACTCGAACAATATGACCCTATCGGACCTGAGACTGGGAAAACTCATGTATTGCGTTCTTTTGACATAGATGAGGCAAAATGGCGCAGGTTCCATAGCAAAAATAATGTTACAAGTTTTGAACATTCTACCAAGGACACATATGTTCGTATAGCAATAAGTGCTGATCAAATAAGACAATAGATATGAGACGAATTTTTTTAGTCATATTATTGGTATTATGTGGATCGCTCATGAGGCTATTCGCAGATAATATTAAAGTCACCCTGAAAAGTGGTGTCACAATTACTGGTGACTTAAAAGAATTAGTCACTACTGACCACATCACATTAATTATCGGTGGAGTCGAATCCATTATTTCTATGGATGAAGTCTCTTCGATTGAACAAATGAGCAGTAGCCAGGCGTCAACTCAAGGAGACAAACCGTCTAAACTAGTTTATGGCCAGTATCAAATAACTGATACTAAACAATATCCCGATTCATTCATATTGGAGATTGGCGGGCAAGAGCTAACAATGGTTCTTGTTAGAGGTGGTTGGTTCAATATGGGATACGATGGCAGGCATAGCCTCTCTTGGAATACCGAACCGATTCACAAAGTTACTCTTTCTTCTTTCTATGTGAGTAAGCAGGTATTAAATCGCCATGCTGCTGAAACTGTGCTGAAAAAGAAAAAAATCAGTGATAGTGTTAAGCCATATTCATGCAAATACAGGCAAGATGCAGAAGATATGATAGAAATAATCAGAGAATTGTTTGGAGCTCCTTATCGTATGTTGACCGAGGCAGAATGGGAGTATTCAACATTGATGCCTTTTGCAGATGCAATTTTTGAAGAAAATAATAACAACGAATGGTGTTCTGACTATTGGGAGAAGTACCCTGCTGCAGACCAGATTAATCCTAAGGGGCCTAGTTCTGGCAAAAGCCATGTTTTACGTTCATACTCCTCTGGTAATAATAAATGGAAGCGAATGAAAGGTGATAATGCTACACAAAAAAAAGAGTATTCTTTCAATTCTGACGCTTTTCTGCGGATAGCTATTAGTGCAGATCAAATTCAATAAATTGATAGATATGAAAAGGATAGTTTTAATCGTTGTTTTCGTGCTCTGTGGAGCACTTATACGAGTTTGTGCCGATGAGGTAAAAGTCACCATGAAGAATGGCACAGTATTTACAGGCGAACTGAAAGAATTCGTCCCAACAGACCATGTTACAGTTATTGTGGCAGGCTTTGAATCAACAATACCAATTTCTGAGGTCGCTTCAGTAGAGCGACCAGAAGCCATTCAAACAACAACTGCCCATAAAGAGAATGGTGACGACTCTAAACTACAATACGGAAAGTATGCTATTACTGACACCAAACAATACCCTGACTCGTTTGTTTTGCATATTGGCGATCAAGAACTAACAATGGTACTAATCAGAGGTGGTTGGTTCAATATGGGATTCGACGGCAGACACAGCTTGTCTTGGGATTCAGAGCCAATACATAGAGTGACTCTCTCTTCTTATTATGTAAGTAAGCAGCTATTGAATAGCAATACAGCTGAAATTTTGCTAAAGAAGAAAAAAATTAGCGATAGTGTGAAGCCATTTAAATGTAAATATCGGAAGGACGCAGAAAAACTTGTTGAAGAAATCTGCAGACTATCAGGTGCTCCTTATCGATTGTTGACAGAAGCAGAATGGGAATATGCTGCTCTAATGCCATTTGCAAGTTCCTTGTTCGGAAATCAGAAATACATAGAATGGTGTTCAGATTATTTTGAGAAATATTCAGCAGCAGATCAGATAAATCCCAAAGGCCCTAGTTCTGGCAAGTATCATGTATTACGTTCTTATTCGACAGACAATGATAAGTGGAAGAGGATGCAAGGAACAGGGAAAAATGAACACCCATGGGGTTCAGATGCTTTCGTCCGTATCGCCATCAGCGCTGATTCCATTAAACTATAAAAAACATGAAACGAGTTGTAATTACCGGCATGGGTATTTGGTCCTGCCTGGGTACAGATATAGAGACTGTAAAGCAGTCATTGTTTGAGGGCAAGTCGGGTATTGGCTTATGTCCTGAGCGATTGGAATATGGCTATCGTTCAGGCTTGTCTGGCATAGTAGAGGAACCTGTCATCACCAAACAGATGATAGATCGCCATACCCGTGCCGGAATGTCTGAAGAAGCCCGATATGCATATATGGCCAGCCGCCAGGCTTTCGAACAAGCTGGTGTCAGCGATGATTATTTGAGAGAGAATGAAGTCGGTTGCATCTTTGGCAACGATTCATCGGCAAAGCCTGTGATAGAGTCATCTAAGATTATGGACGAAAAGCATGACTCTGCCATGCTGGGATATGGGCTCATCTTCCAGTCAATGAACTCGACTGTGAATATGAATCTGAGTACCATTTTCCACTTGCGTGGGGTCAATTTTACCATTAGCGCCGCATGTGCTAGTGGAAGTCACTCTATCGGCTTGGGCTACATGCTGATTAAGCAGGGATTGCAGGATATGGTTCTGTGTGGCGGTGCCCAGGAGACCAATTACTACTCTATGGCATCATTTGATGCATTAGGAGCATTTTCCATAAGGATGGATGAACCCACCAAGGCCAGCCGCCCCTTTGACCGCGATCGCGATGGTCTCATTCCCAGTGGTGGCGCCGCAGCACTTGTCCTAGAAGATTACGATCATGCTATAGCAAGAGGAGCGACAATCCTTGCTGAAGTCGTGGGATATGGCTTCTCAAGCAATGGCGGAGGCATTTCACAACCTAGTGACGATGGTAGCGTAATTGCAATGAATCGAGCAATGCAAGATGCCGGCGTGACACCTGCTGATATCGATTATATCAATGCCCATGCTACGTCAACACCTCAGGGTGATATGTATGAAGCCATCGCACTCAACAGGCTCTTCAAGGGTAAACGTGCGATGATAAGTAGCACCAAGTCAATGACGGGTCACGAATGTTGGATGGCAGGAGCCAGCGAGATTGTCT
>Ga0310695_10013306_pt1 | contig 11340 bp, 7 predicted proteins | sample RumenRJG_04DNA_FD_203882 | JGI IMG/M metagenome (GOLD analysis project Ga0310695, IMG submission 203882) | Bovine rumen microbial communities from Lethbridge, Alberta, Canada - RJG_04 (v2) (version 2) | ecosystem: Host-associated > Mammals > Digestive system > Stomach > Rumen | place: Canada... | reverse complement strand
CAACAGAAACCATTGCCCTAAACGAGAGTTCGATGTGGAGTGGCAGCGTGAATCCCAACCAGAATATACCTTTTGGAAGGGAACGCCTGGATTCCCTGCGACAGATGTTCTTTGCCAATAAAATTGCAGAAGGAAACAGCATTGCCTGGAACAATCTGATAGGCAACGAGCAGGACTTTGGCTCTCATGTTCCACTGGGTGACATCGAGTTAATGTTCCTTCATCCTTCGGGCACAACATATACCAATTACAGGCGCGAACTGGATTTGCAGAAGGCACAAGTAAGGGTGGACTATTCCATAAATAATATAAAGTACACGCGAGAGTATGTTTGTAGCCATCCACAGCAGGTAATGGCGGCACACTATACGGCAAGCCGGAAAAATGCCATCAGTTTTGACTTGGAAGCCAAGTTGCTGCGCCCTGAAGCTGACGTACGAACAGAGCAGAACACATTTGTCATTACAGGAAAGGCTTCCCAGTCAGGAAGAACAGACAAGGGCGTTCTTTTTGTTGTCCGACTGAAAGTAGTAGCAAAGGGTGGAGAAATAACAACTGGGGATAGCATTCTCTCCGTCCGCAATGCCAACGAGGTTACCATATATGCCGACATGCGAACCGACTACAAGAAACCTGATTACCTGAACGTCTGCAAGGAAACGACAGAAAAGGCTTCGGAACGGACATTCGTCAGCATTCAGAATGAACATCAGTCAGATTATGCGTCTCTCTTCAAGAGGGTAAGCCTCACACTCGGTGCTAATCCAGAAACAAGCAGAGAGCCTACAGACAAACGTTGGATGGCGGTAAAACAAGGACGTGACGATGCCGACTTGCAAGCTTTATTCTTCCAGTACGGCCGTTATCTGACCATCATTTCCTCTAGGGAGGACTCACCTTTGCCTATTGCCTTACAGGGATTCTTTAATGACAATCTGGCCTGTAACATGGGGTGGAACAACGACTATCATCTGGATATCAATACCCAGCAGAACTATTGGCTTACCAATGTGGGTAATTTGGCTGAATGCAACAAACCGCTCTTTACATACATTGCATCACTTGCAGAAGCAGGTCGGAATACTGCCAGGACGGTGTATGGAGCACAAGGTTGGACTGCACACACGACAGCAAACATTTGGGGCTTCACGGCTCCCTGTAACTGCATAGCATGGGGACTGTTCCCGACGGCAGGAAGCTGGATGGCTACTCACTTATGGACACAATGGGAATACACCCGGGACCTGGATTTCCTCCGTCATACAGCCTACCCTCTCTTGAAGGGAAATGCCCGGTTCCTGCTAAGCTATATGTGCATAGATCCCAACACAGGATATCTTGTTACAGGCCCAAGCATCTCACCCGAGAACTCTTTCGGCTATGAGGGCCAAACCCACAGTGCCAGTATGATGCCGACAGTGGATTTGGTACTTGCACGTGAAGTATTTCAGGATTGTCTCAGGAGCACAGAACTTTTAAATACAGATGCTGCATTCGCAGATTCACTGCGTAAGGTATTAAGCCTGCTGCCCCCATTGCGCATAAATAAATACGGAGGAGTGCGTGAATGGTTAGAGGACTACGACGATGTGAACGTAAACCATAGGCACACCAGCCATCTTTTGGCACTCTATCCCTATTACCAGATTACTACACAGAACACGCCCGAGCTGGCAAAGGCAGCCTACAATACCTTAGAACGCCGTCTTACAGCCCAGGGATGGGAAGATGTGGAGTGGAGCCGTGCATGGGCTATCTGCTATTTTGCCAGACTCCGTCACAGTCAGGAAGCCTATAACAGCATCAATCAACTCATAGGAAAACTTTCACGCGAAAACCTGTTTACCGTCTCTCCAAAGGGAATTGCTGGAGCTCCCTGGGATATCTTTGCCATAGACGGAAATATGGCTGGGGCTGCAGGTATGGCAGAAATGTTGGTCCAGTCACATGCCGGATACATAGAATTCCTGCCCACCCTTCCAATAGCGTGGGACGAAGGGCAGTTCACGGGTCTTTGCGTTCGTGGAGGTGCTGAGGTTTCTGCCAAATGGGCTTCAGGGAAAGTGCTTAATGCCAGCCTGAAAGCCACCAGCAACGGCGAATTCAAAATTAAAATCCCAGACGGATTACAAATAATAAAGGTAAACGGGAAGAAGATGAAAGGTTACACGAACGATATTTTCCGTGTAACCTTACATAAGGGAGATGTAGTAACATTCAGTTAAGGTCTGACCACCTTTTTCCCGTTGATGATGTAGATACCCCTTTTTGGTTGAGAGTTGAGAGTTGAGGGTTTAGGGTTAATTTTACGGCCTGTCAGGTCATAAACGGCATCAGCCGATTCTTCGTTCATCACTCTTAATTCTTCATTTAAAGAAGTTTCGGAATCAATGGCATGATATTTCAGCACAAAGTCAGTGGCGCACCACCAACCCTCGCGATTGTCGCTGGTGGCAGTGGCGTTGCCGAAGGAGTGCCATTTGCCTTTGACGGCCCCCGTTTTGGAACCCACGAAGCCAACGGTAAGCGAGCCGCCAGCCTCCACATATACAGGAGTGGTATTCAAGGTGTCCCAGACATCAGAAACGGGCAAATCGAAGAAATCCTTACTGAGTGAGGGCGAAACCACCTCTACCCCACTGCTACGGAGATAAGCGTGCTGGTCGGAAATACAGAAATGCTCCGTGGTGGCCTTGCACTCCAACTGGTAGTAACCTTCGGGCAGGTTAGTGAGTGTCTGGTTGATTTCCATCGTGGCACCCTTGTCGGTGGTACTCCACCAGGCATTCCAACAGGTCTTGCCGAACTTGGTAGCCGTGCGCTGGTCGCCATCCTTATAGGTTCCCTGCTTCACCTGCCAGCCATCCGACTTCTCGTTGGCAAACGAAGGCATCCTGGGTTGCTTGCCGGAGCGGGTGAAAGCGAGGTATTTGTCCATCAACTCCTGCAACTGGCTGACAGATGCAATCACCTCCGCACAGGTCTGAGCCTCATCTGCCTTATCCAGGAGGGCCAGCATCTCATTATAGGATGGGCACGGTTTCTGCTCAACAGCCCTTAGAGTAGTTTGCAGGACTTTAGCCTGTTTCTTCTTATCTATAGCTTGTAAATGCTCGGCCAGTGCTGATTCTGCTTCATGTATATCCGTAACAGCAGACATACGCTCCGTCAAATCATCATTCAGAACCGGATATTCCGTATTATATGCCTGCTGCGCTTCAGCTCTGAGACGTGCATTCTCCACTCCATCAGCTATGGCAGCCTCACGGGTTGGGAAAAGCTGACGCAGTTGCACATCATCTATCTGCGCCTTAGCTGCTAACGAATAACAGGAAAGGATGCCATGAGTATATGTTTCGGTATTGAAAAGGAAGGTGTTTGCATTCCATTCGCTATTGTTGACTGCTTTTGCTACCTCTCTTCCCATACTCGTACCATTGGCTGAGAGATATAACCTGATATAGTTACCGCCATTCTTTGCTGCTATGCGGAAGATATAATTTTGTCCTTCCTGCAATGTAACTGTCGTCTTGACGGAAGCGACATTGGCCGCTGTTCCGTTTAAATGAGACTGCAAATAAGCACCGCCATGAAAGCCGCCATCACCCACAACCTGGAACTGGGGCTCAGCCAAAGGTTTACCGTTTCCGTTGGTCCAAGTGGTGAAACCAAGGTCGAATCCGCCATTGGGGAACACATTACCACCGGCGTAATAGAGCTGACCGTCAATCTCAAAGGCATCGCCTAATTCCAGCTCGTCATACGTATAGTATTCCTTTCCATTAAGGTCGATAAGGTGAATGCGATACAGAATACTTTCGTCATCGTTGTCAATATCGTAAGTATAAGTTGATGCCGTCTCTTTCTGGGCAATAGTGTCCAATACCACCCACATGCCTCGTGCATCCTTCATCTGCAACTCCATCAGCTGGTTATACTCTCCGTTGGAATCGTACCACGAAAGACGTGTCTTGCCCGCCGAGAACACTTTCTGCGTGAACTTCGACGGACCATGTTGGGGAGGAGTAGTAGGAACAAAGTCATACTTGCCATTATAGCCGACCCCAGATACAATGCCGGCATAGTACTTTCCCGCATCTGTCAGAGAACCGTTTTTATAAAGCTTGGAAGGGTCGCGCTCCTCGTTCCAATAATAATAACGCTCTATGCAGTCGTTGTTGTTCAGCACAGGACAGATACGCTTCAGCGCCTCAGCATTCTGAGCTTCTGTGATACCGCTGGCAAAAGCTCCGTTTTTGTTCCATGATGCACCCCATACCCATTCTGAAATCCATACGGGACGTCCCGTTGCATTGGTCCAGTTCTTGATTGTGCCGAAATTACTCTCGGGCCAGTAACAGTGCAAGTCTATGATATCGCAACGCCAACCACGGGCATCGATACTGTCAATGAAGCGTTTTATATAACCCGTTCCGTTAGTATAATCGCTCCCATCCCACGACGAGGGTGAGCAGAGGCGCATACCCGTAGCCATCAGGTCTTCCCAGTTGGCCAACACAGCATCCACATCTTCGGTCTTGCCCTTAGGATCATCTGCCGTATTCATAGGTTCGTTGTTGGTCTTCATGTGTGGTGATGTTGTACATAAACCCAGCGAAGAAGGCGAAGGATAGTTCTCGTAAATATGATGAGGAACGTTCTCCACATCCGGCGACATATCGTTGGTTGTGCCCCACGTATAGGTACTGGTAACATTCAGTGCCGAACAGATGGTATTGTCTCCGCCCCTTGCTGCCAATTGCTGCTTGCCCGTATCATACCACTTGAAGATACGGTAAGAGGTAATCTTACGGTCGAGGACAGCAGGCAAGGTAGCTACCTCTAAATCTTTATTGGCAGCAATAAAACACCTGCTATAGCCACGACCTGCAGCGAGCGTAGAGAATGTAACCATATAGCCTCTCTTCAACCTGAAAGAGCGGATACGGTTGTTCAGTTTCTTGGCAGTCAGCGTATTCATATAGCCGTTCGAATTCTCTGTACCGAAATCGCTGCAACTCTCACCTTCGAAATGCTGCTCGTCGAAAACAGTTAACGGTTTGAAATTCCTGGCATAAGGCATGATGATGCAGCCGCGATTGTAAAGCTTTACCTGGCAATTGTTGTTGTTAGAAGCCCTTACGCCATTAATCTGAATCTTACTGAGCCATTTGCTGATGGCAACGGACGGTTTAACCTGCGAAAGGATAATCACGGCATGGTCTGTATTCTCTATATTCACCAATCCTTCATCAGCAAAAGGGGTAGTACTCGTAATTTGATAGTCCACATCTTCTGTCAGAGCAACAGGTTCTGTAACTTTTGAAACAGTGGTTTTCTTATTAGCTGCCATCACGCATAGCGGAAGGCAAAGCAAAAGTGATAAGATTATTTTTTTCATGTTATTGGCTTTTGTCAGGTTTTACGGTTGGTAGTTCGGGTTAGGGGTGAGGCAGATTCCTCTTAATCATTATTCCATTAATAATTCTTCCTGTATTAATCGTCTCACGTCTTGCGCTGTAATAATGCAGATTCGTCATGGTATCAACATCGGAGACTACAATATCTTTTATTCCATTTTGCTCCAGCATCCATCGGTTGGCATCTTTCAGATTGATATGCCATCGTTCCCCATCGAAAGAGGGATACCTTCTGGCCAAACGTTGCATGGGAAAATCTGCCTGCAGGAATTGTTCGTAAACCTCATCGCCCACCTCAAAACTTTCTTCCGAAATGCCAGGTCCGATGATAGCATGCAAGTCTTCTGCCCTACTCCCCATCTGCCTTAATGTCTTTTCTACGATTCGCCCCACAGTTCCCCGCCATCCTGCATGAACAGCAGCTACAAGATACTTGCGTACATCATATATAAGAATAGGTATGCAATCTGCCGTCTTTACGGCTATGCACAATCCCTTCTCGGAAGTGATGACGGCATCGGTATCCGGCACTTCGCCAAAAGTATTCACCCGTCTGACGTTTGTACTGTGCGTCTGACGGGGAATCATCAGTTTTTCTGGCCCTATTTCTAATGTTTCACCTTGCAAGCCTACTTCGCGGGCATCCACTCCCGGTTCTGTTCCATGTACGCCTCTCCCAACCGAGAAGGCCAATAGCCATGCAGGTGTTTCGTAAATCATTCGTCCTCCTCGTATTCAAAATCCTCAAGGTCCTCTATCTCATCCTCGTCAATGAATTCTATCTCTTCGTCCTCGCCTTCGTCTTCCATTTCAGAACGCAACCAGGCAAGGTCTTTGTTTCTGTGAACGATAGTCTCCTGCTGCGTGATAGCCTGCAGCTTGTTACTCTCGCTATTGAGAGCCAGCCACAGGATATCCTTCAGTTCCTTCAGTCCCTTGTTGGCGACGGCACTGATAAAGACATGCGGCAGATCATCCGGCAAATCTTCTGCCAGCATCTGTTGCAATTCCTCATCCAGCAAATCCGTCTTGGTGATAGCCAAGACACGCTGCTTGTCCAACAGTTCCGGATTGAAGGTTTTCACCTCGTTCAGCAGAATCTCATATTCCTTCCGGATATCATCCGTGTCGCCTGGCACCATGAAGAGCAGCAGCGAGTTACGTTCTATATGACGCAGGAACCGAAGGCCTAGGCCCTTACCTTCTGCAGCACCTTCTATGATACCAGGAATGTCTGCCATCACAAAGGACTGACCGTCTCGGTACGAAACGATGCCCAACGAAGGTTCCAAGGTAGTAAACGGATAGCCGGCAATCTTGGGACGGGCACTGCTAAGAGCACTTAGCAAGGTACTTTTTCCTGCATTGGGAAAACCTACCAGCCCCACATCGGCCAGGAGTTTCAGTTCCAGAATGATGGTCAGCTCACGCATGGGCTCACCAGGTTGTGCAAAACGGGGAGCCTGATTGGTGCTGGTGGCAAAATGCTTATTGCCCAAGCCGCCTCTGCCGCCCTTCAGCAGCATCACAATCTGACCGTCCTCTGTTACATCGCAAATATATTCACCGGTTTCAGCATTATAGACTACGGTACCACACGGAACATCTATGTAACGGTCTTCGCCATCGGCTCCTGTGCTTCCGCTTTTGCCTCCGTTTCCACCATGAGTGGCAAAGACGTGACGTTCGTAACGCAGGTGCAACAGCGTCCAGTAGTTGTGGTTGCCACGCAGGAACACGTGACCGCCCCGACCGCCATCGCCGCCATCCGGCCCTCCGTTAGGAACATATTTGGCCCGATGCATGTGCATAGATCCGCGACCGCCCTTACCAGAGCGGCAGCAGATCTTAACGTAATCTACAAAATTGCTTTCCATTTATCTTACTTCAAAGTATCGAGGAAGGCAAAGATATTGGCCAGCATCTGGTCCTTACTGCCTTCCCATGTGAAAGTATGGCGGATGCCTTCCTTCTGGAACCAAGCAGCCAAAGGCTCTGTCTGACTATGATAAACGGCAAAACGCTTCTTGATGGTCTCCTCGTTATCATCGGCACGTCCCTGCTCGATGGCACGATTCAGCAAACGCTTAATCAGGGTGTCCTCATCGACAATCAGTTCAATCATCACACCCATCTCGTGCTTACGCTCGGCCAGCATCTTCTTCAACGCCTCAGCCTGGGCAATCGTACGGGGGAAACCGTCAAAGATAACACCCTTACCGGCAGGTTGCTCGTCATAAACCTTAGCCAGAATGTCAATCATCAGCTCATCTGGAATCAGCTGACCGTTGTCGATGTAACCCTTAGCCGTCTTGCCCAATTCCGTGCCGTTCTTGATTTCGGCACGCAATACATCGCCTGTACTGATATGGCCCATACCGTACTTCTCTACAATTTCATCGCTATAGGTTCCTTTACCAGAACCTGGAGCACCAAAGATAATAATATTCTTCATCTTCTTTTTTTTATTTATTTATAGTTTTACCTTAAACCTTGATTGATGGAATTTGGGTACAAAGGTACGAAAGATAATCCATAATTCATAATCCATAATTCATAATTTATATGCGAGAAGCAAAAAAATACCCTTACATCCGTTCCACATTCGTTGAAAAACATTATCTTTGCATTCAAAATAGATGATTTATGAAGCTAAGAAACATTTTAGGATTTGCTTTCTGCTTTTCCGTTTTAGGGCTGCAGGCTCAGACAGATGTAACAAATTTCGTTCCTGGAAGTACGCTCGAGGGAGTTTCTTATTTCCTTCCCAAGACGGCATTCCGCATTACCATTATATCAGAAAAGACAGTCACAAAACCTGGCGACTTCTACAAGTATGCCAACCGCTACCTACGCCTTCCCAATGTGCCGGCCGAGGAGTCTGTTTCCTGGGCTATCAAGAGCATCAGACTGGAGCCCTTTGGGGTACCCGATAAGGAGAAGGCATACAGCATAAAGATAAAGAGCAAGACCGTTGCCCCGTTGGTAGGCCTGAGTTCAGACGGCATCCTGCTGAGCATCAACACCGAGGCCGAAGAGGAATTCCTGCCCGATTTGCCCGATGCCGTTCCAGCAGTAAAGCCCGAAGACCCCCGTTCATACATGACACAAGAGATGCTGGCTGCAGGCAGTACAGCCAAGATGGCAGAACTTTGCGCCGAGGAAATTTACGACCTTCGCGACAGTCGTAACGCCCTCATTAAAGGCGAAGCCGACAATACACCTAAGGACGGAGCACAGCTACAACTTATGCTGGGACAGTTGGACAAGCAGATTTCTGCTTTGGAATCCATGTTCAAAGGCACACAACTGGTCAGCACCGAAGTTACCTCGTTCAATTTCCTCCCAAACCAGGAAACCGACAAGGAAATACTCTTCCGCTTCTCTCAGAAGTTGGGTGTAGTGGAAGATGACGATTTAGCCGGTGCTCCTGTCTATGTTAGTGTAAAATGCATGGAGTCACTTCCCAAAACAGTCATGGACGAGGACACTGCCAAAAAGAAAGCCAAGATGGAGAAGGGCGTATTCTATAATATTCCTGCACGCACCAAGGTTAGTATCTTCAATAACCAGCAGGAATTTTATACTACCGAACTTCCAATGGGGCAGTTTGGTGTTGTGGAAATTCTCTCCAACATGCTTTTCGATAAACAGGCAACCACCAAGGTAACCTTTTTCCAAACTACCGGAGGAACCAAGGATATTATGAAGTAATTTATTCAAAGGACAGCCTCGCTACTGATGTGGTAATGTTACTTTCTGAGGCTTTCCTCGCAAGGACATTCCTTAAAAGCGTCCTTCTCTATTTCCTCCAAAGTTGATGGCAAGTGAATATTCTTTAATTTGGTGCACCATGAAAATGCTCCGGAACAAATCTTCTTGACACCTTCTGGTATATTAATAGTTGTCAGGTTCTTGCAGTTATAGAAGGCGTAAGGTGCTATTTCCTCTATTGGTGCCTTAAACTGAACGGCTTGCAGATTTTCGCAACTACTGAACGCATTTTCGCCTATTTCCGTTACAGTTGACGGAAGGGTTACCATACAGATTGATTTGCTGTTAACGAAAGCACCTTTGTCAATGGTTTTTATGCCTTCCGGAAGAGTTAGTGCAATGTCTGTACACCTGCCACTGAATGCAGCGTATCCAATTTCCTCCACACCTGCGGGTATTTTTGTGGTGCGGCAACCCAGGACCAACTCCTTTCCATCCTTAGTAAGAATAGCATTGGAGCCTTCTGGCGAGATATACTTGGGATTATCCGGAGCTACGGTAAGCGTGTCAACTTCTGTGCAGCCGAATAAATTATCCCCACAAATATCTTCTATTGATTTTGGAATCCTTATAGAGTGAACGGCAACACCTTCAAAACCATTGCCAAGGTCTCTAATACCCTCAACTATCCGGGTTGCCTTACAGGCAGCCAAAAGTCTGCTATCCCTTGTATCAATAATTGCATTGCAGCCTGAACGGGAATCCAGGTACTTGTTCTCCTTATCAACAACAATAGATGTAAGGCTATAACACCCTGCAAATGGGTTTCCTTCTATTTTGTAAACATTCTTGGGAATGAATACGGACTCTAACGAAGTGCAGTTACGGAAGGCATCTACCCAAATAACCCGGAGTGATTCTGGCAGTTTTATTTCTTTCAGGTTACTGCAAAAGGCAAAGGCGTCAAGCCTAATGACTTCTATTCCTTCGGGAACAACAAACTTTTCCAGATTTGTAAAACCTGCAAAAGCAGAAATCCCTATCTCTTTTACAGAGGAAGGAATCGTTGTGCTTGGGCAAACTTCCTCCAAAGAATTGCGCTTAGTGTCAATAATGGCATTACAGTTGTCGCGAGAATCATAAATCTCATTCTTGGAGTCAACCACAACCTTTTTCAGGTTATTACAGTTTAGTGAAACATTATTGCCTATTTTCTTTACCGATGCAGGAAGGTAGAGAGATTCCAGATAATAGCAGCTGAGAAAGGCATTATCACCAATCTTTTCGATGCCGTCTTCTACAACAATCTCCTTGACGGAAAGAATACCCTCAAGGGCACCTCTTTTAATTTCCTTTACCTGATAAGTCTTGCCATTATATATGACTGAACCAGGAATGCGGAGCGGCTTTTTGCTGTCAAATTTGTCTGGCTTTTCATAGCCACAGACCATTACAATAGAGCTGTCTATTGGCTCAGGATTCATATCAAAAGGACTTGGGGGAATATACGAATACTCCAATCCGTTCAAGGTAAACAGCACATTCTCATCACCCATAGAAAAGGATGGAAGTGAAATGCTGAGGCTCATAAATAGAACGAGAAATAAAATTTTTGTTTTCATAATAATGGCTTTTTGTTAATTTTTCGCTATAAAGGTACGGAGTTTTTCATGACCTTGCAAGGAAATGAGGTAAAAAAAATACATACTTACACATGCTAACTATCATACTTAGGGAGAACAAGTAGTATGTTGAGCATTGAGAGTTTTCGCTATCAAATAACTATTTTAGGAAAAATGTTTGGTGAAATCGTTCTAATATAGTACTTTTGTGGTGAGAATGTGACAATTATAATTATGGATGCAGCTATTAAGACCGCACAAATATCATTTCCCGCAAGTGACCTTGCCTTGTTAAAGCGTTTGATTCATGGTATGGGTTGGTCAATTTCTGTGGATAATGAAGGTGAGAAAAAAGAGCAAGCCGAGAATTTTGCTCGTAAAATCTGCGTCAATGATGAAGATTATGAAGAGATGAATGCGCATAGATTTTACCTTCATGAGACTCCTGCAATCAAATCTTTTGCGACAGAAAAAGAAGAAGTCGCATATTATGATTCAATAAATGAAGATGCCTTTATGAGTGTTGCAGAAACAGAGGAACTGCTTGGCAAATGGAAAAATGCTTAATCAAATATTGGTATAGT
>Ga0310695_10013301_pt1 | contig 11344 bp, 10 predicted proteins | sample RumenRJG_04DNA_FD_203882 | JGI IMG/M metagenome (GOLD analysis project Ga0310695, IMG submission 203882) | Bovine rumen microbial communities from Lethbridge, Alberta, Canada - RJG_04 (v2) (version 2) | ecosystem: Host-associated > Mammals > Digestive system > Stomach > Rumen | place: Canada... | reverse complement strand
TAGAACTACATTAATTATAGCAGTCCTATGCCAGAAGCACAATATTCTGTTGAAAAACTGCGGTTTTCCACAGATGTTGTTAAGAATAGATCGATGTAGTTCTACTTTTACGTCGATCTACGGTTAAAACCACTGTTCCTTACCGGATTATCTGCGCAAAAAAAAGACTGCCGTTTGCTGATCTTCTGCCCTAAGGCTGCAGATCATCTGCGACAGTCCTGTGATATTTCTTACCTGTTTTTTCCTGTTTATTCCACCTGTTTTGCAGTCTTTGTTTTCTAAGCCCGCTTACTCTGCCTGTCCTCTTTACATGTTTCCTTAACCTGCTTTAATCCGCCGGTCTTCTTTACCCGTTTTCTTAACCTGCTTACTCCGCCGGTCTTCTTTACCCGTTTTCCTTACTTATTTTCCGCCTGTTTTTACTGCCTTTTTTCTTTACCGTTTTTCTCTCACATCTCTTCCGACCCTCTCAGAAGGGGCTGTCCGTTCTGCTCCAGCAGTCTGTTCACTTCCGTGATCTCTCTCCTCCCGGAACTTATCGCCGAAATCAGAACCGCGTCTCTGGGGAACCTGGCATATAAAGGAGACATTCCATAGAGCTTCAGCGCTCTCTGAGTCTCCTCAAGCGAAAACCCTGCCGTGAGACACAGTTTCAGAATCACATCCCTCTGCCTGGTGTGCTTTTCGCCCGAGATCAGTTTGTATCCATATCCTTCCGAGATGTCCGCAAGCAGGAATACATCCTGCAGTCTGACTCCCTTCTCGCGGATGAGACTGCGCATATAAGAAGAAAAGGGCCTGGAATCAAAGAACATCTCTTCCGCATTTTCTTCTATATAGCGGTCTACCTTCTCAGGCTTTGTCTTTTTCAATATATCAGTGAGCGTACCTGTCGTTTTCTTCATATTTCAGCTCCATGCCTCAGTAAACACTGTTGCAGCCTCAAACCTCGAGACGTTTTTGCGTGGTGTCCAACGAAAAAACCGGGAGGAGACAAAGAACCGTCCCCTGTCTCTCGAAAAAAACCGGGGGAGACAAAGAACCGTCCCCTGTCTCCCTCTGTTCTTCAGTTTTGTGTAAGATTCCATACCGTTCGCATGCAATGCATGTTAAAATGAAGCTGTTCCTTCTCCTGACATCCAGTCCGGACCGAGAGCTGCAAAGGAACTATTATTCCTGAAACTCATGTGATCGGAGGAAATCAATGGCAATGAATGACGCCGGTGTCTTATCAAACTACCGCGAGCTCACGATGATCAATACCGAACACGGGATCTCCCTCGTGCAGCACATAGCGACAGACCGGGTCTATGTCCTGAAGACGCTGGATGTCTACAAGGCCGATATCTATCGTTATCTCCAGGCAAATCCCGTCAGAGGGATTCCGGAAATCGAGGAAGTGATCGAGCACAACGGGCGTCTGACCATTATAGAGGAATACATCAGCGGTCAGACCCTGCGCTCTATTCTGGACAACGGAAATCTCTTTTCGGAAAAGGATGCCGTGCGCATCATAGAAGAGCTCTGCGGAATCCTGAAGAACCTGCACGGAGCCAACCCGCCGATCATACACCGGGATATCAAGCCCGATAATATTATGCTCACTCCGGACGGGAGCATCCGCCTGCTCGACATGGATGCCGCCAGAATGATCCGAGAAAAAAAATCTGCAGATACAGACCTGATCGGTACCGTGGGCTATGCCGCCCCTGAGCAATACGGTTTCGGCACTTCCGACGAGCGTACCGACATCTATTCTCTGGGGGTCGTCCTCTGCGAACTCGTGACCGGATCACTTCCGAAAGATAAGGTACCGGCAGGACGGCTGGAAATAATAATCCGGAAGTGTACGCAGATCGATCCGGTAAATCGCTATAAAAATGTGCAGGAACTGCAGATTGCCCTTTCCGTTTTCAACACCGGTTACCAGGACGACAGTGTGCAGAGCGGCTGGAAGAAATATGCCCCTCCCGGATTCCGCAGCGGAAAGCCTGCCAATATCCTGATTTCAGTGTTCGTCTATGCCGCCCTGGTGTCTCTCTCCCTGGGCTATACCGCCGAAGGACTGCCGCCCGGACCCGTGACCAATGTCTGCAGAGGCATTTATCTGATTATGGGCCTGGTCATGCTGTTCTTTACGGCCAATTATCTTGATGTCTGGAAGATTTTCAGAATCGACCGGATAAGAAACATGTGGCTCAGGACCATTGTAGTCCTTGCCGTCGACGGTATTTTAGGTATCCTGATGATCCTGCTTATGATTTTTGCGGCTGTCTCCATGGGAGCGTACAGTTAAACCGGCTGCCCGCTTTTATGGCAGGTTGATTACAGGGCACAGCATTTTATACTCGATCACGAGTCTTTTGCCCCTGCTCAGCACGGTTTTACTCCTGCAGGTTCCTTTTTTATTCCTTTTGATTCCTTTGATTCCTTTTCCGGTTCTCGCAATGACGGAAAAATATCACCCGCACCGCACACGTGGCGTATTCGCACATCTTTTGTGTGTCGGTCATTTACTCAGTACACATTTTTTTGTAGTGCTTGATTATGTCTGTGATGATATAAGATATATCGTTTTGGGAAGTATCATAAAAGAGGTCATAGTTCTCCGGTACGCCCCACTCCCTGCCTGTGTGCTTCTCGTAATAAGCCTTCCTGGCACTGTCTTTCCTCGCGGTGAGTGCCTCGCACTCCTCTTTGGAAATTCCCTGCAGACGGCAGGTTCTGGCGATGCGCTGCTTCAGCGGCGCGCTGATAAAAATACTGAGTACTTTATAACCTGCCTTGCGCAGAGCCTCATCCGCGCAGCGCCCGACGAAAACAGCATATTCCTCTTCTGCAATCTGCAGGATCACCTCCTGCTGAAGCTGGAAAATTGTCTCCTCCAGCGAATCTTCAACCACTGTCTCCTGTCTCTCATACAGAATCGGATTGTGGATCATTTCCTCCAGAGCTTCTATATGTTCGACTTTCAGATTCCCCCGCTGTGCCGCCAGCAGAATCAGTTCATTGTCATAATAGGATAGTCCCAGCCTGTTCGAAAGATATTCTCCAATCTTGTGTCCGCCACTTCCGAATTGCCTTCCGATCGTAATCATGACTTTTTTCATCGGGCCCTCCTTTCTGCAGATCAGTAAATGACACATATACGACTGGTTTAATTGTACCACAAGACAGACTAAGCCGCACGTTTTCACAAGCAGACACGGACGCTTGTTTTCAAGACAGGTTACAGTACAGACCTACCTGAAAGGAGACAAAGAACCGTCCCCTGTCTCCTCTGCCCGCGCTTCACAGCAGCAATCAAAAAAACAGCGGTTCAGGCCGCTGTTTTTTATGTTTTACTATATGTATTTCTATTTGATGGGGCAGCAATTACTTCTCTTTTGATTCGATCAGATATCTCTGTACGCTGGTGACAGCATTTGCGCCGTCCGCCACTGCTGTGACGACCTGGCGAAGCTGTTTGGCTCGCACATCCCCCGCCGCGAAGACGCCGGGAATATTGGTCTCACAGGTTTCTCCCGCCACAATATAGCCGCCGGCATTCGTCTCAACGCCTGCTCCTACAAAGCCGGACCGGGGCGTGATCCCGACTGCGATGAAAACACCGTCCGCATCGATGACGCGCTCGGATTTGTCATATTTATTTACTACAGTCACAGATGCAGTCTTTCCTGCTTTTCCGTTTTCCGCAGTGCCTTCATTGATGGACTTTAGATTTGAATCCCATACCATTTCAACATTGGGCAGGGCAAAGAGAGCAGTCTGCAGTGTCTTCACCGCGCGAAGCTCGTCCCGTCTGTGCACCACGTAGACCTTCTCGCAGCCGCGGGCCAGGAAAATAGCATCCTCCACTGCCACATCGCCGCCGCCGATCACGACCGTGGTCTTGCCCCGGTAGAAAGCGCCGTCGCAAGTCGCACAATAGGATACTCCGCGCCCCGCGAGTTCCTCCTCACCGGGAACACCCAGATGGCTGTGAGCCGCTCCGGACGCGATGATGACCGCCCTGGCTTCGAAGGTGCCCTCGTCCGTCATCACCTTCTTGACATCTCCCTCAAGTTCGAGACCTTCGACAGCAGCATTGACAACTTCCGCACCCAGTTTTTCAGCGTGATCCGCCATCTTCTCCGCGAGTTCCATTCCCGACAGTCCGGGAAGTCCGGGGTAATTGTCAATCTCATATGTATCAATAATCTGCCCGCCGTTGACGAAGTTTTCCTCGATCAGGATATAATCGAGCTCCGCACGGGAGGCATAGATTGCAGCTGCCAGACCCGCCGGCCCCGCACCGATGATAATCAGATCATGCATGTTTTTCTCCTCTTACATTCCTTAATTCTTAATGCTTTCAGATAAGCGGCTGATCAGGCATTGGCTTCGAATTTCTGTTTCAAGACAGGCTTGGGAACCGCGCCGATGACCTCATCAACAACCGCTCCGCCCTTGAAGAATTTCATGTTCGGGATGCTCATGATTCCATAGCGGGCGGCGATCTCGGGGTGATCATCCACGTTGATCTTACCGACCTTGATCTTGCCTGCATACTCATCGGCCAGCTTGTCGATCACGGGGGACATCATCTTGCAGGGACCGCACCAGTCAGCATAGAAATCAACAAAAACGGGAACATCGCTTTTCAGCACTTCCGCATCAAAGTTCTCTGTCGTAAATGTGTAAACCATAGTATACCTTCCTTTCCGAAAAATCTGCTCAAACTCGCTCAAAAAATATATTCACAATGGATCCTGTTGTTTAAAACATCGTGTAAACTCTATTAAATTGCTTACAATTTAATTATACACATCCACACTTGCCTGTCAAGCACTTCTTTTTATATATTTTCCACGGTATGGGGAAATCTCAATGTAATCTTTGTGCCCCTGCCGGGTTCGCTGTCCAGTTCAATCGCGGCGTCGTGAAACTGCGCGGCATGTTTGACAATTGACAGGCCAAGGCCTGTTCCGCCGATCTTTCTGGAATGGCTTTTATCGACACGGTAAAAACGTTCAAATACTCGTTCCTGTTCCGAAGCGGGGATGCCGATTCCGGTATCCTCGACGGATACACAGGCATTCCTGCCGTCATTCCACACACGGACCCTGACTTCTCCCCCATCCCTGTTATATTTGACCGCATTGTCGCAAAGATTGTAGATGATCTCCTCGATCAGATGGGCGGATCCGGATACTCTGACTGTACCTGCTGCCTGAGCCTCCCCGATTGATTTCCCTTCCTCTTCCGGTCCTGTCACTGTCATTTTAATACTGCGCTTCTCTGCAGTGTGGCTCAGGCTCCTCACTGCGGATTCAGCAGACTTCAGCAGATCCACTTCCTCGGCCTCGTCGTGAACCTCTCCCTCATCCAGCTCGGAGATTCTGATAATATCGTTGATCAGAGCGATCACTCGCTGGCTCTCCCGATAAATATCTCCGGCAAATTCTATCATCTTGTCCTCATCGCACAGTCCGCTTCTCATGAGTTCAGCAAATCCGCTGATCGATGTCAGGGGAGTCTTCAGTTCGTGGGACACATTTGCGGAGAATTCTCTCCTGATTCTCTCTCTCTCCAAAGCCTCCCTGTCAATCATCTCCCTCTGCTCCTTCAGACGGTCTACGAGCGGAAACAGCTCAGGATAAATTTCCTCGTACTGGAGATCGTCCAGGTTGAGCCGGTTGACGGGCTCGGCGATTGAGTTGGCGCTGCGGAAAGCCACCGTGCCCGAAATAAACAGGACCACAATGAGCGTCCCCAGAATAGGAATGACCGCTCTGAATGCATAGCTGAGGGCGCTCACAGGGCGGGAAAGTCTGAGTATGGTGCCGTCCTCACACAAAAAAGCGTAATACATGGTCTGTCCGCCGCCGGAAGATGACTCCCGGATCCCCTGACCGGTTCCCTTATCCAGCGCATTTTTTACTTCCGGGAACTGTCCCTGATTAATGGCCAGCTCCGGGTGCTCACTGTCATACAGCACTTTCCCGTCATGGGCAATCCATGTGATCCGGTTGATATTCTCCAGGCTTTTCAGATACTCGATTCCTCCGGCTCGAAGCCCGACTGCCGCATAGGAGGCTTCTCCCTGAAGCGCCTCGTATGTCTCCCGCATTGTCTGAGAGTACTGAATGGTGAAAAATATAGTCGTACACATCAGCAGGACCGCCGCGCCGAGCAGAAATGAATTGATAAAGATTTTTTTGGTCATTTATTTTTCCTGAATCTCTCTGACCGCCGGCAGCGGTTATTTATCACCCCGCTGCATCTATTGACGCAAAAGTAATGCAAAAAACAAGGCACGCCCCGGAATCTGAATTTTTCAGTACTGTACTGTTCCCCGGGACACGTCCGGTCATCTCACTCCTGCATTCGGAAGCGGTATCCCACGCTGCGCATAGTTTCTATACAGGAACCGATATCTCCCAGCTTTGATCTGAGTTTCCGGATGTGGACATCCAGTGTCCGGTTCTCCGGTTCCGACCCCAGATCCCAGATTCTGTCCAGCAGAACTTCCCTGGTCAGGACATTTCCCTCATTTTTTACCAGCAGCAGAAGCAGCTGGTATTCTTTGTGGGTCAGAGAGATCTCTTCGTCTCTCACAAATACTTCATGCCGGTCCGGCAGGATAAGCAGATCCCCGAAGCGATATTCCTTCGAATCCGGAGACTCATTGGCATTGCTCCTGCGAAGGAGGGCACGCACCCTGGCCAGCAGTTCCATCATTCCGAAGGGCTTCGTGACATAGTCGTCCGCGCCGGCGTCCAGACCTTCTACTCTGTCGTACTCCGCACTTTTTGCGGTCAGCATTATAACGGGAAGTGTTTTCGTAGAGGATTGGTCCCGAAGTTTTTTCACTACCGTGATCCCATCCTCTTCCGGGAGCATGATGTCCAGGAGCAGAAGCTCCGGAGTCTCCTTTTCCATAGCTTCCCAGAAAGCAGAGGGGGCCGGAAATCCCTCTGCTTCAAAGCCCTGGCTCTCCAGTGCGTAAGTTACAAGTTTCCGAATACTGTCATCATCTTCAAGTATATAGATCATACAAATGCTCCTTGAGACAATCAAATTCAACTGGTCAGAGACGGTTCTGCCGCCCTCTGACCCGACCGGCCCGTGCCGTATTCACCGCAAGGCGGAACAATTCCCCGCACGGGTCGTGCCATAATCAGGACAGTCCCTGAAGGATCCTGCCCTTTTTATCTTTTTCATTCTAACATCTTGAACTGACAAGGACAATCAGCAGAAAGCCATCCGGAACGACGTAATACGGCGGTAACTAAATTAAAGAACAAGTTGCATACTTCCTGTTTCATGTTATAATGCAGAATACTGAAAATAACATTAGAACTTCAAATACTGTCTGATTTGATATTGAATCCGGGCGGATATCCGCTCCGTTTCATTTTCTTTTTCCGGCAGACACAACTGACTATCGGGAAAAACAAAGTTATGGCGATTCCTGTTAAGCTCCCGGTGTTCGAGGGTCCTCTGGACCTTCTCCTGCACCTGATCGAAAAAAACAAAATAGATATTTACGATATTCCCATCGCCGGAATAACAGACCAGTATCTCGAATATGTCCGTCAGATGGACCATGAGGATCTGGATGTGACCAGTGAATTTCTTGTCATGGCCGCGACTCTTCTGGATATCAAAAGCCGTATGCTCCTTCCCCGTGAGAAGGATGATGAGACCGGCGAGGAAGAGGGCGATCCCCGTGAAGAGCTGGTCCGCCGTCTCCTCGAATACAAGATGTACAAGTATCTGTCCGAGGAGCTGGCTGTGTACCGGGAACAGGCTGGCGTGCGCTATTTCCGCGCTCAGAAGCTTCCCCGGGAAGTGTTGGATTACCGTCCTCCCATCAATTACGATGAACTGCTCAAGGACACTGATCTCCAGAGTCTGCAGAAAATCTTCGGGGAAGTCCTGCGCAGGAAAAAGAGCCGTCGGGACCCTATCCGGGGCGGGTTCGGAAAGATCCGGCGGGAGGAAATCAGCCTGGATAACAAGACTCTGTACATACGGGCTTATCTGCAGGCACATCCCCGCACTGATTTCAGGGCACTGCTGGAATCCCGGGAAAGCAGAGAAGAGGTCATCGTGACCTTCCTCATTCTTTTGGAACTGATGAAAACACAGAAAGTGCACATCGTTCAGGATTCCATCGGGGGGAAAATTCTGGTGGAAGCAGGTGCCCCAGAGGACGCCGTTGCCGGGCCTGAGGACGCTCCCGTTTCCATGGATACTCCGGAAGGTAGCAGCGATGTGGCTGAGGACGATTCCGCTTCCTTGGATACTCAAGAAGACAACGACGATGTGGCTGAGGACGATTCCACTTCCATGGACATTCCGGAAGACAGCAGCGATGGATCTGAGGCCCTCTCACCCGCAGCTTTCCAGTCTTTTGAATCGTTGGAAACTTTTGAAGGTGCTGGCAGCGAACTGCGGGACGCCGGCGGCAAGACTAATGATTCCCCTCTTGAAGCTTATGAGGACCTTGAAACTTCTGAAAGGACAGGCTGCGAATCGCAGGGTTCCGCCAGCGAGTTGTCTTCAGGCAAATCCGTGTCAACAGACGAATTTTCTCCTGCTGCTGAAATAAGAGAAGATTCAGTGCCGGGCGCCTGCGCCGGGACAGACGTTTCTCCTGTGGATATGCCTCTGACTGCCTTCCATCGAATGGAAATCGTAGCATCTGTCTATCCGCCTGAAGCCTCCTTTGCGAGATCAAATCATGAGGACTCTTCTCAGGAAGGAGATCCTTCCCCTGCTTCTGAGAGCAGAAGTCCTGCCATCGAAGATACAGAAGCAGTCTTAACGGAGCAGGCAGGCCCCAATCCTGTGGAGAAACATTTTTCTGCGCATCTATGGTACAAAGATCCCTGCTGCAGGACACGCTATTTCCGCGTTTATTCCGGAAAGGCTGATACCGGCAAAACCCGGCCTCCACGGCAATGGATGCACGCGAGGATGACACGACTCTGGGCGAGGCGTTTTTTCTGAGCTATTGCCGCATGATTTGAGTTTTCTCTAGAATAATAGGGTAAAGGCGGCCTTGCCGCCCTCTGCCGCCGACCGGCCATGTCCGCCTCAAGGCGGAAATAATCATAACACGGGCCGTGTCATAAATAAGGCAGGTGCAGACTTGCGCCCTCTTTCCCGACCTGCCCGCGTCCGCCTCAAGGCGGAAAAAGGCATTGCGCGAATCGTATCATAATACAAAACGCCTCCCCCTGGATTGATATGCTGCCCCCAGGCAGCACACCAATTACGATCAAATCACCGGGCGAGGCGTTTTTTTCTGCACAGATTCCAGTCTGCACAAATTTCATATTGTTCCTTCAAAGATTCCGTATTGATTTTCCCCTGATTCCATATTGATTCTCAGCTGATTCCGAGGGAGAACCTCGAAGAATCGAGGGAGGGATCAGACATTTGCTTCAGCCAAAACTGAGCATATAGAGATAGTCAATCAGCGGGATTGTAAACATGCAGAACATCATTCCCATCAGATTATATATACCGGCCTTGGCAGGTTCCTTGTTATAGACCACCGCAAGCTGGGGGATGTTTGCTGCGGGAGGCGCCGCGACCGCCAGAAAGGAGACTCTGAACACCGGAATAAATTCCGGAAACCGATGCAGGAATCCGCTGGCGCGCAAAACCCCAAGTGTAAGAAGGGGCAGCGCTATAAGTCTCAGAAAACTGACCAGGTAGGCCTTCTTATTTGTAAATATCTGCAGCAGGCTGCTGTCCGCCAGGGTCATTCCAATCACCAGCATGGAGGCAGGACCCACCATATCCGCAAGCATCTCTACAGCAGTGTACACAGGTCCCGGGATGGAAACATGGGCGATCAGAAGACAGACGCTGAAGGCAATCGCGATAATATTGGGGTTGAGCAGAACCTTTTTCCAGTCGATCCGCCGGCTTCCCTGCATTCTTGCCGCGGCATAAGTCCAGAAAAAAAAGTTAAATCCCAGCTGAAAGGCACTTCCGTAAAAAACCATATTATCCCCGAGAGTCATGCTCACGATCGGGAGAATCAGGTTGCCGCAGTTGGTAAAGACAATAGAGAGGCTCTCCACTAATCCAAGTATGCCCAGATGTTCAAGCAGTACGGCGATTAAAAGGAATCCTGCGTGGGCCAGAAACGCGAGAATAACTGCAAACAAATACCCCCGGATCCTTTCCGGAGTCAGTTCGATCCGGAAAGCCTTGATGAGCAGGCAGGGGCCTAGCACATACAGGGACAGTTTCGCAAGCTGCTTTTTATCCCGTTCTTCCCAAAGTCCTATACGGATCACCATATAACCGACCGCACCGACGAGCATCATGGAAACCAGTTTGCTCATCAAAACCAGACTCGTGTTCATTTCCTGATCATCCTCTCTTCCGAAGCGAGCCTCTCTCCGCAGCGGCGTCGCGTTGGGATTTTTTTTACTCCAAGTCCTCAATCTATTCTCGAAACATGATAGTGATAACTCTGAAAGCTGTCAAGAAAACATCATAAAAATGGTGCGGGCATGGTGCGGGCATATCATAAAAACGGTGCATGCACGGTGCGAGAATACATATCAAAACAGAGCGTAAAATCCCTTTAGACCACAATTCCTTTTTTATTTTCCACATCTTCAGTTTTACTTGTATAATGAAATAAGGCATGTGGAAATACACACGCCCCTTTCATAATATTTATAGTATTTCACCATTTGTTTTTTATCGCAAAATCATTTCTGTCGACTTGCAGACCAGGAGGTTTTTAAAAACAATTATGGCTCAGAAAAAGAAAGACAGTCCCTCTCCCAAAGGTTTTTCCCATCCCGTCTATGATTCCGCTGTTCTGAACTGTTTTCTGGAGAAGCAGCTGCAGCTGTTTCCCGAAGAGGTTGCATCTACACCGGAAGAGGCTGCGGATTTTCTGGAAATGTGTTTTGCTGTCGTAGCAAAATCCAAAAGAGAAGTGCGCACTTATTTTGAAGAGGTCGGCACCGACATTGAGGGAGAAGATATTCTTTCCGCAGCGGAGGTTTTCCCCGTTGGCGACGGGAGATATCTGATTGTAGAGGGCTGAAAAAGGCAGAAGCCACATTGCGATGACCGTGTCACAGGGTAGAGGCGGCCACGCCGCCCTCTGCCCCCCCGACCGGCCCGCGTCCGCCGCAAGGCGGAAAATACATTGCGCGGGCCGTGTCATAAGGCAGGAAATGGCATGACCCGAAGATCATGCCATTTCCGGAATACTATTATTAATAATGGCGCTTCTGTAGCTTGGGTGGGTAAGTAAGCGCTGAATCTTACCCACCAGTATAGTTATTGGCTCAGTACGCCGCCCTTGCGTGAACCT
>Ga0310695_10013300_pt1 | contig 11345 bp, 8 predicted proteins | sample RumenRJG_04DNA_FD_203882 | JGI IMG/M metagenome (GOLD analysis project Ga0310695, IMG submission 203882) | Bovine rumen microbial communities from Lethbridge, Alberta, Canada - RJG_04 (v2) (version 2) | ecosystem: Host-associated > Mammals > Digestive system > Stomach > Rumen | place: Canada... | reverse complement strand
ACGATGCATGACGATGTGACGTATATCGGAAGCAAGGCTTTTTCTGGCTGCAGAGGTCTAACGGACGTGACAATTTCCAAATCTGTGACATCTGTTGGTTCTGGTGCGTTTGCAGGGTGTGCCGGGTTGAAGGAAATGACATTGCCATTTATAGGTCAGAGCCGGGATGGCGAGAGTACTGGTTGGAAAGGCTCGATGCTTCTGTTTGGATGGTTGTTTGACAGCAGTGAATTTGAAGGAGGCGTCCGGATTACGCAGCATTATGCAACTTCTGGCGGATTTACATCAGACACGGATTGGTTTCCTGGTGCATTGAAGATTGTTCGTGTAACAGACGCTGATGGAATTGGATATGGTGCGTTCAATGGATGCAGCATGCTTACGAATATAGTGATTCCTGAAACTGTGACGAACATTAGTCCTCGGGCGTTTTCCTATTGCAGCGGACTTACGAGCGTTCTGCTGCCGAAGCGCTTTGACGGAAATCTCGACGAGTCCGTGTTTGAGGGTTGTTCGGAGGATATGGTTGTCTCCTTCTGCGATCCACATTACACCGTCCGCTTCCACCGCAACGACGCGAGCGACGAGAAGACCGCCGACTATGACTTCGCCCACGGCGTCGACATGCACCTGCCGTCGCTCAAGTCGCTCGGCTGGGCGCGGAGGGGGTGCGATTTCCTCGGCTGGGCGACGAGCCGGGCGAACGCCGACGCGGGCAAGGTGTGGAAGAAGGACTGGGCGGCCGTCTCGTCGCCCGTGGCGGCCGGCCAGACGCTCGACGTCTACGCCGTCTGGGCGCTCAAGTCCGGCAGCTACGCCATCGAGTTCGTCCGCAACGACGGCGCGGGCACGTGGCGGACGGTCGGATTCAACTACGGCGAGAAGACGCGCATGCCGTCCGTGGCGAACGGACTCCAGTGGGCGCGGCGCGGCTACGACTTCAAGGGCTGGGCGCTCACGACCGCCGACGCGAACGCCGGCAAGGTCTGGAAGGGCGACTGGGCGTACGTCTCGACGCCCGTCGCGGCGGGCAAGGTCTTGACCGCCTACGCGGTCTGGGAGCTGAAGCCGGGCTTCTATCAGATCCGGTTCAACAAGAACGACGGCACGGGCAAGTGGCGCACGCTGGGCTTCGAATGCGACAAGTCCACGAAGCTCTCCACGATCGCCGGCCTCGGCTGGGAGCGTCCGGGCTACACGTTCAGGGGCTGGGCGTCGAACGCGGCCAACGCCGCCGCGGGCAAGGTCTGGAAGGCCGATGGCGCGTGGATCAGGAATGTCGCCGCAGAAGGGAAAACACTCAGCATCTACGCAATCTGGGAATGATGTTTCCCGCCACCGGTAGCCCAGTGAAGTCGCCGGCCGCCCTTGCCTTTTCTGTGAAAAATGTGATATAATGCCGTCATCGTACGAAGGGAGATTGCGATGATGATATCCGTCTATCAGGAATTCCTCAAGAACGCCTGCCTGGGGCTGCTCGCCGTCGTCTGCGCGGCGCTCGCGCTCGGCTGGGTCGCCGCGCGCCTGAAAGGCCTGGTGCCGCTCGCCGGCCGTGCCGGCCGGCTGAAAAGCGTGCTGGGCTGCGCCGCCGTCGCGGCGCTGGTGCTGTACGGCGGCTCCAAGCCCGCGGCGGACACCTACACGATCGGCTATCACCGCAACGACGGGTCGGAGCTGTCGGCGGAGCAGACGCTGACCTGCGGCGTCTCGACGCGCCTGTCGTCTCTCGCGAGCCTGGGCTGGGCCCGGCGCGGGTATGTGTTCGAGGGCTGGGCGCGGAGCGCGGTGGACGCGTTCGCGGGCAACGTGTGGGCGGAAGACGGGACGTCCGTCACTTCTGCCGCGGACGCCGGAAAGACGCTCGATCTCTATGCGGTTTGGTCGATCCGCGCGGACAGCTATGAACTGGAGTTCGTCCGCAACGACGGCGCGGGCACGTGGCGCACGATCGGCTTCAAACACGGCGTGAAGACGCGCCTGCCGTCGCTCGCGAACGGCCTCGGCTGGGCGCGGCGCGGTTACGACTTCATGGGCTGGGAACTGACGACGGCGGACGCGAACGACAACACGCGCGCGGAGCCTTGGAAGGGCGACTGGGCGTATGTGGCCGAGCCGGTCGCGGCAGGTGACTCGCGGCCGGTCTATGCCCGCTGGGCGCTGAAGCCCGGCTACTACCAGATCCGCTTCAACAAGAACGACGGCACGGGCCGGTGGCGGACGCTCGGCTTCGCGTGCGATGCGTCGACGAAGCTCTCCACGATCGCCGCGCTCGGCTGGGAGCGCCCGGGACATACGTTCGTCGGCTGGGGCTCCAACAAGGCCAACGCCGAGGCCGGCAAGGTCTGGAAGACCGACGGCGAGTGGGTGAAGAACGCCGCCGCCGAAGGCCGCACCCTCAGCATCTACGCCATCTGGGAATGAGGCACGGACTGGACGTATCTTGCCGTATGAAGGTTCTGGACACGGAAATCGCGGGCCTCAAGATCATCGAGCCGCAGGTGCTGGGCGACAGCCGCGGCTGGTTCGCCGAGCAGTACAACGCCGGGCGCTACCGGGAGGCGGGCATCACCGCCGACTTCGTGCAGGACAACGAGTCGTTCTCCCGCCGGGGGGTCGTGCGCGGCCTGCACTGGCAGGCGGCGCCCCACACGCAGGCGAAGCTCGTGCGCGTCGTCCGCGGCGCCGTCTGGGATGTCGCCGTGGATATCCGCAAGGGCTCGCCGACGTTCGGCCGGCACGTCGCCGTCACGCTCACGGGCGAGAACAAGCGGCAGTTTTTCATTCCGCGCGGGTTCGCCCACGGCTTTATCGTCCTGGAGGACGAGACGCTCTTCAGCTACAAGTGCGACAACCTGTACTGCCCGTCCGCCGACCGCGGGCTCCGGTTCGACGATCCGGCGCTGGGCATCGTCTGGCCCGCCGCGGACATGCGCCTGACGCTGTCGGAGAAGGACAGCCGCAATCCGCTGCTGAAGGACATCGAGCCCTGGGCGGAGGAATGAGCGCGCTGTACGACAGCGTCCGCCGCCGCTGGCGCCGGCTGAAGGCGGCGGAGCCCTGGAACGGTTCCGCCGCCGCGCGCGCGTCGTATGCCGTGCTGCGCGCCTGCGCCCGTCTGGTCAAGCGGTGCGGCGCGGGGACGGACCTCGCGGCCCGCGCCCTCTATCTGTACTATCATCCGGAGCTCGGCCTCGCCCCCATGGACGCCTGGCAGGACCGCGTGCACCGCCGCGTGCCGGCCGCCGAGCTCGCCGCGCTGAAAGCCCGCCTGGCCGACGCGCGCGCGCAGACGTGCCGCGCGCTGGGCGTGACGGAGGGGCCGCTCGATGACGTGCGCCCGCTCGACGGCGCGCCGGACGGGGATGTGGCGGTCCATCTGCACGTGTTCTATCCGGAGCTGCTGCCGGCCTTCGCGGCGGCGTTCGCCCGCCTGCCGTTTCCGTTCGATCTGTACGTCTCGGTGCCCGACGGCGTCGCGGCGGACGAGGCGTCCGTGCGCGCAGCGCTGGCCGGCGTCCCGTGCCTGCGGCAGCTCGTCGTCCGCCGCTGCCCGAACCGCGGCCGCGACATCGCGCCGCTCGCGTGCCTCTTCGGCCGCGCGCTCGCGCGCTACCGCTACATCGGCCATTTCCACACGAAGCGCAGCCCGCATGACGCGCGCGGACGCGGCTGGCTCGACTTCATCCTCGGCCGGCTGGCCGGCTCGGCGGACGGCTGCCGCCGGATCTTCGCGCTGCTGTCCGGGGACTGCGGCCTGGTCTCCGCCGCCGACTTCGTGGAGATGCCGGAGGATCCGTCGGGCTGGGGGCGGAACCTGGCGCCCGCCCGGGACCTGGTCCGCCGCGCGGGGCTGACGGTCGATCTGGCCGCGCGCTTCCCCGTGATCGTCTTTCCGCAGGGGAGCATGTTCTGGGCGCGGACCGATTTTCTGCGGCGGTTTCTCGATCTGCCGCTGTCGTTCGACGATTTTCCCGCCGAGCCGGTCGGTGTCGACGGCACGCTGGCGCATGCCGGCGAGCGGCTGTTCTACGTCTGGGGGCTCGGCACGGGGCTGCGCGTGAGGCGCATCCCGTAGACGGCGGCGGGGGCGCGGCGCCGCCGGACGGAACCGGACGAATCCGCGACAGGAAAGGAAGACAGGCATGGCCAGAAAAGGAATCATTCTCGCCGGAGGGGCCGGCACGCGGCTCCATCCGCTCACGCGCGTCGTCTCGAAGCAGCTGCTGCCGGTGTACGACAAGCCGATGGTGTTCTATCCGCTTTCGACGCTGATGCTCGCGGGCATCCGCGAGGTGCTGATCATCTCGACGCCGCAGGACCTGCCGAACTTCGAGCGGCTCCTGGGCGATGGCTCGGATCTCGGCATGAAGTTCGCGTACCGGGTGCAGGAGGTGCCGAACGGTCTCGCGCAGGCGTTCGTCCTCGGGCGCGAGTTCCTCGGCGCTGACGACGCCTGCCTGGTGCTGGGCGACAACATTTTCTACGGCGCGAATCTGCCGACGCTGCTGCAGGACGCGAGCGAACGGCGCGAACCGACCGTCTTCGGCTACCGCGTGAGCGACCCCGAGCGCTACGGCGTCGTCGAATTCGACGCGGACGGACGGGCCGTCTCGCTGGAGGAGAAGCCGGCGAAGCCGAAGTCGAACTACGCCGTCGTCGGCCTCTACTTCTATCCGAACGACGTCGTGGAGAAGGCCGCCGCGCTGAAGCCGTCCGCGCGCGGCGAATACGAGATCACGGATCTCAACCGCCTCTATCTCGCCGAGGGGCGGCTGTCGGTCGAGACGATGGGGCGCGGCTTCGCGTGGCTCGACACGGGCACGCACCAGTCGCTCGCGGACGCGACGAACTTCGTGCGCGCGCTCATCGAGCGGCAGGGGCTTCAGATCTCCTGCATCGAGGAGATCGCCTGGTCGCGCGGCTGGATCGACGACGCGCAGCTCAAGCGCCTGGCCGACGCCTACGGCAGGAGTTCGTACGGCGCATATCTGCGCAATCTGGTCCGGGAGATCTGACCGGCATGTATCAGAGACGGAGCGCGCCCTGCCCATGATCGACATCCTGCTCGCCACCTACCGCCCGGATCCCGCGCGTCTCGCGGCGCAGGTCGGGTCCATCCGCGCGCAGGAGGGCGTGGAGACGAACCTGATCGTCCGCGAGGACGCGGCGGGCGAAGGCGCGCGGGCGAACTTCGCGGCGCTGCTGGCCGCGTCGACGGCGCCCTATGTCGCGTTCGCCGACCAGGACGACGTGTGGAAGGCCGACAAGCTGCGGCGCTCGATGGAGGTGATGCGGCGGCTGGAGGCGCGCTTCGGCGCAGCGACGCCGCTGCTGGTCTTCACCGACGCCGCGGTCGTCGACGACGCGCTGCGCCCGCTGGACGCGTCGCTGTTCCGGCGCACGAAGATCGATCCGCGCCGCGTGCGGCCCGCGCAGCTCGCGCTGCAGAATGTGGCCAACGGGAATACGATGCTGTTCAACGCGGCGCTCCGCGACAGGGCGAACCCGATCCCGCCGGAGGCGTTTATGCACGACCACTGGGTGATGCTCGTCGCGTCCGTGTTCGGACGGATCGCCTGCGTGGACGCGCCCACGCTCCTCTACCGGCAGCACGCGGGGAACGTGCTGGGCGGCGCGAAGGTCGGCGCGGGGTATTTCGCGCGGCGCGTCCTCGACGGGCCGTCGGCCCTGCGGCGCCGGCTGTACGCGAACGTGCGGCAGGCGGCGGCGTTCGTCGACCGCTTCGGCGACGCGGCGCCGGCGTCGCTGCGCGCGCTGGCCGGCATCGCGGCGCGGCCGTGGCCGTTGCGCGTCGCGACGCTCGTGCGGCACGGTATCTTCAAAAACGGGCTGCTCCGCAATCTCGGGACATTCTGCCTTATATGAACGTCGCGCTGCTCCACTACTGGCTGACGAACGTGCGTGGGGGCGAGAAGGTGCTCGCCGCGCTCGGGGAGATGTTTCCCGACGCCGACATCTTCACCCACGCGTACCGCCCGGAGCGGCTGGCGGGGCTCTTCGCCGGGCATCGCGTGACGGAAAGCTTCATCGCGCGCCTGCCGTTCGGGCGGCGACATCCGCAGGCGTACCTGCCGCTGATGCCGCGCGCGTCGCGTGCGCTGAAGCTGGACGGCTACGACCTCATCCTTTCCAGCGAATCGGGGCCGATCAAGGGCATCCGCAAGCCGGCGGGCGCGCGCCACATCTGCTACTGCCACACGCCGATGCGCTATCTTTGGGACCTGCACGACGACTACTACCGCGCGGCGGGGCCGTGCGGCAAGCTCGCGATGAAGCTCTTCACGCCCGCCCTGCGGCGCGCCGACCTGAAGAGCGCCGAGTCGGTCGACGACTTCATTGCCAACAGTGCGTTTGTCGCCGCGCGCATCAAGCGTCTCTACGGGCGTGACGCGACCGTCGTGCATCCGCCGGTGGACGTGGCGTTCTTCTCGGCCGCGCCGGCGGCGGAGAAGGGCGGCTACTATCTCTTCGCGGGCGCGCCGGTCCGGTACAAGCGGCTGGACCTCGCGGAGGCCGCGTGCCGGCGGATGGGGCGGCGGCTCGTCGTCGCGGGCGGCGGCAGCGTCACCGACGCGCAGCTGCGCGACCTGTACGCGCGCGCACGCGCCTTGATCTTTCCGGGCGTCGAGGACTTCGGCATCGTGCCGGTCGAGGCGCAGGCCGCCGGGACGCCGGTCATCGCGTTCGGCGTCGGCGGCGCGCGAGAGACGGTGGTCGCGGGCGAGACGGGGCTTTTTTTCGACGAGCCGACGGTCGAGTCGCTCTGCGGCGCGATCGAGTCGTTCGAAGCGCGCACCTGGTCGGCCGACGCCTGCCGCCGCAACGCCGCGCGCTTTTCGAAGGACGCGTTCTGCACCGCCCTCCGCCGCATCGTTTGACGGGGCTGGCACACGAAACGGGTTCAAATGTGATATACTATGAAAACCGCGGCCGGTGCGCCGTGTGCGCGGATCGCGCGCGATCGGCGCGTCCGGAACAGCTGAAGGAAGGAAACGGGACCATGGCCTATTCAAAACGTTGTATCGTCACCGGCGCCGCCGGCTTCATCGGGTCCGCCCTCGCGCGGCTCCTCCTCAAGGAGACGGACGCGACGGTGCTCGTCGTCGACAAGCTCACATACGCGGGCGTGCCCGAGTCGCTGAAGGAGGTCGGTCTCGATCCGGCGACGCTCGCCTCGTCCAATCCGCGCCTCGCGTTCCTCAAGGCCGACATCTGCGACGCGGCGGCGATGGACCGCGCGTTCGCGGAGTTCCGCCCCGACACGATCTTCCACCTCGCGGCGGAAAGCCACGTCGACCGGTCGATCGACGGCCCCGGCGAATTCATCCGCACGAACGTGACGGGCACGGCGACGCTCCTTCAGGCCGCGCGCACCTACTGGCAGGGCCTCGACGACGCGGCGAAGGCCGCGTTCCGCTTCCAGCACATTTCGACGGACGAGGTCTACGGCACGCTGGGCGCGACGGGCTTCTTCACCGAGAAGACGCCGTATTCGCCGCATTCGCCCTACTCCGCCAGCAAGGCGGCGAGCGACCACCTCGTGCGCGCGTGGCACGACACGTACGGGCTGCCGACCTTGATCACGAACTGCTCCAACAACTACGGCCCCTACCATTTCCCCGAGAAGCTCATCCCGCTCATCATCCTCAACTGCCTCGACGGAAAGCCGCTGCCCGTCTACGGCAAGGGCGCGAACGTGCGCGACTGGCTGTATGTCGACGACCATGCGCGCGCGCTCCTGCTCGTCAACGAGAAGGGCGTGCCGGGCGAGACGTACAACGTGGGCGGGCACAACGAGCGCACGAACCTCGATGTTGTCAAGACGGTCTGCGCGATTCTGGACGAGCTGCGGCCGAGGGGCGGAACGGACGGGGGCTTGGGCGCCGGAACGGACGGGGGCTCGGGCGCCCCCGCACCCCGCCCAAGGTATGAAGACCTGATCCAGTTTGTCGCCGACCGCCCGGGCCACGATCTGCGCTATGCGATCGACCCGTCGAAGCTGATGAACGAGCTGGGCTGGCAGCCGCGCGAAAATTTCGAAACCGGCATCCGCAAGACGGTCGAATGGTATCTCGCCAACGACTGGTGGTGGAAGCCCATTCACGAAAAGCGCTATGCCGGGCAGCGGCTCGGCAAGGCATAACCGCACCGCGCGGCCGACGGGCTGCCCGCGCACAACCGCACACAATCGAATCGAAAGGGGGAAAGAGATGAATCTGAAACGCATGATCCGCCTCGCGGCGATTCCGGCACTGGCGCTCGCCGCCGGCGCGTCGGCGCAGGCCGAGAACGTGACGGCTCCGGGTTTGCATATCAGCGAAATCTGTCCGAAGCCGGATGCGCGCGATCCGAACGGCGTCGAGGCGGGGTGGATCGAACTCCGCAACACCGGCACGACCGCCGCGAATCTCGGCGACTACTCTTTGACGACGGCCAACCGCGGCAGCGAGATCAAGGCCGCCGCGGCGCTGCCCGCCGTAATCATCCCGGCCGGCGGCTACCGGATCGTCTACACGACGAAGGAATATCCGAAGGAGGGGGGCAACGACGGCTCCACGCCGTTCATCACCAACGGCATCATCGTCGCCCAGCTGAAGATCAATCCGAAGAAGTTCCCGGTCGTCCAGCTGCGCAAGGGCAAGGAGGTCGTCGACTCGTTCACGATTCCCGTCGACCTGCCGGACAACACGTCCTTCGCGCCCGCCGGCGGCGTGTGGGGCGACTATACCGGCGCGACGGTCGAACCTGCCGAAGCGACTGTCGAGGCTGCCGCGGAGGTGTCTGTCACCGAAGCCATGCTCAAGATTTCGTCCAATGTGACCAAGAACGAGGCGGAAGGCTTCTATTCTTTCGCGAATACCAAAGATGGTATGGACGGCATCATGATTGACAGCTCGGCGACCCGGCAGATGGCGTCCAAGGACATGTTCTCAATATCGCTCACGTTCAGAGCCACGGTGAACACCTCGACAAGTGAAACTGGCGGCATGCCGCTTTTCTTCTGCCGCAACTCCAACAGCTCAACGCCGTATTCGGGTATTCTCGCCTTCATCAACAAGGCGCCCTACAACAATCTCATCATCCAAATACGCAATTCAGACAAAAACACACTCAATTACCAGGTCGACAGCGATCTTGAATGGCTTGACGGCAACTGGCACACGCTCGAGGTCGCGTGCGGGCAGACCGCCGCCAGCCGCGTGGCCGTGAGCGTGGACGGGGTCAACTATGTCGACACGACATGCGGCGTCGCGGCGCAGCTTAACACCGGCATGCCGATGTGCATCGGCCGCGCGTACGACTCGACATACTGGACGCGGTTCACGGGTGATATCAAAGACGTCCACCTCTATTCGGGGGATGCGTTCCCGGCGTCCGTGCCGGACCCGGCGGAAGTGACGTCCGACAAGACCGAAATCGTTGATGCGACAGCAGTGACGCGCGTCATTCTGCCGACGATCACGCCGGGCGCAGCCAACAAACGAGCGGGCGAGATCGCCTACGGGCCGAACGCGGGACCGCTCTACGGCGTCAAGCACAAGGTCTCCGACTGGAAGGCGTGGGAGCAGGCGAAAGTCGGCGAGGACTATCCGGTCACACTGGCGCTGAATCCGTTGGACGACGAACCTGAAAACGCCATAACGTCCGTCTCGCTCGCCTACCGGACCGACTTCGGATCCATCGCGTTTGTCCCGATGTCGAAGGGCGGATCCGACGCGAGCGAAGGCCAGCGCTGGACGGCGACGATCCCGGGCGCGGCGATCACGCAGGCGGGGCACATCCTGCGCTGGGCGGCGGTCGCGACGGACGCGGCGGGCAACAAGTGGCGCACGCCGAGCTTCTGCGACCCCGACAACGCCTACGAGTGGTACGGAACGCTCATCGAGCCGTCTGCCGATCTGCTCTCCAAGAAGCTTCAGACGTTCCATATCTTTGCGGACAAGACGGCGCAGGACAACATGGACAAGCAATATGAGTCGATATCCGGTTCCATGCCATACGGCGCGCGCGTCCAGATCTACGACAGCCAGACGGGCTTTTACTACGACAACGTGCGGATCGATCTGCGCGGCAACACGACGGCCAAATTCTACAAAAAGAGCCACGGCATCCGCTTCATCAAGAGCCAGCCGCTTACATGCACGAATCCGTTCACGGGCGAACTGATCGACGGACTTAGGAAAGTCTCGTTTATCGCGGAGTACAGCGACCCGTCGTTCATCCGCCAGGCGCTGGCGTTCCAGCTTTTCAAGGACATGGGGCTCAAAGTGCCGTATTCGTACCCCGTGCGCCTCAACATGAACGGCGAGTTCTTTCAGATGGCGTTCCATTCGAACAGGTTCTCCGACGAACTCATTGAAGACTACTACGGGCTGGACCCGCTCGGCTACTCATACAAGAGCGTCGGAACTTTTAGCGGCGCGACGACCGGCGGCGGCACCGAAAAGAAGACGCCGGATGACGGCAACGAAAAAGACCTCTCCGTCCTGAGCGCTTTCTACGGGACGTTCTCTGAGGCTGACAAGATAAACGAATCGTTCGCCGGCAATGGCATGGACAGCGAAATTCCCGCCGTCACCAGGACCGTGGTGAAGAAGTTCGATCTGCCCGCGTGGCTCAACTACCTCGCTGCGGCGCGCATCACGCAGGAATGCGACGACGTGTGGGCCAACCTCTGCGCCTACTACGACGTGAACGGGACGGACACATGGATGCCGCTCGGGTACGACTTCAATGTTTCGCTCGGCGCGATATATCTTGATGACAGCAACTACAAGAAAAGGTGGCCCGACAACCCGACAATGGCGAATGTCGACAACTTCAAGTCGCATCCGTTCTACGGCGGCAACCGTGTGCGCTGCCACAGATACGGCTCGAACACGACCATCAACACCGGCAATCGCGCTTTCGAGGCGGTGTGGCAGAGCCCGAAGTTCCGCAGGCTCTACCTGAGGCGTCTGAGGACCGTGATGGACGAACAACTGAAGGCTCCCGGAACGACGAAGGAGAACACGCCGTTCTGGAGCAACTATGTCGTCGCCTATACGAACGCCATCGCGGCGGACGCGGTTTTGGACCGCAATAAGTGGGGCTACGGCAACGGGACGGTCATCTACTGGTGGCCCAAGGCGATGAACCTCGACGAGGGAATCGCCGATCTTTGGGACAACTACGTCGTGCCGCGCCGTCAGCACCTGTTTGTCACGCATTCCGTGAACAACACGGCGAAGACAATCGGCTATGGCAGGGATTACAACGCGGGCATCCCGGACGCGCAGTCGCCGATTGCCAGTCTGAAGGCTGGCTTCTCGGTGGTGAACACG
>Ga0310695_10013299_pt1 | contig 11345 bp, 8 predicted proteins | sample RumenRJG_04DNA_FD_203882 | JGI IMG/M metagenome (GOLD analysis project Ga0310695, IMG submission 203882) | Bovine rumen microbial communities from Lethbridge, Alberta, Canada - RJG_04 (v2) (version 2) | ecosystem: Host-associated > Mammals > Digestive system > Stomach > Rumen | place: Canada... | reverse complement strand
CACCGAATTTACGGGTGATGTTGTCCGCCACGAGGATCGGATCCGGCTTGGCCACACCGGGCGCGGCTTTCACGAACGACAGATCGTGTTGCACGCGGTCCGCGTACTGCGTGGATTCGAGTTTCTCACCCTCGGGCGCGCGGGTCGCCCAACGCGGCAAATCCGCCTCGGGAGTAAGGGAGCCGGGTGCCGCGGCGCCTGGAGCGTCGGATTGCGACACATACGCCTGCTGCTGGAAGGGCTTGTCGCCGAAATCATCGGTCGCGTTCTTCCCAGTTTGCTGCGATGTTGCTTGTTGTGATGTTGACTTACGCATTGAACGCCAACTCCTTTCGGTCGCCGAGAATGCCTTGCGGCCTGAATATCACGATGCACATGAGCGCGACGCCCATAATCACCCAGCCGAGCGCCTCCACCTGGTCGGAGGAGATCACGGTCGTCGGAATCGTGCCGCGCATGAACTCCTTGATCAGCGTGAGCGCCACCCACAGCACGCACGAGCCAATCAGCGGGCCGAAGACGGTCGCCGCACCGCCCATCAGCAGAATCGTCCACGTGTAGAAAGTGACCTGACGGCCCAAGGAATCAGGCTGTACGGAACGCGGCAGCACGAAGATGATGCCGGCGAGTGCACCGAACGCACCGCCCAGGAACAGCGACTGAATCTTGAAGCGGGTCACCGATTTGCCCAGCGAGCGCACCGCGTTCTCATCCTCGCGGATGCCTTTGAGCACACGGCCCCACGGGGAGTTGAACCAGCGCCAGGTGAGGAACAGCGCGACGCCGACCAGCACCCAGGCCACGATGCGGATCCACCAGGAGTTCGCCGTATTGTTCGAGTAGGTCCATAGCAGGAAGGTCGATTGCCCGTCGGGCAGTGGCGAAAGCGCTTCGAATTTCGACGTGAAATCCTGCGGGGAGATGCCGCCGGAACCACCGGTGATTTTGGTCATCGCGGTTGATCGGCCGATAATACGCACGATTTCAGCGGCCGCAAGCGTAACCATTGACAAGTAGTCAGGCCCGAGTTTGAGCGTCGGAATGCCGAGCAACAACGCGAACAGGAACGACAGGAACAGCGCCATGCACAGCGAGCCGAGAATGCTCCAGCCCATAGACTGGGTGACCGCGAAGCCGTAGGCGCCCAGCAGCATGAATCCCGCCTGGCCCATGTTGAACAGGCCGGTCATACCGAAGTGAATGTTCAAGCCGATTGCCGCAAGCGCGTAGGCGGCGGTTGTGGGCGCAATCAGTTCGCCCAACGAATTGGTGATGATAGTAAGGAAATCCATGGTTCAGCCCACCCTCTGTGCTTTGCCGAAGATGCCCTGCGGACGGAACAGCAGGACGATGATGAGGATTGCGAGCGCCGAAGCGTAGCGCATGTCGTTGGGGATGATGAGCGAGCTCATATCCGCCACGACGCCGATGATGAGGGCGCCGACGAGCGCGCCCGGCGCGGTGCCCAGGCCGCCGAGTGTGACCGCGGAGAACATGAGCAGCAGCAGGACCGCGCCCGTGTTCCACGCGATGCCGTTGAGGTAGATGCCCATGAGCACGCCGGAAAGTGCAGCGAGCGCGCAGGACAGGATCCACACAATCCGCACCACGTGTTCTACGTTGATGCCGGACGCCGCAGCGAGTGCGGCGTTGTCGGAGACGGCTCGCGTGGCCCGGCCGAACCGCGTGTGGTACAGGAAGTACGTGACGGTGGCGATGACCACGATTGCAATGGCCGCGGAAATCAGTGTCGCACGGTCAGTGGTGATCGGGCCGATCTGGAAGCCGCGTTCCACGGAGGTGACAATGCCTTTCGTACTGCCGCCGAAGAAGAACTGGAACAGGTATTGCAGCACCATGGACAGGCCGATGGTGACGATCATCTGTTGAAGCGGGCCGACATGCTTGCGGCGCAGCGGCGCCCAGATGACTTCGTTCTGGATGAGGCCGGTCAGTGCGCCGATCGCGATGGCGAAAATGCCGGAGACGATGAGCGGCCAATGCAGCATCTGTGTGCCGACATACGCCATAAGGCCGCCGAGCGTGACCTGCTCGCCGTGGGAGAAGGAGCTCAGCCCGGTGGTGCCGTAGACAAGGTTCATGCCGACGCTCATCAGCGCGAGCATGAGGCCGAAAATCAAGCCGGAGTAAAGCTGCTGCCAGAAGCGCTGGCCGAAATTGCTGGAGCTGCCGGATGTGCTTGACGCTGACGAGCTGTCAGTTGTGGAGCTTGAGCTACCCGACTTGGTTTTGCTTGACGATGATGCTGAGCCGGAAGCCTTGCCGGAGCTTGAAGAATCCGCCACGTTTGCCTTGTCGAAGCGGACGACCGCCCGCTGCTTGGAGAAATCGCTTTTGTCGATGCTCACGGTCGCCGTGTTACCGGGCAAGCCGTGACTTGAGGCGACGGATTTGTCGATGGTGACGGTGTATGAGCCGTCTGCGGTCACCGAGAACGCCCATTTTCCGGTCGAATCGGTGGTTGTGGTCGCTGATTCCTTGCCGGACAGGGTGACGGTCGCGCCGGCAACAGGCTGTTTGGAAGCATCTTGCAGGATGCCGTTCACGCAGCCGTTGGTGGCGGTCGGATTGCAGGTTGTGACCGCTTCGGCGGCCTGTGCGGATGATGGGAATGCGAGGAATGCCATCGGAACCAGCATGGCAAGCATGCAAGTCAGTATCAGGAACCGATGGCGCCGCGCAGTCGATAGTGCGTCTGCCATATGTAGTCCTCTCTCGATTACCCTCACCATAGGTGTTCGAGATTCGACTAGCGGTTGCAATAACGTTTCGCCGGGGTAACTTCGCAGTCATTCGTGTTAACACGGCGGGCACGCGGATGACTGGGCGGGCGAGCGAGCCCCGCACCGAATCGGAGAACACCGACCGAAAACCGATCCAGTCCGCGCCCGTGCCGGACCGCACCCGGCCACCAGCCACGGCATCACCGCAAACCCGCGGAATCCCAACAACCAGCCGGCAACACAGGAACCGGGCACCAGACTACCAAGCACGGTACCGCCCGAACCCATGGACTGAATCGGGAATCACACGACGAAATCGGGACCAGTCCACACCCATGCCGGACCATGTCCGGCCGCCAACCACGGCATCATCGCAGAAGCGCGGAATCACAGGGATCTGATTACGCCATCACAATCGACCGCCGGCGTGCCAGGCACCCAGAACACCCGAACCACGGACCAAACCGGAGAACACCGACCGAAAACGAATCCAGTCCGCGCGTGCGCTGACCACGGCATCACCCCGGCGACCCGACCAACACCGCAAACCCGCGGAATACCAACAATCCGAACACACCTCCGTCATCAACCATCGCCAAACGAACCACCCAGAACACCCGAACCACGGACCAAACCGGAAAACGGAAACCGAAAACCGATCCAGTCCACACGCGCACCGACCATGACACACACCCCGGCAACCAAGCCACATCACAAACCCGCACAATCTCAACAATCAGCCGGCAGCACGAGCATCGAACAACGACGACTGACGACGGATGGCTCTGTCCCGTCGGCACCAAACAGCCGCAGGCAACTGCGGCGTCAATCAGCGCGGCGAGGCGCCGGATTCGGTCTCTTCCGCGTCGCATAGCCCGCGCAGTGCCGCGCGGACGGTCTGTTCCTCCTGACCGCTGAACAGTACGATCAGGTAATCGCCACCCCGCAGCATGGTGTCGCCACGCGGAACGATTTCGTGTTCACCCCGTCGAAGTCCAATAATCAGGCATCCGGACGGCCAGGCAACGTCGCGCACGCGATGCCCGTCTGCGGGCGCGCCCATTTCCAGCGGGAAGTCCATGATGCCGGACCCCAGATTGCCGGGCAGTTTCGCCGCCTGACCTTGCGCGCGCATGTAGCGTTCCAGCAGTACGCCGTAAATCGGTTTCGTACGCAACAAGTCGGAGACGAGCAGCGCGATGAACGCGGCTGCGGCGACCGGCAACATGTGGGTCAGGGTGCCGGACATTTCAACGGTCAGCAGGATTGAGGTGATCGGGGTTTTGACCGATGCCGCCAGTGTGCCTGTCATCACGCAAACCGCGAAAACCGGAATCGCCTGCGCGGAAAGCCCCCACAGGTCATGCCCGAGCGTGCCGAACGCGCCGCCCGCCAGCGCTCCGACCGCGAGAATCGGCATGAAGATGCCGCCGGGCACGCCGGAACCGAAACTTGTGCTGGTGAACAGGATTTTCACGACCAGCAGGATGCACAGCATCAAGAGCCCCGGATGGCCGCGCTCGGCGGTTTGCACAAGGTTCGAGCCGCCTCCGAGCACGTCGGGCAGCCACAGGCCGACCGGCAGGGCGATTGCCATGGCGATCATCGGGCGCAACCAGTCGGGCAGCTTGCCGTACAGGGTTTGGAATCCCAGCAGGGAACGGTTCATCAGCGAGCCAACCAGCCCGGCGATGATGCCGAGCGGAATCAGCCACATGTAATCGCCGAGCGGCAACTGCCGAATATCCCCGAAATCGAGGACCGGGGTGAGGCCAAAACAGTATTTGGATACGAAATCCGCGGTCAGGGAAGCGGCGGTCGCGCCCATGAGGATGGCCGGGGAGAAGCTGCGGTGGATGCCTTCCAGCGCGAACATCATGCCGGAGAGTGGGGCGCTGAACGCTGCGGACAGACCGGCGGCCGCGCCCGCGGTCACCAGATAGTGCTCCTGCACGTCTTCGCGTTTTTCGCCGCGCATGCGGTGTGACAGGAATTGTGCGCCGGACGCGCCGATCTGGATGGAGGGGCCCTCACGCCCCAAAGACAGGCCGAACAGGGCGGCGAGCAGACCGCCGAGAAAACGCACTGGCAGAATCGTCTGCCATTTCATGGTCAGGCCGCTCAACACCACGCCGTCGGTTTGTGGGATGCCGCTGCCGGATGCCATCGGCTCTTTGCGTACCATCCACGCGATGAGCAGGCTGATGAGGATTGCGGCAAGCGCCCAAGGGGCGATCAGCCAAGGTGTAACGCGGATTTGCCCGTACATCCAGCGGGCGAAACGGGTGCTCAGTTCGATGCCTTGACGGTAGATGACTACGAGCACGCCGGACAGCAGGCCGATGAGCACGCCAGCACCCGCCATGCGCCATTTGAGACGGGCGAAGGATGTGAGCAGACGGTCCGCTGCGGCGTGCAGGTCGTTCACAGGGCCGCCGCCAGCCACCAGCCGAGCGCCACGCACAGCAGCGGGACGACATATTCGAGAACGATATTCGCTGCGGCAACCGCGCGCTTGCCTTTGCGCAGCAGGGTGACGCTTTCGTTGATGGCGGTCGAGAACGTGGAGAACCCGCCGAGGAAGCCGGTGGCGAGCACCAGACGCCACGGGCTGGCCGGGTCGCCGTGGTAGACGAAGGCCGCCGCGACGATGCCGGCGAGCAGTGAGGCCGCGATATTCACGACGAGCGTGGACAGCGGGAACGCGTGGATGGCTGCGGTGCGTTCGTCCGCGTTGTCAGGGATGCGGGACCACGGCTGTTTGACCGCGGTATCAAGCACGAACCGGGTGACGGCTCCGAGGCCGCCCATCAGACACAGGAGTGCACCAATCAGGAATGATGTCATTGCCGAGCCTCCTGTTCTGCGGAGTTGGCGGGGGTGGTGGAGTTGTCGGAGGTGGCGGGATTGCCGAAGGCGACGGAATCACCAGACCGGGCAGTTTGACCGACCGCCGCGGTACGTTCCGCGCGATGCCCGGCTGCAAGCCGATCAGCGCACCAGACGCCCGCGAACGCGACCAGCAGACCACAGACCATGCTGACCAGCAGGTACAGCAACGCCTGCCACGCCTGCCCGCCGAGTATGCCGGTGAAGCCTTCCAGCGCGAGTGTGGACATGGTCGACAACCCACCGCACACACCCATGCCGGCTCCCCGGTTGACCAGTTCGCGCTTGCGCAGGCGAATCCAATCAGCCTGTGCTAAGTACGCGCTCAATCCCGCGTATACGAAGCAGGCCAGCAGGTTCGCGGCGAGCGTGCCGAAGTGGAATCCTGCCGCCTGTTGGGGTATCGCCAACCCCAGCAGATAGCGCACGCAGGTGCCGATCGCACCGCCGATGAACACCACCAGATACAGTTGTGGGTCGGCAAGCGGGGAACGTTTCGCCATCTGTCTTTTCCTTCTCCCTGTGATGTTGCGCGAGCTGATGTTGCGCGAGCTTTTGTTACACGGGCTTTTGCGCAGGTTTTCGCAAGTGCCCTTGCGCGCGTTCGCACTTTACTGTCGCAAGGCTCTCACGCGGCTCGGCGCACCCTCCAAATGCGGAACCGGAGCCGTGACGCCGCCGCGCCTCGACTCCGGTCCGGTCGGATTTGCCTGCAATGCTTCGCAGATTAGTCGATCAGCGAGTGGACGGAGATGATATGGTCACGCTGCGGGCCGGTGCCGATTGCGGAGATCCGGCATCCGGACAGGTCTTCGAGACGCTTGACGTAATCCTGGCAGGTCTTAGGCAGGTCTGCGAAATCATGCACCTGCGAAATGTCCTCGTCCCAGCCGGGCATGGTCTCGTAAATCGGCTTCGCCGCGGTGAAGGCCGCCTGGTCGACGGGCATGTCGTCGTAGCGGGTGTGCGTACCGTCCGGGTTCTCCACGTCGTAGGCGACGCAGATCGGGATTTCCTTGAGGCCGGTAAGCACGTCAAGCTTGGTGAGCACGATATCGGTCAGGCCGTTGACGCGCACCGCATAGCGGTTGACGACAGCATCGAACCAGCCACAACGGCGGGGACGGCCGGTGGTGACACCATACTCGTGGCCTTGTTCGCGCAGCCAATCGCCCTGCTCGTCGAACAGTTCCGTCGGGAACGGGCCTTCGCCCACGCGCGTGATATACGCCTTGGACACGCCGATGACGCGGTTGATCTTGGTCGGCCCGACACCCGTACCGGTGCAGGCGCCGCCGGCGGTCGGGTTCGAGGAGGTGACGAACGGGTAGGTGCCGTGGTCCACGTCCAGCATGGTGGCCTGGCCGCCTTCGAACAGGACGGTCTTGCCCGCGTCGAGCGCGTTGTTGAGCACGAGGGACGTGTTCGCCACGTACGGCTTGAGGCGTTCGCCGAGCTTGAGCAGCTCGTCGGTGGTGCGGTCCACGTCGACCGGACGGCGGTTGTACAGCTTGATGAGCATCTGGTTCTTCTGGTGCAGGCTCGCCTCGACCTTGTCGTGCAGGTGCTGTTCATTGAACAGGTCGTGCACGCGGATGCCGACGCGGTTGATCTTGTCGGCGTATGCCGGGCCAATGCCGCGACCGGTGGTGCCGATCTTGTGCTTGCCCAGGAAACGTTCGGTCACCTTGTCGATAGTGCGATGGTAGGGGGCGATCACGTGTGCGGACTCGCTGACCAGCAGGCGCGAGCAGTCCACACCGCGGGCTTCGAGGCCGTCGATCTCCTGGAACAGGACTTCAGGATCGACTACCACGCCGTTGCCGATGACGGGGGTCACGTTCGGGCTGATGATGCCGCTGGGCAGCAGGTGCAGCGCGTAGGATTCGTCGCCGACGACCACGGTATGGCCCGCGTTGTTGCCGCCGTTGAAGCGGGCGACATAGTCGACATGCGAACCGATGAGATCGGTCGCCTTGCCTTTGCCTTCATCGCCCCACTGAGCGCCGATAAGAATGATTCCGGGCATGATGCACCTCCGCAAAACGCATGATTCCGCCGCCCACAGATTACCGTATCCCCTCTACCGGGCGGTGCGGGCGGCTTAGCTGACTCAGCGTCAGTAGAAGGCGAGCATACACAAACTGGTTACGCTGAGAGGCGCCCCAGCGTAACCAGTTTGTGGGTGAGTGAGCGACGGAACTTTCCTATCACGGAGTCGGCTGTCAGAATCGCCGACCAATTGGCCACACAGTGCGTGACCAATTCGTCGGGCAACGCCCACGGGCGCCCGCCGCGCCACCTACTTTTTCGCGTCGCCGCCTTTATCGGCGAGCGGGGCGGCGCTGACGCCGGCGAGTTTGAGCAGGCCGCTGATGGTCACGAACTCGTAGCCTTGCGCTTTGAGGTCGTCAATGATGCCGGGCAGGGCCTCGATATCCTGGTCACGATTACCGCCGCCGTCGTGCATGAGCACCACCGCGCCGTTGTACGCGTGGTTGAGCACCGCGTCATGAATCGCTTGAGCGCCGGGATGCCGCCAATCCTCCGTATCGATGCTCCACAACACGTTGTAATCAATCAGGTCGTACACGTCCTTCCACTGGTCCACCGTGAACGAACCGTACGGCGAGCGCATCATACGCGTGCTCACGCCGGATGCCTTCTTCATATTGGCCAATCCGGCGGTGATTTCGGCACGCAACGCATCACGCTTCATCTTCGGCATAAACGGGTGCGTGTTGCTGTGACTAGCCACTTCATGGCCTTCGGCGACCATCCGCTTCTCCAAAGCCGGGTACTGCACCGAATACTGGCCCACGTCGAAGAACGTCGCCTTCACGCCCTTTTGTTTGAGGATGTCGAGAATCGGGGCGGTGTACTGACCGCTCGGACCATCATCAAACGTCAGCGCAATGACCTTATGACCTTGCGGACGCGGCGATACGCCGACAATCTGGGCATCAACCGGTTGAGCAACAACCCGCTTCGTGGTGCGTTTCTTGGAGATATCGCCGACCCAAATCTCGCGCTTACCGTCTTTGCCGCGCGTTTTCACCATCTGGATGACGCTGCCCTTGATATCAACCGACACAGTATAGGGAATCGGCGCATAGTCGATCGCATGCCCCTCGACCACATCTCCTCCCGACTTCACGGAAATATCAGCGTTGCCGGAAAACCGGGTATTGCCCCAATCCGCAGGGTCAATCACGCTGCCGTCAACCCTCAATTCCGCCGGATGCCCGCCATACTTCTTGATGACGCTACCGTCCACCGCCAGCAGCCGACCGGGATGGGTGCCGAAATTGTCATGGTCTTTCAACAGTTGTTTCGCCGTGGTTCCCGCGGAAATCTCCACCTGCTGCCCGTTGACGAATACGATGATATGGCGCAATCTGGCCTCCCAAGCCCACGCACCCGCGCACACCACAACCAGCGCCACGACAATCAGCACGGCAACCAGCTTGCCGACCCACAGGTGGCGTTTGCGTTCGCTCGCGCCGGTGGCGCTGTCGCCGAACGAGAGTTCTTCTACTTCCTTCATGGCCCTTCCATCCTGACGATCCTGATACGGTATTGTCACACACACCCGCCCCTTTGTGTAGTACCTCATGCAAAAACAACACACCGGGTTCGAAACGCGAATCCGGCACCCCCTGAGCGATAATGGAGTCATGACTATCGCAACCCCTGAACGGTATGCCGAGATGCTCGATGCGGCGCGTCGCGGCGGCTATGCTTACCCTGCCATCAACGTGACCAGCACGCAGACGTTGAACGCCGCGCTCCAAGGTCTCGCCGACGCCGAGTCCGACGGCATCATCCAAGTGTCCGTAGGCGGGTCCGCCTACTTCTCCGGGCAGCGGGTCAACGACCGGGTCACCGGGTCGCTCGCATTCGCCGCGTTCGCGCACGAGGTCGCCGCGAAATACCCGAACACAGTCGCCCTGCACACCGACCATTGCGCCAAGCAGTATCTTGACGAGTGGGTGCGGCCGCTGCTCGCCGTCGAAGCGGATCAGGTAGCGCACGGCAAAGATCCGTCATTCCAGTCGCATATGTGGGACGGTTCGACGGTCCCGCTCGCCGAAAACCTTGATATTGCCGAGGAACTGCTCGCCAAGTCGGTCGCCGCGCATACGGTGCTCGAAATCGAAATCGGCGCGATCGGCGGCGAGGAAGACGGGCAGCGCGCCGAAATCAACGAGAAACTGTATTCGACGCCAGCAGACGGCGTGACCGTCGCGCAACGACTTGGATTGGGCGAAAACGGGCGCTACATGGCCGCGTTCACTTTCGGCAACGTGCATGGCGCGTACAAGCCGGGCGTGGTCAAGCTGCGGCCGGAACTGCTGGGCGATATTCAGAACGAGGTCGCCGTAGCCGTGGCGGACGGGCGGATTGCCGGGCATGCCGCAGGGCGTGGATTCGCGGGAGAAGTACCTGAAAACAAGCCGTTCCCGCTGGTGTTCCACGGCGGCTCCGGGTCCAGCGCCGAGGAAATCGCCGAAGCGGTGAGCCACGGCGTTGTCAAGATGAATATCGACACCGACACGCAGTACGCGTTCACGCGGGCGATTGCCGGACACATGTTCGCGCATTATGACGGCGTGCTCAAGATCGACGGCGAAGTAGGCGACAAGAAGTTCTACGATCCGCGCTCGTGGGGACGTGAAGCCGAGGACTCGATGGCGCGGCGCGTGGTCGAAGCGTGCGAACAGCTCGGGTCGGCGGGGCGGCAGCTCAAGTAGGCCGGATGGTGTTGGGATTGCGCGCCGGCGCATCCCGGCCCAGCGCGGTGTCCCGGCCCAGTCAAGATGCGTGTTGTTGCGGCTACGGGGCGTCCCGGTTACGCGGCGTCCCGTTCCGGCTGCGCGGCGTTCCGACGTGTGGCGCATCCCGGCTACGCGGTGTCCTATCAACCTTCTGCCGACGCTGAGATGTCTGTCAGCGTCGGCAGAAACAAAACCCGACCCGCCACCGACGCTCACCGCGCCACTTTGTGAGGATCCACTCACAAACCAGGTGGGCACAGACGCCGAAACCACCAAGTTCAGACACCTCCACACCCCACCGTGTGAGGATTCACTCACAAACCGGGTCTCAGAGCGGCTACCATCAACCCACCACCGACGCTCAGACACCCGTCAACGTCGGCAGAAACAGAACAAGGAGCTGCAATGAAAGCAATCGTCACCGGAGCATCGAGCGGATTGGGTCGCGACATGGCGCTGTATCTCGCCGAACTCGGGTACAACCTCGCGCTCGTCGCCCGCAATCAAGCGCGTTTGGACAACGTCGCGCAAGAAGCGCAGCGAATCGCCGCCGTGCACGGCAACAAGACCATCGCCATCGAAACCGTCACCCTTGATTTGTCGCAACGTCACGCATGTGAGCAACTGTTCGAAAGGTACCGCGACGAACGTATCGACCTGCTCGTCAACAACGCCGGATTCGGCCTGTTCGGCGACTTCATCGACACCTCGCTGGATCGCGAACTGGAAATGATCAATCTCAACGTGGTCTCCTACCATATCCTCACCAAATTGTTCGTGCGCAAATTCAAGAACGACGGGCATTGCCGCCTGCTCAACGTGTGCAGCGCTGCCGGATTCCTCGTCGGGCCGCGCCTCGCCACCTACTACGCGACGAAAAACTACACGCTCAAACTCACGCTCGCCGTGGCGCAAGAACTGCGGCGCGACCACG
>Ga0310695_10013298_pt1 | contig 11345 bp, 6 predicted proteins | sample RumenRJG_04DNA_FD_203882 | JGI IMG/M metagenome (GOLD analysis project Ga0310695, IMG submission 203882) | Bovine rumen microbial communities from Lethbridge, Alberta, Canada - RJG_04 (v2) (version 2) | ecosystem: Host-associated > Mammals > Digestive system > Stomach > Rumen | place: Canada... | reverse complement strand
GAGAGGCGAGCTGGAGATCACGACGCTGAACGAGATGTATCTTCAGGACGGTCTGCTGGATGTCCAGATCCTGGGCCGCGGTTTTGCTTGGCTGGATACCGGGACGTTTGAATCGCTTCTGGATGCGTCCAATTTTGTCGAGACCATTGAGAACCGGCAGGGCATCACCATTTCGGCCCCGGAAGAGATCGCCTACTACAACAAGTGGATCAGCCGGGAGCAACTGCTGGAGGCGGCCGACCGTTATGGAAAGAGCCCATACGGAGCCCATCTGAAGGCCGTCGCCGAAGGTCGGGTACGCTTCTGATCCGGTAGAGTCTTCTGATTCATCTCCCGCGATACAATTCCAACGACACAAAGAACTCCCCCGCCGATTCGTCCGGCGGGGGAATTCCGGTCATATGAGGCCGTTTGTCCGGGCTTGATTCAATCCCGGATTATTGCTCGGCGGGTTCAAAGTCGTCCCGGCCGTGCTTGCAGAGCGGGCAGGTGTAATCCGCCGGAAGCTCGCCTTCACAGGGCTCAAAGTGTCCGCAGATGGTGCAGACATAGCCCTTCTGCTTCTTCTTGGTGACGGGCACGACGTGCTCAAAGTCTTCCTTCCCGTGCTTGCAGAGCGGGCAGACAAAGTCATCCGGCAGCTCCGCGCCCTCATAGACATAGCCGCAGACGCGGCAGACCCAGCTTTCTTTCTGCTCAGGGGCGGGGTTCTTCTTCGGCTTGATGTGGGCATGGTAGTAGGCATAGGTGCAGGACGGTGCCTTGGAGAGCACCTTCGCCTCGACGACGTTGGCAACAAACAGGACGGAGGTGTCGAGGTCTTCCACAGAAATCACTTCGCAGGCAAGGACGGCATTCGTATATTCCGGGATGTAGCGGATGCCGTTTGCGGTGCGCTCGGTCCAGGTGACGCCGGCAAACTTGTCCGTATCGCGGCCGCTCTGGAAACCGAAGCGCTTGAAAAGATCAAAGGGAGCGTCCTCGGTCAGAATGGAGATGTTGAACTTGCCGGACTTTGCGATCATGTCGGCCGTGTGATTCTTCTTGATGACCGAGATGGTCACCTTTTTGGGATCCCCGGAGGCCGCCTGACCGGCGGAGTTGATGATGCAGCCGTAGTCCTTTCCGTCGACACAGGTGGTGAGGACCTCGACGCCGTAGGTGAACTTATGGAAGGCGCCGCCGTCCACGTCCAAAGCAACCGGGGCGGCGGAAGCGGCTTCTGCAGCCGCAGGTGCGGCCGCGCTCACAACCGGCGCGGGATTGATCTCTGCGGCAATGGCGTCGGCAAGCGCATCCAGCGCGGCCTCCTGGTCGGCGGCCAGGGCGGATTTAAGGGTGATATTGTCGGCGATGAACTCGATGTTCTTCATCGGCGCGATCAGCTCACGCATGACCTTGCCGCTGGTGGGGGCCCAGCTGCCGTTTTCGATGACAGCGACCTTGCGCTTCTGCAGATTGTGCGCGGCGAGATCGTGGAGCAGATTCTCCATCGTGACGAAGACACCGGCGTTGTAGGTCGTCGCGGCAAAGACAAGATGACTGCAGCGGAAGGCATCGGAGACGATATAGCTTGCGGGGGTGACGGACGTGTCATACATCCGGACCCGGACACCGCGCTCTACCAGTTTGGCGGCAAGGATGTTGGCAGCGTTTTCGGTGTGGCCGTAGACAGAGGCATAGGCGAGCATGACGCTCTGCTCTTCGGGGGTATAGCTGCTCCAGAGCAGGTACTTCTCCAGGAAATCGCCGAAATGGCTGCGCCACACAAAGCCGTGCAGCGGGCAGACCGTGGCAATGTCAAGGGCGGCAGCCTTTTTCAGGACGGCCTGCACCTGGGGACCGTACTTGCCGACGATGTTGGTGTAGTAGCGGCGGGCTTCGCTGAGGTTCTCGGTGAAGAAGTCCGTTTCGTCGTTGAACAGCCGGCCGTTCAGTGCCCCGAAGGTGCCGAAGGCATCCGCGGTAAACAGGATCTTATCCGTCTTGTCATAGGTCATCATGACCTCGGGCCAGTGGACCATCGGGGCCATGACAAAGGTCAGTTCATGCCGCCCAGTGGAGAAGACATCGCCCTCCTTGACCAGGTCGATACGGTCGGAATAATCCGTCTGGAAGAACTGGGCCAGCATGGTCTTGACCTTGGCGTTGCAGAGAATGCGGGCTTCGGGATAGCGCAGGAGCAGGCTCCCGATGGTAGCGGCATGATCCGGCTCCATGTGGGAGATGAGCAGGTAATCCAGCTTCCGGCCACCCAGCGCATAGGCGACATTTTCAAAGAAAACCTCATAAACTGCCTTATCGCAGGTGTCGAACAGAACTGTTTTTTCATCGAGCAGGAGATAAGAGTTATAACTGACGCCGTCCGGGACACCGTAAACGCCCTCAAAGAAGGGAAGGCGGCGGTCATCGGCACCGACCCAAACAAGGTCGTCTTGAACTTTACGTGTGCAATGCATAAAAGCTCCTTTCTGTCCGCAGGAGAGCGGACCGTTCATTCAGCATTTCATTATAACATTGAACAGAAGGACAATCAAGGAGCAGATTTCCGCCCATTGTCGGCTGCAGCATACCTGCCGGACGACGGAATTCATCCCGGTAGATCTCCGCCCGGTTTTTCTCCTGCTTTTTTCGTTTCCTCGTTGAATTCTCTCCCGTGTTGTGGCATAATGCATCAGAAATTCAAGATATATTGGAGATTCTCTCATGTCCGCTATCCGTTCATTCGTCCGCCGGGAACCCGTTCTGTTCATCGCTGCGCTGGCGGCCCTGCTCACCTGCTTTTTCGTTCCGCCTGACAGCCGGTATCTCTCTTACCTTGACCTCCGAACCCTGTCTCTGCTCTACTGCCTTATGACCGTGGTCAACGGGCTGCGGAAGGCCGGTCTGTTCTCACACCTGGCCCACTCGCTCTGTGTCACCGCGGCGAATCTTCGGACCATCGCGCTGCTTCTGGTCGGGCTCTGTTTCTTTACCTCCATGCTGATCACCAACGATGTGGCACTGCTGACCTTCGTCCCCTTCGCCGTCGTCGTCATGGGCCTGGCCCATCACCAGAAGGAACTGATCCACGTCGTGGTCCTTCAGACGGTTGCGGCCAATCTCGGGAGCATGCTCACTCCCGTCGGCAATCCCCAGAACCTGTATCTGTATTCCTTCTATGACATGGGTTTCAGCGAATTCCTCCGTGTGACTGCGCCGGTCTGGGGAGTCTCGCTGGTTCTCCTGTTCCTGCTCTGCCTGCTCTTCAAGGCCGATCATCTGGACGTCTTTCTCGGCGAGGCTCCGGGGATGGAGCGGAAGCCCATCCTGCTGCACAGTGCGCTGTTCGTGCTCTGCCTTCTCGTCGTGCTGCGCGTGATTCCGTGGTACGTCATGCTTCTGCTCATCGTCGCGGTCCTGCTGGTCTTTGACCGCAGGCTGCTCCTGAAAGCGGACTTCATGCTTCTTCTGACCTTTGTCGCGTTCTTCGTGTTTTCCGGAAACCTCGCCCGGATTGAGTCGGTTTCCTCTGCGATCCGCAGGCTGATGGCGGGACGGGAGTATCTCACTTCCCTGCTCACGAGCCAGGTGATCAGCAATGTACCCGCCGCGCTTCTGCTCTCCGGCTTCACCTCGAAGTCCCATGCGCTTCTGCTGGGCGTCAACATCGGCGGCCTCGGCACCCCGATTGCGAGTCTTGCCAGTCTCATCAGTCTGAAGCTCTATTCTCATTCAGAGCACGCAAGTACGGGCCGCTTCCTCGCGGAATTCCTCGTGGTCAACGCGGCGCTGATCCTGCTGCTCTCTCTGGTTGCGGTACGTGAGCTCATTGGCTGAAAGCACGGAGAGGACTTTTTATCATCACAACCAATCTGGTCTCCCAGAAAGCATACGGGCTTATGGCTTAGCGTCAGCACTGTGCCATAAGTCCGTTTTGATCGCGCTGTCAAAGAGAATGAACATCCATTTTGATACTGATCCGAAGAATGACAACGTTCGCGTTTTTTCTCCTTGGGTCAGTTCAAATTCTCTCCCGGTCCGAACTGGGCGATGAAGTCGGCCTCCGAGAGGATCGGAATCCCAAGCTCTCTGGCTTTCATATTCTTGGAGGAGGTCGAGGTCACATCGTTGTTCACGAGGAAGTTTGTCTTCTTCGAGACGCTGCCCGCGACCTTGCCGCCGTTTGCCTCCACATAGGCTTTGAATTCGTCCCGGTTCTTGAACTGATGCACATCTCCCGTGATGACGAAGGTGAGCCCGGCACAGCTTCCCCTGACTTCCGTCACCGGTTCTGACGCCGCGATCTCGAGGATCTCCAGCAGCTCATAGAAAACGCTTCGGTTCTTTTCATCTTCATACCAGGTGCGGATGCAGGCCGAGCGCTCCGGTCCCAATCCGTTCACGCTGGCGAGGTCCGCTTCTTCTTCCAGGGCCTTGACAAAGCCGGGCCAGCCGTAGGCATCCACCAGTCTTTTGGCCGCATCGCCGCCGATCTGAGGGATGCTGAGCGCGGTGAGGAAGTGGACCGCGTCCGTCCCGGTGCGGGACTTTTCAATCGCCGCAAGCAGATTGTCGCAGCTCTTCTGCCCGTAGCCTTCCAGTTCCCGGATCTCATCCGCATGGCGGGAGAGCCGGAAGACATCCGCAAAGCTGTGGATAAAGCCCAGTCCCACGAAGTCCCGCATTCTCTCGATCGACAGGCCGTCGATATCCATTCCGTACTTGCTCACAAATCGCTCGAACTTCTTCAGGTTCTTGGCCGGGCAGTCCGGATTGTCGCACTTCAGGGTCTGCGCTCCGCTCGGGCTTGTCGCCACAGTGGCCGCTCCTTCGCAGGCCGGACAGTGCTCCGGCAGGGTGTACCTGCCGATTGCTTTTGTGACGCCGATCACCTTGGGAATAATCTTGTTGGACTTGATGACTTCGATCTCTGTTTTTCCGTTCTCTCCGATCCCGAGGCGCTCCATCTCGCTGATGTTGACCAGGGAAGCCCGGGAGACCGTGGTCCCTTCCAGCTGCACCGGGTCAAAGATGGCGATCGGCGTGATCACGGTAGCGCCGCAGGACCATTCCACTTCCCGCAGGGTGGTCTGCGCCACCTCATCCTGCCACTTGAAGGCAAGGCCCGCCCGGGTGGCATGGTGGCCGGTCACACTTCCTGTCGCGGCGTATTCGGTATCGTCATAGGCAATCACCAGCCCGTCGACCGGGATCTGCATCTCGCCGCTCTCCACCCGGCGGGTCCATTCCGCAACGGTCTCGGGAAGATGCGCTGCATCGGTCAGTTCCCGGTCCACCGTCGTAAAGCCGAGCCGATCCAGATAGTCCATGCGCCCGCCCCAGGAGAGGATCTCTTCATCCGTATGGACCAGCGTGAAGGCATTGAAGGTGACGTTGCGCTGCCGTACTTCCTCCAGGCGTTTTGCGTCCAGCCCCAGCGTGCCGGAGGCCAGGTTGCGGGGATTGGCATAACGTTCCGCGGGGTCGGAGATGGTCGCATTCAGTTTTTCAAACTCCGGGTAAGAGATGGTCGCCTCGCCCCGAACAACCAGATGGCCGCGGTCCTCGACCTCCAGAGGGAAGCCCCTGATCGCTTCCTTCATAAAGGTGATATTGGTTCCCACGCTGCCGTTTCCGCGGGTGAGGATCTTCGTGAGGCGGCCGCCATCATAGGTCAGTACCAGGGTCAGCCCGTCCAGCTTCCAGCTCAGCCAGACCGGCCGGTCTCCGGCCCATTCCTGCAGCTCTTCCACTTTCTTGGTCTTCGCCAGGGAGAGCGCGGGATACTCATGCGCTTCCTTTTCTCCGGCGATGTTGTCTTCCGCCGCGGCGTTGACCTTCTGTGTCGGGCTGTCCGGGAGGACCACTCCCGTTTCCGCCTCCAGCCGGGTCAGCTCATCAAAGAGCGCGTCCCATTCAAAGTTGGACATGATCTCATCCCGCCCGCCGTAGTAAGCCTCCGAGGCTTCATTCAGCCGGCGGATCATCTCCTGCATTCTCTGTCTCTCAAGTTCTGTCATCTCTGTCGCTCCCGTTATTCAGCATTTTTCAGTGTTGTATTTCGTTTTTGCTCATGAAAGAATCTGCTGTCAACCAACTTTATCATACCACAGGATCCGCCTGTTCTCAAGATTCCTGATTTTCAGGTTTTCAGGGAAAACCGATTCTGGACAGCGCAGCCGCTTCGTGATAAGATATGGCAGTATGCAGCATTCAGAAAACCGATACGGAGGTATTCAAATGAAAAAAGTTCTGGCTCTTGTCCTCGTTCTTGTCCTGGTTTTCTCTCTGTGCCCGTCCGCGTTTGCGGTCAACGAGGACGTGGAGGGAGAGATCGTCATTTATTCTTCGATGTATCAGTTCGTCCTTGACATGCTGGACGAAGCCCTGAAAGAAGAATTCCCCAACCTTGTCCCTGGCAACGACGGAAGCTTCTTTTTCTATGGCGGCACAAGCTCTCTGATCACCAAGATCTACGGCGAGATGGAGACCGGCACCCTTGACTGTGACATGATGCTGGTGGCCGAACCCGCCCTCTCTCTGGAGCTCAAGGAAGCCGGCTATCTGGAACCGGTCGAAATCGAGTCCCCGGACGAACTTCTCCGCTTCCCTTATGACGAAGAGGGTTACTGGTATCCCGTCCGTGTCTGCAACATGGTTCTGGCCTACAACCCTGAGATGGTCGACGACTGGGCAGCCAAGGGCGTGACCATTCCCCAGACCTTCGAGGCCTTTGCCAATGACCCCGCGCTCAAGGGCTACATCTCCATGGGCAACCCCATGTCGAGCGGCACCACCTTCGCCGCCGTGGCCTCTCTGACCCAGGGCAACCACTATGGCGAAGACTATCTGAAGGGCCTCGCCGCCAACAACGTCATGATTGAGTCCGGATCCACCGCTATCACCAAGCTGCAGACCGGCGAGTGCGCCGCCATCATGATTCTGGAAGAGTCCATCCTCAAGGCCCTCAAAGACGCCGAAGACGCCGGCACTCCCCTCACCAATCTTGCATGCATCTATCCCGAGGACGGCGTGGTGCTGATCCCCTCCACCGTGATGACGGTCGCCGAAGAGCACAGCAAGAACGTCAACACCGAGGCCTGTGAGGCGGTTGAGCAGTGGTTCCTGAGCGAGGAAGCCCAGAAGCTGATTCTCGAAGGCTTCATGCACTCCGTCTTCAAGGGCATGACGGAGATTCCCCACGGTTCCGTGGATACCGAGCTGCTCATTGAGAAGGATCTCGGCGTCGACTGGGAGAATGCCTATCACAACCGCGAGGCGATCAACACCGCCTGGACCGAGATCGTCACGACGAAATAAGCTTTTCCCTTTCCAAACTCTCTCTGTTTTATCGTTTCGGGCAAAGGAGCAGGCCTGTTCCTTTGCCCTTTATCAAAGAAGGTGCGCTTATGCAATCATCACTGCCGTCCCGGAACCGCTCCGCCCTTGCCGGCAAGCTTCTGTTGCTGGGCTTCTTTCTGCTCGGCATCTGGATCATCTTCTACGGTCTGCGCGGCATGCAGGAATATGCGGCCTCTGGCTTCAGCTCGGAGACGGCGTATCAGGCAATCTATCACCTGCACCGGGAGACGGAAACCGCCTGGAACCGGAAGCTGTCGCCCCAGCTGAAGGCTCTGTCCGGCGAGGAGCAGCTGCGCCTGCAGGAACTGACCGAACAGCTTGCCTCCTCCGCCTGGGAAAAGCAGAAGAAGGGCGGCGGCGCCGCACTGGCAGACGTGCTCGCCGAGGAAGACGAAGAAGAGCGCGAGGCGCTTGCGCAGAAGCTTCTCTATGCGACCTATTGTATGAACGGTCCAAAGGTGAGCACCGCGAACCGGAAGGCCGTCACCACGCTGAGCGGGGACGAGGCCGAGGCGTTTAGGCTGCAGCTTCTCCGCTGTCTGTGTGACGAGGCAGCCGAACTTCCTCCGGCGGCAAAGAATCTGGCCGGAGATTTAAGCGGAGAAGAGCGGGCCGCCATGCTGATGCAGATCTGGTATGTCAGCAACGGCTCTGCCGACCCTGTTATCACCGAGCAGGTCAACACGCTGAAGAAGACCGTCCGGGACAAAGCTGCCCAGCTTGACGCCTTCCGCATGATTGCCCGGGGCGAGGTCTCCGTGACAGATCAGCTGGTGGTCGGGCACAGCCGGACGGCGATTCTGATCGGCGTGATCATCGCCTTCAATGCGCTGCTCCTGGCTGTTCTGATGGCAGGCGACCGGACCTGGCGGATGGATGTCAAGTGGCTGATCATTCTGCTGATCGTAGACTTCCTGCTCCTGTTCCAGCTCATGCCGCTGGTCTTTATGCTGGTCAAGGCCTTCTTCCCGGAGGGCAGCTTCTCCCTCGAAACCATCCGCCGCCTGCACACCTACCCGCTGAATCTGGACGCGGTGAAAAACACGCTCATCGCAGCGAGCGCAACCATGGTGTTCGGAACGCTGCTTGCTTTCCCGCTGGCCTGGCTGGTGGGCCGCACGAATCTGTACGGGCGGAAGTTTTTCCGCGCACTCTTTGTCCTCACCTACATGGTTCCGCCCTATGTGGGCGCCATGGCCTGGCTCCGCCTGCTCAACCCCAACGTCGGCACGGTCAATCAGTGGCTGCGCGCCCTTCTCCGTCTCAGCGACGCGCCGGGGCCGCTGAACGTCTACAGCCTGCCCGGGATGATCTGGGTGCTGACCAGCTTCTACTATCCCTACGCCTTCATCACCATCAGCCGCGCCATGGAGAAGATGGATCCCTCTCTGGAGGAAGCCAGCCGCGTCAGCGGGGCCTCTCCGCTCAAGACCGTGTTCACCGTGACGCTGCCCATGATGCTGCCCTCGCTGATTTCCGGTGCGCTGCTGGTTTTCGTGAGCGCCATGAGCTGCTACGGCATTCCCTCCATCATCGGCAGTCCCGGGCGCGTACACACCGTCACCACGCGCATTGTGGAATATGTCTCTCTGGGCCAGCAGGGGCTCAATGACGCCACCGGCATGGCGGTGTTCCTGATGCTGCTGGCGGTGATCATTCTGTTTCTCTCGGATGTGGTTCTGGCCAAGCGGCAGTATATCACCGTGTCCGGCAAGTCCGTACAGCCTACCCTCGTGGAGCTGCGCCGCTGGAGGGTTCCGCTCACCGTGCTGGTCTCCCTCTTCGCGGTGATCGTCATTCTGATCCCCTTCACCACGATCCTGCTCACTTCCTTCAAGATCGACGTCGGCAAGAGCGCCCTGCAGGCCGGCAACTTCACCCTCAACAACTGGAAGACGGTCTTCGGCCGGGTGGAAACCCTCAACAGTCTGAAGAACTCTTTTGTCTTCGCCTCTGTCGCGGCCACCGTCGGCATCGTCATCGCCTGCACCATGAGCTATCTACTCCAGCGCACGCACATCCGCGGACGTAAGATCCCGGATTTTCTCATTACGCTGGGCTCCGGCACTCCCTCGGTGGTCATCGCCCTGGGCCTCATCATGACCATGAAGGGAAACTTCGGCATCAATATCTATAACACCGCCTATATCATGATCATCGCCTACCTGATCAAGTACCTGATGATGGGCATGCGCACCGTGGTCTCCGCCATGAGCCAGATTCACGCCTCCCTCGAGGAGAGCAGCCAGGTTTCCGGCGCGAGCTGGAGCCGCACGATGCTTCGGATCACGGGACCGCTGATCTTTCCCTCCATTGCTGCGGGCTGGTTCCTGATCTTCATCCCCAGTTTCTATGAGCTCTCCATGACGACCCTGCTCTACTCCAGCACAACCAAAACCATCGGCTTCCAGCTCTATGAATACTGGACCTTTACCAGCCAGCCGATGAGCTGTGCCATGGCCTTCGGCATTCTTCTGATTGTCATGCTCATCAACTTCATTCTCCACCGCCTGACGAAGGGCGAGTTCTCCATCTGAAAGGGGAAAGACCGATGGCAACGGTAAATATTCAGAACGTCACCAAAGCATTCGGAGACAACGTGGTGCTCCGTGAATTCAGCGCGACCTTCCGCGACGGCGAATTCATCACGCTTCTCGGCCCGTCCGGCTGCGGGAAAACCACCATGCTCCGCATCATCGCGGGCTTTGAAAAGCCCACCGCTGGTGAGGTATTCATCGACGGGACTCTGGTCTCGGGCGGCAAAACCTTTGTTCCGCCCGAAAAGCGCGGCATCGGCATGGTTTTCCAGAGCTACGCCGTCTGGCCGCACATGAATGTGTTCGACAACGTGGCCTATCCCCTGACCATCCGACATGTGCCCAAGGCCGAAATCAAAACCAGCGTGGAGCGCGTTCTCGGCATCGTGCATCTGAGCCGGTACGCCGAGCGCTTCCCCAGCCAGCTCTCCGGCGGCCAGCAGCAGCGCGTCGCGCTGGCCCGTGCCCTGGTGGCGGAACCGAAGCTTCTGCTGCTGGATGAGCCGCTGAGCAACCTCGACGCCAAGCTGCGCGAATCCATGCGCTTTGAGATCAAGGAGATCCAGCGCAAGCTGGGCATCACCGTGGTCTATGTGACCCATGACCAGACCGAAGCCATGACGATGAGCGACCGGATCTTCCTCATCAACCGCGGTGAGATTCAGCAGTGCGGCACGCCGCAGGAGATCTATAACACCCCCGTCAATCAGTTCGTCGCGGATTTTCTGGGCAAGGTGGACTTCTTCAAAGGCGAAGCAAAGGACGGCAGAATCGTCTTCCCTGCCATGGGCGGGCAGAGCATTCCCTATGCCGGCCCCCGGACGGGAAAGGTCGATGTTGCGATCCGGCCGGAGAATCTTTTCTTCGCGGAGGACGGCGTCCTGCACGGCGTTCTGGAAACACAGTACTATCTCGGTGATGTGGACGACTGCCGCGTGCGTGTGGGCGACACCCTGGTACGCATCATTACCAACGGCTTTGACCATCAGACGCTCCGGGACGGTCAGGCCGTCAGTCTCGGCGTACGGGACTTCATGGTTTTCGAGGACGACGGACTTCTTGAACAGATGCTGGAGATCAGCACTTGATCCGCTCTGTCGGCGTGATCTCCCCCGAATTGAAACAAGACAGCAAAGGAAGGCCCTTGACCCGGGTTCTTCCTTTGCTGTCTTTTGACTGTTATTTCGGAATCGTTAAGCTCTCACAGCAGGCTGTTCGCCGTATTGAATGGATCGGCCGGAATCTCACGTCTCACAAGTTTCATGCCGGTTTTCTCTGAGCAGACAGCCACCGCGGGGATTTCCCGGCTGAGAAACAGGGCAATTCCTTCCGTAACGGAATACGCGCCCGTTCTGCCGAAGACCAGCACATCGCCGATTTCCGGATGCTGCAGCTCGACATCTCTCGCAAGGATGTCCCCCGTGGTGCACAGGCTGCCGCAGATTGTCCATTTTTCCATATCCT
>Ga0310695_10013297_pt1 | contig 11346 bp, 8 predicted proteins | sample RumenRJG_04DNA_FD_203882 | JGI IMG/M metagenome (GOLD analysis project Ga0310695, IMG submission 203882) | Bovine rumen microbial communities from Lethbridge, Alberta, Canada - RJG_04 (v2) (version 2) | ecosystem: Host-associated > Mammals > Digestive system > Stomach > Rumen | place: Canada... | reverse complement strand
AAATCTTCCGGTGCCGCACAAAGCTTCGACGGCCGTCATTTTCTCAACAGCTTTGAGCGTGCGATGGACCGAAAGGAGGATCATTCCCTCCACGGCCAGTGTTCCCGCGAAAGATAACAGGTATATCAGAAAAATATGATCCGGCAGTCCATACAGAGCTCTCATCTGCCTGCACAGGGGGATCGAAATCAGAAAAGCGCACAGGATCCCGATCAAGGCACCGGCAGCAGAAAGATACATGAATCCCGAAAAAAATATTCTGTGAATATCGCTGCGTGAGATTCCCACCGCTTTCATCATGCCGATTTCTCTTTTCTCCTTCTCCAGACTTGTCAGAAGAATGTACCGGATGCACAGAATTGAAATCGCCAGGATCACAAAGCTGACCAGAAGGATCACAAAGATCATGATGCCGTCAGACAGCGCATTCATCAGCCGGATCAGCGGATAGGTGATCGCAGGGCCGTTGTCAGGCAGGCCGGCATCCCCGTAAGCAGCGGCAAAGGCATTGATATCTTCCCCTTTCCGCAGTTTAAATTCGATCAGATATTCCTCATCGCCCAGGCTTTTCAATCTTTCATAATCCTGTTCGTTTACCAGAAAGCGCTTGGAAGAAGCCATCATGGAATTCATCTGTGAATCTCTCAGAAAACCCGCTATTGTAAGTTCCCGGGAACCGATCCGCATCAGATCACCCGCAGCCAGCTGATACTCATCCCGATAGCATACCGGAACATATACGCAGCCCGGCGAAACATGGATCAGATTTCCTTCAAGATCCAGAAGAAAATCAAAAGATTCATTCTGCATGCACAGACCGTTATCCTGTGAATTATCTGCCAGAGAATGCCTGCCCAGCGAGAGAGCGCCGTTTTCAAGGTTCAGAAATGCGGAAATCTGCATCCTGTCTATCCCGAGATGAGATACGGCAAATTCATCAAGCGCATCAGGATCGATCTTCCCGCTGTGCATCTGAAGAAAGTCAGGAGTTTCAGCGGTTTTCATCAGACGGTCAATGGAATTCAGAAGGCTCCCGAACAACAGGACAGATAAACCCATCAATGCTGCCGATACGGCCATAAAGCAGACAATGGAAAATGTTATCAGCTTGTTTTGCCTGCAGTTATTCAGAAACAGCCGCTTTTTCATGATCCTCCAATTCCTTTACGCTTCTGAAATTCCCGAGTGCAGCCGCACATGCCATCAGCAATATCCCGGAAACCATGATCACCTGAGCAGCGCCCCTGCCCACCGATATATGACGTATCTCAGCGATCCGGTCTGCAAGGATTCCCGCGATCCCGTACGCAGCAACATAACCGATCTGAGAAAGAAAACTGATCAGCCCCCAGGCACGTCCCTGTTTATCGGCTTCAATATTCGTTCTGACCAGATAATCCAGGCAGTTATTTGCCAGCGGAAGCATAAAGAAAAACAGGAATCCGAATGCGCAGATCACACAGATATTCTCCCATCCTCCGAAACCGATCATAGCCCCGCCCGCGGCTGCCAATGAAAAACAAAGTGTCCTGACAAATTTTTCCCGAATCCCTTTTATTCCCAGAAGAATGCCGGATACCAGCATGCCGACGGCACAGACCGTTTCTCCGATACCTAATGTTTTGCTGTCCGTAAAGCTCAGGATCATGGGCTCGGAGAGGATCTGCATCGCCCCCATAAAACAGGTCATGACTGAAGATACGATGATCAGGATCAGGATCCCCTGCTTTCCCGTCACGGCACGCCACCCTTCACGGAAGCTTTTCAGGAACGGCTCAGCCTGTTCATTATTCTTCGTCTCAAGGCCGCTCCTGACCACAGCCGTACAGATCACGGTGAGGAAGAATGTGCAGATATCGATCATCAGCAGAAGTTTTATGCCGCCGGCCTCCAGAAGCAGCCCCGCCAGCAAAGGCGAGATCAGGTATCGGGCGCTTCCGGCAAGGCTGACCATACCGCTGGCCTTTGAATACTCTTCCGGCGTCAGGAGATCCGTCACGGTAGCCTTATATGACGGTTCAAGCAATGAAGAGAACACGGAACTGATAAAGACTCCGATACAGATCTGATAAAGCCGGGCACCGCCCGTGATCATACAGATCAGAATATAAATCAAGCCAAATGCGGAGAGACCATCCCCGATCATCATCAGCAGTCTCCGGTCGTAGCGATCTGCCAATACCCCGGCAGGCGCTGAAAGGAGCAGTGTGGGCAAAAAGGCCAGCAGTGTGACCAGAGCCATGCTTCCCGCGCTTCCCGTCAGATTGAATACATAGACACCGAGACCGAAGCTGCTGAGTCCGCCGCCGATGGCAGATATCAGCTCGCCGCTCCATAAGAGCAGAAACTTACTGTAATTTGATCTTTTTTTCATGGTACGCTCCCCTTTCTTACCGACAGGTTGTCGGTTATTAGTCTCAAAAAAAAGGACTTATTGATTTAAGTCCCTTCCGGCCGTTTACGCTTATCTCAAAAATATCCGCATGATCGGTTCCTGAAGTGCGCCTTCCTCAGAACCCATCACCCGTTCCGTGTGAAATATAAAGGCCCGGATCTTCTTCATTCGGGCATCGGCACTGACTTCCGCCAGATCATCAAAGGCATTGTTGGAATAGATCATGACCATTTCCGCTGCTTCCTCCGGATAAGGCGTATGGAAGATCCCTTCCCTGTTTCCTTCTTCGATCAGGCCTGCTAAGACCGGAACGATACCGCTGATCATTTTTTCCTGCATTTTCTGATGGAGCAGCGCATTCTGCGGTTTGTGGACCTGCAGCATGACTTCCCTGCCGATCCCTGAATCCACATTCAGCGCCCGGATCGAACCGGTAAGACGTTCCAGCAGCGGTATGTTTTTATCTTCAGCAATTTTTTTCGCGTTATTGATCAGTGATTCGGATATCCTGTCAATTACGGAATCCAAAATATCTTCTTTGGATTTGAAATGATGATACAGCGTTCCTCTTGCGATTCCGATCATGTTGATAATATCATTCGTGCTTGTATTATCAAAACCTTTGGAGGCGAAGAGCTGCTCCGCAGTATCGAGGATCTCATTTTTTCTCGCTTCAGCAGTTTTTACGATTCGCATAAATACCCGGTCCTTCAGCGCAAACCAACAACCGACAACCTGTCGGTCTTTGTATTTTAGCACATTTGGCATGTTCCGGAAGAAAAAAGTGACCGATTAATACCGGCCGGCCGAAAAGGCCGAAAAGGGTAGAGCATTATGTAAGATCATTGATGAATAAGATCAGGTTTTCCGAAACTGTATGAAATTTCAGGCAAATGCAAATACCGCGGAACAGACAGACCCGGCCCGCTTTTCAGCTGCGGCAGAGATCATCTGCCGGAACGGGATTGATCAAATCATCCGTATATTTCACTGCGCTTTTCAAGAAGTTCCGGTTCGGTAAGTGTTTTCGTCAGGCACCCGTATGCCTGCACGCAGGTTCCTCCCGTAATGTTGCCAAACTGAACGCATTCATCGATTCCGTATCCATGATACAGACCGTAAACGAACCCGGATAAAAATGCGTCACCGGCTCCGGTTGAGTCCACGGCGGTAATATTTTTCATCGGGGGGATGACCCGTATTCCGCTGTTATCCCGGATCAGACAGCCGTCAGCGTCAAGTTTAATGATAACTTTTGAAAAATGCGAAGATAAAGCATCAGCCGCCTCATCCACAGAGGATTTTCCTGTTATTTTCAGCGCTTCCCTGCGGTTTGGCAAATAGTAATCTGCCATATCGATCAATTGACGGTATCTGGGATTATCAAGGCTCAGGTCATCCTCCCAGCCGGTGTCAAAGACATGGATCTTTCCGGATAGATCAATATCCCGGTAAAGCTCCGGATAATGAGGGCTCAGGAGAACGATCTTCGCTTTCATAAATTCCTTTTGGACCATTTCGATATCAGAACCGGAAAGCTCAACGTTCTCACAGTATGAAAGAAAAGTACGGTCGTTTCCGTAGACCATTGTCGAGGATATTACCAACGGATTGCCGTTTCCCGTATACAGATCGGTTACAGACGGGTTCCCGTCGCTGAATTCAGAAAGCACGTATTTGGAAAACAGACCATTTCCAAGCCAGGTAAAAACCTTCACGGGAATTCCCAGCCTGGAAAGGATCACTGATTCACCCGGTGCACCGCCGCCCATGTGAATTTCAAATCCTTCGGAAAAGACCTCTTCCCCCAGTTTCGGAAGATGGGACAGACCATAATAGATCAGATCGATATTCGTTCTGCCGATCCCTGCTGCAAAATCTTTCATTTCCATCCGCTGATAAATTTCCTGTTGTTTTCGATATATGTTTCAACAAGTTCTTTTGCCAAGGAGTAAGAATTGACCAATGGATGAACCATCAGGCAGTCAATTGCAGTCCCGATGCTTTTTTCCCGAATCGCCTTTGACGCTAACCGTTCGTACACTTTCACACGCCGGATCAGTTCCATCGCGATTTCGGATCGGTTTTCGATCCTGTGCGGGATCAACTCCCCGTTTTTGATATCACAGGTGATTTCAACTACGTCGCTGTCTTCCAATTCGGGGATGGCTCCTTTGTTCGGTACGCAAAGGATCATCTCCGAATCATGCCCGGAAAGCTTCGTGGTGATATATTTCAGCGCGACCCCTGCATATCCTCCGTCGTCTTTGGCAAAAATATCGAACTTCCATTCCTTTTCGGGTCTCCTGACACCGGTTTCATTTGCCATATAAGCAGCTTCCCGCCGGCCGTACCACTTCTCAAACACCTTCAGACAGCGATCGAAATCCCCATCGATATCCATTTGGGAAAGTTCCGCCGTCATTTGTTTATTGATATCGCGGATAACCTCGCCGCGGGTGATACCGGCTTTCAGGATATTGTCCACGGCTTCCTGACGATAATAGAAATAGTTCAGGATGCATCCCATATGCTGAAGAAGATCGGGTTTGAATACTCTCATATCGGTATCTGTAAAAAGACGCGGATCATTCAGCAGCTCCGGCAGGATCTCCCGGCCGTTCAGTTTGATCGAGCTGAAATACCCGAGATGATTCAATCCGTAGTACTCACTTGTTATTTCCTCCGGATCGGCCCGGTAAAGCTTTGCGAAATCGCGGAGCATTCCGCTGGGAGAATCGCATATGCCGTAAGTAAAATCATAGCCCATATCACGGAGTGTCTGGGAAACGACGCCGGCCGGATTTGTAAAGTTGAAGATTTTAAATCCGGGTTTGGCATATTTTTTTGCCAATTCGCAATATTCCGCCAGCGATGAGACCGTACGCATGGCAAAAGAAAAGCCTGCAGCGCCGGTCGTTTCCTGCCCGAGGATTCCCCTGTCCAAAGCCGCCCGCTCATCGCGGCACCGCGCTTCATCTTCCCCCGGGCGGATCGTCGTGATGATATAATCGGCATCTTTTACAGCTTCTGCCGCATCCATCGTAAGTGTAAATTGAATCTCAGGAACGAGTATTTCCGCGACACGCTTCGCCATTTTCCCGTAAATATTCAGCTTTACGGGATCATTATCCATGAATACGATTTCCGTAAAGTTCAAATCTCTGGCCCGCTGTGCCAGAGATTTTGCGAGAAACATGGACCGGACTCCGCCGCCGCCAATTACAGTGATTTTCATATAAGCTCCTGTCGGAAATTTCTTATCGGCAATTACAGATCTGACTCGCTCATGCGGAATAACTTGTTGATCACAAAGACACAAATTACCCCAAAGAGCACGAGAATAACGCTCATCATGCTGGCATAGCCGTAATTATTATCGATCATTGATGTTTTATACAGGTAAAGCGGAAGATTGATGGTCATATCTCCCGGTCCGCCGCCGGTAGTAAGATATATCAATTCAAATTCGGTCAGCTTGCTCGTCGCCGCCAGGATCACACAGGTTCCGAGAACAGTGCGGATGAGCGGCAGTTTTATCCGGAATAACATTTTCAAATCGCTTGCGCCGTCGATACGCGCAGCATCGATGATTTCATCGGGAACAGACAAAAAACCGGCCAATGTAATAATAATGATCAGCCCGGTGTAAATCAACCAGGTCAGTGTGACCGTAATAAAAGCAGAGTCGGAATCAAAGAACCAGTTTTTCGTAAAGGCAGTGCCGGTTATTTTTGTAATGATCCCATTGATAAGACCGCCTTTGGCCCGGAATACATTCACTAAGATCACAGCCAGAACAGAGGACGAAATCACATTCGGGATCATGAAAATCGTCCGGAACACTTTCCATCCCTTCACTTTCATTGAAAGCAGGTAAGCGATCAGTGTTCCCAATGCGACATGGATCGTGGACTGCAGCGCGACCCAGATCAAAGTGTTGATGATCGCCTGATGCATCCTTTTATCTGATGTAAAGGCGCTGATGTAATTATTCAACCCGACAAAATTGAATACTCCCCCTGCTTTCCAGTCAAAGAAAGATGTAACAATAATGATCAGCATCGGAAGAACAAATACAAGACCGAAAAGCAGAATGCAGGGGGTAAGAAAAGCTGCGATTTTCCATTTACTGATTTTCATCACGTTCTCCTATGCCGGAATAAAGGATTCAGGGAAGATCTGAAACAGTCAGATACCTGACTGTTTCAGATCAGTGAAATTACATTTTAGTTTTTCAGAGCGGTATCGGTCAGAGCCTGTGCGAACTGTTCAGGAGTGATCGTGCCCTGAGCCAGCAGCGGATACTGAACACTGATTTCATCCACAACATTTGCATACCAGAGGCTCTGGAAATCATTGATGCTGTGCTTGGCATTTTCAGTCAGGGCAGTAGTCTCGTTCACCAGCGGATAAACATTGTCGGAAGCGACATCGGCAGCCGGGGTATCGCCGGTCATTTCCAGCATTTTCAGCTGGCTTTCAACGGAGGTCATGAATTTGACATAGGTAATGGCAGCTTCCAGTTCTTTTTCGTCTTTCGCGCCGACCTGCCAGCCGATCTTACCGCTGTTGTACATCACAGCGCCCGGATACATGGCCACACCGATCTTATCCGCGAAATCTTCATCCACCATGGTTGTGTCATAGAAGTCGGCGACCATCCACGGGCCGTTCGCGATCATGGATGTTTCTTCAATGAAGAAGTTCGCAGCAGCATGTTCATAAGCGCCGCCGATCGCGTCCGGGGTCGTGTAATTCTGGAACATGTACTGGATCTTTGAAGCCGCATCGATGAATGCTTCCGTATTGTAATCGGTCGGGAGAGCAGTATTCATCCATACTTCACCTTCATCGGTCCCGCCGATCATCGCCCCCAGCATCAGAGAGGTGACCCAGCCGGAATCAGCTGTATCCATGGACAGCGGAGTATATCCCGCAGCCTTCAGTTTGTCACAATCCTCAAAGAACTCTTCCCATGTTTCGGCGGGTTTTTCGATTCCGGCAGCAGCGAAATGTTCCTTGTTGTAGAAGTATCCGATAACCTGGCGGGTGAACGGCATACCAAGGATCTTCCCGTCACGGGTATTCACTTCCCAGCAGATATCAGAAGCATTCGCTCTGGTCTCTTCATCAATGTAGGGAGTGAGGTCTACCAGCTGGTCTTTCATCATATCGATGACGTTGTAACCGCCAAGGTCAAAAGCCGAAGGGAGGGAATTCGCGGAGTAGAGGACCTTGATCTTATCGACAAGGTTCTGGTCGCCGGCGATCTCTTCAACATTGACTTTGATCCGATCACCGTATTCGGCATTGAACGCGGCACTGCGTTCAGCGAACCATTCGGCGCTGGAATTGATGCCAATGCGCATGGTAGGGACATTGATCTCAACCACATCCTGCGCCTGAACTGCGGCAAAGGCACCGAGTGCCATCACGAAACATAAAACAACTAACAGAGCTTTCTTCATTTTTCTTCCTTTCGAAAATAATTCATCCCTTCAGCGAACCGGCGATCATGCTGGATGTCACCTGCTCCTGAAGTAATACATAAATGAGGATACTCGGCAATACTGCCATTGTGATGCCTGCGAACATCGCGGCGTAGTTGAAAGTGAATTGTGACGTAAAGTAATTCAGTGCCAGCGGCAGTGTCCGGACTTCGGTACTCTTTGTAAGGACAAGCGCAAAAATAAATTCATTCCAAGATTTCAGAAACTGCAAAATGGCACCGGTAGCCAATCCGGACTTCGCCAGAGGGCAGATAATGGTCAAAAATGTGCGGAATACGCCGGCACCGTCCAGATACGCAGCTTCCTCAAGTTCTTTCGGAATACTTTGAAAATAAGATTTGAACAGAAAAAGTGATTCGGGAAGCCCGAGCGCCGCGTAAACAATGATGAGGCCGGTTCGGGTATCAAAAAGCTTCAGTGTCATCCAGATACGGTAGATCGGCATGAGCAGCGCGGAAACAGGGATCAGCAGCGAAGAAGAGAAAAGCAGCGTCAGCTGTTCATTTCCCTTGAATTTGAAGCGGGCGAGAGCATACGCTGCCATTGAAACAACAACGAGATTCAGAAGGGTGCTGCTCAAAGCAATGATGAGACTGTTTCCGTAAAATTTGAATATGGGCGAGATATCCAGAGCGACCTTATACCCGTCAAAATTCCACGAGCCGGGCAAGGCAAATGCGTCCCGCATCGTTTCCTTTGTTGTTTTGAATGATGACATGACGACCCAAAACAGCGGACCGATGGATATCAAAGCCATCAGGATCAGAAATGTCATCGTAACGGCGATCCATAATTTTGACTTTTTCGACAGCATCAATAACTCCTGTTTATGATCTTACCCGGAAAAATAGTTGTTTTGGTAGTAAGTTATTTTATTATACCTTAGGAACAAGAAATAACAAAGTGCCATTTCTCATATAATCGTGGACAGAACAGTATGAAACAGCAAACAATCTTACCCAAAAGATCGATTGACTTATAAGCTGTTTTCAGAAGGTCCGGCATCACAGGGCCGATCATTTTCAGAATAATTCAGGATTACAATATAATGGAAAAAAACTTAGGCAGGAAAGCGGAATATGTCACCAGCAAACCAAACCGGAGCAGATAAGCGATACAGTGAGATCATTAAATACAATATCGCGGGGATCGCGATTAACCTGTTTCTTTCCATCAGCAAACTGGCGATCGGCCTGCTGACCCACGCGCATGCCGTTATTCTTGACAGTATCGAAGGGTTTTCAGATCTCATTTCCGCAGTCTTCACCATATTCTCAGCAAAAATCGGGACAAAAAAAGCCGATAAAGAACACCCGTTCGGCTACGGTCGTATGGAATATCTCATGTCTATTCTGGTGACGGTCATCATCATGCTCTTCGGTCTTCGCTCGATCATTGAATCGGTCATGGATATCATCCATCCCCATGAAGCTCCGGACTACACCATCGCGGTCATTCTGATCATGAGTGTATCCCTGGTGCTAAAGCTGATTTACGGGATCTTCCTCCGGAAAAAGGGCAGGGATATCAGCGCATCGGCCTTGATCATGGCCGGAACGGATTACATGGGTGACGCGCTCACCTCCGCCGCCATTCTTGCTGCCATCCTAATCAAAAATCTCTTTGATACCGACATCGAGCATTACCTTTGTATCGGGATCTCCTTCATGATCATTTACACAGGTGCTCAGATGCTGCGCGAATGTGTGACGAAAATTCTCGGCACAACAGCTGACCCGGAATTCAGAAAAAAGATCAAATCCGTGATCATCATGGAAGACGGCGTATACAATGTGAGCAATCTGGTGATCCATAATTACGGAGAAAGCGTTTATGTGGGCTCCGTCGATATCGAAGTGGATAAAGATATGCGGGCCGATGAGATCAGCAGACTGTCCCGCAGGCTGATGCAAAAAACAGACGAGCTCGGCCTGACCCTGACAGCCGTCGGGATCAGCGGTACGGATGCGGACTCCCCGGAAGCCAGCCGGATATGGGATGAGATTTTGGATGTTGTCAGGCAGCACAAAAAGATCCGCAGGGCTTACGCTTTTTCCGCAGATTTCAATGAAAAATTAATCTCTTTCAGCATCGTACCGGATCCCGATGTTTCTGATAAAGAGGCTGTCCGTCAGGATCTTCTGAATGAGCTCGCAAGCCATTTTCCCGATATGACGATCGGCATCCAGATCCTGAGCGAAACCTGAATACAAAACGACCCTTCAGAAGATACCGTCATGGGCAGCCTTTTCGGTCCGGCAACAGGTTAAATTACCCGGATGGCGGATGATGCTTAGCCGAAAGCCGGAGAAGTCATACGACAGGACAATGGCATCGCTCCTGATCCCGCCGGCAGTCTGCGCGATATCATCAGCATGCCGGTTGATTTTTCTTTCTGAAAAATCACTTTTAAATCTCTATACGCAATTACATTCCCGTGATAAATTGCTGCGCAGCATATATTTATCATGATATTTTCATAATGACACACTTGAATTATTACATTCCTGATCTTCTTCAGAAAGACTTTTTCATCCGCTTTTTTGATGATTGCCCAAATCAAAAATGAAGAGGGCAGTGACAAAATCACTTCCCTCTTCGCATTTCTCACAAAAATTCACCGGAGTCAGGGTTCTGCCTGTATGGGATACACTTTCGCACAGTGGCCTTTCCGGCTTCAATATCTGGGCAAAAAATCACGCGAATAATTCTTTGCTCATCCTTTCTATCTCCAGGCTGACCTGTTCATAAGTATCCCCAAAATGGCTGATCGGCAATCCTGCTGTCAGGCAGGGAATAAAAGACGGTCCTTTGCACTTCCGGCAGGCACGTTCCACTTCCTCAGCGATCTGCCTGTGAGTTACACCGGGCACATCGATCAGCAGCGTCTGGATCTCACCCATAAAGGTGATCTGTCCCGCATATTTCTCGACCAGCTTCGGAATATTATTCGTCGGAACCGGTCCCTGCCAGATATCGACCCCCATTTCTATCATGAACGGCACAAGGTTAGCTGCATAAGAATCGCTGTGATGCACGATAAGTTCAGCGCCGCGTTCTCTCCAGTAGCCGTATATCTTCTTATAGGCGGGAGTAAAAAATTCGTTGAACATATCCGGAGAAAGGAATGAGTTAACGCTTGATCCCCAATCGTCATGGTGGAACAGTGCGTTTACGGACGGTACATGATCCATGATATTTTTGGCAAAGTCCAGCTCCGCTTCCGTAATGAAGTCGATAAGTTCATGTGACTTTTCCGGCTCTTCGTACAGGGCGATCATAGCATCCTCCATGCCCATCAGCGCATGGAACCGCTCAAATACCCCCTGCGGGGCAAATGCCGTGACATACTGCTGCCCCGGCACAGCCTGAGAGGCAATGCCGTTCAGCATCCCCCAGAACTCGGGAGCCGGAGGCGCGACCGGTATATGCGTCACC
>Ga0310695_10013295_pt1 | contig 11347 bp, 11 predicted proteins | sample RumenRJG_04DNA_FD_203882 | JGI IMG/M metagenome (GOLD analysis project Ga0310695, IMG submission 203882) | Bovine rumen microbial communities from Lethbridge, Alberta, Canada - RJG_04 (v2) (version 2) | ecosystem: Host-associated > Mammals > Digestive system > Stomach > Rumen | place: Canada... | reverse complement strand
CGCCGAGTTTGACGCCAAGCGCCTTGCGTGCAAGACCTTCGGAAATGCCCTTCGCAATTTCGAGGCCGGTGGTGCCCGATGCTACGGAACGTACGGAGCCATCGGGGAAGGTGAGTTCGATTTGTGACATATGTAATCCTTTTTATGGGCGGTTCTCGCCCGGTTCCCCAGAAATACGACATCTGGCGGTGCGCGGTAAGATAGAAAAAGACTATAAGAGTGGCTAGTGGCTTGACCTCTAAGACCCCCAAATAATCCTGACGAAAAATTTCATATATTTAAGGTGTGAAAAAACTCAAGCTTTCTTTTGCATTTTTATTCTCTGCTTTCCTTGTCGCGTGTTCTACGCCGACAATTTCTAGCGATGATTCTGATGAAAAATCTTCGTCAAGTGAAGAACAATCTTCCTCTAGTGTTGCAGCGAAATCAATTTACGAAGCGGTGGAAGAATCCGGTTTGTACACGACCAAGGATTCCGTGGCCGCTTACCTTTGCAAGTTTGATAAGTTACCGAGCAACTATGTCGGCAAGAACGTAGGTATTTCGCTTTACGAATTAGAAACCGGGAATACCTTTTCGAAGTGGAATTTTAATCCGTGGACAACGCTTGGCGTGATGATCGGCGGTGATGTTTTTGAAAATCGCGAAGGCCTGTTGCCGAGTGGAAGTTACCACGAAGCGGATGTCGATTACTCTGCGAAGAATCGCGGAACGAAACGCCTGATTTACCAATCAGATTGCGTTATCTATTATACAGCAGACCACTACGAAACTTTCAATAAATTGGAAGTGGAAGTCCCTTGACGCTGACAACCTATTTGTGTATATTGTAGCCGATATTCGATAATCCTCGCGACAGTCGACATAGACCTTCGGGTCCGTACGTGCATTCGCGGCGGGGCCCATCAACTTTCTTGATGGTCCTGTTGGATAGCTGGTAGGAACACGACCTACTCGAGTTCACTCGAAAGAGTGACAAGTAACGCCGGGGAAAGCCCCCGCCAACAGGATTGCAAGATCATCCCATTCCGCGCAGGGCGTGGAAAATTTCAATACATAACAAATAAGCAAGGGCATGTTGTGCGCTGTTTTTTAGCATAATCGCAACGGCCTGTCAAAATGTCGCTCAATGGCGACATTCAACTAAAATTTATAAGGAATAATTATGTTCGATGAAATTTTCGGAAAATTAAACGGAGGCCCGAATCGCAGTGCTAACAATGCAATCGGGGATTTTGCCAAGTTACTAGAAGAAAAAGATGCCGAAATCAAACGGCTTAAGGAACTGATTCTGCGTTGCCCTAAATGCGGCGCTAAACTACGCTATCCGAGAGGATGAAAGGAGATGAAAAACTTTAATAGCGAGGCTATTCGATGACTTTGGAAGAACTCAAAAAACTGATTTCTAAAGATGAAACGAAGAATATTGAACTGAAAAAATCTACCGGCGAACTTCGAGAAGGCATGCATACGGCATGCGCCTTCCTGAATTCCGATGGCGGCGTTCTCGTTTTCGGCGTCACGCCTTCCTTGAGTATTGTTGGGCAAATCGTTTCTGAATCTACCCGTCGCGATATCGCGCAAGCGTTAGCGGGAATAGAACCTGCGGTCACCCCTGTTATTGAATATGTAGACATTCCCGACAAGGACAACCATCAAGTAATCGTACTGAGGTTCAATCCGTGGGTCTATGGGAATGACCCGTACACATTTCATGGAAGACCATACTATAGACTGGAAAGTGTCACTAAAGCAATGCCTAGGGATATGTTTGATGCTAGAATTCGGATCAACATGCCGCACAAATATTCGTGGGAAATGAGGGTGGCTGAGGGGTATTCTATAAAAGACCTTGATGTCAGTACAATTCGTGGCGTAGTCCGTCTCGGAGTCGAAGAAAAACGAATTCCGGTGGGGTCACTCAATGAGTCAATTAAAGTAATATTGAAAAAATGGAACCTGTTGGATGGCGACAATTTGCGGAACGCCGCTGTGTTTCTTTTTTCTAAGAGATTTTCGTATGATTATGAAATTCGAATGGCTCGTTTTAGAGGAACGGACAAAAATTACTTTATCGACAACCAGCAGGCTCATGGCAATTTCTTTGAACTGCTTGATGCGGGCATGTCGTTCTTTTTCAAGCATCTTTCTCTTAGCGGAGAAATCAAGGGATTTAAAAGGGAAGAACACCTTGATGTTCCTGCAACGGCATTGCGCGAGGCACTGATTAACGCCCTTTGCCATAGGGATTATGACATTCACCAGTGCTCTATCGGCATTGCCATATATGACGACCGTATAGAAATTGAGAGCCCAGGTCTGTTGCCTCGCGAATTGACACCCAAGACTATTAAGCGGTCGCATAAGTCGTACCCACGAAACGAGATTGTTGCGACGGTTCTCTATCAAATAACATACTTAGAAAAATGGGGCTCGGGAATAAAGCGCATAATGGATGCTTGCAAGGCGGAAAATTCCCCGCAACCCTTTTGGAGTGAAGAGGGTGGCTATACCGTGGTGACGTTCCCGATGAACAAGCTGAACGGTAGGATTGTCACCCCAAATGAACCTCAAAATGAACCTCAAAATGAGCACCAAAATGAGCCTCAAAAACGAGCCTTAACTATTGAGAGTCTCATTGCTGAAAACGAAAGTATTAGTATAAACGCAATCGCAGAACGCCTGAATGCAGCTAGAATAACTGTTAGACGAGACCTCAAAAAACTTGGTTACGCTTGGGAAGGGGCGTCGAAAAATGGGCATTGGGTGAAAAAGACCCCTACGTCCACAAACTGGTAATAAACATCGGGCTTGCGTCATCGGCCTTCTTGAAGCCGCAATGCTCGTAGAAGGCGAGTTCTTCGTTGTAGGCGACCACGACGATGCGGAGGTAATCCTTGTATATTTCATGGACCTTGTCGACGAGGACTTTGCCGATGCCTTTGCCCTGGTATTCGGGGCGCACGAGCAGGTAATGCACGTAGGCGTTCATGATGCCGTCGTCCATGACGCAGATCATGCCGACGAGCTTATCGCCGTCCCAGGCCGAGATGACGGTCTTGAAATTCTTCATCGCGACGACGAGTTTGTCGGGGAAATGTCCCGAGGACCATTCGACGGAGAGGAAAAGGTCCTTTAAATCTTGTTCCGAGAAATCGTGTATGTTCTTGTATTCAATGCTCATGTCTTACTTTTCCCACCGACGGTAAACGTTCGCGAGTATCGCACCCGAAATGTTATGCCACACGGAGAAGATGGCGCCGGGAACAGTCGCCATGGCAAGCGACGAGAAGGCCGTCGCCGCAAGGCTTGTCGCAAGTCCGGAATTCTGCATGCCAATTTCGATGGAGAGAGCTTTCGTCTTGGGTGTCGAGAATTTCAGCAACTTCCCGAGGCCAAAACCGCAACCGTAGCCGAGTAGGTTATGGAGAATTACGACAGCGAACACGATTGCGCCCGTGGAGAGAATCTTTGCAGCATTGTGTGAGACGACGGCGGCCACAATCATTGCAATCGCGATCACGGAAACAAGCGGCAGCACTTTGACGGCGCGAGCAGTCCACTTGCCGAAAAACTTGTTGATGATAAACCCGAGCGCAATCGGAACGATCACGACCTTCACGATGGAAAGGAACATTGCCATCACATCCACATTCACGGTGGTGCGCAAGAGCAGGTAGGTAATTGCTGGTGTCAAAATCGGAGCGAGCAGGGTATTCACGCTCGTCATGCCCACGGAAAGCGCCACATCGCCTTTTGAAAGGTAAGTGATGACGTTGCTTGAAGTTCCGCCCGGACATGTGCCCACGAGAACAACGCCCGCCATCAGGGCGGCGTCAAGCCCGAATGCCTTGGAAAGCAAGAATGCGAGTGCTGGCATCACGATGAACTGCGCTGCACATCCGATGGTTATCTCCTTGGGGCGCGTGAAAACGAGCTTGAAATCGTTCAACTTGAGTGTAAGGCCCATACCGAACATCACGACCATCAGTAGGTAATTCACCCACGAGAGCTCTATCCAGAGCGTTGATTTCGGGACGAACAGCGAGAGTGCCGCGATGGTCAAAACGACAACTGCCATCCACTTTCCTACAAATTCACTGATCTTTTCAAGAATGTACATAGTTGAACTCGCTCTTTAAACTTTGTATCCGTACTTCCTCAATTTTTCGACATACTGCGGGTTGCCTAAGCGGGCCTTCGATTCGGCCATGTGCTTACTGTTGTCCTTGGCGGCAAAGCCGAGCTTGATGCGAAGCGCGATGACTCCGCTGACGATGCCGAATAGCGAGCATAGAACGCACGCCAGGGTAAGCTTTGTGGAATTGCTCCCTTGTACGACAGAAGTTTGGAGCAAGACTCCGCAGATTATCGCCATCGACAAAAGGAACAGCGCTCCCTTCGCGTAGAATTTTGCATTCTTGCTGCGCGGGTCGAAACCGTCAATTGCCACCTCGCGCCAGCGCCTGTCCAGGTATTCGCTGCGACAGGCCTTGCACTCGCGAATCGGGCTGCCGTACATCCACATGTTGCAAGCTTCGCGATTCTTGGTCTTGCATTCTGGGCAAACCCATTCGGCATAATTCATCTGCATAACGCCTCCTAAAATCTGTCAGAAAGATAGTCTTTTTTATCGTGTGCGACTCAAATTTCAATGCTTTCTTCGTCGCTCTTGATAAAGGATTTTAGCCGCTCGATGGTGCGGTCGAAATCGTTCTTGATGGAACATTCCCATACGGTGGCGACGCGGTAGCCTTGTAATGAAAGTTTCCAATTCGTTTTGATGTCGCGAACAGCGTTGTTCGTGAATTTGTCGTTCCAGAATTCGGGATTGCTCTTGGGACGACTCGTAAACTTGCAACCATGTTGGTGCCAGAAACAGCCGTTAATAAAGATGACTGCGCCGTATTTAAGAATAAACAGGTCGGGCGTGCCTGGCAAATCGCGGCGATGGAGTCTGTAACGTAGGCCTGCCTTAAAAAGCGCACGGCGTACCAGAATTTCTGGTTTGGTATCTTCCGAATGAACCGCCTGCATCATTTGCGAGCGGTTCATGGGTGTGCGCTTTTTGGTACGGTGTTTCATTGAAATTCAAGTTTTTTGACATGTCGAAAAATAGCCTTTTTCGATTAGTAAAAATGCTTGCAATATAAATTTACAGATGTCTACACGTGGGTCGACGAAATAGAATCGGAATAGAATCCGTTTCTTATTTATGCATGTAGCTTACGCCGTTGGGGAATTTGACTTCTGTCCAGCCGTTCGTCTGTACCTGCGCAACTGATGTCACTTCGCCGCCGTAGATAATGGCGTTACCTTGGTAAGTCGGCTTGAATGCAGCCTTGTCGGAACCGTAGTAGCTGGTGTTGTTGTAGGTAACTGTGGCGCACTTGGGGAGGTCTGTCGAGTAGTTTCCGAATGCGAGGAGAACTCCCCCGGTAATTTCGAAGCCGGCGTCCGTATCGATCAGGCCGCCTGCCATGTTGGAGGAGCATCCGCCGTTACCGCCACCCATGCCGCCTTGGCCGCCCCAACCGCCAAAGTTGAATCCGCCCTGGTTCTCGTAGCTTTCGCCGGTGATTTCAAGAATCAGCACGCCGCCGGTCATCTTTCCGGAACCGTTTGCGTCGAACACGTCGACCATGTTGCCCTTCGCGCTGATATAGTGGTAGCCTCCGCTAACGACGATATGGCCGCCGCTCTCGCTAAATGCTGCGTATTGACCAACGTTATCCTTCGGGCCACCGGCGCCGTTCCAGCCATCGTTTGTTGCGAACGTAGAGGTGATGCCTCCCTCGGCGAAAATCTTGTAGGACTCGATACCTTCATTAGCGGTGACCACGTTGATGGTGGAACCTTTCATGTACAGGGCAGAATCCGCATGAATACCGTCGTCCTTTGCGTTGATTGTGACATCGCCACCATTCATATAGATTTGCCAGTGGGTGTGCAGGGCGTCATCGCCTTCGGATTTCACGTCAAGTTTGCCGCCATCGACATAAATGTATTTTTCGGCAACAAGTCCCTTGCCCGTAGACGTCACCTTGACCGTAGAGGTTTCGGTGGAATCGCTTACACGGATAAAGTTCGCTGCATCGATTCCGTCGTCGCCAGCCTTGATGGTGATATTGCCGCCCCTGATATCGATAATGCCCTTGCCTTCGACGATGTTCTTGCATTCGCCATTGACTTCTTCGCATTCGTCGCTTTCAAGGCCGTCACCTTTCTTGGCGGTAAGGTTCAGCGTGCCGCCCGAAATCTGGAGGCTGCCCTTGCCCTTGATTGCGTTTTCTTCGGCTTCGACAGTGATGTTGCCGTTCTTGATTTTAAGATCGTTGCTACATTGAATGCCGCTTTTAAACTTGCCCTTGACGGTCAAGGTGCCTGCGCCCTTGATGTTCAAGTCGTCGCGGGAGTAAATCGCGGCCTTTGCTGTGTCTTGTGCGCCGTTGATTTTGGTGAACATGTGATTGCCGTTGCCGTCCTCAACGGTGTTGATGGTGCCCTTGACCAAGTGAATCACTGTTTTTTCTGCATTTTTCACGAGGATGGGGGAGTTGGTACTTTTCAAGGTGGCGTTATAGAGGTAAATGCCGGTGTTACCCTCGTTTTCTGCACCTGGAGTGTTCACGACCACCTGGAAGTCGGAGGATTCACCAGTGACATAGTAGGCTCCCGGACAGGTGATGGTCGCACTTTTGTCGGCAATTTCGACGCAACCGTTGTTGTTCTCGATGGTGGCTGTGGTGCCAGCAAGTTTCAGGAGTATCTGCGTACCGTCCAGTGTTCTAGAATCCTCGTTGTCATTCTCGTTATCGCCGGATTCATTACCTGGATTCTGGTTGGGAGGATTTCCTGGGACGGAGCTGCTGGAACTGTAAAATTCATTGCCCGGAATTTGGTTGCTGGAACTTGAAAGTTCTGTGCCTGGGATTTGATTGCCTGGATTTTCGTTACCTGGAACTTGGTTGTCCGGATTTTCATTACCTGGGTTCTCGTTGCCCGGAATCTGGCTGTCAGGAATTTCAGTACCGGGAACTTCTGTTCCGAAAAATTCGTTGCCAATGGGGTCTTCGGCTGTGATTGGGGCTTCGCCGTTGGGTACCGCGTTCGTAGTATTGTCTTCGAAACAGGCCGTTAAGCTCAATGTTACGGATGCCGCAATTACAGGCAACTTCATCAATTTCATTATTCACTCCTTTTTCTTGCAATATAGACCAAATCCCAGATGTAGGCAATATTTTAATAATAGTTTCCGTTGCTGTAAAAAACAACAAAAGTAAACTTCTTTTTGTGTAAGAGGTGTGTAAAAGTCTGGATTAATATTGTCTCACGAAATCGGAATTATTAACGTAAAGCCTGTTTTAATAAATTAAATTTGGGAAAATAGTTCCGTTGGGAATATTAGGAGTCTTTATGAAAAATGTTGTTGCCGCATTCTGTATGGTTGCATTTCTTGTGGCGTGTGGAGACGAAGGCTCTTCGACGGAAAGTTCGCAAGAAAATGAACCGGTTGCTTTTGAGTATGGAACATTGACGGACTCCCGCGACGGCAATCAGTATAAAACGATTCGAATCGGTTCGCAAAACTGGATGGCCGAGAACCTGAGATATGCGTATGTGGATAATGATAAGGTTTCTTGTAAAGATGGACTGAAATCGAATTGTGATTCGTTGGGCCGCTATTATACATGGGCTGAGGCTATGGATTCTATAAATTCGGGCTGTGGCACGGATTATTCCTGGCTTTGCACACAAGGAAAATATGCCTTGCCTAAGCACTTTCGAGGGATATGTCCCGAAGGTTGGCGCTTGCCGACGGAAGAAGATTGGAATACTTTAATTGACTATGCCGGAGGTGTTGATTCGGCTGGTTTAAAATTGTCTACGAATAAATTACGTGACGGGTGGGATTCCTTTGGCTTTAATGCATTACCGACGGGAATATATTTTTGGTATGAGGTAGATTCGCTGTGTTACTATGGAAAAATGACCTATTTTTGGACTTCTTCTGAAAATGTGCTTGGCGGCGCCACAAGTATCTTGATGGGAGCGGGAGATTATTTTAATGCCTCTGGTTCTGGAGAACTTTATTGGATCCCGACCGAAACCACTTTGAGAGGTTCTCATAAAGCGGACCGTATGATGGTTCGTTGCATTGAAGACGAAAGTTTGAGTGTGTCGGAAAAGTCTTACAAGACGGAATACAATGATTCTGTTTTAGTGGATAAGCGCGATGGTCATGTATACAAAGTGGTCTCTATCGGCAACGAAGTTTGGATGGCTGAAAATCTGAATTATGAATATAATGATAATGTGCAAAGCGTATGCTATAAGGAAGATTCAGTCGATTGCCAAAAGTATGGACGACTTTATACCTGGGCCGGGGCCATGGGACTAGATGAAACGAAATACGGCGTATCTGGGTCGGCAGGTTTTTTGCCGTATCCGCATCAGGGGGTTTGTCCTGAAGGTTGGCATGTTCCCTCGGTGGATGAATTTTTAAGGTTGATAGAGGCTGTGGGTGGATTTTCTACTGAGGGCAAGAGTTCGTATGTGGATGGTAAACTTCTAAAAAATGGAGAAGCCTTAATGTCTACGTATGGTTGGAACTATGATAGGAATGGTTCGGATAAAGTGGGCTTTTCTGCTCTTCCTGCAGGAATAACAAGTTTTTATGTTCTTGAAACTATCAAAAGTGTTGGAATCGATCGTGTTTATGGACATGAGGCTAGTTTTTGGAGCGATACTGAGAAGCTTCTGGAAGAAAAACCGGTGATGCACTCGTATGCGTATTACTTGTTGTTGTCTCCAGGGTCAATACCTACGAAGCATCGTTTTGATACGGGGCCTAAAGGGGAATTGATGTCAGTCCGCTGCGTAAAGGACTAAGTATGCGACGTAAAGACCGAGAAGTTTTGGGCGACGAGAATATCGCGAAGATTATTGATCTGTGTACGACCTGCCACGTCGCGATGGTGGACGATGCTGGCGTGCCCTACGTGATTCCGCTATCGTTCGGGTATAGCCTGAATAACGGTGTTCTGGAATTGTATTTTCACTGTGCGCACGTAGGAAAGAAACTAGACTGCATCCGCAAAAATCCCAATGTCGCATTCAGCATGTGCGTCGAGAACCGCATCGAAATTCACAAAGACAATTATTGCAAGAGCGGCCGCTTTTACGCAAGCGTTGTCGGGCAGGGCAAGGCGGAAATCGTCGAGGATGTCGCCGAGAAATGCCGCGGGCTCTCGCTCCTGATGGAACGGCAAGCAGCAGGTGCTCCGCACGCCTCAGGCTCGGCGCCGTCTATGCACGCCCCGCACAAGTTCGAATTCACGCCCGCACAGGCCGCCGCCGTGACCGTATTCAAGATAACGAGCACGAACTATACCGGGAAAGCAAAGTCGGAATAATATTTTTGCTAAATTTACGGCCACTATGAGTGAAGCTATTAACAATGTGAAGCAGGCGTTTGACGCAGAACTTGCGCAAACCGACCTTACGAACCAAGAAGCCGTCAACAACCTCCGCGTGAAGTACCTGGGCAAGAAGGGTGCCGTGACCGACCTCATGAAGCAGATGGGCACGCTCAGCGCCGAGGAACGTCCGGCTTACGGCAAGCTCGTGAACGAACTTAAGGTCGCCGTCTCCGAAGCAATCGACAAGGCTATCGAGACCGCGAACCAGGCTGCCCTCCAGAAGAAACTGGAAAGCGGCTTTGTAGATACCACGCTCCCGGGTGCAGGCATCCCGGCGGGCTCGACGCACCCGCTTTACGACGTGCGCGAAGAGATTATCGACTTCTTCAGCCAGATGGGTTTCGAAGTGGACTTCGGTCGCGACATCGAGACGGACTGGTACAACTTTGAAGCGCTCAATACTCCGCCTGACCACCCGAGCCGCGATATGCAGGACACGTTCTACGTAGACGACAAGGTGATGCTGCGTACGCATACCTCCGGCACGCAGATCCACTACATGGAAACCCACAAGCCGCCGTTCCGCATGATTGCTCCGGGCCACGTGTTCCGCGTCGATAACGATGCGACCCACGCCCCCATGTTCCAGCAGTGCGAAGGCCTGGTGGTCGACGAGAACATCAGTTTTGCTGACCTCAAGGGCGTGCTCCAGGTGTTCATGAACAAGCTGTTCGGCGAAGGCGTCAAGACGCGTTTCCGCCCGAGCTTCTTCCCCTTCACGGAGCCCAGCGCCGAAATGGATGTGAGCTGCGTGTTCTGCGGTGGCAAGGGTTGCCGTCGCTGCAAGGGAACCGGCTGGATGGAAATCGGCGGTTGCGGTTCAGTGGACCCGAACGTGTTCAAGAACTGCGGCATCGATTCCGAGAAGTACACGGGCTTCGCATTCGGCTTCGGTCTCGACCGTATCGCCATGCTGCGCCACGCTATTCCGGAAATCGGTTTGCTGACGAGCAACGACCAGAGATTCCTCTCCCAGTTCTAGGTTAGACGAAAGGACGCCGCTTCGCGGCTACAGACGAGAGACGATCAAAACCTTAGATTGCGAACGAGCGGTCCTAAAAGGGCCGCTTTTCTGTATATAGATTATTCCAACTTGGAATGATCTATTTGTTTTTTTTACGTGATTTTGTAAATAAAAACTATACATTTGAAACAAAGTGTTTCCCCAAAAGAAGGAGAAAATCATGAGCTTTGCAAAAAGTTATAAATTCACGATGATCGCACTTGCTTTGTGTGCGGTCGGTTTCATTGCCTGCTCGGATTCGGACAGTTCTAGTGACGCAAACGGTGAAGACAACGTGCTCTCTATCTGGGTTGGTGATATGCTAGCCAATGGCGATACGCTGATTCTTGGCATGGGTGAAGGTCTTTACGAAATGAGTGTGGAGTCCAGCGGAGAATGGCGTTTTGAAAATGGGACGACTTTCATTGATTCGATTTATCCCGAATCAGGCTCGGGTGATGCGGTTGTAAAAATCCATGTAAAAAAGAATGATTCCGATGAGCGACTTAAGGGAGAATTGCGGGTTGTATACCCTAAGGATACGGATCTGAATACATCAATGGATGTATGGCAGGTGTATAGCGGTGATTATGGAGATAATATGAATGTAGATGATAATACTGTAGTAATGGCGTTTCTCGTTTGTGGCATGTTGGGGCCGGCTGGGATTGCTACAGATGATTGTGCGATAAATGCGCTTAATGGTCTTTTAGGGGCTGATGAGATGAAAAATCGATTGCTGGATTACCGCGATTGGAGAATTTATAAAACGACGGTAATTAAGTCACAGGTTTGGATGGCTGAAAATCTCAGGTATGATTCGGAAGGAGGTCATACTTATTGTTTCAATGATGATAAAGCA
>Ga0310695_10013294_pt1 | contig 11347 bp, 12 predicted proteins | sample RumenRJG_04DNA_FD_203882 | JGI IMG/M metagenome (GOLD analysis project Ga0310695, IMG submission 203882) | Bovine rumen microbial communities from Lethbridge, Alberta, Canada - RJG_04 (v2) (version 2) | ecosystem: Host-associated > Mammals > Digestive system > Stomach > Rumen | place: Canada... | reverse complement strand
CTTCATTACGGCAGATTCATAGATGTTTTCGGCGGTTCGGGCAGTGTGTTGCTCGGCAAGCCGACAATTGACGCCTTTGAGGTATATAACGATTTTGACCGCAATTTGGTGAATCTCTTTCGCTGCATGAAAGTCAGACCAATGGCGGTCATCCGCGAGCTTGGTTTTTGCAATCTCAATTCCAGAGATGATTTTGATGTTATAAGAAAATTCTTTGAGCATGAAATCTTTAGCGATGAATATCTTGCCGAGGAATTGGAACTGACCGAAATCATGCTGCCGCCCGCACAGGCAAAAGAACTCAAAGAGTTACGCCTTCGCATCGAGCAAGATTACGATGTTCGCAAAGCGGCGATGTATTTGAAATTACAGCGTTACAGTTATTCAAGCAGCGGTAAATCATTTGCTTCACAACCCTTTGACATTCGCAAGTTGTTTTCACTGATACAGCAGCTTGAGAGCCGCATGGCGAATGTCATTGTGGAGAATCAGGATTTTGAAAGGCTTATTCGACATTATGATCGTGAAGATGCCCTCTTCTATCTTGATCCACCATACTTCTCCACTGAGGATATGTATCCCGGCGGATTCGGAATGGACGACCACAAGCGATTGCGGGATTTGTTGCGTAACATCAAAGGCAGATTCCTGTTGTCATATAACGATTGTCCGGAGATTCGGGAATTGTACAAGGATTTTGAAATCTTTGATTTTACCCGTACTCATTCAATGGCGCAACGATATGAGGCAGGAAAAGAATTTAAGGAATTGCTTATCGCAAATTATGACTTTTATGAGCGCATCAAAAACCGTCCGCAACAGTTGACGCTTTTTGACGACGCCGGGAAGTTTGACTATTACACTAAAATTTTGAAGGAGAGTAAAATTTAATGAAAATCATTGCATTAACCCCACAGCCGAATGTATTTATTACAGTACCCATCGAAACACTTGTTGAGGCAGGCATCGGCCCGACCGACGTCATCGAAATCTACGCAGAGGATGACAAGGTCATCATTCAAAAGGTAGAGCCGGAAGTTGCAGAGAGCTTTGTCTGTGATGAAGACTGCGTAAACTGTCCGTTTCAAATTGTGGACTGTGCCCACGAAAAAGCAGCATAAGGAAGGAGAAAAACAATGACAGGAGATATTATTTATAGATTTTTGGGTAAGAAAGGTACCATCACCATCCCCCAGACCATCAGAGAAAGCCTTGACTTACAGCGCGGCGACATTCTCTCATTTGAGGAACTTGACGATGACAGAATCCTCATCAGCAGAGAGAGCCTTTGCTGCTGCATCGAGAGAACGCCGATTGAGAAAAAGAAGGAGAACCTTCTCGACTTTCTCAACAGCCTGTCTCCCGAACAGAAAGCGGCAGCGCTTGTCCATCTTTCTATGCAGGTGAGCGAAAATGTCAAGGTTTAAACCACTCTACCGCTATACACTTCAGAACGCCAACGAGTTTGACGAGGTAGAACAGTGGCGTGAGAGTCACCGCGAAAACTGCAAATGCGCCAACGATATCACCGATACCATCAACAGTCATTATCACGACAACATCCTTGACAATTGCGTTCAGCCGATGGTTGAAAAATACGGTTTTGACCGCGTCAATTGGGTAATCGCCAACACCATCCGCGAGGGCATTCAGGATGGAAGGTATTCCGATGAAAACAAGAAGTGGGCAGCAGGTTTTGATGTGTTGAGCAGCGACCAAAACTGGCATTTCTGTGTGACAGCTCACCCCGGTTTAGTAGATATCTTTGCTAATCAGTTGAGAGCAGCCTGGAACGAGCTGGGTTTGTTTGACAGAGCTTCCGTAACTGATGAAACAAATTACGAAGGCCAGTTGCTGATTCTCAAGCCGACGGTTCTCGCTGACGAATACAGAAAATCCGATTTTCAGCTTTTCTATGCCACAGACGGCTTCGGCTGCAATCCGAAAAAGGTCGGTGCAAGGGTTTTCGGATTTTTTCTGAAGGATGACGAATTCACGTCCTTCCGTCGTAATGATTTTTACGGCGTGGCAAACGACGCAGCATTGCCTGAGTGGGCGCTTGACAAGCTTAATGACATCAGAGAAAAGCTCTCGATAGATGAAACGGAGGTGATTCAATCATGAGAGTGAAAATCTATCAGATGAACGCTGACCGCGACCGCCACTTGATTAAGTTTCTCGGATTAGAAAGCATGAAGAAATCTATGGGTGTTGATTCTGTCGATTCTTCACTTTACGACGAGGTTTTCAACGCGGAGCTTGATACCGACAATCTCGAGGAAATCTATACTCGTTTTAACACGGAAAAACATCCGCTCCACAAGGGGCATGCCTTGTCGGTTTCCGACGTGGTCGTGACCGATAAGGGCGCGTTCTTCTGTGATTCCGTTGGATTCAAGCAGATTGAATTTGATGAATCGCAGACACAAAAACCCGAAAACCTCATGCGTGTGCTTTATGTTGAACCCGGCAAAGTACCGTATGAAGCGGAGATTGGCAATGACCTTCGCAGTATGCAGCGCGTCGTCGGCAACGGACTGATTGAACCGATTTTTATGGATGACGGCTGTGTGCTGGTTGGCAACGAAGAAAGCAAGCTCAGAGGAATGCAGGGCAACCGTCACCTTGACGGCGGCGGTATCATTGCCGGGCCGTTTTTTATCTGCGGTGACGCAGGAGAAGACTTTCGCTCATTAACGGACGAGGAAGTCAACAAGTATATGGAAAAATACGCTGAACCCGAGGATATTTCCGATGACGAAACCCAGTCGGACGTCGGGTTCATTCTTTATGGATTTTAAGAAGGAGAGATTAACATGGCACAAACATACAGAAATAACAATCAGAGAAACAATCAGAATCAGCAGACACGGAAACAGAACGCTCCGGCTATCCGCGCGAAAATTGACCGTCTCGTTGACGGCGACGGCAATACCAGAGCTTACGCCAGCATCAATGTCGCAGGTGCGGTAGCCATTCACGGCATCCGCGTGATGGACTCGCGCAAGGGTTTGTTCGTATCCATGCCGAACCGTTCCTACAAGGACAGCAACGGCAACACACAGTACAGCGACATTGCCCACGCGGTCACCAAAGAAGTGCGCGAAGCCATCAATAAGCAGGTGCTTGACGCTTACAATCAGGCGTTGGAGGAAAGTCAAAACGACGGCTTCACCGATTTGGACGACGATGAAGATTTACCGTTCGACGAGGATGAGGACGACAGTATGGGCTTTGCACCATCAATGTAAAATCCCCCGGACAACGTCCGAGGGAAAGAATTTATTGTTATTGATTTGACATACACGCATTGACCCATGCAATGAAGTTCTCCGTGCTGTCGCCTGTGCGCTCGGCTTCGGTGTGACCTTGTCCCCAAACAGTTTCAAAGTCGACATCTTTAACTCCGTTATAATTCTCAAGCGCAAGAGCGAGATTTACTTCAGTCGTAAGGGCGGTGTCGCTCTGGTTAATGCCTGTACGGATACGCCAATACTTCGCGACCGTTGATGTGCCGTAGCCTTTCTCTGATTGGAGCAAATAGTAAAGCGGCGTGTACATATTCAGGCGTTCCTCGGCTGTTTTGCCAATGCTGTCAGTTTTTGCCAAGTCTGTTTCATACGCCGAAGCGTAGTCGCTGCCGAGCCCTTTAAGAATTGCGGCTAATGTGGAATCAAAGTGAGCACCGTTGCCGTCAGCGTAACCGAACAAGGTGTTTTCAGCCTGTCCGCTGTCAAACTGATCAAATGCGCCGAGATTTTTGGACGCTGTCTTTAACGCGTTTACAAAGGCTTCTACACTTGTGATAGTTGCTTTTTTGACAGAAGAATCATAAGTTACCCACTCGCCGTTGGCATTCAGCGCGTCAATATAATCCTGAATGGTTTCATATGTTCCGCTGAGCGACAGACCGCTTGAAGTATTATTGCGCGTCACATTGTCGACGTCCTCGATTTTTGAGGAGCTTCCGGAATTTGAACTGTCGCCGCCTGGTGCGCCGTCCGGTTTATCTCCGCTCGGAGCACCGTCAGGCTTTTCTCCGCTCGGCATTCCGCCGCCCATGCCGCCTTTTGAGCCTGATGATGAAGCGTCATACGGGAAGCTGGTGTCAGAAAGGAAGTTGTTCAACGAGGTTTCAATTACGGTCTTAATGTAATCGTAATAGCTGCCCGACTGATAAATGCCGCTGCTGCTTTCTGTCAGCGTCAGCGCGTTGCCGTTTTCATCGGTAAATCCGGCACTGTTTACATATGAGGCGTAGGCTTCGGCGAGCTTGTCGGAAATTTGTTGTTCCTCGTCGCTCAGACCGCTGCGCGTTGTGCCCATCATCCATTCATAGGATTCGTCGGCAGTGTCAAGGTTCGTAATCGGACACCAGCACATAGAACCTGTTACCGCGTCGCTGACGCCTTCAACAGCACCAATCGCTGAAAGATAATCGCTGTATAAATCACTGTCGCCGGTCGCGCCGACAATAGCAGATTGCGCACCGCCGCCGCTCATTCCAAAGGTAAAAATACTCTCGGTATCGCCGGCAATTACGCCGCTGTTATAACGGATATAGCGGATGGCTGCTTTTAAATCGGTTACACCTGCAGGCGCGCCGTCATCTCTTCCGCGGCAACCTGCGTGAACATAGATAAAACCTTGATTGGTATAATCCGATACGTCTTTATAATCCGTTAGTGCGCTCTGAGCGGAATATCCCGGAGTGTTAATCGGCATAACAATCGGAGCGGTTGCTGCCGTATAGCTGCCGACCTTTGCGTCGGATTTTAAAGAACAGGTGTAAGTGCCATCACCGTTGTCTGCAGCGTCAAAATAGTCCGCGGGAACGAATACTGCGAGCTTTTCATAGCTTTCATCGGCAGGATTGGAACAATAGGAAATGCCGATTTGATAATAAACCTTGTCGTCTGCGTTATATTGCCATTTCGTCATATCTATTTTATCAAGCGTTGTTTTTACCTCGCCTGTTGCGGCAGATGATGCTGAATTCGTGGTGCTTTTACTGCCTGAATCGGAAGAACCGCTGTTATTTGCACAGCCCGCGAAAACTATTGTTGAAGCGAGTATTGCGCATAGAATAATACTTAATCTTTTTTTCATGGGAATCCCTCCTGTATTTGATGAGGTGATGGTACCATAGATAGCTTAAATAAAACTTAAAGATTTTGATTTGTTCCGTTCAGGTTTGCCTGTTTTTTATTACAGATAAAATACATCAGGCGACTTAAACAATCCTGAAACAAAATCAAATATACTATTTTAAAAAGTTTTATTCTTTCTCGCTGGACTTTCCGAAACAGTGACAGTATACTGCTCGTTGAAAGGGGAATGACGTATGAAAAAGTTAGCAGTCATCTTAGCCATCTTAATGGCAGCAAGCAGCTTCAGTGCCTGTTCACAGGCAGAAAACAGATCGGAAACAACATCAATTCCATCCGTTGCCACGCCATCCGAAATACCGGAACAGCGCACCGAATCCGACATCCACAATGAAACGGAGAGCACCGGGAAATCGCCTGTGTCGGCTTTTCAGGAGCAGTCGGGAACGTACCCGACTACGCCGAAAAAAGCAGACGTTAGCCCAACGTCGCCGCAACAGAGCCATGTTTCAGAGAGTAGAAAGCCCGAACCCACAAGCGAAAAATCGGGAAACAATCCCGATTCAACGGTTGCACCTAAACAAAGCAATCCGTCCTCACAAGGCAATACTACCAAACAAAGCAGTGAAACAAAACAAAGCGTGACAACAGCACCGGCAGAGAAAGAACAGGTCAAGCCCACCCCAAAGCCGACAGAAGCGCCGAAGGCGACCCAGCCGCCTAAACCGCAGCCGAAGTCGACAGAACCTCCCACAGAAAAGAAAGAAGTCGATTACAGTCAGGTTGTCAGCAATCTGATTGCATACGGTCAGCAACTCGGCATGATTTACAACGGTTCACTCGGTCTTGGTAACGCCGGATGGTTTCCGCCAACAGATATCAGCAGTTACACTGATACCGCCGGTGCCACCGCAGCCTGCTACAGCGATGTTGATTACGTCCCATACTACTATGCAGGCCTGGGCGCGGCGCCGTCCGATATTATGTTCAATGTAATTGCGAGCGGCGGACAAATCTATGTAGTATACGGATAATAAATCACAATCCCCGAATCAGCAATGGTTCGGGGATTTCAGATTGGAGATGATAACATGTATATTTCAGCACATATAAGCTATGACGGGAAATCCGCTGAAATTGATTTCCCTGTCAGTGATGATTTGCTCAACGACATTCTGACAGAGTCAAAAATGCCGACAGACACAACATCAGCGTTCTTCGTTGAGGATATCCACTATCCTTCGGAGTTGTCTATGCTCAACGCAAAAGACATTAATCTGGATGAGCTGAACTTCCTTGCCAAACGGCTTGATTCCTTTACGGATGACGAGCTGGAACAGTTCTATGTTGCGGCTGAACACGAGAATATCAAAATACTGAAAGAGTTGATAAACCTAACCTATAACCTTGACAAGTTCACCGTTATCAAGGATGTAAGCGACATGGCAAAGGTAGGCAGGGCTTACTCGCTCAACACCGAAGGGAGTGTTCCTGCAGATTCAAGATATGACGCAAAATATGCAGAAATCGGCAGAAAGCTTCTCGGCTCAGGGCGCGGAATATTCACGGAACACGGCTTGTTGTTTGTCGAAAACAAGCCGATGGATGCAGTCTATGACGGACGGGTGCTGCCCGGCTTCGCATACAAGGATTTTATCGTTAATGTTGACCTTACCTACAAAGGAAGGTGTGAGAGCCTGTTCCTTCCCGAATCAAGACTCGCCATTGATAAAGCCGTTCGCAGGCTCGGCGCAGCATCCATCGAGGATTGTGAATGCACATACGAATTTGAGAATCCCAACTACGGAAGATTTGCCGTAAAGTTTGAGGATATCTTGGATAACGAGGGCGTTGTTGGACTGAACGCGCTTGCATATCAGTTTTACACTTACGATGTGGATACAGAGAAGCTCGACGCGGCTATTGAAATGACGGGCGTGACTTCCTCCAAGAACATCATCACACTAATCAACTATCTTGACGATTTGGAACTGATAACAGATATCGACAAATACGATTTTGCCGGCGTTGGACGCTATTATCTTGACCAATCCACCGACCTTGAAATTTCCCCGGATTTATTGGACTTCTTCGACTTTGAAAAATTCGGTGAGTACATTGCCGAAGAACATTCTGGACATTTCACCTCGTGCGGCTTCCTCTACTATGACGGTGCCAATTACATGAGTGAGATTGAAAACGCGCTTGAAGATGAGAGCAGCGGTATGCAGTTGGGGGGTATGTAAAAATGACAAACTCCCGACAACGCGAACTGTTTAACGAACTTGTGGGCTGGGTGTGTGAGCATGTGTCAAACGACGAAGAACTCTCAATGGAGGAAATGGTATGAGCGTGATGTTTTCAAAGGTGACGCTGACCGCTGATAATGGCAACACTGTCTCGCTACTCTGCTCAGGCTGTCCGCACGATAATTACGATTTGGAAGATTGGACTATCTATCAGAAATTTATGTCGGATAACCTCGGCTGCGAATCCGTCAAAGCTAAGGTTGAAACATTCATCTACGGCGAGGGCGAGGTTTTCAAAGCCAATGAGTACGAGGTTGCAGCCTTCACCGGCAGAGGCGAAAAGTTTCTCCATCATCCCGATGTCCGCTTGCAGAGTATGTCGTCATTTACCATCTATCCACCTGTCGTATCTTTTCAAAATGTGATGGACAAGTTGATTTGAATATGCCTTATTGTTTGCTACTTGAATAAAAGGAGATGATATGTTATAATAGCACCGAGGTGAGAATTATGGCAATAACGGGATTTTACTGTAGTAATTGTGGCGAAGAAATAGACCCGTGGAAATCATCTGTTTGCCCATATTGTAATGAACCACAGTCTTATGAAAAAAGAGCCGCTTTCTTAAACCACGAATTATTATTTGAAGATTGTCCAAAATGCGGATGCGACAAATCATTTTATCAATCATCGAGTTATTTTGACATAGCTATATGTTGTGATTGCGGTGCTGAAACATATTTTAATGATGAAGATAAAGAGCCAATGCCACAATTTGTTGAAAAGCCCAAAATTACTTGCCCGTACTGCAACTCAACCGATACAAAGAAAATAACTAATGCATCTAAAGTAGGCAGATTTGCTTTATTTGGTATTCTTTCTGTTGGAAAACTGACAAAGCAATGGCATTGTAATAATTGTAAAAGTGATTTTTAATTATAGACCGTTCACTTTGGACGGTCTTTCTTTATGTGCCTTGGAACATGCATTAATAGCAAATAAATATTTGTTCAACTATTATTGTTCTTTCTAACATGTATATTTCAGCACATATCAACTTTAACGGAAAATCCAATGAAATTGATTTCTCTGTCAGTAATCATTTACCCAACGACATTCTGACAGAGTCGAAAATACCGATAGACACAACTTAGAATATATTAATAAACAATATAAGCCATGAGGTTATAAGCCTTGTGGCTTTTCTTTTTTGGAGGTGAAATCAAATGTTACTAACCGCTTTAGTACAGTATTCGAGGGGCTCCCTTTTCCTTAACCTGCCGCGCGACCGCTACGACTTAGCGTTAAAACTCGACTCCATCGGCATTACAAAAAAGTTTTGGGATAAGCTTCGGATTGCCGACGATGAAGATAACGAATTTAGTGTCAAGCTGTTCGGCGAGAACGACATCGGAAAGCATTTGTCCCTGATTTTTACGGAAAACGACACCATTTTTGACGTCAACAAGACGTTGCAGATTTTAGAAAACTCTATTGAAGAAATCCGCGACGATTTGGAAACGAACATTGTTCACGACCAATACGACACGCCCGCGGAGCTTATCGCCGATATTGAGCGCATGACGGATGAAGTGGGCAGGTTTACCGAAACCTTTTACTTTCCGCTTATCGGCAACATGGATGAAGATGACGGCTACGGTCAGTATGAGGTTGACAACAGCCTGCTCCAGTGCTACGAATGGGATATCCGCGATCTGCTTCAAAAGGAGCAGGATTTAGACGGAACGGACATGAAAGACTACTTCTACGATGATGATAACACGCAGAAAAAGATGGTTTCTTGCAAATGGGATATTGTTGACCGAAATGATACCCTCTATGGTAAGGTGGACGTCCGGCTCAAAGAACCGCTTACATCAGAAGAAAAAGAAGTATTGCAGGAGTGGATCATCGGTCAAAATGCAGACGGCCTTGGAGAAAGTCTTGAACAGCGCCCGATAGAAACCGAGGACGGCGACCTCTATGTCTCTATGTGGAACGCAACGGGCTATTTCGTTTATGATGAGGATGAAATGAACGACTACCTTGCACAGCAGCAGGGCGGCGGCATTTCACAGTAAAATACTACATCAAAATAAGGATGTGATGATAAACATGATTCAGAAAACAGAATAGAAGAACAATCGGCAGAGGACGACCTCTGCTATTATTTTATCTAATAATGAAAGGAAAGGATTTTCATGAAAACTAATATTTCAAAATCAAAGATGACTCGCGCAGGCGCGATTATCCTCGCGGTCATTACGCTTTTATCAACTATTTTTATCATTCCGGCAAATGCGGCGACAGGCGATCCGGCAACGATTACCTTTGATTACGCCTATGATACCGGCGGCAACATCATTACCTACTACGGCACCGTTACCCACAACGGCATTACGGTTGGCACACCCGGCGAGGAGCTTTGCCGCATTTATGCCGACGGCAAGGATGCGTACTGCATTCAGCCCGGCTACAGCCTTTACTCGGGTAATACGCTGATTGAGGGCAAGTCATCTGTATGGGATGGCGTGAGTAAAGATAAGCAAAAGGCGGTTAATATCGCGCTTCTCTATGGTAAGCCCGGCAACGCCAAAAATCTCGGATATACCGAAGGGCAACAGTGGATTGCTACACAGGTGATTGTTTGGGAGCTCCTTTGCGGCTGTCGTGAAACAGGCGCAGGCTTCAAATGTACCAACACCAAGTTCATTGACGCGCTTACAGCAGGTGACCATAACCCCGGTGTGAAAGCTGTGTACAATACCATTGCGACGGCAATGGCGAACCACCATACCGTTCCTTCCTTTGCGGCTAACCTTGCGTCGAAAGCGCCTACTCATACCATGCAGTATAAGAATGGAAAATATACCGTCACCTTAACCGATAACAACGGTGTACTCAACAAGTTTAACTACAAGACAAGCGGAAATATCGCTGTCAGCATCTCGGGTAATTCCATGACGCTGGCGACTAATTCGCCTATTACCGAGGAAAAAACATTGGGTATCAATAAGAATGTGCCGACTGTTTCAGGCAATTCCGTTCTTGTCGCCTTTGGTGACGCGAATAAGCAGGATGTCATCGTCGGTCTGGCAGCTCCCGACCCGGTTCCGTCTGTATTCAAGCTAAAAACCAGCGCAGGACATCTGAAAATTGTCAAGACTGCCGAGGACGGTAATATCAGCGGTGTTGAGTTTACCGTAACAGGTGACAATTATAATCAGACAGCGAAAACCAATGAAAAGGGCGAGCTGATTCTCGCAGGTCTTGTCCCCGGCACATACACCGTAACCGAAGCTCCTTCGGATAAGTATGTGAAACAGGAGCCTAAAACCGTTACCGTTGAAAACGGTAAGACTGCGGAGGTGAAGTTCCACAACACGCTTAATACCGGTGACTGCGACATTATCAAAACCTCCGAAGACGGTGTTGTAAGTGATATTGAGTTTACCATCAGCGGAGATAACTACACGAAAACAGCTAAAACCGACGCAAGCGGTAAAATCCATCTTTCAGGTCTCCGCCCCGGTAGTTATACGGTAACGGAAGCTCCTTCCGACAGATATGTTACGCAGGAGCCTAAAACGGTTACCGTAGAGAATAACAAAACAGCGACAGTTACATTCCACAACACGCTGAAGAAAGGTACTATCACCATCTTCAAGACCGGCGATATTTTCTCCTCTGTGACCGAGGAAGAAGTGACTGAGCCTGTGACCGCAGCAGTGGAAGAAACCACCACGCCTGTGGGAGAATCGACGGTTCCGCTTGAAAATACCACCGTCAATGTTGATGAAACAACAGTACCTGTTGACGTGACTGCTCCAACCGAACCCATTGAGTCAACCGAGCCGACAGCTCCGGCAGAAGAAACGAAGCCGGTTATCAAGTATCAGCCTGTCTACAAGAACAGCGCGCTTGAAGGTGCTGAGTTTACCATTACAGCCGCGGAGGATATTAAAACAGCCGACGGCACGGTGCAGTATA
>Ga0310695_10013292_pt1 | contig 11348 bp, 7 predicted proteins | sample RumenRJG_04DNA_FD_203882 | JGI IMG/M metagenome (GOLD analysis project Ga0310695, IMG submission 203882) | Bovine rumen microbial communities from Lethbridge, Alberta, Canada - RJG_04 (v2) (version 2) | ecosystem: Host-associated > Mammals > Digestive system > Stomach > Rumen | place: Canada... | reverse complement strand
CAACGAGCCATCGTCCAGCACAGGAGGTTGGTGGCAGTGGCTCAGCGACAACGCTCTGGTGGCTGGCACCATAGCCGGCATCATTGCGCTGCTGCTCGCAGGCTGGCTGTTCGTCAAACGATAATACACTCACACAAAATCTTGTTTCAATTCAATTACCACATAATTCTGAAAATGAAGAAAAAACTGATCTTAACCTTCTTGCTATTATTAACAACACTGACAGGGCAAATGCATGCCCAGAGTGACACATATCTTGATTTCCTGTACGATGGCATGCCGTTGCCTGACCGCACAGACTATAGCCGCACATTCTATGAGCACAATGTGGAAATGTCGTTGCAAGCGCGGCGCGAGATGCCATGGGGCAAGCAGGTGCCTGAGCGGGAGTTCAAGCACTTTGTGCTGCCCGTGCGTGTCAACAATGAGCACTTGGACAACAGCCGCGAGGTCTTCTACAACTATCTCAAACCACGCGTCCAGGGCATGACCATGAGCCAGGCCGCGCTCGAGGTCAACCATTGGTGTCACGAGCACGTCACCTATCGGCCCAGCGATGCACGCACCAGCAGTCCACTAGCCACGGTGCGCACAGCATACGGTCGCTGTGGCGAGGAGTCAACCCTGCTGGTGGCTGCTCTGCGCTCGGTAGCCATCCCCGCTCGCCAGGTTTACACGCCCCGCTGGGCGCATACCGATGATAACCATGCTTGGGTCGAGGCTTGGGTCGACGGGGCATGGCACTTCATGGGTGCCTGCGAGCCCGAGCCGGTGCTGGACTTGGGTTGGTTCAACGAGAGCGCAAGTCGCGCCATGCTCATGCACACCAAGGTGTTTGGCAAGCATTATGATGGTCCCGAAGAGGTGGTGAGCCAGACCGACTGTTACACCGAAATCAACGTCACTGACAACTATGCCCGCACAGCCCGCATAGATGTCACTGTGCTGGATGAGCGGGGCCGTCCTGCCGACGGGGCACTGGTCGAGTTCAAACTCTATAACTATGCTGAATTCTACACTGTGGCCATGAAGGCCGCCGACCGCGAGGGCCGCACATGGCTCACTGCCGGACTGGGCGACCTGCTAGTCTGGGCATCAAAGGGTGGCCAGATGGCCGTCAAGCAAGTGAGCGTGGGCCGTGATGATCATGTCACACTACATCTGGGTCAGGATGCATTACCCGAGGCTGTAGCCTATGAGGTCGTTCCTCCTGCCAGTGGCGGAGTGCTTCCACAAGTGAGTGACGAGCAGCGAGCCGAGAACAATCGCCGCCTGGCTGTTGAGGACAGCATCCGCCATGCCTATGAGGCAACCATGCCCGTCGAGGCTTGGCGTGGCAACCATGTCACCATCAAGCGCTTCATCGACGAGGCTCCCAACAAGTTGATGGCCGAGAAACTGCTCAGTGTCATCTCGGACAAGGACTTGCGCGACATTGAGTTGGCTGTGCTCAAGGATAATCAGGTGGCTCGCATCGACACCAGCGATATCTACTTGCACTATGTGCTCAACCCGCGTGTCGAGAACGAGTGGCTCACCCCCTACAAGGCCTCGTTGCGACAATTGCTTGGCGACCTCAAGAGCCCGGTGGACTTAATCGGATGGTGCAACAAGAATATCACTGTCGAGAGCGAATGGCGGTCGGATGACGGACACCTGCATGGAAGCAACCCACAGGGGCTGCGCATGGAACCCCTGAGTGTGTTCCGTGAGGGCAAAACCGATGAACTGGGTCGCAAAATCTTCTTCGTCTCAGCGGCTCGCAGCCTGGGCTGGCCGGCACGCATCAACGAGGTGGACGGACGCTTGCAATACTACCACAAAGGCCACTGGCAAGACGTGACCTTCGGCAAGAAGGCTACGACCAAGGTCAATGCACCTACGCATCAGTTGGAACTGACCTATAATAATCCGTCACCATTTGTCGATGACCCGAAGTACTATATCCACTTCACGCTAAGCAGCATTAAGGATGGGCGTGCCAGTCTGCTCACCTATCCCGAGGATGGCACCTGGGCCAACACATTCAAACAGGGAGTTCAACTCGAACATGGCGACTACTTGCTCACTACAGGCACGCGCATGGCTAGCGGCAAGGTGCTTGCAAAACTGAGCCGATTCACCATTGACAAGTACGACACATCGCTGGGGCTGCAACTGCTCGAGGATCAAGAGGATGTGAAGGTCATTGGCAGTGTCAATGCCGAGAATCTATACTACGACATGGCCAGTGATGCGTCGCGCAGCCTGCTCTCGACCACGGGCCGTGGCTACTATATTGTAGCCATCGTTGCACCCAACCACGAACCCACCAACCACACGCTGCGCGACATCAGTGCCTACAAGCAGGAGTTTGAACGCTGGGGCCGCAAGATGGTGTTGCTGTTCGAGAGTGAGGACGCGGCACGGCGGTTCAATCGCGAGGAGTTCGTGGGGCTGCCATCCAATGTGGTGTGGGGCATCGACACCCATGGCGCAATTCTCAACGAGATACGAGAGAACATGAAGTTGACAAGCGATGCGCTGCCGTTGTTCCTGGTGTGCGACACGTTCAACCGCGTGGTTCACATCCAGCAAGGCTACACCATCAACCTGGGCGAACAACTGCTCAAGGTCATCAAGAAATTGTAAAGTTTTATATTAGAGAATTAAACCTAGATGATCTAGAAAATCTAGAAAGTCTAGACAACTAGAAAATGAAAGGGATGAGACGACTCGCTATATTCATGACTGTGGCAGTAACATTGTCGCTATCGGCACAGCACAAGACGCTGCGGGAGTGGGGATTTGCTACAGGCATCTTCCAGACGGGAACAAACAATGCCATCACCGATGTGCCGGGCGTGACCGTGGGGCACGTCACCTGCATCGAGGGCGACAGCATCCGCACCGGTGTGACGGCAATTGTGCCGCATCAAGGCAACATATTTCGCAACAAGGTGCCTGCAGCCATCTATGTGGGCAACGGGTTCGGCAAACTGGCGGGAGTGACTCAGGTGCGTGAACTGGGCAACATCGAGACCCCCATCGTGCTGACCAACACACTGAGCGTGGCGGCAGGCATCGAGGGGCTGGTGCGCTACACGCTCGCCCAGCCAGGCAACGAGAGTGTGCGCTCGGTCAACGCCGTGGTGGGCGAGACCAACGACGGCGGGTTGAACAAGATTCAGCAGATGCATGTCACGCCCCAGATGGTCATCGAGGCGATCGACCGCGCGCATGGCGGCCCTGTCGAGCAGGGCTGCGTGGGGGCTGGCACGGGCACCGTGTGTTTCGGATTCAAGGGCGGCATTGGCACGTCGTCGCGCGTGTTGCCGCAATCGCTGGGCGGCTACACCATCGGTGTGCTGGCGCAGACCAACTATGGCGGCATCCTCGAGATTGACGGCGTGCAGGTGGGGCAGCGGTTGGGCAAGTTTGCCTATTCCGACCATGTCAACCGCAGTCAGGACACGGACGGCTCGTGCATGATGGTGGTCATCACCGATGCGCCGCTCGACTGTCGCAACCTCGAGCGCATTGCCCGCCGCGCCATGATGGGGCTGGCCAAGACCGGCGGCATCGCCTCGAACGGCAGTGGCGACTATGTCATCGCCCTGTCAGTAGCCCCGCAGAACCTGATACCCGTCGATGCCAAGCATCTCACCACCACCGTGCTGGCCAACGACGAGATGTCGCCCCTGTTTGCCGCCACCATCGAGGCCACCGCCGAGGCCCTGTGGAACTCGCTCTTCATGGCCGAGTCGATGACCGGCTACCACGGCAAGCGCGTCGAAGCCCTGCCCGTTGACCGCGTCATCGACCTCCTGCGCCACCGCTGATTTGTAAAAGTTCCCCTAAACAAAGGCTGCAATCAAGGCGTTTTGGAGGGAGCGTAGTCGGGTGGTTGTGGCATGCTGGCCGGGGATGAGGATAGCGATGCGCAGACTTTCAGTGTCAATGGTGTGTGTGACGGCAGAGGCATCAAGTTGATGAATATCAGTGTTGTCCAATGCCGTATTCATGTGCTCAACGATGTTGTCTATTGCCTCGTTATGCGGTGCATCAGCAGGCAGCATGCGACTAAACGAGACCTCAACGTCGGCGGTAGTGCTTAACAGCCAACTATATTTGGGTTGAACCAATTGGTAGTGCACGGTTAATCCTTCGGTTTCAACTTTATCACCATCAAACTCATACGGAAAAATCATCACATCAGCACTATCACCAACAATTAAATAATCATAATCACCTGCCACTCGCTTCATCAGTCGCTGAAATTGCCGCAGAAACGTGTTGTCGCCTATCCACCACGAGATGACAAAAATGGCAAATACAAACAGAGCCAGTGCAAGCCACGACATCGAACCATAATACACCCACAGCAAAAGCAATCCCAAGTACAGGCCTAATGCAATGAGCCCTTTAACCTCAACATACTGCTTCATACATCTCAATTACTTATCGCTCGCGCAGAAAGCGGCGCAGTGCAAAGGTCATAAAATATGGTATCGTATAGAAATGTCCGTCGAACCCGAGATTTTTGTCACACAACTTGATGCCATAGTGGATGTCATTGTATTTCCCACCGTGGTCAACCAAGTTTCGCAACGAACGTGTGGCGCCATCAGTGGCCTTGACCTCGACAGGCACTAGGGAGTCTCGGTCACGCACAAAGAAATCCATTTCAAGTGTTGACTTCTCGTTGCGATAATAGTAGAGTTCGTAGCCTTGCTTGACCAGCATGTCGCCCACTATATTCTCATAGATTGCTCCCTTATAGGTACCTAAATTACGGTTCACACGCAAGTCCTCCTGTGCCTCATCGTCAAGCGACGCGATGAGCAGCCCCGTGTCCTTAAAGTAGATTTTAAATGCCAGTGGGTTGTAGTTGCCCTTCAGTGGCAGTTCGGGCACATCCATGCAATAGCACACATTGACGATGCCTGCGTCTTTCAGCCAATCAACAGTTCCGACATATTCTCGATTGCGTGCGCCATGAGCAATCTTGCTGATTTGGAATTTCTTGTTCTCCTTGCCCAGAAATACACTGATGTGATGATAGATACTTTTGACTTTCGCTTTGTCCAGTCCTTGCGCATACTTTGTGATATCTTCCTCATAATCAAGCAACAACTGTCGCTGCATGGCCAGTGTGTTCGTGAAATTCTTCTGGGTTACAAAGGATTGGACAATAGCTGGCATGCCACCGATTGTGACATAATCGCGAAAGGCACTCATCATGGTCTGCATCTGAAGCGCACTAAATGGTTTCAAAGCGAGCAGATGTCCATAAAGGTCATCAATCTGCGCATCGCTATAGCCCAGTGCCCACAGGAACTCCTCAAAGTCGAGCGACATCATCTCGCAATCCTGCTTGTAGCCAACGCTGTTCGACTCAATCTCATGATAATTAATGCCCATCATCGAGCCAGAACAAATCACATCATAACGCCCGTCGAGCTTAAAGGGCTTGAGGCTGGTGGCACAGTTGGGACAATCCTGCATCTCGTCAAAAAAAATAAGTGTTTCATTAGGCACGAGTTGCCAGGTGGGGTCAATCAACGTGATATTCTTAACAATGGAATCAACCCCGAAGCCATCGTCAAATATTCGGCGATATTGCGGCTGCAGGGCGAAGTTGATAGTCACCACGTGCTTATAATTAGCTTGAGCAAACTGCATGATGGTGAAAGTCTTGCCCACCTGCCTCGCGCCACGCACAACCAGTGGCAATCGTTCAGGATTAGACTTCCAGTCGGCCAGCAGTTTTTCCATCTTGCGCTTCAGAAATTTCATATCAACTTGATTTTGAGGGCAAAATTACAACAAAATCACAAAATTCCAAAGTTTTTAGCCAAAAAAATCACAAAATCCCATGCGTTTAGGGGTGAAAAATCACAAAATTCCACCTATTGCAGGCCGAAAACTGTCCAGTTTGTAGCGGTGGCGGAATGGGGACGGTTCTTTTTCCGCCACTTTTAACGCTTTTGTTAACATTTTGCATCGTGTTGGCAAGATAACACCCGTAAATGTCAAATACTTTAACTTTTGCGAAAATACATTCCCACAAAGGAAGCGAGGCAACCCATTGTCGCTGCTCACCCCCCCGCCTGGCCTCTCCCCTGCAGGGGAGAGGGACTCTGGGTGATTACGCGGCACGCCGCGTCCCTACTCGCCGATGCGATGAACATGGTGGGTGATCACGCGGCACGCCGCGTCCCTACAACCCCTCGCCTGGCCTCCCACCAGAGTGGGGAGAGGGACACGCCGCCGCTACTGGAGAGGCCGCTGAAAAAGTAATCCTTGCCGTCCGCGGTCGGGCTGCTGGGGCGAGGCGGATGGCACAGGAATGCGTCCCTAGACTGTCAATTCATTCGGTGGAAAATGTTGCGAGAATCTGGCGGACAGCTGCGGGGTCGGTGATGCCGGTGCCGGCCGAGCAGCTGGCGTGAATCTCACTGCAGCCGGTGCCGGCCAGGATGTCGGCGGCGTTGTCGGGAGTGACTCCACCGCCGGGCATGATGATGATGCGACCGGCGGCACGCTCGCGCAGCTGGCGCAACAGGTCGATGCCTTGGGCGGCCGACTGCTGCTGACCGCTGGTGAGGACGCGGCAGCAACCCAGGCCGATGATCTGCTCCAGCGCCAAGAATGGGTCGCGGCAGCGGTCGAAGGCGCGGTGGAACGTCACAGGCATGCCCTGAGCCGCCTGCATCAAGCGCTGCATGGCGGGCAAGTCGATATCACCCTCGGGCGTAAGTGCCCCAAAGACAAAACCGGTGCACATGCTGCGCAGTGCCTGGATGTCCTGTTCCATGACCTGCAACTCGCGGTCGGTGTAGACAAAATTTCCCTCGCGCAGGCGTATCAGTACCATGACCTGAAGCCGGGTTGTGGTGAACACGTGCTGCGTCATGCCGTAGGATGGCGTGAGGCCACCCACCGACAGTGCCGAGCACAACTCGATGCGGCCTGCCCCTGCCTGCTCGGCAGCTAGGGCGCTGGCCAAATTGGATGCACAAACTTCTAGCATAAGGAATTTTTAGTTTTTAGTTGTCAGTTTCTAGTTTTTAGTAGCTGCCAGGCTGAGTTTTGCACACAGATTTACACAGATTAAAAAATCTAGTTTCTAGTTCTTAGTTTCTAGTTTTTAGTTGCTGCCAGGCAGTCTGCTAGATAAAAACATCTGCAAAACCACGAAGTGCTCGCGACCGAACGGGAGCCCGAAGGGCCAGCGCAACGCGCGCAGCAATCTGCTAGATCTGCGTGAGATTTTGTAGCCAGGCTGATGGTTGCTTCGGGACGTGCCAAGGCGCGTCCCTACCGCCACAACAGAATCCCCCCTTTAGGGGGCTAGGGGGACAACAGCCACCATCATGTAACGGCTTTACTACTTTACTACACTACTACTCTACTACTTTAGAAAGTAGCTACTTGCGAAACTTGAGTGAATTATCTTGTAACTGTGATTACGTCATATTGCGCCGTGCCGTAAACACTCAGGGTCTTGTGCCGCTGGTCGTAATGCCAGTCTAACAGCTTGCCGTCGGCCATACGGGCCACGGTGCGCGGCTTACCTTGTAGTGGCAGGGTGACGGATGTGGCCGATTGCAACACGTGCAGATAGGTGCGGTCGGCCTTGACGGTGGTCACCCCCCAGGCAAACTCAGCACCTCGGCTGGTGCCATAAATCGACTCGCTGTAGCGCTGCATCCACTGCCCGATGTCATGCAAGCGCTCGAGTGCCACTGCCGGAAGCTCACCATTGGGTTGCGGGCCGATGTTGAGCAACAGATTGCTGCCTTTAGCTGCCGCCCGCTCAAGCAGCGTGATGAGCTGGTGAGACGACTTGTAGTCGGTGTCGGCCACCTTGTAGCCCCACATGCCGTTCATGGTCTGGCACATCTCCAGCGGCAGCGACGAGACGGTCTGCGCATCGGCATAGCCAGTTGTGTTTTCGCCCGGCAGGTCGCGCTCAAACATCTGGAAGTCTTCACCCTCGATGGTGGCAATGTGGTGGTTGTTACCAACCAAGCAATCGGGCTTGAGCTGATGGATATATCGGTAGAACTCAGGCATGCGCCAGTCGAAGGGGGTCGCGTCCTGGTCGTGGTCCCAATAGCCGTCGAGCCAAATGCCGCCAATGCCAGCATACTGCGTGAGCAGTTCATGGATCTGTGCCTTCATGAAGTTGAAGTAGCTGTCATAGTCAGGCTTGCGTTCGCGCCCGGTGTTCAGGCCGGTGCGCCCCACAGGATAATCGGGGCGTATCCAGTCAAGTATCGAGTAGTAGAGATGTAGACGCACACCTTGTTCACGACAGGCCTGGGCCAATTCGCCCACCACATCGCGCCCAAAGGGTGTAGCATCAACAATGTTGTAGCCACTCTGCCGTGTGTGCCACATCGAGAAGCCATCGTGGTGCCGGCTGGTGAAGGTGATGTAGCGGGCTCCCGAAGCCTTGATGGCTTGCACCCACTGGCGTGCGTCGAAGCGGATGGGATAGAAGCACGAGGCGGCCTTGGCATACTCGTCGGCACTGAGATTGCCTGTGTTGAGATACCACTCGCCCTGTGCAAACTCGCTGTAGATGCCCCAATGCAGAAAGATGCCGAAGCGGAACCCCTCAAACTCGCGGCGAGCAGCCAAGTTCTCGGCCGTGGGCACATACTGCGCCCATGCCATCAGCGACATCGACACAGCCAATAGTGAGAACAAATATTTCTTCATACTAGGTGGTTAAAGAAAGACCAACAAAAGCAATTGGGCCAGTAGCACACGCACAAACATGCTCAGCGGATAGACCGTCGCATAGGCCACCGAAGCACGGTCGCTGGGCAGCGTGTCGTTGGCATAGTTCAGCGCCATGGGGTTGGCCATGGCACCAGTGAGGATGCCGCAGACAGTGGCATAGTCAATGCGAGCCAAGCGCAATGCCACCCAACCCATGATGAGCACAGGCACCACTGTGATGACAAATCCGGCGACAATCCACTGCAGCCCCTCGGGGCGCATGACGGTGGCCAAGAAGTCGCGCCCGGCATCTAGCCCCAAGCAAGCCAGGTAGAGCGATAGCCCGATGGCACGCAACATCAGATTGGCACTCTGTGTGATATAGGAGTTCATGTGTATGCGCGGGCCGAAGCACCCCATGAGGATGCCCACGATGATGGGGCCACCAGCCAAGCCTAGCTTGACGGGCGACGACATGCCCGGAATGAGTATGGGAATCGACCCCAATATCAACCCTAGCGTCATCCCGAAGAACACCGAGATGAGCCTGGGCTCATTGAGCGACTCGACAGCGTTGCCCAGCGCATCGGCCACATGGTCGATGGCTTGTTGCTGCCCCACCACAATCAGACGGTCGCCCGTCATCAAGTGCATGCTGGGCGTGGCCAGCAGCTGCACGCCGTTGCGGATGATGCGGCTGATGTTGACGCCATAGTGGTTACGCAACTTGAGCGCTCCCAGACGCTTGCCATTGACCTCGGGCTTGGTCACCAGGATGGCCCGCGACACCAGTTCGCTGTCGATGGCATCCCAGTCGATGTCGTCCTTGTTCCAGTCGGTGTTTTCTTGCTGACCGAAGAGCATCGTCATCATCTGCGCGTCCTCCTCGTGGGTGATGACCAGCAAGCGGTCGCCCTCGCACAGCTCGGTGTCGGAGGCAGGAATGGTGACCTTGCCATCGCGCCACAGGCGCGAGATGACAAACTGGACATGCGCCTCGCTGGCCACCTCACCCACGCGTTTGCCAAAGATGCCCGGGTTGTGCACTTGATAGGCCGCAATGAAGGTGCTCTCGGCATCGTCCTCATCATGGGGTTGCATGTCGGCGGCACGCACGAGCACGCGACGCATCAGCAGCAGCGCCAGTATCACGCCCACCACTCCCAACGGATAGGTCACAGCACATCCCAGCGCCGCTCCACTCACCGGCAGTCCCAATTGCGCCAGCGTCTGCTGCGCGGCTGCCAGTGCTGGCGTGTTGGTGGTGGCACCGCACATGATGCCCACCGCGTCAGACAGATGAATGCCGCAGGCCCAGGGCAGCGCCAAGACCATCACGGTGCCTAGCAGCACCACACCCAGAGCGAGCATATTGTGCCGAATGCCACTATGATGCAGCGAGTTAAAAAATCCCGGACCGACCTGCACACCCAGTGCGTAGACAAAGAGTACGAGCCCGAAGTCCTGGGCATAGTGCAGCATCTGTGGGTCGATAGTGATGCCCACCGAGCCGGCCAAGATGCCCAAGAAGAAGACAAAGGTCACGCCCAGTGAGATGCCCCACAGCTTGACCTTGCCCAAAGCCAGGCCACACGCACAGAGTGCCGACAGCACAATCACCGCCTGCACCGCCGAGTGGTTAAACAATGTGTCACCAAACCATTCCACGACTGCAAAGTTAGATAATTAAATTGACAATTGAAAATCAAGGATAACGCATTGATCGCTCTTTGCGACTATTTTTTTATTTTTTGTGCCACAATTGAATGAATATCTGCAATTAACAGCCTACCTTTGCAAAAAAATTTGCTATGAAGTTCAAAATATCTACTGCTTGCTACGCCATGCTGCTGACGATGTTGCTGCCACTGATGGCGGCAGCGCAGGAGCGCCTGCTGGTACTGACCGACCCGCATCTGCTCAGCCCGGCGTTGGTGGTCAATCCAGGTCAACCCTACACCGATGCCATCAATAGCAACAACAAAATGATTGATCTAGGCGCCCCCATCATGAAGGCTATGGTCGATACCATCCTGGCCATCCACCCCACCGCCGTGCTGGTGAGTGGAGACTTGAGCAAGGACGGCGAGCGCCGCAGCCACCAGGACATGGCTGCCTATCTGGCGCAACTGCGACAAGCAGGCATTAAGGTGTTTGTCATCCCGGGCAATCACGATGTGAACAGCGACGAGGCCAAGGGCTATTATGGCTCGACCACACGCCGCGTGACCACACCCACCAGCGCGGAGTTCGCCACCATCTATGCCGACATGGGCTACGACCAAGCCCTGGAGCGCGACAACAACTCGCTGAGCTATCTGGCCGAGCCCATCGCGGGTCTGTGGCTCATCGCCGTGGACGACAACATGACGGTGCAACGCGACACCGACCGCTCAATTGCCGCCAACGGCATCACCCTGTCGACACGCAACTGGATTCTGGCAAAAGCCGACCAGGGACGCAGACTGGGCAAGCAGGTGATGGTGATGATGCACCACCAGTTGGTCGAGCACTTTGATGACCAGGACCGTCTGGTGGGTGATGCCACCGTGACCGATGCTGCCAACCTGCGACAGGCCCTCATCGCACACGGCATCCGCCTTGTGTTGACCGGCCACATGCACATTGGCAAC
>Ga0310695_10013289_pt1 | contig 11348 bp, 8 predicted proteins | sample RumenRJG_04DNA_FD_203882 | JGI IMG/M metagenome (GOLD analysis project Ga0310695, IMG submission 203882) | Bovine rumen microbial communities from Lethbridge, Alberta, Canada - RJG_04 (v2) (version 2) | ecosystem: Host-associated > Mammals > Digestive system > Stomach > Rumen | place: Canada... | reverse complement strand
TTGCCGTTGGCGGTTATCCATAGCGGTATGGCAACGGTGGTGAGTGGGCATCCGACAATAGTCCATGCCGTGGTGCGCCGTGGCTCTTCTCCCTTCCTTACGCCCTGAATGAGCTGGGCAGAGGCAGTAAGATTGCGTGGTATGAAATCACGGAATGGATAATACACAGGGTGTGAGTCGTCCTGCGGTTGCAGGTCGTTAAGGTCGATATGCGTCAGTCCGTGTTTCAGATAACGCGTGACTTTACGGATGATGTTCTCAAAACCGAGGTCGTTGGCATAGCTGGCACGAGTGGCATAGTCGCTCATTGCCATATAGCGTTCTATACCCTGATCCATTGACCGTTCGCCAGACATTCCGTGATTTGTGCGGACAATAAATCCGTAAGGGGCTACCAGCGGATCATTGGCATCAAACTTCACATATCCCTTGTTTCCAGTCTCATAATAGGCAACACCACCTTCTGCGTCAAGTACGGCAAAGTTTGAGTTGGAAGGTATAGGACCTCGTGCCTTGATACTGTCAAGCAGCTGCTCAAAGTCTGCCAGAGTTCTGCAGGTTTCCAATGCCTTCCGCATGAGACTACCATCGTTTTCGTCTCCTTGCGGACGTGGTTTCCCAGGAACGTGTTTTCCATTCAGGTTGTACGCCGCAGTATTAGCAATGGCAAAACCCACCTCGTTATGTCCTGACCATACACTCTTGTATAGCGAATCCTTTGCTGCTACAATGGCAAGAAAGCGATAGCGAGAGCCTTGAAGCTGTATTGCCAGATTGTTCTGGTCGTGCGTATCGCGGTTCTTGAATATATATGGTCGGCCGTCTGGAGTCACTTTGCCTGACACGATGATACTTGTGCAGGCATTAGAATATACGGCACCCCATAGGAGTGCCGCACTCATCAATAATAAATATTTCAATTTTCGCATAGCTTAATTACTCAAGTTTCGCAAGTTCAAGTTGTAAGGAGTTAAATACTAACCGTCCAATACAAATCGCTCAGCCCTTCACCACCAGCCACCGTATTACCATCAGCATCCTTTATATGAAGATGTATATCCCATGTACCAGTCATGGTGAGGTTCAACTGACCTTTGTAACTGCCATCATCCTGCAAGGTGAGTGCCTTGTTGTCAGGCGAAGAATGGTTGCCCATATCTGGCATGGTAGGATATATCTCAATAGTAAACTTATCTTCCGATAGGGCGTATGGAACTTCCTTATCTGTTCCCTGCCTTGATATGTAAGCCTCTATGGTGTTGATGCCAGTCTGGTAGTCTTTAGGATTGACGAGCGTGAGATAATAGGTTGTGTCATTATACTTGAACGACTTTAGCCATGTCTGTCCCTGTGCAAGCGCATCTACTGTTATCTGCGATGGAGCGTGAACGGTTGACAGACCGTTTGTTGAAATCTTGTATGACAATTCCCAATATCCCTTGTCGCTTGTACTCATTACATATGATACCCATGCACGTTGCACAGCAGGAAACTTCTCGTCATAGACCTTGCTCACGGTTATTGCAGGAGTGGAATGTTTCATGCCCATAGCCGTCATGGTCATAATAGGTGTTATATCCGTAACGGTGAAATTACGTACATATCCCTGATTTGAGATCTTGGTCACGGAAAAGAACAAGTCGTTGTAACCCAAGTGCAGTTTTCCGTTGGTGGAATAGACACTTACCGCATACTTTCCTCCAATAGTGTCGCGCAACGAAGGTATCTCCTTTACGTAGCTATTGTTCAGGAAGGTGTAGGCAAGGAAAGTCTCTTCCGCATTACAGCATTCCACATCTGTTGGTATGGTGATATTCACAGGGCTATCTTCTTCGCTGCTACTGCATGATGAGAAGATACTTACCGAGAACAATCCTAAAATAAAATATAATGCAAATTTCTTCATGTCCTTAATTTAATCACGAATTAGCAGTTTATCAATTACGAATTATTAATTACCTATTTACAATAAGCAATCACGAGCAAACACAATTTTAGCGAACAATGCTAAATAGGTAATTCGTAATTAGTAATTAGTAATTAGTAATTTGTACGGTCTTTGTCTGTATATCACCTTCGCGGTACAATAATTCCACCACCTTGCTTACGGCGCAGAGGATGCAACCGTTACAACGCCCGAAGTGGAATTTACCATATATGTCGCCACAAGCAACGGTACCTTCCTGTTTCTTGAACTCTTCATATACCTCGCCTGCCAAACGCTGATGTTTCTCCTTGTCACCGCTGGCATAGAATCCGAGAGCCATTATTGCACCAGACAAAGCTCCGCATGTGCCTTGTGAAAACTTGTGACCTATGCCACCCGAAAAGCTATCTGACATACTTCTTAATTGCTTCTCGGAAAAAACTGAGCCTAATGTGGCGGCTATGGCAGTAAGCGAAACTGCGGAGCATCCATAATGCTTGCCTCGACGAGCTTCTATCTGTCGTTTCAGTTCGGCTTGCAGCGAATCCAGAGACTGGTGAGGAGTCACTGCCTGAAAAGCAGGAGGGAAAGCGTATCTTAGCGAATCCGCATCAATGCTTTTAGCCGTCACGTTTCCTTCTGAATCAGAAGGAGATGCCCAAGACAACGGTGCATTGCCTTGTCGCGCAAACGAAGTCTGGATGCCTGCAAGTGCTAACGCTGTGAGTATTGATAGTCTCTGATATTCCATTGTTCTCTAATTGGATGAGGGTTGATAGATAAAGGATGAGGGTTTATTAGTATCAAACCTTATTCCTTATTCTTTCCAACTTTATTCACTTTGACGATTTTTATCTCTTAAAACTTCCTCTGACAATCTTATGCTCGAATGTCTGGGTATCCTTGAAGAGATTATACATCGGACAGATGTTCTCGACACGCTTCAGCCATTCCTTAACCTTATCCTCACTCTCTGGTGTCAGAGCATGGAGGGTGTAGCGCACATTCTGCAATGCTATAGACTCATTCTCATGTCCCTTGCGACCTGCTACAGGATTCCACTCTGCCTGTACGGTGAGCGATACTGAGTCAACATCAAGATTCAGTTCTGCTGCCTGTCCAAGTGAAATGTGTGTGATACAGGTACCGAGAATGCCCAGTGTACCCTCAAGCGATGTCATGCCTGTGTTTGAACCTCCAAGATACTCTGGATTGTCGTGCAGAATGAGATATTTGTCGTTTACCGTCAACTGACGAACACCATTAGGGAATACCTTCACCCAAGGACCGTGTTTAGGTGCCTGTGGCTTCAATTCCTTCTTATCCTTATTCTCGTTCTTCAGTTTCTCCTGCTTTTCACGACTTGCCTGAAATGCCTGACGCTTGCCGTGGATGTACTCACGCAGCCCCGCAAGTGTCTCACCCTCTACCTTTTTCACACGTGGTGATGGTTTAAGGTCAATGGTGAGCTGTGGCACTACAGCCTGCTTAACGAGCGTTGCTATCGGTGAGTTCTGCTCTGCAAGTACCGCGAGCTTTTCCAGTTCTGCATCGCTGGCAGGTGAATCTATATAGAGCGTATAGAGGAAGTTACGAGGATACCACACGCGCCCTGTAGGCTCCTTGTCAGGCTGTCCGTGAATCTCTATCGTCAGCGAGTCAATGTCAATACCGAGTAACGCTGCCTGATTCAGATAGCTGTCAGCAAGGTCAGAGGCAAATACTGCCTGTGCAGTTGTTGGTGTATCTACTCCTGAGTCCTGTCCGCCGTGTGAATATCCACAATCACCGAGGTAGTGGAACTCCCTTACACGCAGTTCACGAGCACCGGAGCGATTCTTTGCTACTACATTGGCTGTAAGAGTCACGGTCTTGAGATCCTTTGCACCGAGAGCGTTCCACGCTTCCAATGCCACCTTACGCTGCTTTAGGTGACTGCGCAGACTTGGTGCATTCTGTTCAAGTTTCTGTTTTGTGGCATCAGAGCGGAATACGTCAAGTGGTCCCTGTGCCTGTGCTACTGTTGCTACCGACAATGCGGCTATTGTAAGTGCTATTATATTTTTCTTCATAAATCTTAAAACTCTTTTTTTAGTGATAAACTAATGTAAGATTTCATCTACTTCTTACTTCCTTTTCTCTTAACCCTTACGATCTTATGCTCAAAAGTCTGAGTGTCCTTGAACACATTATACATCGGACATACATTCTCCGTCTGCTCAATCCACTTCTGAATGGCTGTGTATGGCTCAGGGGTAGTAACATATAGGGTTACTCGTAGGTTCTGTGGGGCGATAGACTCATTCTCGAATCCCTTGCGTCCGGCACGTGGATCCCATTCACCCTCAACCTGAACGTGCAAAGAGTCAATATCGAGATTCAGCAATGCTGCCTGTCCTTCAGAGATGTGCGTAAGACAAGTACCGAGAACACCAAGCGCATTTTCACGAGAGGTAAGTCCGAGATTAGTACCACCGAGATATGCAGGATTGTCGTGAACAATGAGATATTTGTTACTTATTGTCAACTGACGTGTTCCGTTAGGCAATACAGTAACCCAAGGCCCCGTCTTCTTTACTGGTGCTGGTGCAGTCGCAGGTCTTGGTTTGCTCTGATAAGCAAGCTTTGCCTGACGCTTGCCGTGGATATACTCACGCAATCCCTCAAGAGTTGCACCTTCTATTACTCGTTCGCGTGGTGAATGCTTATAGACAATGTTTACAGGTACTGTAACAGCCTGTTTGATAAGGTTTACCACCGATGAGTTTTCTTCTGCCAACTGTGCCAGACGTTCCAGTTCCTCGTCTGATGCAGGAGAATCCACGTATATGGTGTATAGGAAGTTTCTATTGTATTTTACACGATTTGTAGGCTCTTTGTCAGGCTGTCCGTGTATCTCTATTGTCAGGGAGTCAATATCTATCCCTGCAAGTGCAGCCTGATTGATGTAGCTGTCGGCAAGGTCAGAGGCAAACACCGCTGCTGCCGTAGTCTGTGTCTCCACGCCAGCGTCCTGTCCGCCATCAGTATATCCGCAGTCACCTACATAATGAAACTCACGCACCCTGAGTTCGCGATAACCTGCACGATTCTTTGCCACTACGTTAGCAGTAAGAGTTACTGGTTTCAGTTCGCTTGCCGGAATAGCGTTCCATGCCTCAATGGAATTCTTACGTATCTTGAGATACTCACGCAATGTTGGTGCGTTCTTTTCAAGCAGAGTTTTTTTCTTTGCAGAAGTGAAAACACCGTTGACACCCTGTGCCTGTACTCCGCTCAAGGCTAATGCCAGAGCGGCTGTGAGAATGATGGATCTGTTTGTTTTGTTCATCCTGAATCTCATTTTTTTTATTATTATATTGTTTTTATTATTATATCGTTTTTGGACTATATTCCGAGTGCAACGTGCGATTTCCACATACTCCGATATAATCAATATCGGACTTCCTCGCACGAAAGACTTGCTTTAGCTTGTTGAGCTTGCGAAAAAATAGTCAACGTCGGTTGCAAGCCGGTGGACGTCTCTGATTTCTGAGTGCAACGTGCGAAGCATCCTCGCACGAAGGGAAAAATGCGTGTCAGCCCAAAAGGCTGGCGCATGTTTCATTTCCCGAGTGCAAAGGTACTAACATTTTCAGTTTCGTGAAATCCCAAACCTAGGTTAATTTGAATACCATGAATTAGGTATGATATAATGCAACCGTTTGTAAAACAGTAATATAGAAAAATGCGTGTTTTTCATGTTTTTTATGCCAAAAAGTGAATTGCAGAAGAAATATAACGTGAATACGACGAAAACAAATCTAAAAATTTACTTTCTGTCACTCACGCAAGCGTTTTTTTCAAAGGGAAAAGAGTAGAGACGCAAAGCCCCTTTGTCAAATTCTCGTTATTTAACGTGAATCTCGCCCCCTTTTATTTTCTGCATCCACATGCCTTGCGAGAGCATTTTCTGGTTTCGCATACCCAAGCACCTCGCTTGCCACCCAACGCTTGAAATCCTTCGCCTCTGGAAGTTTTGAAGAAAGGATGAGGGAGTAAAGACCGCTCTCGTTGATGAAGATCGTCTTGCTCTTGTAGTTAGAACCACTGTGTTGAATCAACACACTGGTTTTGTCATCTTCATCGACATGATCAAACACCGTACGATGTGGAGACACATACCCCAGCACACTTACCACATCCTTACCCACGAACCAAGGTTCATTGTTTATCACCATTGTCATCACTTCACCGAAGCTCTAATCCCTATCATGAGGCTTATATCTCTCCAATATACGGAACGGACTTGAAACGGACCTGAAACGGAGGTGAAACGGACCTGTCGTGTTCTTGTTTTACTCGAATCGGAGTATGTGCCAAGCGGGGGGGGAGGCCGAGTAGCTTTTATTTCCTGCTGCAAAATTACTCATCTTTTCCCACTCAATCATTCCAACTTTCGGATTTTTCTGTTAAGATTTGTTAAACAAGTGTTAATCTACTGAATATCTGCATTTTAAGCAAAAAGACCAATAACAGCCAAAAAGGTACAATGGTACAATAGTACAACATTTTTTATACACACCCCTTCCTCTTCCACTTTTTCAGCCAATATTATATAATATAATAATTAATTATTATATTATATAATATTGAATTAGAAGAGCGATATTTTTAGGGTCTCTTAAAAAAATATTGTACTATTGTACCATTGTACCAAGCAGGAAAAAGGTTTAATAATGCAAAGTGTTGATAGTTAATTATTTAAATAAAAACCACAAAAAAACTTCAAAAGAATAATGGTTCAACATTTTCCATTTGTACCTATTTCCCCTTAAATTTTCAGAGGTACAATAATGTGTCTCTTATAGAAGAGATGATTTTTTTGGTACAATGGTACAATAGTACAATAATTTTTAAAGACACCCCTATACAAATTGAAAATATCATAACATGTTATATGTAGGTAGAAAATGTTGTAAAAAACATCAGGGAAACAGCATGGGGAAATATGTGGGCTGAAATTTCAGCTATCGTCAACTTACAATAACCTTATCCAATGGGGGTGGGCGTTTTACCCCCCCATTGTTTTCTTTTATTACTGACCGAAGATGAGTCCCTGTTTTAGGGAGTCGTCAATACAAAACCAGAGCACTAAATCAGGGCGGTGGTTTTACAAAGCAAAAGGAACTCCCTCCTCTCTCCCGATTTTTATCTAACTGATATATGTTAACGTCAGTTCAGCAACGGAGTTGCGTTAGAATTTACTGAATATAATTTAACGTCAGTTCGACGACTTGCTTTAGCTTGGTGAGCCATAGTGAACAATTCAATGTAAACGCATCTACGATGCTGAACTGACAATAATTACCAATCTACGCAATCTTTTTCCATAAATATCCATTTTTATTGGTTGAAGATTGGTAAGATTGGTAATTATTGTCAGTTAAAAACAGCTTGCTGTTTGTCTTAAGGGCAATTATTCGCTGAAGCTCATCAAGCTAAAGCAAGTCATCGAACTCACGTTATTTATTTCGTGCCGTCACACGTTCTATGCGTCCGCTGATGACTTGCGCATTGGTGACAAGGTTGTAGATAGGACAACCCTTCTCTGTCTTTTCCACCAGTTCACGAATCTCTGCCTCTGGGCGTGGACTGCTGATGAATACCCGCATCTTAATATCAGTAGGGTAGAGAGGTGTTTGCTCAAATCCCTTGCGACCTGCGCGAGGATCAAACTGTGCCGTGAGCGATACGTTCAGGGTGTCGAGCGGTGTCTTTGTGCGTGCTGCCGTGCCTTCCGCAACGTGCGTGAAACATGAACCAAGCAGACCGATGTGACTCTCTACGGCTGTAGGACCGAGGTCGTTGCCACCAAGGTACAGAGGATGATCCTGTAACACCCTGTGGTGACGCACCTGCAAGACTGTTACGCCTGATGATGGATTGATGAATGCTGAAGGACCGTCGGGGCTGAGATAGTTGTCGGTTTGTGCCGGCGTGAACTGATTGGCACGAGAGTATGGATAGTCGTAGGCATAGCCGCCGAACTTCGACTTATCAGGACGTTGACCACTTTCACGCAGTTTGCGGTTTCCCTCACCCTTGCGTGTCTCCCACTCTATGAACTCACGCAGTCCTGGCTGATAGGTAGGAGGCAGTACGAGTTCATCAGCACTTTTTGTATATACCAGTTCGGTATTGACCTTATGTGCACGTATCGAGAACTGATAAAGAGGCGAGTTCTGTTCAGCCAGCAAGCGCAATTCTTCTAACTGACTATCAGATGCAGGAGAGTCAATGTATATGGTGTATTTCAATCCCCAGTCCTGCAATGAATGTCCAGTCTGATTGATGTTTATGCCGAGTGAGTCAATATCAATTCCCTTCAGCGCAGCCTGTGTGACATAGCTGTCGATGAGATCACCAGCAATGGCACTAATGACATGATCTGGAGTACCTATGCCAAGATCGAAGCCTCCGTTGTTATATCCGCTGTCGTTGAGATATTCGTGTTCGCGGATTATGACGTGGCGTGTACCGGCACGTTGTTCGGCAGTTGCAAAAGCCTTGATTGTTATTGGCTGAAGTGCATCGGTTGGTATTGCGCGGAATTGCTCTACAGCGTTCTTTCTGCGCTTGAGAAGATCACGGAATGACGGTGCACTCTTCAATGCCTTATGATACCATGAGGCATCGGTGATAGCCTTGTTCAACCGTTGGTCGTTCTGTTGTGCCACAGCAACAGTTACTGCTGCCGTGGCTATTATGGTTGAGAGAAGTATTTTCTTCATAAAATTAAAAACAAGAAGCCCCCCGCCCCCCCAAGGGGGAGTTTTTTATATAGCTTTTTTCGCTATGGGGGGGCAATTATCAATTATCAATTAAAAGCCCCCGCCCCCCAAAAGGGGGAGTTTTTTTATATAGCTTTTATCGCTATGGGGGAACTTCAATTATCAATTATTAATTATCAATTATCAATTAAAAAGCCCCCGAAAGGGCTTTTTCTATTCCCTTCCTACGTATGGGTTTGATGTTATTGTAGAGCCGTCATAGCCGTAGTTCTGCCACAAGTTAGGGTTTACTTCGCGCTGTGCCTGCGGAATAGGGAAGCGATAGTGCTTGAAGTCAATAGTCTGCTTATTGTACTCTGGATATTTCTTTGCAAGAGGACTATTCTTTATGGTCTTTACCAGAATCTTCCAGCGTTTCAGGTCAAGCAAATGCTTCTGCTCAAGAGTGAACTCCCAAGAACGCTCCTGTATGATAGCATCGAGGAATCCTTTGTAGTCGAGTCCTGCCTCCAGATCGTGTGCCTGCGGAGTGTTGGCGTAGATATTCTCGCGGAATGCACGACGACGCACCTTGTTGAAGGCATCGTAAGCCTCCTGGTTTGGCTGGTGGTCACGCTCGTTGATTGCCTCGGCAAGTATGAGATAGACCTCTGCAAGTCGCAATACCTGACGGTTCATGGCACGATCAGCCGCACTTGTCTCAGGTGAGTCGTGGTCAATGTATTTGTTGTAGCGAGAGAAACCAGACTCACGGATCTTGTCACCGTCGGCATCATAATAGAAGTGGAAATAGCTCTGGGTTGATGGACGCCACAGGGAATCAACGAAAGATACTTCCTTGCGCTGGTCACCCTTGAGGTAAGAGTTCTCTACGGTGTTGTCTGGCCCTGGTGCTATGTGTGGTAGTGCCACGCTGTAGCTTGTAGAGAAAGAGCAATGGCAGAGGTGGTTGTTACCAGAGGCATCACCTTCACGTGTGCTTGACCCCTTGTAGAACTGGATTGCGAAAATACTCTCCTTGCCGTTACGGTTGTTGTTGTTCCAGTTGTCGTAGAAGTCCTCTTCCAGCTCATATTCGCCAGAGTCGATGACCTGCTGCGCATACTGTACGGACTTGCTGAAATATTCCTTGCGCTGGGCATCAGTCAAGTCATCGTCAACCTGTGCCCATACGAGATAGGTCTTTGCAAGAGCAGCAAGAGCAGCACCACGAGTAGCACGACCTATGTCGCTCTGACCATACTCCTTAACGGATGGCAGGAGCTTGGCTGCATCCTCAAGGTCGGTTACAACCTGTTGGAATACCTCTGTCTCTGAGTTTCGAATGGCATTGTTGCCCTCACCGACCTTAGTCACTATGGGCACTGGTCCCCACAACTGTACGGCGTAATTGAGATAGTATGCGCGCATGAACTTGGCTTCGCCTATTACTTGTGCTGCTACCTTGGGCGATACCCCTGCTGGGTTATTCTCAAGTTTTGCTATAACGTCGTTGGCACGTGCAACAGAGGTATAGACCGCAGACCAGAGCTTTACAAGGTAGCTGTTTGTGCCGTCCCATGACAGCAATCCAAGCATACCACCACCACCGTTTGGATTCTCACCGCTGACGGTTGTCTCGGTGGTAAGGTCGATGAGATACATGTAAGTGGTTGCAAGTTCTATGTCAGAAGCATATACGGCATTGACGAGTGCCTTTGCATCGGCATCGCTCTGTGGCAGGTTACTCTCTGACAACTCACTCTGGTTGCCAAGGTCGAGCGATTCGCAGGATGTGGTTACTGTTCCAAGAGTCATCAGCGCTGCCAACGCATGAATATGTATTGTGCGGAAAACACCAAGTCTTTTCTTTATATTGTTGTTCATATCTCGTAAATTGAAAATGGATATTATAATAATTACGAATTACAAATCACCTATTTACCATAAATAGCAATCACGAATAAACTATTAGCGAATAGTACTAACCAGATAATTAGTAATTCGTAATTATATTATTAATATGATACCTTCACTCCAAAGGTGAATGAGCGTGCCGTTGGATATGTGCCACGGTCAGTATAACCAGAGAATTCAGGATCGAAACCTGTATAGTCGGTTATTGTCAGGAGGTTCTGTGCTGATGCATAGAGGTAGATACCGAGTTTCTGACCATTGCCAAGACGTGGCTGGAAGTTATAGCCTACCTGTATGTTCTTCAGACGCAGGTAGCTGGCATCCTCAATGTAGCGGCTGTCAAGGTAAAGGCTATAGAGATTGCCAAATGTTGCCTTTGGCACAATTGTGCTTGGGTTGTTCTCAGTCCAGCGGTCAAGCAGTTTCACAGAGCCGTTGTAGCTTGAGTTTGGAGATTCAAGAGCCTGTTCCAACTGGTTGTAGAGCTTATTGCCATAAGAGCCCTGGAAGTTGAAAGAGAGATCCCAGTTTCCATAGCGCAACTGTGACGCAAAGCCGTAAGTGAACTTTGGCTGTGCTGATCCAAGAACCTTACGGTCGTTCTCCTGATCTACATTGCCATCTCCGTTCTGGTCAACAAATTTAGCATCACCATATTCTACGTTTGTCTTTGTTGATGGCACTGGAACCTTTGCAAGGTCATCACCCTTCTGTACTACTCCATCGAACTCCCATCCGTAGTATGTGCCAAG
>Ga0310695_10013288_pt1 | contig 11351 bp, 7 predicted proteins | sample RumenRJG_04DNA_FD_203882 | JGI IMG/M metagenome (GOLD analysis project Ga0310695, IMG submission 203882) | Bovine rumen microbial communities from Lethbridge, Alberta, Canada - RJG_04 (v2) (version 2) | ecosystem: Host-associated > Mammals > Digestive system > Stomach > Rumen | place: Canada... | reverse complement strand
CTACAGCATCAAGGATGGGGCCACATACAACAGGGAGGTGCCGCCACTAGTGAAGTATGCCAAGGCGCATGAGGACTGGAAGTGTCTGTTGATTACTTATGATGAGGAGGGCACGGAAGAGGGAATACCCGTGGTGCCGGTGTGGAAGTGGCTGATGGAAGGGTGACTTCGAGGGAGGCTATTATGGACTTCATGGAGGCAAATAATAGACTGCCTTTGTATTACACCAAACGAAACACCTGTCAATCTAGACAGTTGGCGCAGTCCGGCCCCCATAGCTTTCGCTGTAATAAGGATTTCGTTACGTCTCACCTTCTCCAGACTTTGAATCATCAAAGGGATACCTCTGAGCATGATATGATAAATGCCTGTTCCACTTTTCTTTCTTATTTGCCTTGCCATTGTTATGGATGGTTTATTAATATGATTGCAAAAATACAAACATTATTTTGATACGCCAAACTTTAACCCGGAAAAATGATTACAACAGCCCCCGTGATCCCTTGCCTAATACAGTCTATAGCAGTATGATTCAGAAACACTTTTTACATCTAGTCCATTAAAATTGTATCTTATATATTTCTTTCGTTTTAAGAAATCATTTCTAATTTTTTTTAAGATATTCTTCGGAAGTGGACATTCTTCCCACTGCGTATTACGACTCCATTTATGATCTAAATCCGAATAAAACTCACGTGGGAAGTGCTGTCGATCTATAACAAGACGATTAATTTCGATGGAATCGACCTTCCTATATTGCCCATTTTGACAATTATTATCAAAAACGATTTTTCCCATTACAATAACCGTATAATGCGATAGTGTGTCATATTTTATATCGCAGTCAAAAAGAGGTTCAGAGACAGTGCCGCATGAGACGCAATCATCTTCTATATAGCTCGTTCTAAAAGAGATAGAATCTATAGGCACATTAGTTACGTCTTTCGTACTTACAGTAACGAAAAATTGTTCACTAAGCATTAATGTACGACAACTAACCAATAGCAAATAAATCGAAATAATAAGTAACTTTTTCATTTGCAAAATCATTTAACTGGTAAAAATACTCTTATCAATGGAGAGGTATTTATCTTTCCTTTTGTATATCCAAGTGCTTTATATGTTGGACCGCCAAGAGATCCATTTAGGAAATTATCAACTGCAGATTTATATAATTCCTCCTTGTAACCCGCATACAATAATTGCTCCATTGCATTCGGATAGGGAGTATCTATATTACCTGCAATTTTCTTAGCATAAGTGCCATTATTAGAATTAAACCATTCATCTATCTCATAATTCATCTTTGCACTAAATAACTTTGCCTCTACCTCGTTGACAGATGTTTTTCCTCCTTGATTATTTACATATTGATAGATGTGAAAAACTTCTTCTGCAAGAGTAAGAGTATTATTGGCATCATATAAGTTCATAGTATGCGTAGAGGAATCAAAATAACCTTCTCCACTTTCCAAGTGAGTATCTGCCTGCCTAATTCCATACTTCGTTGGAGTTCCAATAATTGCATCCAAAACTGTGGCACCATCTTGGTTGGAATACATTATGTTCAAATTAGATACTATAGTCTTTGCTGTTGAATTATCAACAGAGCAAGTCATCCCTGCATAATACTGGAACGATTGTGAAATTCCATCTTCATCGACATAGTATATCCATATTTCTTTTCCATTCGGATCTACTAATACCATTGGGCTATTAGCACAGTATGCATACGGACTTACACTATAGTACTTTTCGCACAGCGGGTCGAGTCTATCCCATCTTGCCAAGATTGGATCATACTGTCTTGCACCATAGTCGTATGTGTTCAGACCATGCATTTTATCCAGTTCTTTGCCGTTGTATTTGTATGGTTGGAAGTCGGAATTAGTTGAGCCTGATGCATCAGCATAAGGAGCACCGAAGGGATAATAGTTCGTGACTTGTTGCACATTACCGCTTGCATCTACTACTTCTCGGATATTTCCTAAGTGGTCCTGGTTATAGAAGTAGAAAGCAAAGTTATCGGTTGTTGAGCTTGCAACCGATGCTTGGGCATAGCCTCCTTCAAAGAGGTACTTGTCTATCCTGCCATTCTTCATTGTCAGACTTCCGCCAAGTAGATAATCTGTAGAGTCTGCCAGCAAAATCTGTGCCACTGTCAGCTCGGCTGGCTTTTCGCCCCAAGTTCTTGTGATATTGGGCTTGGCAGTATAATGAACAGCGCGTAGCTTCTGGCCCGAAGCACTATATACATACTTGGTTACACTTCCATTCATAAAATATATCTGCTTGGGATTGTTGTTCAGGTCGTAGGTGATATAGGCAATACCACGGCTCTTGTCAGCAATTAATGATCCGTTGGCATTAAACTTATAGCCTGAGCCGTTGGCTTTCTTGTATTCAAACGAATTGCTGACGTTGTAATCTGAAGTTGATTCAGAAACACTTGTAGGCTGGTTGCCTGTATAGCTGATGGTGAGGTTGTCCATCAGACTATAGCCAGACGCCGTCTTGCCATAACGCTTCAGCGTGGTGATATTGCCATTGGCATCATACGTCATGGTTTCAGTGTATCTGTTAGCATTGCTGCTGAGCGCATCACCCTCGCCATAGGCCCCTGAAGTCAGGCGGTTGGCTGTATCATAGCTGAACTTATAGCCACGCTTAGCGCTTTGGCTGTTATCCTTCCAGCGGATGCTGCTGATATTACCATTGTAATATGCAGTACCAGGTCCATTGGTATAGAAGAGTTCTTCGCAGAAACTGCCCGTGGTGATGCTTGTCAGCCAGCCGTGCAGGTCGTAGGTGTAGCCCACCGTCTTCAAGCCGCTGCCAGAGAGCGGCCGGGTAATTGTCTGCAGCTGTCCCAGTGCATTGTAGGCATAGTGCGTAGAGGCTGACACAGCGGCGTTGCCGTGGGCGACGTACAGCGTATGCGACTGCTTCTTGTCGTTCTTGCTGTTGTAGGCGTAGGTCTCGGTCAGTGTTAGGTTGCCGCCATAGCCCACGCCGACGGTGCTTGTTGAAGTCTGCGGGTTGTTGGTGAATGAGTATGTGTTACTGCGGGTGACAATACGGTCGGTCGTTCCGCGTTTGAGCTCCCTCGACTTGCTAGCGACGAGGTTGCCGCGTAGATCGTAAGCCATCACCTGGGACACCCACTCGCCGTTGCCGGTTAGCATGGTGGTGCCTGTCAGCTGGCCTGTTTGGTCGACTGATGTGCTGACCGACAGCTCTGAGAAACGGCTGTTGCGGTTCTTCGTCACGAAGTCGTAGTCGTCGTAGTAATTCACCACCTCAAGCGTGGGATTCTCCAAGGCGCTGCTCAGGATGCCAGACACCGTATAGCCCGTACCCAGAAAGCCTGCCTGGCTCTTCTCGTAGATGGCCATGGCCAGCTGGCTGGAGTTCAGCGGGGTATAGCTGGTGCATAGGCCCTGGATGGCCACACGCCCCAGCGGGTCGTAGAGGATGAAACGATATTTGCCTGCCTTTCTCATCATTGCGTCCTGTATACAGAATGTACGGTCGGCTGCGTCATACCCGTAGCTGATGTATTCAGCTCCAGGAAGAATCTTCGTCGTAACACGGCCTCTACAATCATAACGATATTCGTAGCGGAATATTGCTTTCTGGGGGTTGTTATCGCTGCTCTGGAAGGCGGGAGGTAGCACGAAGCGCAGGTGCCCAATATCGTCGTAGACATAGTAGGTGTCCTGATTGCCAGCCGTGCGCTGCAGAATTACACGGCCCTGCAGGTCCTTGAACGTCACTGTCGTCTTGCCGTCGGCGTCTTTTCCTGTCTCTTTGCTAAGCTCTCCGGCGGGATAGTTCTGGCTCTGCAAGGTCAGGGTTGTGCCTGTAGAGCTGACCGTGTAGCACTTCACCTTGTCGGCCGATTGGTTGGCCTCGTAGGTGGTCGTGTTGCGCTTGTCGGCGCTGCGCCATGCCTGGCCGGGCAGCTCGGTGGAGAGCACCCGGTCGAGGCCGTCGTAGTGGTTACGGTTATAGGCTGTGTTGTCGTTGGCGTAGAAGGAACGCGAGTCGGAGATAATCGTCGAGGAAGTCTTATAAGCCAGCGACAGGTCTCTGGCCACGGGCAGATAGGTGCATTCCTCACGGCCTTCCCCATCGTAGGTGGTCAGCGTGTAGGCGGTCTGACCGTCGTCGCCGGTAGTGGCCACGCCGACTGTGGGATAGCCCAGACCGTTGTAGTACTGTACGGCCTTCATCGAATTGGTGCCATTGGCGTTCAGCATCGTCTCGGTCATGACGTAGTTCTCCGTTGAGGTCTGCGCCACGGCGATGCCGGGCAGCAGCATGGATACATATAATAATATATAGACAGGCTTCTTCATCTCTTATTTGATTTTATAGTTATACTGATATTTCTGCAGCACACCCTGCGGGTCGCTGACCTTCACCAGTCGACCTGAGGCGTCGTAATCGTAGTTGACTGTCTGCCCGTTAGGCTTTGTCTCTGAGGTGATGCCTACCAGCGGCTTGAAGGTATAGGTGGTTATATGACCGCCGGCGTTCTTGACGGCTTTGCGTAGCGAACTGAGGTCGGATGCGCTTGGGGTCGTCTTGTCAAGCAGGGTACTGATGGTCGACTCTCCTACGGCTGCCTTTACTCCGGCATAGGTGAGGCCGTCGATTCTGGCGATGGGATACAGCCCCTTGTACGACCAGATGTAGACGGTCTCGATGCCGTCGATGTTGATGGAACAGATGTTTCCTTTGGCATCGTATGAATACTGGGAACGGGTTTCGAGCGCTTCGCTGCCCAGGGATGTTGACAACGAATAGGGCAGGTAGCATGTCGAGCCATTGACCGTCTTGCCGGTGAAGGTGATATGCTGGGTGCTCTGGGGCTTCTCTATGTTGTTGACTACCAGTATCTCCTTGTTCTCCACTACGTCGTTCAAGCGATGGGCTGCCTTCATGTCTCTGCTGATGATGTCCAAGCCGTCGGCCGTATGGGTGATCTTCGACCGGTGGGTCTGATTTGACAGGCTCGTATTCTGGTCTATCTGGGATACTTGATGATAGATAGGGTTATAGCTGTATTTCTTAGTCCTGACAACAGTACCGTTTGCACCATATTCCGTTGTTGTTGTCTTAGACAATTCAATCCATGAGAGGATGTACGGATATTTCCATATCATATACCGATTATCAAAATCTTTCCCGTATTCGTCAATGTATTGTATTCCCGGGTCAATGCGTATTCCATCAATTGCCTGCATATTTGTCGAGTACCATTTGTCAAGGTCTGGATCGTCTCCATAGTTATGTAAACGGTATTCGTTCTCTACTTTCTGTATTGTTCTTCCATTAGTGTCTTTAATTTCTTGACAGAGAATCTTACCATTATCAAAGCAATCGTAATAATCCATCCTTGTTATACTCTTTGGCTTATGGTTTACGTAAGACGTGACAATAGATTTCTCAAGGTTGCCGCTTGCATTGTATTTGCGCTTCGTCACTTGCGAATAGCCTACTATACCGGGATTACAGGATTCGTAAAATGCAGGGAATCGGGTCTGTCCGGTGCTAATGGTAAGGCCGTAAATTGGATGTCTTGAATATACAGTCGCAGGCCCATGTCCATTTTGCTCATTTTTCAGATACGTATAGCTGAAAAAATCTATTGTTTCTGTTGCATTTAGCAGAATTCCTGTTGTACCATTATTATCATTGTAATCATAGGTGACATAATTGACTAAGGTATTATCATAATCATAGTTGCTTATCTTTTTCACACGTAATCCCCCCACAGTCTTCTCATACGTTTGAGCAGACGCTGTAGATTGGTAATGTCCTTTCAATTTACAGTGAATACCATAGCCTTGGTTTCCTGTTCCTGGTGCACCGATTATCAGTTGATAGTTTCCTGCGGGAAGCGTACCCTGATTCACCGTTATATAATCATTCAGGTTCTGATACATCATAGGGAATAGAAGTGGAACTCCACCAAAACCTGGGGATACTATTATAATAGATATGGATGTTCCATTGATGGCATCTCCAGTACATTTTACCTCAAGGTTATAGTCAAGATCCTCTGTCAGTGTGAAATTATATGGAACGTTATTTACTGGACTCGTTCCAGCAGGAACATCTGGGGTGTAGGAGTAGTATTTGTCTATGTCAATATCATAGGGTATATCCGCATCTGATTTAGTTACGGAACAAATATTCGGCTCATATTCATAAGTAGTATAACCGCCTGTAGGATAAATCACTTTGTTCAGTATGGCAGCTTGCATATATGTACCATTACTATTTCTATTTGCACCTTTAATATTTTTCAATTCATCATTATAAAACTTAGACATGAAAGGTTTGGGTGTAGGTATCAATGTGTGCCCGTTGAATCCAACATCATTGGTTTTCGGATTATCCTGACCATTATAATATCCCCAATAATCCTGAGCACAGGAACGTTTTGACGGAAGGTTCAATGAGTTATAGGAGAAACTAGTCGTAAGGGTTTCGGTGGATGTGATTTCCTTTACGTTATCCAACTTCAACCGAAGTTCTGATTGGCTATCACCTGTAGGAGCTACGTTCCCGCCCACATTGGAATACCCGAAAGAACCGTATGAAAACCTGAAGGTCTTTATTACAGGTTTATTTCCGAGACTCGATTTTACCGTAATGGCGTCTAGCCGTCGTCCGCTGCACTCTTTGCTAGGAGATGTTGTGAAAGTCACAGTCTGGTTACTTGTGCTTATTTCAATGAGATGTGTATTTTTCACTTTGGCATGATTCGTATATGAGGTGTAGCCTTGTGAACCGTAGGCCATGTCTGTATTGCTGACAGATTTAGAAAGAATGGAATATGATTCTGTTCTCCTTCCTCGATTCCATTCCGAAGGGGTTGTGTAAGACAATTCTACTTTTTCCCCAAGTGGCGTTTGGATTTCTGTTAGATACCAGCTGGATGTATAAGCCCATCCTTTTTCATCAAACAAAGTATCTCCGTTTCCGAAACGGTAGACATATCCGTCAGAGTCTGTTATAGTCCATTTAGATACATCTGGCTGATTGCCGATACCTGTCTTTTCTACGGTATAATATGGTTCAATTTTATAGTCTTCTCCTGCTTCTCCTATAATATATGGTTTCAAGGAAGTCGGGTCTATGAAAAACTTAAATGACTTGCCTAAAACATTGACGGAATAAAAGTCTCGCTCTCCGTAGCCCCACATCAGATAGTTCTTCATGTCCAATGAAAGGTTGCCACCATAGGGAGGATCAAAGGCGAAGTCGTGAGGTACGGTTTCCATCCACGTGTTCCTGTTGTCAGTGGCATAATGGAAGTATTGTCTTCCGCCTGAAAAGGTATACATGGTTGTCAAGTATTCCATCCAAGTCTGGTCGCTAATAGTGCTCGACGTATATCTGTCATGGCCGCCTGCACATACATAGTTGATGCATCCGCCCACCATCAGGTTCCAACCAAGTCCAACCCACGATGCTTCTTGCTCTACCTTGATGCCGGATGCGTCATATCTCAGCACTAGGGGAATCTCAACATCTTTACACTTTATTGTATATAAAGGTACGGAAATGTCTGCCGTGCCCGTATATTCGTTTACCGATTCTTCGCCGTATTTCTTGAATGCAGCTGCTTCTGGTGTCCTGAAATAGTCGAGATTGAGCGATTCTTGTACGTTATCTGCTGAAGCTGACAAAATACATGAAAACATGCAGCCTGCTAGCAATACTGCTTTCTTTACCGATTTTATTCTATTATTCATAATGTTACTTTTTCGCTGTAAACTTTTCCGTTAACGTTAATATATAGAATATATATGCCTGGACGCAAACCGTTACAGTCTATCTGTTGGACATATCCCTGTCCGGCGCTCTGTGTCCACTGCTTATTCAAACAGAGCATTCCTGTGTGACTGGCTACAATCGTTGTGATGGATACATCTTCGTCAAGATCGTATGTCAACTGGATTATCTTTCCGTTGGTCTCTAAACTGTAATGAATTACATCTGGAGTCTGTGGTTCTCCGTCAGAAGAGTAGTCTGGGTCAACCACTCCGTTCTCATCTTCGGGGGTAATGTAGAATGCTGTATCATCTTCTGGTAGGTTGCAGTATGCATATCTTGTTGTGCCAATCACATTCATATCTAAATATGTTGTACTTGTCACATCTTCTATTATCGGATATTGGGAATAAGGCAGATACCATTCATAGCGTTCATCGATTATCTGCGTCAGCTTTGCTGTGTCGAGGGCGGCTGAGTCAATGTCCATACATATAGAATAAGAGTCGATAGTATGCACTCTTCGTACATTTTCTATGGTCTTATTCTCTGAAAGAATAATTAGGCCGTCAGCATCAACCTTGACAAAAGATGTTCCTACTTCACGGAACGGATGATCACCACAATACACACCCTCACATCTGAAGGGCATAATAATTGAGTCGCCAAATTCCAAAGGGAATAGTTTGGAAACTTTCTCTCTAGCATACTCTCTCTTATCCAAAGGCGACTCGCTGCCAATGAGTATGAGCGTGTCGGGAGTGGTGCGATAATGGTTGACTTTGCTTGGTTCTGTAATAGATATTACACCAGTACTATCCTTCATGAATTTAATTTGAAAAGACTCCTTTGAACTAAGTTTCTTGGAAAAGTCCCACACTTTGCCTCTTCCTCCATTACCTGGGGAGAAATAGCGGATTCTGCTTTTTATCAAGCTATCAGCCGAAGCCAAATCCATGTCAGACAGATTCACCTGAGCACAGATCGGTTGCATCCCGAATAGCCACGCTAAAGCGGAAATGAAAACGATTTTTTTCATACGTATTTAGAATGATATAATTCCCCAAAAGCAAAATCTTCCAGTTATTAGCTGAAGAATACATTCGCCTTCAACATAAGTAGGAATTTCAAACTTAGAAACTTCTGATGGTATAACGAATGAATATATTACTTCGTCATTCTGTATAATATTTATAATGTACTCTGGATGTGAACTTAAGAAGGTGATTTTCTGACCTTCCTGATATACAATCGGCTTTCGGATTGGAGCCTTTCCTCGTCCGGGGCCAGTAGGACTGTCATCAATAATCTCTAGGTTCAAATCAATCATTTTCTCTTCTCCCATAATGGGATTACTGCTAAAAAATAGCATTGAAAGTAGAACGAATAATAATTTCTTCATTTTTCTATATTTTCTATTAGTTATTGTTTATTCGGTTGCTTATCACAAAAGCGGTAGCAAAGATATGGTAAAGTTTAATGAAAACATAAATAATGGGTAAATAAGAATTTACCCAAAATTTACCTATTTGTAAGGTGTTTATAATCAATTGTTTACGATTTCATTATCTTTAAACATAGAGGGCTGTATTTATGAATATTGCAACAGTTTCTCGTCGAGTTCTTTGGATTTCCCTTCCATCCCAAATAGTTTTTTCATCATATTATTGCGTATCTTAGTAATTGATGATGGTGATAGACCTATGGCATTTGCTACTTCTTTTGGAGTAAGGTGTAGTCGAATGAGAATACAAACCTTAAATTCATGGTCGTTTAATTCTAGTTTTTTTGACGAGATGAACTTGTAAAAATTAGGTAATATATCGATAACCATCACATCTACTTTATGCCACATCTCATCGCTGAACACAACCCCTCTTCCTGCATACTTCCTTAAATCGCTATATTCTTGGGATTTTATCAACAGAGATTCGGCAGACTCTTTTTGTTTTCCTAATTTCTCCTTATATAAATATATTTCAGAGTTTAACCTATTAACTTCTTTTTCTTTGTTCGTAATTAACTGCTCATATTCAGATTTATGTGCGCGTAATTTGATAATATCTGCCTGAACTTTTGCTAAATCAGAGATGCTTTGTTCGTATTTTGAAAGGGCAACTTTGTGCTTTTTCCTTTCTCGTCGAATTACTGCAATGGTGATTATAATTATCAACAGCGTTATGGCGCTTATAATTTGAGCTTTAATGTGTTCGCTTTTGGCTTTTTCTTTTTCTTGATGAGCTATCTCCTGGTTATGTGAATAGTCATAGAGAGTTTTCATTCGCTCTACTTCATTTGTTGCCATTCGGGCATAAACCGAGTCGTTCATCTCATAGCTATAAAGGGCATACTTAGCAGCGGAATCTCCCATGTGCTTCTGCTGAAAAAGTTGGGCCAATCCTCTTGAGGCTGCATTCTGATTATTAAAGTCTTTACCGGTTCTCAGCTCTTTTCTGAAATAATACTCTGCAGAATCGTATTGTTGAGATGCAAGAAAATATTGGCCTTTGGAATAATAATAAATTTCACGTCCTTTCTCTATGTTGCCATTGTTGTCGAAATAACCCGACTGGACTTCATAAATGTTCATATATTTTTTAGCTTTCTCTTTCTGTCCCGATTCTATTAGATTTCTTATTATGGAACCCAGAAAAGCTGCTGCCAACTGGCGGTGACCATTCTTTTCAAGTAAAGAGACGACATTTTCGCATGCTATTACGGCCATGTCTTTTTTTAATAACCTTTCGTATGTATATACTTGTCCACCCATTTCTAATAGAGTGTTAAGCGTGTCTTTTCCTTTCCAACCATATTTGATAGCTTTTTCTCCGCTCTCCAACGACCTCTCCATTAAGTTTTGCTGATAAAAAATATTACTCATCTGTCCATAGATGCGGCTGAGTTGGCGATAATCGCAATCATCGGATGTTGTATCTGCTTTTTCTGATGCTATTTGGAAACATCTTAATGCCATTGGAGCTTCGTGAGTGTCGTAGTATGTCCTCCCAAGGAGGTAATAGGCTAGCATTTGCTCGTTGGCTGTGCCGTTCTCCTTAAAGTAATCGGCTAGTTCCTGGGCTTCTTTTGTTGATCGGAATGTGGAGTCAAGCTTATTATATGTGTTTATGCGATGCAATTGGTATTGCATCTTGAAATGTTTGCTGAATTCTTCTTCGTGCATGCTGAGGCTATCCAAAATCGAAAGAGCGGAATCTGGATAATCATTTGTTATTGTCTTAGCCCTGTTTAATGCATCGACATACTTCTTTTGTTCGGAGCAGGCTACTAGCAGAGTTACACCTATTATAATATATAGCAGTTTCTTCATTATTCAGTAGATTCATAATTTCGGGCGGAACCTGCCTTGTTGAAAAGGGGAGGGTTCCGCCCGAATATAGAGGGGATTGCGATAGTTTACGCGTCGATGTTAGCGTAGGTGGCGTTCTTCTCGATGAACTCACGGCGTGGTTCTACGTCGTCGCCCATCAGCATTGAGAAGATCTCGTCGGCCTCGGCAGCGTTCTCGATGGTAACCTGCTTGAGCAAGCGGTTCTCGGGAT
>Ga0310695_10013287_pt1 | contig 11351 bp, 11 predicted proteins | sample RumenRJG_04DNA_FD_203882 | JGI IMG/M metagenome (GOLD analysis project Ga0310695, IMG submission 203882) | Bovine rumen microbial communities from Lethbridge, Alberta, Canada - RJG_04 (v2) (version 2) | ecosystem: Host-associated > Mammals > Digestive system > Stomach > Rumen | place: Canada... | reverse complement strand
CTTTTCAGGGAAGGCATGGAGGCAAAGACCACGGCTCCAAGGATCGGAGCACCGGATACAATGGACTATGAAGGCAGGATCCTGACAGTTGATTTCGGAGATTATTTTTTTGTAAATGTTTATACTCCAAATGCAGGGAGCGAGCTGAAGCGACTTGCAGACAGACAGATCTGGGATAAGCTCTATGCTGATTATCTGGCCTCTCTGGATAGTAAGAAGCCTGTGATAGCCTGTGGCGATTTCAACTGTGCGCATGAAGAAATAGATCTGGCTCATCCGGAGAATAACCATTTTTCCGCAGGGTTTACAGACGAGGAGCGAGAGGGCTTTACCAACCTTTTGAACAGAGGCTTTGTCGATACATTCCGCTTGCTTCATGGAGACCTGCCATCGGTTTATTCCTGGTGGGCTCAGCGTATCAGGACCTCGAAGATCAATAATTCGGGCTGGAGGATCGATTATTTCCTTGTGAGCGATCGTATAAAGGAGCGGGTAACACGGTCCGAAATGCTTGATTCCGGTCCGAGGCAGGACCATACACCGCTGGTCCTGGAAATAAGATGAAAAAGGGGACAGGTCCATTTTTCATCTTTTGAGATCAAAAAAGTATCAGGCAGAAAAATACATGACGTTACTTCAATGCCGATCGGAGCCTTTCCCATGATGGTCTGATGATCGAGGCGGCCTTCACCTGTTATTACCAGATCGGCGTCCTTTATATAATCCGCGAGCTTCGTCTCCTGATAACAATACATTTTGGAAATGTATTGTTTTTGAAGTTAAAATGTAATAAAATGTAAATGACTTCAAATCAGGAGGCTTGCCATGCATATCAATGAGCTGATCGGGAATGCAAATATAGAAAACAGCGAGGTTGATTATAAGCTGAAGTACGTGGCTGGCAGCGACGCTTTAAGCTGGCTTAAGACAGTAGGCGGGTATGCAAACTGTCACGGTGGGAGGCTGATTTTTGGCGTTCGGGACAGTGATCACGAGGTAGTCGGCTTCGATGAACGCGAAGTGGATCAACAGAGAAATCTGATCGTGAATGCGGTGAATCAGGAAGTGTATCCTGTCCCGGGCATTGACTTTTCCTTTGTCCCTTATGAAACAAAAAGTGGCAGGAGGTATGTCCTGTGTATGGATGTCGCTGAGTCGAGATTTAAGCCGGTGACGGTAAAACATAAGGGAGCAGCAGGCGTGTATATGCGGCGAGATGGTTTTTCAAATCCAGCCACATACGAAGAAATCTATGAGATGGCGGTACATAGCAGAGAAGCTGTTTACGATAGTGTATTTACAGACGAGGCGTATGTGCCGTCTGATTTTACACAATTATCCGATTTTTATCAGAGACATACCGGAAGGAACAAAGGGATTTCGCAGAAGGCTCTTATTTCTGATGGATTTCTGGATAGCGAGGGCTATCTTTCAAAGGGAGCGCTCCTGTTTTCAGACAGGAGCAATGACAGTAATGCAATTCAGCTGGCGATCTTCAATGGTACTACTCGTGGCAGCGATATAGTGAGCATCTCAAAAACGTCCGGTCCATTGACGAAGATGATTGATGAGATGGAGCTATTTGTGAAGCAGCACATGAACCAGGCGGTAAAGAAGCTCAGCGATTCGCACAGGCTGATACCGGCCTATCCTGACAGAGCCTTATTTGAAGGTATCATCAATTCAGTAGCACACAGGGACTATACCCTCCCGGGCAGTATTCAGGTGGATATGTTTCGCGACAGATTGGAGATATCATCCCCAGGCGCATTTTATAAGCAGGGAGATCTGCAAAAAACCTATGACCTTTCATCGATTATTTCACAGCGCCGCAACCCGGTGGTCTGTAATGTACTTGTGCGATGCATGGTAATGGAGGCTTCGGGAACAGGATTTGAGAGGATCGTCGAGGAATATCACAATGCTTCCGCTGCACACAGGCCTTATATTTTTTCAAAAAACAATCAGTTTACCCTTGTATTACCGGACCTTACCTATGCGGCAGGTGTGGCAGATTCAGTCGGCCAAAGACTTGTATTTGATGCTCCCACCAATGCAACGAAGCATGATGATGCCGTGATCAGGTACTGCTATGGAGAAAAAAGGAGCGCAAAGGAGATCGCGGCCCATCTTGGAATTTCAGATTCCGCCTATCTCCGGACAAAGGTGCTCGGACGGCTGGTAAAGCTGGGGTATCTGACAGAGGACCAGGGAAGACCGAAGAGGTTCACTACGTCCGATGACAAGGTGATGCTGAGGTTGTAGCAGGGTGTTACATTTTGAAAATAGACCAGTTAATGAACTCGAAAAATTTATTCCGATCCTGGCATCTTTGAAGCTGCTAGTGCAGCAGTACTGCTGTTTCGGTATCGAAAGATGCCTTAAATGAATTAATGAAACAGAAAAGCTTCAGAATATTTAATTAATGATGACGATGATTCGATATGGGCCTACTGGGATGAATTCACATAAGAGAAGAATAAAAAAATTCGGAGTAGCTATAATGATCGGTTTGCTGTCGCTGTCAGTCACATCCTGATAAAAAGGGCCTTATCGCAATTCAAATATTTACAGAAGCTGAATCAAGCAGTAAACAGAAGGAACTTTATACTATAGCAGGAGATATATAAACGTCATTGCAACAGGCAATCATGATGCGGCCGGCTTACACATTTTACTCGGATTAATTTTAGTAAATATGATCCGAGTATAATTGACACGGGTTAAAAAGACTGCTATAGTGTTTTCGAGGTGAAGACACTATGGCTTTTTTGGGCAGAGAAAAAGAGAAGAAGAAGCTTTCAGATACGATAAAAAGTAATGGGATGCAGGTTATGCTGGTGTATGGCCGTAGAAGGGTTGGCAAGAGTCAATTACCCCGCCCCATAAAGGGGCGAGGCTTGCCTAGCTTCCTGCCCAATATGGTTCAAGAGTTTGTATCTCGCCCATCTGGTCCTAACGTACAATAATGTCTCCCAGACTGTGCCTTTAGCGTGGCATTCCCCGGTACAGAGGACTGCGGATACATCGCCGGGTCATTGACGAGACCCGTTTTTTAATCCTGTCAGGATATACCCGGCAGGAACATGCGCATAATATACGATCAAGATTTTACGCAATACACGATTTTGTATTGCAACCCGATATCTTTTCAAGGTGCATATACAGAGTGCCTTATTAACTGTTCTCTCTGTATGTGTCAATTATAGCATAAGCAACACAGATATGCGAGAAAAAAATAAAACCGCCCCGTAAAGGAGCGTGGCTTCAACCAAATTAAATAAATGTGAAAATACTGGTGTAATAAAAAGCAATATTTATCTGCCGTTTTTACAGACTTTTTTTCATACTCTCTGACAAAGAAAAGAGCCCGCGCGTTTTTGCACGAGCCCGTGATGAGTAATGTTATTTTTCAGAAATAGCGCCTACCGGACAACTGTCAATGGCTTCCTGAACTTTTGCATCATCGCCCTCTGCATAGCACTCTGCTTTGCCATCACTGTTCATACGAAAAGCATCCGGCTCTATACCAGAGCACATACCGCATCCGATACATATATCCTGATCTACATAAGCTTTCATTATAGTCACCTCACTCTTTCTCAAACAGATCCTTGCTTACTCCGCATACCGGACAAACCCAGTCATCCGGAAGATCCTCAAACGCTGTTCCCGGTGCTATTCCGTTATCCGGATCTCCCACCTCAGGATCATAAACATAACCACATGGTCCGCATACATACTTGTCCATTGTCTTTCCTCCTTGTACGATTTGCAGTTGTATATCTTTTTGCTGACATTAACTATAAATCCTTAGTCCGATATTTTCTGTTGCAGAAACAACGATAATAATCTTAATCATGTACTAAATGTACATGGATGGAAGGCTGATAAAGCATATTTGACATAAAACGTGGTTTTAAGCTTTGCTAAGCTTAAAATTTTCACGTCTGGAATCTAGAATTCTTATTACTGAAATCTTCTCCAAGAAACCTTTTCTTAAATATTTCTCTTCAAAACGCTTGCCATCTCGACAGCGTATGACCTCTTCTTCCAGCATTTCCTCTCTTGTAAAGATCAGAAGATCATTATCCAAAAGAATGTCCATGATGGCCTTTTCGGCTGAGCCCTCACATATACAAGCCTTATACTTTGCTAATTCCATAGACCGCCTCCTACTTAAGCGCTGCGGCTATACTTTTTTTCAGTCGCATATACGCATCATACATAGGAGTTGTTCCTTCCAGGAATCCACTCTGATATGCATCGCTCTTCTTTATGTCATTCCTTTTCAGAATTGTACTCAGGTTTTCAACTGTAATCCCATTTCTGTTCCTGATTATATAAATACTATCATTTCTGTCATATTCATCCAACAGTTCAGGATAGTGGGTTGAAAAAATCAAGGTACCGCCATTCTTATTTAACTTACTATCCATAAAGAAGCGCATCAACGTCGTTACAATTTCTTTATTAAAGTGGTTCTCCACCTCATCAACGACAATGTAACCACCATTTTGTAATACTTCCTGGGCCAACGTAAACGTAATCATACCCTTTACAGTACCGGAAGACAAATAATTATTTAGCTGAATCGGATTATTCATCACGATTTCTTCTTTTCCCTTGAACTTCAGGCGAATAACTGTTTTTTGATCTTTTTCATCAAACCGCAGGCTTTCAACAGTCGGATCCAAATAGGTAATGACCTCTGCCAGTATATTGTCTGAAAAAGGAAGTACATTGATATTAGTGAATTGCAGCAAATTCACCACCCTCATTTTTTCCCCAGTCTTCTTATTATGGGCGATCATAATGCTGACATCATCGGACAGAAAATCTTCCTGTCCACTTCTGAGCATAACAGGATCCTTTCCATCAAAATCAAGCAGCGACTTACGAGTAATCACCTCATCAGCTTGCTTCGACCATAAGCTTTCTGACAGAATTCTATATATAATCCCTTCCGTCTTTGTCTGCCTCGAAGTGATTATGGTTTCAAGACGACATATCTCCTTCTTTGATTCTGAGTAGAAGAAGATGTTTAAATCTGCCTTTTGGGCGTTCCCCAAAATATCTTTTGTTTCAATGTGATTAATTGGCTCATTATTGAGTATGCCAAGCGACAAAAGTATAACCTTTAATACAGATGTCTTTCCTGAAGCATTAATTCCTATAAAGCCATTAGCCGGATTCAAATATATATTTGAAAACAAGGAATAAAGGATATCTTTCTGATCCTCTGATACTCTCTGCTGTGCATAAAAGCATATATCAAGCTTTTCCTTAAAAAGCGGTAAACCGTCTGCTGTGATTCTCAGAAGCTTCATACCAAGCACCTCCAAAATTAAAAACGGATTTCACGTTAACAAATCCTTTCTGCGGTTAGTATACCACCGGATCTGAAAATTATCAACAGGTTTTTCGCTTTTAATTTTTGGTGGATCAGAGCCATACCCCCGTCTTCCATTTCGCGATATTTATGATACAGGCGGAGCTTCCGCCTGTATTTTTTTTAGCGAGAAGTCCCGGTGAACAACGGGGCATGCTCCAAACATATATACTATATTGCTTTTCTCACTTATTTTTTGTAAAATTATACGATAAAGGGGCTTGTTTCCGATGGAAAGACAGACTAATACCTGACGAACATCTTTTATAGGACTATCCCAGAATCAAAACTACCAGTTCCCTTCCCTCCCCTGATATGATAGAATACTCTTATAGATGTAAATATGATAAGGAATAAGCAGCCGGAGGGGTTATGGTTATTTTTCTTATTAGTAGTCTTACGGAGTATTATTCTGGAGACGGATACGGGGCAAGGCCTGTATACGAGACAAATGGAATGGCAGAGCGGCTTGGCAGATACTGGAAGAAGGATTCAAGGATCCTTCTGTTTGCGGCCGATCCAGACGATCAGAAGGGAAATGATCTTTACAGAAGAAAGATCGGGGATGCACTAAAGCTTTCCGGTTTTTCTCTTGATGAGATAAGGATCTTTGACAGCAGGACAGAGGAGCCGCTTGATGAATTGATGCAGTGGGCCGATGTCTTGTATCTGGCAGGAGGCCATGGGCCAGACGAGAATGCATTTATAGAGAAAGCAGGGCTTAAGGAAGCGCTTTACGGTTTTAACGGTATCTTTATAGGTGAGAGTGCCGGAGCTCTAAATGCGGCCGCAGATGTCCTTATGATGCCGGAGCTTGCGGGAGAGGCATCAGACCCGGACTTTTGCTATGAGCTTAAGGGGCTGGGACTTACCAGGCTGAATATCATTCCCCATATACAGTATTATGCCAGGCAGACCTTTGACGGTATGGATCTGATCGAGGATATCCTTATGCCGCGGAGTATAGGGCGCAGGATATATCTGATCACAGACGGCAGCTATTTTTTCATAAATGAAGGAAGAACTTATTTTTTTGGAGAGGGAACTGTACTGGAGGATCAGAGGAAATACAGGCTTTATAGCGGAGAGGTATATACAGGTGGAAAGGGGACTACGAACATGGATCTCAGGCTTCCGGAAGCCAGCGGCTATGATGCGATTTTTTATATAGGAAGGAATGGCAGCATCAGATTTGTCTATTACGACGATAAGCTGAGGAGGAAGGGGATTTCTGACCTGACGGTAAGGACCTATGATGAGCTTATAAATGAGATCTCTGAGAGGTTTTCGGTCGATGACGAGAAGCAGGCGCTTATAGACCAGACACAGATATCAGATGTAAAGAAGGAGATAAAGAGGACAGGGGTCTTTACCAGGGCCTTTCATGTGAGGACCGATGATGGGATAAGTACGAAGAGTCTGCGTATCTATCCCGGAGACAGCCGTGACAGTGGACTTACAGCCTCTATAATGGATATAGAGACCATATTGGATCACGACTGGATGACAGACGAGTATTCCAGAGAGGGCTTCTTAAGAGCTTGTGAATGTGCACTAAGACATATGGATGAGAGCCTCTCATATTCTGTCATCTACGCCAACATCGACAATTTCAAGGCATTGAATACTCTCTTCGGCAGGAAGAACGGCGATATGATAATATTCGACGAGCAGCATGCCCTGAAGGATGAGCTGCATCCGGCTGTAATAGGACGTCTTGAGGCAGACCATTTCGTGATACTTGTAGAGAACAGGAATCTTACTGCGGAAAGCATCTCGCATGTCACGACAAGACGGCTGTCCTACGGCTCTATGGAGTATACTCTTCATATACGACTTGGAATCTGTCATGTCACTGATCGCGATTGCCAGATATCTTCGCTTATAGACTATGCCCATCTGGCTGAGAAAAGCATTCGCTGTGAGAAGCAGAGTTACTGTGCGGTCTTTGACCAGTCGATGAATGATGATTTCGTGACAAAGCAGACCCTTATCCATCAGGTAGATAAGGCTATAGAAAAGGGCGAGCTGATACCATATTTCCAGCCTGTCGTAAATGCAGCAACTAAGGAAATAAAAAGCGCTGAGTCCCTTATCAGATGGGATCATCCAAAGATGGGCATGCTTTCGCCCGGCATATTCATACCGGCACTAGAGGCGAACGGTGATATATCAAAGATCACAAGGTTCATGGTCGATTCTGTCCTTGATTTTAACGTGGGAAGGATGAAGGCAGGGCTTGCACCTCTGCCATGCGCAGTAAATCTGTCAAGGATAGACTTCTATAATCCGACTCTTATGGATTATCTGATAAGCAGGTTCAGAGAGTATAAGGATATCAGGGATATGATAAAGGTCGAGGTCACAGAGTCGGCCTATGCCGTGCTTGAGTCTGATGGACTTGGACTTCTTAATGAGATGAAGGAGTTAGGCATCATGATACTTCTGGATGATTTCGGAAGCGGCATGTCCTCTCTTTCAACGCTTGAAAGCTTTGAGTTCGATACTATAAAGCTGGATCTAGGCTTCATCAAAAAGATCGAAACAAGCAGGGTATCCCGTGCCATAATCAGATCGACTATAGACATGGGCCATAGCCTCGGTGCGACAATAGTCGCAGAGGGAGTGGAGACTGAGCAGCAGTACGATTTCCTGAGGGAAAACGACTGCGACCTGATCCAGGGCTATCTCTTCTATAAGCCAATGCCTGAGGGCGAGCTGGTAAAACTTATACAATAAAAAGGAGCTGTGAGGAAATATATCATTTCTTACAGCTCCTGAGGCGGTCTTTATCCGCCGTATCTGTCGTAATGTTTTCCTCCCCAGTACACCCTGTCATTTACCTCGGCCTTCGGTCCCAGCTCGACTCCTTCAAAAAGCCACTTTTTGAATTCATCAAATCCGGTGCGATCCACTATATAGCCGATATGCTCCTTGTGCTCCACTGCGTCGGGATCTATGTACTCCTCGATATAAGCATAGGTATTTTTAACCATTTTCAGGATGCTCTCCTCATCGGCCCACTTGATGAAGTCCTCGGCCAGACGAGGATTTTTCTTGCCCGTACGTCCGAGAAGAACCAGCCTGAAGTAGTGCTCGCGGCTCCTGGTCCATGCTCTTGTCGGGCAGTAGGTCACACAGACTCCGCAGCCTATGCACTTGTCTGCGTCTCTTACTACCTTGCCGTTAACAAGCTTTAAAGCACCCACAGACCGCCTCTTGCAGTAATTCACACAAGCGCCGCAGGCTACACAGCGGTCCTTGTCATACTGCGGTTCCGTCATTCCTATGACGCCGAAGTCAGCAAGCCTTACCTTCGCGCAGTCATTCGAGCATCCTGTGAAGGCTACCTTCACATGACGGTCATTCGGATAGATCACATCCTCCATCTTCTGCGCGAACGCTGTAGTATCATAACATCCGAACGGGCACAGACGTGCTCCCGGGCAGGCTATCACATTCCTGGTGCCAGAAGCCGGATAACCCTTGCCCTTTTCAGGCTGGTTGATCCTAAGCGAATCGATGATCTGCTGGACCTCTTCGTTTACCTTGTCCACATCGTTAAGGCTTATCCCCGGTATCTCGATACCCTGCCTGTTGGTGATGTCGATCACTCCGGTACCGTATTTTTCCGCGATCTCAACCACCTTCGCCAGAGACGCTGCGTCAATGACGCCTCCCGGTATCCTGATCCTCGATGCTGTCTCACCGCGGACCTTGGAGTAACGAAAAGCATTTTTCTTAAGTTTTGGTACATTCACATCCAGATTGCCCATCTCTTATTCCTCCTTAGTCCACAAAATTCCTGGCTTCGGCATAGTTAAATACCGGCCCATCCAGGCAGATATAGGTGTCGTTTACCCTGCAGTGTCCGCACTTGCCAAGGCCGCAGCACATCTTTCTCTCGTGGGAAACTGTGATGTTGCTGTCCGCAAATCCCTTTTTCTGAAGCTCTATGATGGTAAACTTCATCATTGGAGGCGGTCCTACCACGACTGCCTTCGCAGCCGAAGGATCCCTGAGCGGAAGCCCTTCTATGTACTTCGTTACGAGTCCGACTTTTCCCGTGTATCCTTCCGGTGCTCCGTCGACAGTGAGGCAGAGGTTTAACTTTTTGTCCCATTCAGCGAGATCATCCTTAAAAAGCATGTCCTCAGGAGATTTGAATCCCGCTATCACATACTTATCCCTGGCATCAGGCATGGCGCTTAACGCGGAGATCACTCCCCTGACAGGAGAGACTCCTGTACCTCCTGCCACGACTACGACCTCGCAATCCCTGTAGAGATCCACGTCGAATCCGTTGCCATAAGGTCCGCGCAAAAAAAGGCTCTGTCCCTTGTATTTTTCAAAAACCTCGTTTGTCACCCTTCCAACTTTTCTGATGGTAAGGTCCACGAAGCCGTCCCCTATTCCGCTTACCGAGATAGGTGCCTCGCCGTACTTCGGCATCGATACCTCAAAGAACTGTCCAGGCCTTACCTCACCGGTATAAGCCATCCTGAATGTGTATTCCTTTGCCGTATGCTTTATCACATCGAGAATGGTCGATGAAAAAGGAAGATATGGATTATTTCCGTTCATGACTCCGCCTCCCTGCAGGCTTCGCCTGTCTTTTTAATTATGTTCGTAAAAGAAATATACTCCGGGCAGACGTCGTCACATCTTCCGCAGCCTACGCACATCTGATATCCGAATCTCTTCTTGAAGTCAGAGATTTTGTGCAGCACTTTAAATCTCATCCTCTCACCGTTCTTTTTGCGGTAAGAGCCGCCTCCGGCTACATCGGTGTATCCGTCCACCATGCACGAAGCTGCCACCCGGCGTCTCTCACCTGCCCTGCCGTTATCCGTATAATACGCATCCTGCATCGAGAAGCAGGTGCAGGTAGGACAGACAAAGTTACATCTGCCACAGCCTATGCAGCGGGTCGTATACTCATCCCAGAAATCACTCTTAATGACTGACATCGGGATCTTATCAGGGATATCGACCTTTACCTCGTTCTCAGTAACGAACCGCGGCACAACTTCAGCCTTCACCGCTCCGTTCAGCCCTTTGAAAAATTCATCGAAGCTCTGATCCCGGACATCCGAGCGGATCTCGTCCCCATAAGCATCAACTGAAAAAACGTATCCGTCTTCGCATCTGTTGGAATCCATTGAAACACAGAAACAGTTGTCGTAGGAATGACTGCATCCGATCAGAACGCAGCTGATCAGATCTCTTCTCCTCTGATAGAAAGGATCCTTCTCCCTGCCGTTATTCAGATAGATCTGGTCGAGTCTATTCAGTGAATGGATATCACAGCTTCTCGCAAAGACGAGGACCGGCTTCGTGTCGAGATCTGCTTCCTTCACCTCTTCCTCAGTGAAGTAAAAAAGCGTCTCAGAAAGCGGCGTAAGAAACTCCTTCGGCGCATAATCTGACTTGGCCGAAAGCTCGATCTCATCTCCGCTTTTAACAAAGTCATAGATCACCGCATCGACATCGGTAAACCTTCCCGCACCCTTCTTTCTTACCGGCGCAAATATCCTGTAGGAATCGAGGAGTCTGCCTATCAGCTCGCTAAAGGCTTCCTCTTTTAAAATATACCCCATCTGCACACCTTCTCTCATAAAAATACAGTACTTTTTATCTATATTAACAGAATGATTTTTTATTGTATGTTTTATAGACAACTGACTTTTATTGGTGCTATAATTTAACTGTCATATAAACGCATGTTTTTTACATTATCCATCGCTTCTGTCATGGCATCCATGTACATTCTGATCGCCTGCTCACAGGCTCCGGTTTTTTACATGGGCATCTTCTCTCTTGTTGCATTTGCAACGGAATTTTCCGGCATATCGTACTATACTTGGGACAGTAACAAACATATAGCAAGATGACAGGAGGAATATTCAAGATGGCAAAGGTAATAGATTTAAGAGAAAATGTCGCATCAATCTGTGAC
>Ga0310695_10013285_pt1 | contig 11353 bp, 12 predicted proteins | sample RumenRJG_04DNA_FD_203882 | JGI IMG/M metagenome (GOLD analysis project Ga0310695, IMG submission 203882) | Bovine rumen microbial communities from Lethbridge, Alberta, Canada - RJG_04 (v2) (version 2) | ecosystem: Host-associated > Mammals > Digestive system > Stomach > Rumen | place: Canada... | reverse complement strand
ACATGCTTACGGTCGTTCAGAATGCCAGGATGGGCAGTGAAGAATCGCCTTATGAGTTTTCGGGCATCTGCATCGAAAAGAACGACAGACACCTGCTTTTCGAAGGTGAGCTCGACAGTCTCCGCGGATCAAGCAAGAGCGAGCTTTATCTTTTCGCTGAAGAGCATGAATATAATCCAAAAGAATTTAAGGAAGCCATTAAGCCGTTCCGCAAAGGCGGCAAAAAGGACGATTGACAAGCGCAATTTCTCAGGAGGTAATCCGGCATGAAGAAAAAGATCGCAGTATTTACAACAGGATGGGCTTCTGAGATCCTCAGCCAGTTCCTCACCGGCATGGAAAATGAGCTCAGGAATGAGCAGACTGACATCTTTTTATTCCTTTGCTATCCTGCTTATATTGATAACGATGCAAAGAAAACAGGCGAGATGAATATCTTCAATCTCCCTGATCTTCATGACTTTGACGGCACGGTCATTTTCGCGAGCGCGCTGGACTACCAGGACCGGATCGACAACATTATTGAGAGAAGCAATGAGGCCGGGATCCCAGTAATAATCCAGGGCAACAGAAGAGAAGGCGTAAGCTATGTCGGATCCGACAACAATCAGGCGATCAGGGATCTCTGCGCTCACGTAAGAGACGAGCACGGCGCGAAAACAATATCATTCATCGCCGGCACAAAGGACTCGCACGATTCGGAATTGAGAGTCGAAGCAGTACGCAATTATCTCAAAGAGAACAACTGTGAAGACGACCTCGTTGAAGTATTCTATACGGACTGGGAGAATGCCGCTGTCACAAGGCACATTAAGGAATTGTGTGAATCAGGTGAGAAGCTCCCTGACGTCTTTATCTGCGCAAACGACGGACTTGCGATGGAGACATGTATCTCTTTGAGCAACAACGGATACGAAGTGCCGAGAGACGTTCTCGTTACAGGCTTCGATTATATCGACGGCAGTAAGATATTTGACCCCTCGATCGCGTCGGTTGACCAGTGCTTCGATGAGATGGGCGCTGCGGCCGTAAGGCTCTGGAGAGAACTTTCAAACGGTGCCAAGAGCGGCATCAGCGAGATGATCCCCTGTAAGTTTATCCCCGGTGAGAGCTGCAACTGCTATGAATTCAGGAACAGCGACCAGCTCAGAAGACGCATGGGCCGCGAAGCATTCTCAAAGCGTGCCATGACCACATACTTCGAGCGTAAGCTCAACATCATCGACTCGACAGTCCTTCCTTGCCTTACACATCTTGAGTTCAAGGAAAATCTTTCCAGTCTCCTGATCAAGAACCACGACTACGAAGGCGATTCATTCCACGTCCTTCTTGAGCCCAACTTCGGTCTCTCCATCTACGATGCCGACATCAAGCTCAATACCGACAGATACAGCAAGTATCTCGAAGTTCTGTACTCCACGGAAGATGGCGTTCCGTATAAGCTAGAGACATTCCCGTCAAGAGATCTCATCCCCGGATATAATCCGGAAGGTCCCAATCATCTGTATGTATTCCTGCCTTTGCACGAATCGGATCTCGCGTACGGCTACATCATTTTCAGGGACTGCATCGAAAAGGTCGAGAACCACTATCTCCTTACATACGCAAACCGCATGGGCCTTGCATTCGAGAAGTTCCGCCACGCGCTCACATTAGACCACATCAACAAGAGACTTGTTGACCTGATGGGCCGTGACCCGCTCACCAACGTAAACAACCGTATGGCTTATGAGGATAAGGAAAATTATCTGCAGTCGCAGATCAATGCCGAATCCGACTTCGAATTCGCGCTTGTGATGTTCGACGTCAACAACCTCAAGATGATCAACGACTCACAGGGCCACGAAGCAGGCGACGAATATCTGCTCAGAGCCTGCCGTCTCATCTGCGACGTCTTCAAGCACAGCCCTGTCTACAGACTTGGCGGTGACGAGTTCGTTGCAGTGCTCACAGGCGAGGACTATGAGAATCGTGACGAGAATATCAAGAACATAAACGAGAGGATGAGTCCTTATTCAGACAAGCTTCCTCTTCCTGACGATTACATATCCATCGCATGCGGCTTGGCCGTTTACGACAGCGAGAACGACAGGTCTGTCGCAGAAGTCATTAACCGCGCCGACGAAGAGATGTATAAGGATAAGGCAGCGAAAAAAGAAAAGCCCAATTCGTAATCACATTAAATGGATAATGTCGGACACATCAGAACTCACGAAGTGACTATTGTTGAATTAGCCACGAAAAACGAAACTGGACTGGTTGTTCAGTCCGGCGAGGATCTTTCGACGGGCGATTTTGTAATCTGGTGTACGATTAACGATCAGGAGATATTTTCTTCACGCGATTCGTATTTTCTGAGTTTTCAAAAATTCAGGGATAAGCTTCTCGAAGCCGGATACGGCATGAAGTGCAACGGTGCGCGTTTAAATGCTGTCTCGTTTTCAAAGACAGGGAACAGTACAAAAGTATATCTTGTGGAATCAGGCGACCGTTCCTATACCAAACAGGAAGTCGATATTTGGGATAAAGCTGATATCAGCGAGTTTCCTGATACCAAACATCAGAATAGAACTTTAGATCAAATGAAAGCTATTGATGACCGTAAGGCAAGCAATCTTCCTCCGGCAGTCAAAATATTGATCCTTGTTCCTCTGCTAGCAAACATCGTATGGATAGTGGCCTACAATTTTGAATTCGAGAATAACTTAATTGTATTCTTGTGTTCCGTAGGTTTTTCTTTGACGGCTGGCATGTTAATGCTGGTAATCGGAACCGTCATCGCCGGAAAACGAAAGAGTACGCCGTTTCTGGTGGCCGGTCTGATAGGAATATTTATCACTCTGCTTCCTATTATATTTCTGGTGTTCAATTTGCCGGGATTAACGGTCTGACAGAAAGGAAAATTTAGAACTGAGTTAATGGGGGAACTTAATATGATAAACAGACTTGAAGTAGACGAATTTTGGGCTGACTCAACAGTTATCGAGGCCGGTGATTATGTCTTTGTCGGATATTGCATGGGCAATGAAGGTCAGCCGATAGAAGAACAGATCGACGGTGCATTCACGACATTGGAAAACAGACTGAAAATGGCAGGACTCGGACTTGATTCCGTAGTCAAGATGGATTGTCTGTTTAAAGACATCAATGATCTGAACTATCTCGCAAACATAATAAAGAAGCGTTTTAACGGGAAATATCCGACGAGAAAAGCGTTCACGACTGACTTCATAAGAGATGGAATCCTGTTTCAAATTGATGCAATTGCTTATAAAGGAAAAAGCGAAAAGTAATGACGAATGAACAGAACGATATGAACGGAATGTCGCTCTGATCAGGTTTTTCGATAGTTCACTTATTTCCTCATTAATCTTTATGCTGCCGTATTTTTCCTCATTCAGTTAATCGTTTGTATATCTCTTTAATTAGTTTATATAACATTACCTTCCGGTGTGGATTTGGTTTTCGCCGGTGATTATGTTGAGGGTATATCTATTAACCTCGAAAGAGATATCGATGTTGAGATTGGTGATGAATTTGATATTATCGAGAATGGAAGGGTAATCGGTACAGGAACCGTAACAGGCATTAAATAGGATTCATTTTGAAAAGGAGCGCTTTATGAAGTTTACTGACGGCGCATGGATGACAGCAGAAGGCTTTGACATACATCAGGTAAAGGAAGTCAGGTTCGTTCAAAAGAGCGAAGACAAGATAACGTTTACCATGCCGGCTTTTCATATCTATAACAGAGGCATGACATTGAGCGGTCCTTACATTACGATGGAGATCTCTTCTCCTTCCGAAAACGTTTTCCACATCAGGACATATCACTTCAAGGGCGATAAGTCGCTCGCGCCTTCTTACTTCAGACTTGCCGGCACAAGTATTGAAATTGGTACCCAAGAAGATGAGAAGACCATCACCATAAAGAGCGGCGCCAGCAGCATCGTTATCGATAAGGCAAACTATGGCTATAAACTTATGCGTGATGGCCGATTGGTAACATCTTCATCAGAAGGCGCGCTGGCTTACATCGACGGTGATCACGGGTGCTTCATGAGAGAGCAGCTGAGCCTTGGCGTAGGTGAACATGTCTATGGTCTTGGCGAGCGATTTGGCAGCTTCATAAGAAACGGTCAGAGCATCGACATCATTAACAAGGACGGCGGCACTTTCTCCGAGCAGTCTTACAAGAACATTCCGTTCTACATCACTGATAACAATCTCGGTGTATTTGTAAATCACACTGAAGAAGTAAACTTCGAAGTCGCTTCCGAGAACGTATCCAAAGTCCAGTTCTCCGTGCGCGGCGAGTGCCTCGATTACTATATCTTCGCAGGCACTTCCATGAAGGATGTCATCACGCTCTACACTGGTCTCACGGGCCGTGTCCCTAAGATCCCGGACTGGTCGTTCGGCCTGTGGCTTTCAACGTCATTTACGACCGATTACGACGAGCAGACTGTACTCTCATTCGTCGACGGAATGCGTGACCGGGGCATCGACCTTTCCGTGTTCCATTTCGACTGTTTCTGGATGAAGGATTCGCACTGGTGCAACTTTCTCTGGGACAGCGACATGTTCCCTGATCCTGCAGGCCTCATCGCAAAGCTTCACGACAGGGGACTTCATGTCTGTGTCTGGATAAATCCTTATATCGCGCAGCAGTCCGAGATCTTCGATGAGGCGGCATCAAACGGCTATCTCATTAAGAAGACCGACGGCAGCGTCTGGCAGACGGATCTCTGGCAGGCAGGAATGGGCATCGTGGATTTCACTAATCCGGATGCGCGAAAATGGTATCAGGGTAAGCTCAAAGCTCTTCTCGACATGGGCGTCGACTGCTTCAAGACGGACTTCGGCGAGAGGATCCCGACTGAAGACGTCGCTTATGCAGACGGTTCCGATCCTTTGAGAATGCATAACTTCTACACGTATCTTTATAACGAGGCTGTTTTCGAACTGCTCGAAAAAGAGAAGGGCAAAGGTGAAGCCGTACTCTTCGCAAGAAGCGCCACGGCAGGCTGCCAGAAATTCCCGCTGCACTGGGGCGGTGACTGCCACTCCGACTATCCATCGATGGAGCAGACGATACGAGGCGGCCTCTCGCTCATGCTGTCAGGCTTCTCTTACTGGAGCCACGACATAGGCGGATTTGAAGACAAGTCAACGGCCGACGTCTACAAGCGCTGGTCGGCATTCGGCCTTTTGAGCTCGCACAGCAGACTTCATGGAAGCAGCTCATACCGCGTGCCGTGGAACTACGACGAGGAGTCGGTCGATGTCTTAAGGCATTATGTCGAACTCAAAAAATCGCTCATGCCGTACATTAACGAAGCGCGTTCGGAGGCTGAAGAATCAGGCCTTCCCGTCATGCGCCCGATGGTGCTCGAATTCCAGGACGACCCTGTATGCGCATTCCTCGACAGGCAGTACATGCTTGGCGGCAAGATACTTGTGGCACCTGTTTTCGATCCTGACGGAGAGGTCCAATTCTATCTGCCCGAAGGCACGTGGGTTTCTGTTGACGGCAGCGACAAGCGCGTTGTTACAAGCGGAAAGTTCTTTAAGGAAAAACGCGGCTATCTTGAGATGCCGGTGTTTATAAAAGAATGAAATTTAATGGGAATATCTACAGCAAACTCGGCTCCGATCTTACGGATTACAGAAGAGAGTCGCTGGTGTAAGATACCAAGAAATATGACTGTTTAAGGAGGATGTCGCAAGGCATCCTCTTTTTTGATTTCTAGCGTGTTTTTTCTTAAGTCTTTTGAGTGCAGCTTCGTCTTTGTCCCTGCGCAGAAAGAACGTGACTAATATGACTAATATGGTGATATCAGTCCGTTTTATGTCCATGTTGGCGTGCTAAACTAAGGGTTATTACACCAAACTTGAACATATGAGCAGATGTGATTCTATACGCACTACGACGCTTATTTCACATTGGAGACGTCAGATGAATAATCAACATAAAAAAGGAACAATAAAACCTAATGGCGTAGTGCTCGAAGCTCATGAACTGGCTACAGTCGTTTTCTTCACGGAACTTGGATACGATATAGAATTGATTCCTAGATCTAATATTGAAGGTCTCCACTTGCCGGATATTATTATGGATGGTTTGAAATGGGAGATAAAAGCGCCTAAAGGCGAAGGAAAATGGGTAATTAAGAATACGTTGCAAAAGGCAAAGCACCAATCAGAAAACATCATAATTGACCTTAGAAGAATCAAGTTACCGCAAGAAAAATGCCTCTCTGAACTGAATAATCATTTTAAACTTGCCAAACGCATTAAGCGCATGAAAATAATAACTAAGAGCGGAAAATTGCTTGAATTAAACAAATGATGTATGTACAATAGACATAGAAGGACAGGACCTGCATTGAAATGTGCGGGACACCGTCCTTTTATTATGCCTATATTCCTATATTTCTGTTAGATGAATTGTTCAAGAGAACTCTATATTTATACTTAACTCAAAACACACAAAATGCGCTTCAATGAAACTACAGGGCATCTCAAGCTTTTCGAGATACACTGAATACATAAATCAATATCAATTTTCCCTGATTGTTGTATAATAAATCTTACGGTGGCACGGAATACCATCCGCATTTGGGATAAGAAGTAATTACGTTTATGAATCAAGGGGATAGGTATGTTTTACAATAAGGATAACCCTCAGTGGCATTTTAATCAGGAACAGTTTCTCAGCGAGGAAGAGTATGACCTGATCGTGGGCGAGAACATCGATCTCGCGAAGACCATGCTCACTTCGGATGTGCGTGATTTCGGAGAGAAGATCTACGGAGTAAAGGATCTCGGCACGGTAGGGGAGCAGGAAGCTAAGAGAAAGAAGCGCATGTTGGGGATCATTGGCGGAACGGTTGTTTTCGCGGGCCTGGTTTTGGCGTTGATCTTCAAGCAGATACTGATCTTCGGCTTTGTTGCATGCGCGGTCTTTTTTGCAGCCGGAATCTCGATGATCGTTACCGGCAAAGGCGATATCGTTGAATCTTCGAGCAGGGCGCGTCTGAACAGGGTGATCGGCGGAGGCATGGCGCTGGCATCGCTTTTACTGGTGCTGCTCATGATATTCAGAAATCATTTTTCACAGGCTGAATTCTTTATCCTGATGGCCGTTCTTGTGTTCGGCATCGCGGGCCTTGCTCTGACCATAGTGAGCATACTTAAGGCGTTTTCGGGCAAGACCATTTATACGCAGGAGGTCAGTGCGACCTGCACGGGTTATGTGCGTTCAGTCAGCAGAGATGAGACTCGGAATCACAGGATGGTGACGTTCATCAACACTTCGCCACTGTTCAGCTATTACTATGACGGCGTCCAGTATGAAGCGGTCTGGGATGAATTCGTTGTTAAAAAGGATTCGGACATTGCTTTGAACCAGACTGTTACGATAAAGATCGATCCAAGGCATCCCGAGAGCATCCTCTCACCCGTGACGACACATCCGGGCGTAATTGCTTTCCAAATCATAATGGGACTTCTGTTTGTCGGCGTTGCGGCCGGACTTGGAATCTATGCAGCATCGGGAGCTGCAGAGGGTCTGACGGTTGAGACCTCGTGGAACCCTGCCATTGAAGAGATCAACGGCGAGACCGAGCCTTCTGCTTTGCAGATAACCGATGAGATGATCGAGCAGTACTATTCGGCTGATATCGGAAACAAGGAATGGTACTTCGACACCGTGACCGTTGCAGCCAAGAATTATACGAGTGACGGACAGAAGATCACATTTACCGATGACACGTTCATCTCGCTGCTCAGCCCGGACGGCAAGGCACCTGAGCCCGGCACGGAACTTATGGTGTTCTACACGATCGATGAAGATTACCTCGAAAGCGGCTACAAGTATAAGCGGATCTTCACGACAGGCAAGCCCGGTGATGTCGAATACGTGGGCTCTCACACTTCTTACGAAGGCTGATAAACAGAGCAGAATACGTGGGCTCGCACACTTCTTACGAAGGCTGATAAACAGAGTTCATATTTCTTACAAAGCCAACTGAATAACTCGTTGACATAAGTATTATTCTGAGGTTTAATTTCTTCCGTTGCTTAAATTTATGGGTAATTGGAGGATATATATGGCAGCAGATGTTAAGTTTGCGGTAAAAGACGCCGTCAGCAAAGAGTGTCTTACTCCCGTAACGGTGAGCGAGGAACTTCAGCAGGAATTCATCAAGAAATCCAGGAGCGCTTCATGGAAGCTTCTTCCTGTCTCGATCATTGTAAGTGCTATTGTAACTGTGATCCTGATCCTGCTCATTTATTTCTTGAGATTTTTCGTTATCAGCTTTCTCGGAATAATGTGTATCGCTTTCCCGATCTTTGCGGTCTATAACATTTTCGCGACGGCAAAGGCGATCAAGAATCAGGACTATGAGTTCCTGTCCGGCGAGGTCGTAGGCAAGACCGACAACGGAAATTACAAGGTCCGCGGTCTTGAAGAGCAGAACATCTCAGTGTTCATCGGCAAGAAGGACTACAATCCCGGAGAGAGAGTCATCATTGCAAGACGAGATGGCCCTTTTTAGATTGCTCATCTTTTTGCTCATGTATTTTGCCTCGAAAAACTGTCCGAAAACCTTGTTTTTTGCAAAAATCAGGTTTTCGCTCATGTTTTTAGATCGTTTTACATAAGCAAAAACCTGTGCATGAAAACCTGCTGACAAAAGGGGCGCGAAAAAGGCCGTGATTAAAAGCCTCGTCATATTGTGTTAACACCTTTTTTGGTTGAATAAGCCACCGCCACCCCTTATAATTTAATAAAATTATTTACAATTATCCGGTCAAGAGGAACTTATGGTAGTTACAGAGTATGTAGTAGACAACTGGGCATTGTTACTCGTGCTTTTGGGATTCGCAACATCCCTTATTTCGACTGTGTTCCTCGAAAAGAAGACCGTCATGCGAATGTATGCCCTGATCACAGAGGTCATGATACTCTCAATCGTTGTATTTATCGAGTTCTATCTTGTCGGCAAGTCTGAATACCGTCTGTTGAGGTCTTTCCTGATCGCAATAAGATACAGTGCCACGCCGTTTCTCATTGCGCAGATTATCTTTACGATAATCAAGAGACAGAGATGGTATATATTCATTCCGGCGCTCATACTCGCGATAATCGATTTTATATCTATTCCTACCGGCATCGTATTCAGTATCGACGAGACTGGAACAATGGTGCGCGGCCCGCTCGGCCTGCTGCCTTATATCGTTGTCGGAATTTACTGCGGACTCCTTTTGGGCTTCATGATCCATAACAGCTCAAAGCAGAAGATCGAGAGAGTGCCGATCATATATTTCTGCTTTGCATTTTTCGCAGGCATCGTAATGCCGTTCATCATCGGCAAAGAATATGCACAGCTTTTCTGCACGACGATCGGCATTTCCGTATTCGTATACTACGTTTTCATGATCCTTCAGGTTACCAAGAAAGACCCGCTCACGGGGCTTCTCAACCGTCAGGCTTTTTATGCTGACATAGCGGATAATCCTCAGGAGATTTCTGCGCTCATATCTATCGACATGAACGGACTTAAGACAATCAACGATAATGAGGGACATGCTGCAGGAGACCTCGCGATCACGACCATTGCAGACTGCTTCATCCGCGCGGTAAAGCGCAAGCACTATGTTTACAGAGTCGGAGGCGACGAGTTCGTAGTAGTTTGCCGCAAGGTTTCCGAAGACGATGTTATCGAGCTCACCAAGCGCGTACATGAGCAGGTCGGTGCCACCAAGTACAGCTGTTCTGTCGGCTACAGTTATTCTGCTGACGGCAAGAAGCCTATAGACCAGCTTTTGAGCGAATCCGATGCGAAAATGTATAATGAGAAGCAGCAATACTACAAAGAGAATAAGAAGGAAGCAAGATAAATATCTTACTCATATCTTATTCGGGAAATGGGGATAATCTCACATGGGCGTTAAACAGGAGATCTGGGATCTTTATGACCGCGACGGCAACAGGACGGGCGAGACTTTCGTAAGGGCATTTGGCAATTACAAGACGATACCCTTAGGCAGATATCATCTTACGGTCGACCTACTCGTGCTCCACGAAGACGGCACATATCTTCTTACGAAAAGAAGCGACGACAAAGACATCTATCCCGGATATTGGGAGGCAAGTGCAGGCGGCGCGGCAGTTAGCGGCGAGGAGCCTTTGGAAGCAGCTGAAAGAGAGCTTTTCGAAGAGACCGGATTAAAGGCTGACTCGCTTGAATTAGTCGGCGTGATCTTCAGAGATGAAGGCAGATCGATGTACTATTCATACATCGCGAAGGTGAGCTGTGACAAGGACAGCATCGTCCTGCAGGAAGGCGAGACCACTGATTACAAGTGGGTCGATAAAGAAGGGCTTCTTGCATACGTGAATTCAGAGCACACCATGACGAACCACAACAAGAGGTATGAGAAATACTTTAACTCTTTGGTGTGACCTTATTTGGAATATTCCTTCATGGCGCCGTGAGAGCCGAAGATCTTCCAGTTGCCGGGTTCAAGATCTTGCATAATGAAGTTTCTTTCGGCCGTGCAGAGCGCAGGGTCGGTATCAACTGAAGTCATTAATACAGGTGCATATCTGTTGTATTCCGCCTGTTCGCGGGTCATGCCGGGAATGTTGACGTAGATGTCGCCCGTGAAAGCGATTTTGTGTTCACGGTCGATGAGCACGGTCTCACCGGGAAGGTGGCCGCCCTTACCCTGATAAACTTCGAAATCCAGTTCGCCGGTCTTAAGTGATCCAATCCTTTCCAGAAGAGAGTCCTGTTCGTCTCCGGTGCCACCGAGAATGCTTAATTTGCGGGGTTCCGGCGGTTTATAGAAAGTCAGCGTTTTACAGATGTTTACATACGGCTTATGAAGAGGATTCTGCTCCCTGTAGCCGTTCTCGCCGCGCGCTTCGAGTTCAAAGCAGTGAGCGGTTTTGCGGCTTGCCAATATCTCATCGAAAATATGCAGAAGACCTGAGTGGTCCACGTCGGCATGTGTAACGAAGATGCGTTTTTTCATGGCATCGTAATCCGGAAGGATGCTGCGGAACAGCTTTATCATTTCCTTCTCATAGAGTGCGTATCCGCAGTCAACGAACAGGACTTCGCCAAGGCTCTGAATGATCATCGTGCTACTTCCACAGGGAGGCTCTATCGTAGTGATCTTTGTGTTATCAGTTATGGCGTATTCAGTAACTCTAGGGCTGAAGTCAGAACCTCTGCTTAACGATAAGAGTTCAGCGAATCTGCTGATGCTTTCAAACGTCTTGAACGGCGATAATCCCTGTTCATCCAGTATCTGCATGACGAGATTAGAATTAACA
>Ga0310695_10013284_pt1 | contig 11353 bp, 9 predicted proteins | sample RumenRJG_04DNA_FD_203882 | JGI IMG/M metagenome (GOLD analysis project Ga0310695, IMG submission 203882) | Bovine rumen microbial communities from Lethbridge, Alberta, Canada - RJG_04 (v2) (version 2) | ecosystem: Host-associated > Mammals > Digestive system > Stomach > Rumen | place: Canada... | reverse complement strand
CACCTATGTTGTTTACTTTAGCAACTTTTCGAAAAACATTTTACACTAAGCAAGCAAAATTCAGAATAGCCTTATCTACACAAGCAAAAAGCCCCGGCGACATAAGTCACCGGAGCTGCACTTGCCTTCGTTATTTACTTCGCGTAGCGGGTAATCTCTGCCTCTACATAGTCGATGGGGCCTGAGATAGGTACGGAGGGCTTCCTGATGGTGGTCTTCACGGAAGCGAAATGGCCATACTTGTTGATGATCCTGTCGCCGATATGAGCACCCAGGGTCAGGAGCATCTGGAAGCGCTTGTTCTCGGTGACATCCTTCACCAGGTCATAGATAGCTGCCGTGTCAACACCATCGCTCAGGGCATCGGTCTCGGCTACCTTGTCGTCCTTGGTCTCAACTTCTACATCGATGTAGAATTTCTGCCCCTGCTCGCGCTCATACTCGTATACACCGTGGAACCCATAGAACATCATGTTGTGAATCCTAATCTTTGCCATTACGGTCACTCCTTATACAAGCGATTAGTTTGAAAGCTGGAATCCTGCTTAACTACTTGCATATTTCGCTACGGCAAGGAAAAATCCTGCTTAATCCGTAAAAAGTTTATCCCAAAAAGCATAGGCCGCCATAAGGCACACCAAGGCCAGCAGAAAAAGGTCTCCCATAGGCTGAATCCTTCCTAAAGATTAAAAGAAAATTGGGAGAGGCTTACTGCCTCTCCCAAACGCAATATCACATTACACGGCGTGCCCCAATGTAGCAGGACCCCCAATAGGAGCTGTACAGAGAATCAATTGACACACCACGGCTGGAGGATGCATTGATGAAGCTGCCGTCCCCCAGATAGATGCCCACATGGGAGGCACCGTAATCATAAGTGGAGAAGAAAACCAGATCGCCTGCCACCAGCTCTTCGGTGGAGACAGGGTAGCCACACTCATACTGAGCGTCAGCCGTGCGGGGCAGGTAGATGCCTGCCTGAGCAAATACATAGCGCACATAGCCGGAGCAGTCAAAGCCGCTGGGGGTAGTGCCGCCGAAGACGTAAGGCACGCCGATATACTGCATGGAATCCGCCACTACGCGGCGGGAAATATAGTTGGAACCACGGCTTACCTCAGGCATTGCCTTGCCCAGAAGTGCGGTATAGGTGGTAGGCCCCACCAGGCCATCGGCATCCAATCCCTGAGAAGCCTGAAAAGCCTTGACAGCCTCGGCCGTTGCCGGCCCAAAGTCACCATCCGCAGTAACATCATACCCCAAACTAGCCAACTGTCCCTGTATCTCTGCTACGTCGCTGCCCTGATCACCTACGCGGAAAGCGGAAGCCGCCGCTACTGCCATAAAGCAACAGATGAGGACAACCGATAATGCCATAATGCGAAGCGCCTTAATCAAAGAACCTCTCCCTTCTTCGTACTACATTCATTTGTTTCAGATAATTTTCATCTTTGCCTCAAACATAGAAACAGGCTGCCTCATAATGGAGCAGCCAGCCTATATTTCAAGCAAAATCAGCATAAGCAATCAATAAGCCGAGTTCTGTTCCGCCCGAAGGCGGTGATGATCATTTATCTAGGCTGAGGGATTGCTCCCCCGCTCAAGCGACTTAACCCGGAAGGTCCGCGGGCCGCATCAACCCTTCCCTATTCAGTCTTGCTCCGTGTGGGGTTTACCAAAGCCAGCCAGTCACCTGACTGCTGGTGCGCTCTTACCGCACCTTTCCACCCTTACCGGGAAATCCCGGCGGTCTAAATCTCTATGGCACTTTCCCTAAGGTCACCCTCGCTGGACGTTATCCAGCACACTGCCCTGTGGAGCCCGGACTTTCCTCATCTGTGCGCAAGGCACAGCCGCGATCATCTTGACAACTTATGCCAACGTAGGGAAGTATATCACATTTAGTATGTCTTGTCAAATCAGGTACTAAATGTGCTTCTATCTTTGTGAGCACACACAAGAAAAAGTGCCTCCGCATATGCGCGGAAGCACCTGCTTGCTGTTAACCTTTGGTGGTCTTGAAGGTGGTCACGCCCTTCTGGTAAAGGGCCAGGGCCTCATCCCGAAGCTCGGGGTTCTCCAGCAGTTCCACGGCATAACGCTCGCCATCAGCCCCGCGGAAGAAGGTCACGGCCATCTGGCTGTTGGCCTCAGCCGTGGTATCCGGCTTGCCGTCCCCATCGGTATCAATCTCTATCACCTTGGCGGTGACAGCATAGATGCCCTTGTTGTGGTCATTCACAGGCACCATCATGATGCCCTCATAGCCGTTGCTCTTCATGATACGCTGCAGGAGCTTGCCTGCGTCCTCATCGCTGATCTTGTTGAGATCAGGCACGCTCTGGTCAGTGAAAGCATTCTTGAGGATGATCCAGGCACTCTTGATATTGTATTCCTCGTTCTCAAAGACCAGGATCTCACCCTCCTTGCCCTCATAGAAGGTGCTGGCGGGAATGACTCCCACAGGCTCCTTGGGGCACTGGATGGAATAGCCGAAAGCCTTGCTCTCATACTTGTAGGGCAGGTCTGCCTGGGCAGTCTGGCCCGCCTTGGCTGCTGCCTGGCTCTCTGCCTTGGGCTTGTCCTGCTTGGCAGCGTCAGCGGTCTGGGCTGCGCCAAAGATCAGGCCGACAGCCACCGAGGCTGCGAGCAGCGTCTGGAAAGATTTCTTTAACATCATCTTCAACTCCTGTCGTAAATTCTGCCGCCCCAAGGGCTTACCTCTTGCGGGCAGGCTCCACATTCACCTTGAAGCCGTTCACGGTATTGCGGTGCATGGCGCTGAGCACCCTCTCCGCCACCTTTTCCGGCACCTCCACAAAGGAGAACTTTTCATAAATATTGATAACCCCGATGGTGTCACCGGGAATATCCGCTTCGCTGGCAATGGCCCGCACAATATCGGCAGGGCGGATTTTCTGGGCCCGGCCAATGTTGAAGAAGAACCGCACCATGCCGGGGGCGCCGCCGGTATTCTCAAAGGAAGCCTGTTCCTCCTCCCGAGTGCCTGCCTCCCCTTCCAGGGAAAGCTGCAGGGCGGCGGCGGCAATGTCCACCGGATCGTAACCCTCCTCCATCACCTCGGAGATGATGGTATGGTAATCGTCATAGTCATCCTGCTTCAGCACCTTCAGCAGACGCTCCGTCACCAATTCCTTCTGACGCTCCAAGACGTCCGAGGCCGTGGGCAGTTCCTTGCGCTGAATCTTGGTGTGAGCCAGCTTCATGATCAGGCGCAGCTGACGGTACTCCCGCGGGGAGATGAAGGTCATGGCCACGCCCTTGCGCCCCGCCCGACCCGTGCGGCCAATGCGATGCACATAGGATTCATGGTCTTGGGGAATGTCGTAGTTGATGACATGGGTGATATCGTCAATGTCGATGCCCCGGGCCGCCACATCCGTGGCCACCAGCGTATCAATGCGCCCTTCCCGGAACTTCTTCATGACACGGTCCCGCTGGATCTGGGAAAGGTCGCCGTGCAGGCCTCCCGCCAGGTACCCACGGGTCTCCAGGGAGGCCGTAAGGTCATCTACTGCCCGCTTGGTACGGCAGAAGATGATCAGCTTGCCCGTCTCCTCGATGTCCAGCACCCGGCAGAGGCCCTCGAACTTCTCCCGGGTCTCGTAATAGAACTGGTCAATGAGAGGCACCGTGAGATTTTCCCTGGTGATGCTCACCCGCTGGGGGTGGTTCATATACCGCCTGGACAGCTTCTCGATAGGCGCGGGCATGGTGGCGGAAAACAGCAGGGTCTGCCTTTCCTCATTGGAAATGGCCCCGATGATTTCCTCGATGTCCGAAATAAAGCCCATGTCCAGCATCTCGTCAGCTTCATCCAGGATCAGGGTATGGACATTATCCAGGCTGATGGTGCCCCGGTGGAGATGGTCGATGAGGCGGCCCGGCGTGCCCACGATAAGATGCACGCCCCGCTTCAGCCCACGGATCTGGCGGTCGATGGACTGCCCTCCGTAGATGGGCAGGGTATGCACCCGCTTGTAGCGGCCAATCTTGTTGAGCTCTTCGGCAGTCTGAATGGCCAGCTCCCGGGTAGGAGTCAGCACCAGCGCCTGCACCTCGTGCACCCCCTCCACGATCTTTTCCACCGTGGGAATACCGAAAGCCGCCGTCTTGCCAGTGCCCGTCTGGGCCTGCCCCACCACGTCATGCCCCTCCAGCACCAGGGGTATGGTTCCCGCCTGGATGGGAGAGGGCTCCTCAAAGCCCATGTCAGCAATGGCGTGCAGCACCTTGCGGCTGAGTTCGATATCTCCGAATGACTTCAATTCCTGTTTCAAAAAAATCCTCCCGATTAACCTGAATAAGTTGACAACGCTAAGTATATTTTACTTTTTTCAAAAAAAGCTGAAAAACAGATTAGATTTGCATTAAAGAGTGTAGTAGTCCACCAGCATACGCAGGGCCGTGGAAGCTGTCTGGAGCTTCACATCGTAGCGGGAGCCGGGAAAATCACTTGCGCGCACCTGCTCTCCCTGGCTGCCTGCCACGGCGATGTAGACCCGCCCCACAGGCTTTTCCTCGCTGCCGCCCCCGGGGCCGGCAATGCCCGTGATGCCCACGCCGATATCGGTGCCCATGAGCTTTGCTGCCCCACGGGCCATTTCCCGGGCTGTCTGCTCTGACACGGCCCCATACTTCTCCAGGGTCTCATGCTTCACGCCCAAGAGCTTTTCCTTCACTTCATTGGAGTAGGCCACCACTGCCCCCTTCATGTAGGCAGAGCTGCCCTCCACATCCGTCAGCAGGCTGGACAGCAGCCCGCCCGTACAGGACTCAGCACAGGAAATAGTAGCCCCGCGCTCCTGCAGGGCCTTGCCCACGGCTGCAGAAAAATCGCGCATGGTCTGCAGGTTTTTGATGACAAGATAGTAGTCACTCATCGCATTTTTCCCCCACTACGTCATAAGTGAATCCCTGAAGGACACGCACCTTGATGATGTCTCCAGGCTTGCTGTCGGTATCTCCCTCGATATAGACCTGTCCATCCACCTCAGGTGCCTCCCGGTAGGAACGTCCCACGGCAATAGTATTCTGCTCCTGGTCACGGCCTTCCACCAGCACCTCGATGACCTTGCCTTCCAACCCTTGATTGATTTCCTCGGAAATCTTGCTTTGGAGACTCATGAGGTCATGATATCTTTCCTGCATGACCTCCTCGGAAACCTGATTGGGCATATCGTAGGCCGGAGTATCTTCCTCCCGGGAATAAGTGAAGACCCCCACCTTGTCAAAGCGCATCTCTTCCAAGAAATTGCGCAGGGACTGGTACTGGGCATCAGTCTCCCCGGGAAAGCCCACGATGAAGGTGGAGCGGATGGTCACGCCGGGAATGCGCTCCCGTATCTTCTTCACCAGGGCCACCATCTGCTGGCGGGTATCCGGGCGGCGCATGGACTTCAGCACAGAATCATGGGCATGCTGCAAAGGCATATCGATGTACTTGCAGATTTTCGGCTCCTTGGCATAGAGGTCGATAAGCTCGTCAGTGAAGAACTTGGGATAGCAGTAGAGGGTGCGGATCCACTCTAGCTTCTCCACCTTCACCAGCTCACGCAACAGCTCTGCCAGTGCCGGTGCGCCGTAGATATCCTTGCCGTAAAGGGTGCTGTCCTCGGCGATGAGGACGATTTCCTTCACCCCGTTCTCACAGAGATTCTCCACCTCGGCCTTGATGTCCTCTATGCGGCGGCTGCGGAATTTGCCGCGAATCAAGGGGATAGCACAGAAGGCGCAGCGGTTGTCGCAGCCCTCGGCAATCTTCACATAGGCCGTATAGTTGGGCGTAGTGAGGATGCGGGGATTTTTGGCATCGTAGAGCAGCTTGTCCTCCCCGGCAATCACCAGGCGGCGCCCCTTCAGGGACTCTTCCACGGCGGTCATGATCTCCTTGCAGGCACCGGTGCCGATGATGGCATCTGCCTCAGGCATATCGTCCAAGAGTTCCTGCCCATAGCGCTGGCCCAGGCAGCCTGCCACAATCAGGCTGCGGCAGCGGCCGCTTTCCTTGTACTCCGCCATGTTGAGGATAGTGGTGATGGATTCCTCCTTGGCAGACTGGATGAAGGCACAGGTATTGACAATGAGGATGTCAGCCTCCGATGGATTTGCCGTAATCTCAATGCCGTGCTCCTTCATGATGCCCAGCATCATTTCCGTATCGACCAGGTTCTTGGAGCAGCCAAGACTGATGAAACCTGCTTTCACTTTCTGATAAACCTCCTAAAACTCCAATAGAACTATCGCGTCAAATAAAAGGCCGCCCATAGGGCGAGTTCATTTAATCAACACGCCCCAAGCGGCCCTCAGATCAGTTGAACCTTACTTCCTTCACCCATCTGTCCAGCAGGTCATGCCTCTGCTGGGCATTGAACTGGGGACGGGCGCTGAACAGCAGGAGATTCTTACCTGCAAAAGTCTTGTAGGCCATGGTGCCCGGATTGGCAGGCAGGAAGTAGAACCCCTGCCCCTGCAGGGCCAGCTGGGCCTCGTCCGACAGCAGCCAGTCGGCAAAAGCCTTGGCAGCCTGCTCATCCTGAGCCGAAGCCTTGAAGGCAATGCCCGTGCCCGTCACCAGGGCCGAAGTGCCATCGGCGGGATAGATGACCTTCAAGGGGTAGCCATCATGGATATAGCGCAGGGTCTCGCTCTCCACCGCCACTGCCACATCCACCTCCCCCATGCCCGCCTGGCGCACGGGATTGGAAAGGTAGTGGGCATACTGCACCACCTTGGGATGTATCTGCCGCCAAATATCATAGGCCGCCACATCACCGAACTGGGCAATCATGCTGAGCAGGAGATTGGCGGAAGCATCAGCCGCCAGGAAATCCGTCACCCCCACCCGCACATCAGGCGCTGCCGCCAGTGCCTGCCAGGTGTCCGGCACCTGCTGGTGGGCCTTCAGGAAGTCCTGATTGACGCAGAAGACCATGGGATCATACCAGACCCCAATCCAGTATCCCTCCGTCTGGCGGAACCGCTCCGGCACCTGATCGCCATGTTCAGACATGTAGGGCAGCAGATACCCATTGGCTGCAGCCCTAGAGAGGAGCACGCTGTCCCCCAGCACCAGAGCCGCCTGGCCGTGGCCTTCTCCCTCTGCCTGGGCCTTGAGCCTGCCCAAGATTTCCTCCTGCCCCAGAGGCACGAAATTCACCCGCACGCCGCTGGCAGATTCGTAGGCCTCCGACAGCACCACCGCCACCTCCGTGGGCAAGCTGGTGTAGACGGTGATTTCCCGCAGGGGCTTTTTGCCCCCGTCATGGTCAGCCACCGCCAGATAGCCGGAGCCCATAACCACCACAATCAAAAGCAGGAAGGCCGTCACCAGCAATGATGTATAGCGTCTCATGCTAAGCATACCTCTCAATAGAATGAACACCTACATAACTAGTACATTCCATTGTACCATTGGAGAGGCCGTCAGGCAAGGAAAAGCTCATTCCCTCGCCTTCACCGCCCAGCGCAGCTTGGTGGAGTGGGCCCGGGGATTGGCGCGGCACTCATCCCTGCCAGGCCTTATCACGTCCTCTGCCACTGCCTCATAAAGCCCCTGCTGCTTGAAGGCCTTGAAAGCCTTCTTCACGATGCGGTCCTCACCCGAGTGGAAAGTGAGGATGGCCGCCCGCCCACCAGGCGCCAGGGCATAGGGCAGCTTCTCCATGAACTCGTAGAGCACCTCATACTCATGGTTGATATCTATGCGCAGAGCCTGAAAGACGCGGGTGGCGCTTTTCTTCACCATCTCCCGGCGGGCAGCCTCCTGCTTCTTGCTGCTGCAGCCCGTGCGCTCCAGCACTTCCCTGGGCAGCTTGACCTTCGCAAGGGCTGCCGCCACCTCATCGTAAAGTTCTTTCGTCGTCCGGGGACATTTCCCCCGCTTCCTGCTGGCCATGACCTGCTTGGCAATCTCCTCGGCATAAGGCTCGTCAGCGTTTTCCCTGAGCATGCCGATAAGCTCCTCACGCCCCACCTCTTGCAGCCGCTGGGCAGCAGTCATCCCCGCCGCAGGATTCAGCCGCAAGTCCAAAGGCCCCTCCGCCTTGAAGCTGAAGCCCCGCTCGGGATTGTCTATCTGCATGGAGGAAACGCCCAAGTCCGCCAGGATGAAATCAAAGGCCCCCACTTCCGCTGCCAGCTCATCAATCTGGCAGAAGTTCATATTCCGAAGCTCCCACAATTCAGAACCGAAGCCCGCCTCCCGCAGCCGCGCCTCTGTCTTGGCAGACTCAATAGGATCGATATCCCCACTGATCAGATGCCCCTGCCCCTGCAACGCTTCCAGCATGGCCCTGGTATGCCCGCCATACCCCAAAGTGGCATCAAAGCCCCGCTCTCCAGGCCTTATAGCCAGCACCTCCAGTATCTCCTGCACCATGATGGGAATATGCATCCCGGCAGGAGTATTGCCCTTGGCTATCACGTGCTCTATTTCAGTGCCATACTTCTCCGGCTGCAATTCCTTATACTTTTCCTCGAAGCGGCGAGGATATTTGCCGCTGTAGTGCAAGCGGCGCTTATGGGTCTCAGCCATCTGCTTCCCTCCAGATTCTTTCCTGTGTATTGGTAGATATTACTACAGTATGCAGGAAAACACAAGGGAAATGCTACGCAAAGCATAAAGAAAAGCCCCAAACCTCAAATTTGAGTTTTGGGACTTTGAGTAGATGCAAGCGAAAGTAAATCAGAGGGTCTTCAGTATTGCCTTGACCTTCTCCAAATACTCCTCCCGCTGGCAAGTGATGACCTCGCCGGTCTTACGGATTTTCAGCTCGATGGTGCCCTCCTCCACGGCCTTGGGGCCGATGGTGACGCGCAGGGGGTAGCCGATGAGGTCGCAGTCCTTGAACTTCACGCCCGCCCGCTCCTTGCGGTCGTCCAGGAGAGCGTCTATGCCGTCCTCCTTGAGCTCGGCATAGATTTCCTCGCCGTACGCCAGCTGGTCGTCCTTTTTGGCGTTGACCACGGCCACGACCACCTCGAAGGGGGCGATAGCTCTGGGCCAGATGATGCCGTCTGCGTCATTGTGCTGCTCGATGGCGGCGGCCATGGTGCGGCCTACGCCGATGCCATAGCAGCCCATGACCAGGGGCTGCTCCTTGCCTGCTTCGTCAAGGAAGGTGGCCTCCATGGCCTCGCTGTACTTGGTGCCCAGGGTGAAGACCTGGCCTGCCTCGATGCCGCGGCTCATGGTGAGAGGCGCGCCGCACTTGGGACAGGCATCGCCCTCGGCCACCATGCGGATATCTGCCACGGTAATGGCTTCCTTGTTGAAGTCACGCTCCGGGGTCACATTCTTGTAGTGGACATCCACCTCGTTGGCACCGGTGACGGCGTTGTACATGTGCATGACCGTGTGGTCAACAATGACCTTGATGCCCTCCTTGATACCGATGGGGCTCATGAAGCCGGGGCAGCCGCCTGCGGCAGTGATGGCCTCATCCTCGGCCATGGTGAGTTCCTGTGCATCCTCCAGCAGGTTGATGAGCTTCACCTCATTCACCTCATGGTCGCCCCGCACAAAGGCCAGCACCAGCTCACCCTTGTCCGTCTGATAGGCGATGGCCTTGATGGTCTTGGCCGTGGGCACCTGCAGGAACTCAGCCAGCTTCTCGATGGTGTTGGTGCCGGGAGTGGCCACCTTCTCCAAGGGCAGCATTTCTTCCTTTTCAGCCACGATAGCCTTGAGCTCGGCTTTCTCATCGCTGGCTGCGTATTCGCACTTGGTGCAGCAGGCAATGCTGGACTCACCGGCCTCGGCCAGCACCGTGAACTCGTGGGAGTGGCCGCCGCCGATGGCGCCGTTATCTGCCTCCACAGGACGGAACTCCAGTCCGCAGCGGGTGAAGATGCGGCTGTAGGCATCGTACATCTTCTGATAGGACTCGTTCATGCCCTCCACATCCTTGTCAAAGGAGTAGAGATCCTTCATGATGAACTCACGGCTGCGCATGAGGCCAAAGCGGGGACGGCGCTCGTCCCGGAACTTGTCCTGAATCTGGTACAGCATCAAGGGCAGCTGCTTGTAGGATCGCACCTCGTCCCGCACCAGGGCGGTGATCATCTCCTCATGGGTGGGTCCCATGCAGAACTCGCGGCCATGGCGGTCCTTCATGCGCATCATCTCAGCGCCGTAGGCTGCCCAGCGGCCGCTTTCCTCCCACAGCTCCGAGGGCTGCAGGATGGGCATCATGATTTCCTGGCCGCCGGCGGCGTCCATTTCCTCCCGGATGATCTGCTCGATCTTGCGGATGGTGCGCCAGCCCAAAGGCAGGAAGTTGTACATGCCGCCGGCAGACTTCCTCATGAGACCTGCCCGGTACATGAGCTGATGGCTGACAATCTCAGCCTCGGCAGGAGTATTGCGCAGGGTAGGCGCGTATAAATTGCTTGCTCTCATTTTTTCTTTCGTTCCTCCAGTATTGCATCTATTTCCTTGAAAAGCTCTGTAACCAGTTCGTTTTCGGGGACTTTCCTGACAATCTCTCCCTTGCGGAAGACCAGTCCTTCCCCCTTGCCGCCGGCGATGCCCACATCGGCGCCGCGGGCCTCACCGGGGCCGTTCACCACGCAGCCCATGACGGCTACCTCGATGGGCTCAGTGATGCCCTCCAGCTTCTTCTCCACCTGCACCGCAATGGCCGGGAGGTCGATGCTGGTGCGGCCGCAGGTGGGACAAGCCACCAGGGTAGGGCCGTATTCCTTCAGCCCCAGGGCCTTGAGGATTTCGTTGGCTACCTTCACCTCCACCACCGGGTCCCCCGTGAGGGAAATGCGGAAGGTATCGCCAATGCCCTCTGCCAGCAGGGAACCTATGCCCACAGCGGACTTGATGATGCCCGTGTTGGGCGTGCCCGCCTCGGTGATGCCCAGATGCAGGGGATAATCCACCTTTTCGCTCATGAGGCGGTAGGCAGCCAGGGTCATGGGCACATCGTGGGCCTTGAGGGAAATCTTCGTATCATAGAAGCCCTGCTGCTCCAGGATGCGCACATGCTGCAGGGCGGATTCCACCAGCCCCTCGGGGGTCACGCCGCCGTGTTTTTCCAGAATCTTCTTGTCCAGGGAACCGGCGTTGACCCCGATACGGATGGGAATGCCGTGGGCCTTGGCTTCCTGCACCACGGCTCTGACTTTCTCCTCCCCGCCTATATTGCCCGGATTCAGCCGCAGGCCCGAGATGCCTTGGCGGATGGCCTCCAGGGCCAGCTTGTAGTCGAAGTGGATATCTGCCACCAGGGGCAGATTCACTTCCTTGATGATGTTGCCCAGATTCTCCGCCGCTGCCATATCCGGCACCGCCAGCCGCACGATATCGCAGCCCGCGGCG
>Ga0310695_10013283_pt1 | contig 11353 bp, 25 predicted proteins | sample RumenRJG_04DNA_FD_203882 | JGI IMG/M metagenome (GOLD analysis project Ga0310695, IMG submission 203882) | Bovine rumen microbial communities from Lethbridge, Alberta, Canada - RJG_04 (v2) (version 2) | ecosystem: Host-associated > Mammals > Digestive system > Stomach > Rumen | place: Canada... | reverse complement strand
AAAAACAACGAGAACTTGACGAACTTATTAAATCAACAGACGATAGAATTAGAAACATTAGAGAACAGTTACTTGCAGAAATATCTAACAATGGAGCAACAACAAAAGAATTATCAAAACTTGTTGAGCAGATACGAAAGCAGAGAATCAATATACAAATATAGCATTGTCGGTGCTTTGGTGTTAGGTCTTTTAGTAGGTGTCGTTATTTCAAAATAATAGGGAAAAATGAAATAAATGATTAAGTGTATTAATTGTCCTTACTTTGTGCAGAACAATAACGGATATGAATATTGCTCATACTATTGTTGCGATATAGATAGAGTTATATTGCTTAGTATGTGCCATTGGATAGAACAAGATGATAATAATAAAAACTAATATGGAAAAAATACCGACAAGTTGTAAAGAATGCGATTATAGAGTTGTAACAAATGGTGCTATCTTATGTGGTGTTATAAAAGATTTTATGTCGGTTGAAGAATATAGGAACGGAAGAACAAAGTTTGAAAGTTGTCCGTTAAGAGAGGTATCAGATGCCAAAGTTTAGTAAAAAAAGCTCTGATCTGCTTAGTAAGTGTCATCCGGATATTATTATTGTTTGTAATGAGTTGATAAAGTATGTGGATTTTACTGTGTTATCTTCTACTATCCGGACCGTTGAGGAGCAGCGGAGATTTGTTGCGGAAGGCAAAAGTAAAACTATGGATAGCAAACATTTGATTGGTGTCAAGAGAGATAGGAGCGATGCGGTTGATATAACTCCGTATCCGATTGATTGGAACGATAAACAAAGACAAGCTTATCTTGCCGGTTGGTTTTTGGCTATTGCTGCTCAGTTGTTTAATTTTGGTGTTATTAAGAGTAGGTTTCGGTGGGGTGGCGATTGGAATAGAAACAACAATTTTAAAGATGAAACTTTTGTAGATCCGGAACATTTTGAAAGGATCTGATTTGTTGCGATTTTTTTTGCTGTTTTGTTTTGCCCTATTTTTGCCCTATAATTTGAAATAATAATATTTTATTGACACAATTGGCACAATATTGTTTTATGATATTTCAAGACGATAAGTGTTATTTTAAGACGATATTTGTTGAATGTATAAAAATCGCCTTATTCGCCCTGAAGATGAAAAACTTTTTAGACGATAACTGTATATATTTTGCCCTATTTTTGCCCTATAATATTAAGTTTTTCAACAGCTTCTTGTAAGCTCTTATTCGGTGTTGCATGTCCGTATCGATTTGTCATCTCAAAGCTGCTGTGTCCTAAAAGATCTTTTATGTTTGCTTGATTTTCGTTTGCCCTTCTTAAATGTGTGGCAAAGGTGTGTCTGAAGCTTCTGAAAGATCTATCTTTGATACCTAAACTTTTTAACTTCTTTTGAAAGATATGCGATATTGACTGTGTACTTTTTATCTGTGCTTTTGGAAACTGTACGATATGTTTATCTTTTACAAAACATCTTTTCTTTTTAAGATCTAATAAATAATTATATATGGGTGCTGCAAGCGGTATGCCTCTTTCTTTGCCGGTTTTGGATGCTACCAATACAAGAGTATGTGTATCCCATAGAATATTATCTGTTGTTACGGCAACAGCTTCTTCTAATCGTAAGCCGCAATAGTATCCTAAGTATGCCATTGTGAGCCAGCCGGAAGTAAATGTTTTAAATATGGTTTGCAATTCGGTGTCTGTAAAAAATTTCGGGATCACTTCTTGTTCCGGTAATCGTTGGAGATCTTCTAATACATTTCGGTCCGTATAGTGCCAATGTTTCATTTTCTTTGACATCATGGAGAGTGTATTTAATTCTTTATTGATACTTGCATTTCGTAAGTTTGGATTTTGTGCTTTTCGTTGACCGATATATGTTTCAACTAACTTCAAACTAAATTCGGATATATACGATATATTTGTTAGTTTCATAAATTTGTTGATTATGCCGGAATCTCTGTCTTGTGTTTTTGCCGGGAGTGTTTGACGGAATTTTTTAAATTCTTCCACAAATTCGTTGAAGCTGCGATCACGAGGAGCAAGGTTGTATCTGTTGCGGATAATATCCTCATTAATTTTTCTTATGATCTCATCCGCTAAAGATTTACTGATAGGTCCTAATGTTTGACGATGTTTATCATATTTGCCGTTTTGTTTTGTGTACCAACATTTATAATATGATTTGCCGATTTTTTGGAGATAGTATTTCATTTTGTTATTTCCTTTTTGTTTATAAATGTATCTATGAAATCTTTATCGGTTGTTTTGTATTTTTTAACGACTTTGTATTTTAAATCTTTTATTTTTTCATCCGGGATAAAAGGAAATTCCTCATAATAACAATCTATATACTGTATGCAAAAACCGGCAATTTCATAATTAATTGCATTTGTCGGTTGGTTTGTTATTCGGGGTATTGCTCTTAGTGGTATAGTGTACAAAACACTATAAATATATCCTCTTACAGAACTATCGTTTAAAAGTTGAAACTCTTTTAATTTTAAATTTTGGATATATTCTGTTGCTAATTTAAACACTGTCGGTGATACTCTCGGATACATAGCGGATACTATTGAAAAGCTATTTAATACTTCCAAACATTGTTGTTTCATTTTTTGACAATGTTCTTTGTTTATAGGTTTTTTATTTTTGATTTTGATAAAAACAATTATCGTAGCAATTAAAAGCAAGACCGATACTATTTTGTGTGACAAAATAACAGATGTAAGATTTAATACAAAATTTTCCATTATTTTTTACCTCTTTCTTTTAAGGTGAGTTGTAATTCTTTTTTGAGCAATTCTATTTCCTTCTTTAACAATCTGTTTTCCGTCTGCAAATTTTGAGAGTTTATAGATATATCTCTTGCGGATATATCGCCCGTAGTTACCGAGTTATCAAGAAAAAATGCTATCGGTACATTTAAAGCTTTTGAAATTTTTTTTAATGTCGTGGCTGACGGATTGCGATATCCTGTTATCCATTGACTAACTAAAGCTCTGTTTGTTTTTAATATCTTTGCAAATTCTTCTTGTGTATATCCGGCTTTTTTTATCGCTTCTTTTAGTTTTTTACCGAGCATAAAACCTCCTTTGTAAAAAAAATACTTGACAAATAAAAAATACTATGCTATATAATTGCTATCAAAATGCTAACATTTTGATAAATATGATTCGGGAGTAAAGATATGATCTGCGGTGTAACAAAAAACTATCTTAGCAAAACAATTGACACAAACGACACAACAACAAACTTTAAAATAATAGCTGGTGTTTCCGCAGATCCATCAGCTTTATCAGACGGAAAAGGTAACGATAGCAATATCGCCAACTTTTCCGCCTGTTTCCCAATATATAAGTATAGCACACTGAGTAAAATTTAGCAATTTGTTACTCAGTTTTTTTGTGCTTAAAAATTAAAAAAGGAGATCTGCGGTATGAATTATTTAGAAAGAATTGCACACAAAGTTGTAAAAGCGGGCAGTAAATTAAGTTATGCAAAAGAGCTTATCGGAAAAATGAGAGAGATGATAAAAGAAAATGGCGGTCCGGTACTTAAAAGTTTGGTGATACATAACAAGTTAGAAAGCGAGTACGGTCAATATCAATGCGATTTGGAAGATCTGTTTATTTACAGACACAATTTACAATTCAGAATTGGTGATGATCAGAAAAAATTTATTAAACAGATTAGAAGAATAGAGATTAAGTATGCGATTGAAGATTTAAGAAAGTACAAAAAAGAAGTTGAAGGAGCGGCAAAGATTGCCGGACAGTTGGGTTATCCTACATTAGACAGTTATGATTATGCTCTTGCTGCCGAATATGTTGCAGCAAAAAACAAAGTAAAAAGACTTTTTAAAGTAAGAAATAATTTTAGATTTTTAGCAAATTAAAAAGGAGATCTGCGGTATGAAAAATAAAGTTGTTATAAATAAATCTTTTGATAATTTAGAAAAAATAGAAGTACCGGAAACTTTTAGCGAATTTGTTTTGTTATGTTTTCAAAATAATTTTAAGTGCGAGAGCTTTGAAGATATGGTGATAATACAAAATATTGTTTTTCATAATAAAGGAAAAGTTGGTTTTGTGGTAGGTATTAACGAGATTAAGTTTGTTGCATTTAACAGAACGATGGAACAGTTATGGTTGAGTGCATTAAGTTTGTTGGGAGAACAAAAGTGAATATAAAAGATTATGGTGAGTTTATGACTATGAAGGATATTAAAAAGGTGTTTGGAATCAAAAGCACAAACACGATGATGAGATTAGTACACAGAGAACAAATACCGTACAAAAAGGAAACAAAGAAATTGTTGTTATTCGTAACATCTGCGGTATTTGCCAAAGTACAACAATTTAGATCTGAAGCAGATAAATATATTAGGGGTGTGTAATGTTACAAGTTGTTAAAACGATTAAGGATCATTTAGACAAGATAAAGATTCAGCCGGAGCAAGCGGATGAGTTTACCAATATAGACATTGAAGGTATGCATAGTATCGTTGATGATAACGGTAATGTGTATATGATTTTTAAAGCTGTTATCTTTTGGCATGGCAGAGGACAATTTAAAAGTTTTATATCCGCCGATGCCGGAAAGCAGATGTTTAAGATAATAAGAATTTTAAAAATTCTTTATGATGAGTATGCTCCGGACAGATTGGAGATAGAGATTTTAGATAGTTTTGAGCAAGGACACAGATTAGCAAAGCTGTTCGGGTTTGAGAAAGAAAGTTTAATGAAAAAATATTTTAAAAACAAAGATTATTGTTTGTATGTTAAATTCAGGAGATAATATGCCGAATATAAAAAAATATAAAACAAAAAGACAATTAAAAAACAGAGCGATATTAAGTGAAATATGTGCTTATGTTGCTTTTGCAGCAATTTGTCTTTTGGTGATTTTAGGATTTTAGTATGGCAAAAACGATAGAGATAGGTAAAAGTTTTGAATATTTTAATTTTGCGACAGGTGATAAGGTTGTTTTGAAGGTTACGAAAGCGACAGGTATTGTATGGAAGTGTACCGGTTGTTATTTTAACGGAAAAGAGCGGCATTGTCCGGATGAGTATGCTTGCGGACAGTTTGCAAGGAAAGATAAGACGGCAGTAATTTTTAAGTATATAGGAGATGTAAAAAATGGGTAAATATACTCCGGAACAAATAAGAGTTGCAGGTTTTATTGAGAGAGTAGCAAGGTTTTTAAAAGGTACAACAAGAGAAAGTTTGACAAACAATGTATTTTTTAAAGATGTAAGAGTTGTGTGCGGCAGAACGGTTGGAGCTTCAAGAAAGCAAAAACTAAGACATGCTATTGCTTTTGGGAAATTGTGGTAACTTTGTTACCGTACAAATAAAAAAATGATTGACTGTGTGTAGCTCAGTAGTAGAGCGGCTTGGTGAGAACAAGCGACTGTTACAGCATATAAAACTAATCAATTTATATGTGGTGGTAACATAGAAGATGATTACTTCAAGGCATAGGTGCAACTCCTATCACACAGGCAAAAAGGGAAACAGGAGATCTGATATGAAAATTTTTTATTGTGAGCAAAGAAGTAAGCAGTGGTACGATTTAAGGTGTGGTAAGTTGACGGCAAGTAATTTTCATGTATTGATGCACAACAGTTGTACGGCTCATCAGTACATTATGGAAAAAGCACTTGAAAGGTTGACCGGAAAATGTGTGCCGAACAGGTTTTGGACCGAAGATTTGCAAAGAGGAATTGACCTTGAGCCGATAGCTTGCAGAGAGTACGAGCTTGAAACGGGCAATAAGGTTATACATGTTGGGTTTATTGAGCATAACGAGTATGCGGGATCAAGCCCGGATGGTCTGGTTGGTACGGATGGGATGATAGAAATAAAGTGTCCTAATGAGCAGAACTTTTGGAAACTGCAATTGCATCCAAAGATAAGCCCGCAACATTATACTCAGATGCAATTTAATATGTGGGTTGCAAAAAGGTTGTGGTGTGATTATGTGAATTATTCAACGATGGAGCGACCGATAATACAGAGAGTACCGAGAAATGAAGAATATATAAAAGCTATTGAAGAAAGAGCAGCAGAAGTTAACAGGATGATAGATAGTTACGGAAAGAAGCTTTATTATACTGTGCAGCAAAAGAGTTTGAAATTTAAAAAGCCGAGTATTTTGAGCGGATTTAGAGCGGCATAGGAGAATAAAGATGAAATGTATTAATTGTGAGTACAGCAAATACTTGCCGGATGAGAAAGGTGTTGTAGATTTGATGTGTTTGAAAAAAAATATTGTTGTGTTTGGTGAAAACAAATGTGCGAACAGCTCAAAGTATAAAGAAGAAGAAAAGATAGTTGAGTTTTATTTAGCGAATTACAAGACGATGAAAATTGTTGATATTGCCGATAAGTTAAAGTGGACTCCAAATAAGCTGCATTATTTTATTGAAGCAAAGCTTTTGCCGAGAAAGGTGTTTGAAAAGAGAGGACCATATAAAAAATATAAAGGAGTAAACGGAAATGAAAAACAAGAAAGTTAAGCCAGAAACAGAGCAAATAGAAGCAACGATGGTTGATTGTGAAGTTGAGTGGCAGTTAAGCGAAGAAGATATTGAAGAATTGAAAAAGCAGCATTTAGAGAATCTTGATAAAATTGATGAACTTTTAGCAAAGAAAAAACAAATATCTGACGAACTAAAGACACAGATTAAACAGCTAAATTTAGATAATTATAAATTGAGAACAAAGATAAGAGTCGGCAGAGAGTTAAGGACTGTACAGTGTGAGTGTCAGTTTAATTACGATACCGACACAAAAACAATATATCATCCGCAAACTCATGAAGTTGTTAAAGAGTTGCCGTTGACTAATGAAGATAAACAAATGGAGTTTAAACAATGAAAAAGAATTAAAAATTAGTTGGTTTTTTAAGTTGTTTTAAGAGTAAAAATAAGTCAATAAAAGACAATGTTTTTTATGAACGGGAGAGAACTGTCTATAAAATAAGGAGTAAAAATAATGTTTGATTTGTTAGAGGAAGGAAAACAAAACAAGATTGTTGTTAGAACTGATTTTATTATGATTTTAGGCATTATTATTACTGATAAAAGGGTAAGTGCTACGGCGGTAAGAATTTATTGTTATTTGGCAAGTAAAGTAGGTTGTTGGAGTTTTTATAACAGCGATATCAAAGAAGCTTTAGGAATTAAAAGCGATCACTCAATTTCCAAGTATATGAAAGAGTTAATTGATTGCGGATACTTGAGCCGTAAAGAGATCCGCAACAACGGAGCTTTTGCCGGATATCAGTATATTTTAAGTACCGTATGTCAAAATATGACAATCGGCACAAAAACGGAGCAACAACAAAACGAGTTGAATTTTCAACAAAATGACCGCTTGTCAAAAAATGACAATCGGCAAATTAAAGAAAAAGAAAAGTGTACAAAAGAAAAAGAATTGTTTAATAATATTAATAATATAAATAATAATAATTTAAAAGAAAAAAATATAAAAAAAGAAAAGCCGACCGAAAAAAAAGCAGCTGCTTCCGTAGCTTTTGAAATTAAAAACGAAGTTGATAAAGAATTTTTCAGATATCTGCAGTACAGAAAAACTATCAAAAAGAATTATAAAAGCCAACAGAGTGTAGGAATTATTTATAACAGGTTTGTAAAGTGGTGTAACGGTGATGCGGAAACCGCAAAGCAGATTGTTGATAATACTATTGCTAACGGATGGACCGGATTGTTTGAGCTAAAACAAAAAGGCGGCGGAAGATTTATTGCAAACAGTAACAGCGGTGCTTATGAGAATATAGGAATTAAAGCATAAGGGGGTTTAAGTGGAAGAAGATCTTAAAAGTGTGGTTGAAAGAATTAATAATAAATACAAAGAACTTATAGACGGAAAATGTGATGTTTGCGGTGCGAGAGTAAAGTATATGCAAGGTGAGAAAGATATATTATGCAGCAGTTGTCAGAGCCAAAAAGAAGCTCACAGAAGAAGATTACAGTATTTAGATTATCTTTTACCTTTGGGATATAGACATATGAGTTTTGATAATTTTCAAGTAAGAGAGAGTGTTGCTAATGTTGATTTAGCTTTGAAGGTTGCAAAAAGGTTTGTTAATGACGATACAGGTGTTTATCTTTACGGTGCTGCCGGGCAAGGAAAAACTCACTTGTTAGTTAGTGCTTTGCGAGATTGTGTTATGCAAGGTAAGAGTGTAAGGTTGTTAAGGTATTCTTCAGAACTTAAAAACTACAAAGACAGAGGAATTAAGAAAGAAGATTTTTTTGATGAATATTCAAAATGTGAGTGTTTGTTTATTGATGATTTCGGCAGTGTTGGCAGTAAAGATGATGCTATTGATATTTTGTACGGGATATTGCAAAGAAGAATTGAAAAAAAGAAAGGTAAAAAGATTTTTGTAACGGCGAATATATCTATTGCACAGATAAACGATAACAGGGTGCAGAGTCGTATTGTCGGCATGTGTACCGGGTATATGTGTCATGATAACGGTGTGGATACCGACAAGTATGTAAACATTATTGAGTTGAAAGGTAAGGATATTAGATTGGAAGGGAGATTATGATAGAGATAAAAGATATAGAAAATAAGATTGTACACGATGACTGTTTAAATGTTTTAAAGCAGCTTCCGGACAAAAGTGTTGATTTGGTGTTAACCGATCCGCCGTATCTGATTAAAAATACAAAAGCAGGCGGAAAAAGCAACTTTGCAAAATCTATTCAACAGATGCACAACGAAATAAAAGAAGCAGGTATAACAGAAGGTGTATCGCTTGAATTTTGCAAAGAGATTATACGACTTCAAGGCAAAGTGAATTGTTATATATGGTGCAATAAAGCACAGATAATAGATTATTTAGAGTTTTTTGTTACAAAGAATAATTGCAGCTTTGATATTTTGTGTTGGCAAAAAGATAATGCTATGCCTACATTTAACAATAAATATCTGACGGATAAAGAGTATTGTTTATATTTTCGTAGGGGGGGGGTACTGTCAACCTAAATGCTATGAAAGAGCTAAAACAATTTTTCATGAGCCGATAAATATTAAAGATAAAAATTTATATATTCATCCGACAATAAAGCCGATTACGATTTTTAAGATTTTGATTGAGAATAGCAGTAAAGAAAATGAGTTAGTTTTAGATTGTTTTAGTGGCAGCGGTACGACAGCAGTAGCATGCAGCGAACTTAAAAGAAGATTTGTTTGTATTGAAAAAGATAAGCAATATTACGAGATAAGTTGTAGAAGGTTAGAAGAATATAATAGACAGTTAAAATTATTTTAATGGGGGTAGGTATGGCAAAGGATGTTAAGGCAAGATATGCAATAGTAATGGTGGATAAAGTATTAAATTGTCCTATTTATGTAGGAATAACAGGTTTTTGTAAAGTTAATGATGGTGGATGTGATAATTGCAAAATGAAAACAGAAAAAGGGAATTACGGAGATACCAAAGAGCAAATGATATTAAAGGTAGCACAAGTGTTAATCAAAGACGAAATGAAATATTGTAAGTGGGAAACAAAGGTGCAAAAAGAAGTATGTTGGCAGAATAATATGGAATTAGCCAAAGAAATAGTTGAATTTTTGGGGGTGGAAGATGGACGAAAAAACATTTAGAAAAGCAGTAACAATAAAACAAGATATGTCGTTAGATCAAAGAATTGTTGATAAAACAAACGAGAAGATAAAATATTTAAAAGATATTGCTAAAAGTAAGTATAAATGTGTGATTGAGGTCCGTCCGCCAAGCAATATGTATTCAAGCATTGATATTAGTTGTGTTATAACCGATGAGTTATTGAAAATATTAGTAACAGAACTTGAAGCAGAAAAGAGCGGATGCGAGAAAGAGTTAAAAGAATTGCAAAAAGAATTTGAAAAATTGTAAGGAGATAACAGATGCAAGAGATAATGACTTTAATGATTTTTGTTGTTTGTTTTTTAGGTATTTGTGTAACAAGGTTAAGCAATAAGATAAAAAAGTTGGAGCATGAGCTTTTACAAACTCAGTATCATATTGAGAAAGAGAATAACGATATATTGAGGATTATACAAAACAGTGCCGAAGCTAATGTTAAGGGTTATGCAGAGTTAACAGAATTGGTATCTAAACAAGTAACGGATGATATGCAGAAAATAGGAGATTTTGAAAATAAATTTAACAATTTGGAAAAGTATGTGTTTGAATCGGTACGAATAATAACAGATCAAATAGAGAAAATGGGGAAATAATGTTTGTTGTAATAAAAGATATTTGCTCAAGTATAAACGATAAAGATAATGTAATACCGAAAGGTAGTTTGATACCAGAGCAATTAGTTGAACCTTTGGATAACGGAGTATTTATTGACGGAGCAGGGATATATGTTGATGATTTAATTTTTGCAAGCAGTGTAAAACGGATAGGAGAAGAAAATGAAAAATAAGCAGCAAGTAATTGAGATGTTTAAGGATATAAGTAAAGAGTATAACGATGTTTGTATGGAAAGAAAAATAGAGCCGGATTATTTAAGAGTAAGACGGGAAAACTATTTGAAAGGGATGCTTGATGCGATAGAGATAATTTATAACGATGAAAGTAAAGACAGTAATGTGATAATTGTAAAAGAAAAAGATTTTGAAATGAAAAAACTTTTTGATCCGGGAATATGTTATTTTGCTATGCAGAATCCTTGTACGGATTGCCAAGATAAAAGTAAATGTATGGATTGTAAAAAATCTTGTGAGTATGTTTTAAAAATACAAACTGAAATTATAAAGAATATGAAAAGGAAAAGAAATGATAATTGAAAATTTGTTGATAATTAATTATTTGTTTGTCTTTGTCGTTTATTTATCACATTTTCAAAGAATAGCAGATAATAAGCCGGGATATAGTAAAAAAGAACTAATGTTATTATTGATACCATTTTGCTTTTTGTTCTGTGTTGTAGAGTTGTTAATTATAATTTTAAAAGAAGCAATAATAGAGTTTTTTATAGGAGAGAAAGGAAATGAATAGCGAAGAATTTAAGACGATAGTTGAAGGATGTATTGCAGATATTAACGGTGTATTGCAAAAGAAGTCAAGAGAATATTCAAGTAAAGATGATAAGCTGCATAACTTTGAGCAAGCTAAAAAGGTTATGAGGTGTAATACCAAAGAGTATGCTTTGTGGGGGATGTTTGCAAAACATTTAGTAAGTATAACGGATATGGTTGAGAAGTATGAGAAGTACGGAATTTTGCCGGATGAGAATATGGTAGAAGAAAAAATCGGCGACGGTATAAATTATTTTGTTTTGCTAAAAGCTTGTTTTTTGGAAGATATTTATAATGCTATAGAAA
>Ga0310695_10013282_pt1 | contig 11354 bp, 7 predicted proteins | sample RumenRJG_04DNA_FD_203882 | JGI IMG/M metagenome (GOLD analysis project Ga0310695, IMG submission 203882) | Bovine rumen microbial communities from Lethbridge, Alberta, Canada - RJG_04 (v2) (version 2) | ecosystem: Host-associated > Mammals > Digestive system > Stomach > Rumen | place: Canada... | reverse complement strand
TTGGTTGCCCGTTATATCAAAGGTAACGGTCTCCACGTTGGCTGGGTAGTTTTCGTCCTCGGTATATACGAATTGGCCCAGCAAGCCGCTGTCCCGAAAGTCAAAGTGCAGTTGCGAAAACAATTTGGCGAGCATCTCGGTCTCGGTAGAGGTTTGTTCGGCGTTTTCTTCCGTTTGCTCCTCGGCCTCCGCCGCTTGCGCTATTCGCGCCACGGGGTCGGTGCTCAAATATTCGCCCAGCGCGGCCTTGGCACCCGTAGAGGCGTCCGCCGTCGCCGTCAACTCGTCCAAATCCACCACCGACAGTATTTTGGCAATGGTGATGGGGTAACGATTGGCGGATACGTAGTATTGCTTGACCAAGTCGCCCTTGTCATCGGCGCTATCGTAGCGGGCCGCCCATTTGGCGTTGGCCTTGAGCTCGGCAAGCACGGCCTCTTGTTCGTCGGCAGAGAGCGCGGCGAACTCGGCTTCGAGGTCGGCCTTGGCGCGCACTTGTTGGAAGAGGTGCATATTCAACTCGTCGTAAAAGTCGGACAGATCCTCTTCGGTATAGGTGTTTGTCAAGATCTTTTTGCGCTGTCTTTCGCCGTTATAAACGCCGTTTAGCAAGCGTATGGCCGAGCCGAATTTGACGCCGCCTATCATCGGCGAAACGAATTTGTTGAAAGCAATGGCAGAGCCGCCGATCGCCAAACCGACAAACAGCAAAATGATGACAAAACAAATAATGCAACACGTCAGACAACGGTGGTGCTTTTTCTCTTGCGTCGGCATACCCATTCCGGGAGGTGTATTCGATCTCATATTCTCCTCTTTCCGCCGCCCTTGCGGGCGCAATCTATTGCTTATCGTGCGCGTTTACGCGCGGGTGTGTACTGCACGCGCGGGCGCGCGCCGATACGATATAATATAAAATATTATAACACGCGTGCGCGCTCAATGCAACCCCGAGGGCAAAATTAGTGGTGCAGTGCTACGAAAATTTGTCAAAAATACGGCAAAACGGCGTGTAAAAATGTGGAAAAACGGCCGACTTATCCACAATTTATCCACACATGGGCACATTTTGTGGAAAATGCGGTGGACAAGCAGGCTATGTTGTGTCAAGCAAAAACAAGCGATCGTTTATTAAATTTGCAGGTCGACCATTGCTACGATTTTTTGTGCTTGTGTTTTGTGCCGCGGGGTAGTACAATTAGACCAAAAGGAGATAGCTATGGTCATCGTAACGGGCGCCACGGGCGCCATCGGTCAAAAGATATGCGAGACGTTTGCCTGCGCGGGCGAGGACGTGGCGGTATGTTGCCACAGCCGCGAGGTCGAGGCAGAGGCGTTGTGCGCTTCGCTTGCCGCAAGGTACGGCGTGCGCACCGTGTGGCGCCGCATAGACCTCGAGTCGCCAGCCTCTATCCGCGAAGCGTTCGGATTTTTTTTGTCGGTATTCGGCCATTGCGACTATCTCGTCAACAATGCCGCGCTATCTTTGGTCAGGCCCGTTTCCATGATGTCCGACGAGGAGTGGCAGCGGGTGATAGCCGTCGATTTGTCGGCGGTCTACTACACGTGCAAGGCGGTGCTCGACCAAATGTACCATAGGGGCGGCAGCATCGTCAACGTCAGCAGTATGTGGGCGCAGTTGGGCGCTTCGTGCGAGGTGGCGTACAGCGCGGCAAAAGCGGGCATAGAGGGTTTTACTCGTGCATTAGCCGACGAATATAGGGGCGCCGTGCGCGTCAACGCCTTGTCGCTGGGGTTTGTGGACACACCAATGAACGCGCACATGAGCGCAGAGGACAAGCGCGCGTTTTTTGCCGACAATCCCACTATGCGGTGCCTATCGGCCGCCGAGGCCGCTCAAGCCGTGTACGAATTGGCCGTGGCCGACGTTTCGGGCGAGGTGCGGCGGCTTGGCTGGTAAATAGCGCGGCCCAGCCCGTGGGCAACCAACCCAAGACGACGTCTGCCATGGGCAAAGCCGTGGCGGCCAACGTCAACCAAGTGCGGTAGTGCAACAAGGTGGCGGGCACGTAGCCCAAAACGCCCTTGCGATAGGCGGTAGGATAGACCGCTACGTGCAGTTTTCCCTCGTCCATGTAGAGGCGAATGGGGTTGTCGGCGGCGCCCATATCGGCCAGCGCTTGGCGGGTAAAGGGCAGTTGCATATCTTGGGCGACAAGTTCGAGCAGTTGGTCTACTATGGGCTCTATGCCGCGTAGGTCGGCGGCAGGTATCGTCCACGCGGCCGCCTCTATCGGCTCGCCCAATATATCTGCCGCGCCATAGAGCGCGGCATGGTCGTCCAGCAATAGGCGCAGTGCCACCGTCGCCGTTATGCGCCCCTCCAAGGCCAGCGCAACGGCCGGCTCGTCGGCCAAAGGTCGCAGTCCGCCAACTACCATATTCCTATAATTTTGCTCCAAAAGCGCCCGTAGCGGGGCGTTTTTTGCTATATCCGACAGGCACAGCCGCCGGTACGTCGGCGCAATGCGGCGGCACACCATGCGGCATACCGCTTCCCGTTCGGCTTGTTTTTCGGCGCCGACAGCCAGCGCATAGCGGTCGTCCGCCAAGATGTAGTAGCGCCACACCAAGTCGTATAACTCGCCGTCGATGGGGGCGCCGTTTTGTTCATCTTGTGCCCAAAGAAGGGCCGAGCGTTTGTCGGCAAACCCACCGTCGGGTGCCCGCTCCACCAAGATTTCGTAGCGATAGGTTTCGTCCAGCGCGCCCGACAGCAAAGCAAATAGCACCCCTCGCCGCTTGGCGTCCCGCACGCATTGCAGTGCTTGGGCGGGAGCCGACGCCATCTGCGCTCCGTTCACTATGCCAAAGGAAAGGCGGCTCACCGCGGGTACCAGCGCCCAGCGCACGCCGAGGCAAACTATCGCCGCCAAACACAGCGCCACCACGCCCGCCTTGTTTCGTTTGCGGAGCGTCACGCCTAGCACCGTCAACAGTGCGCAGACGAGGCCGGGAACAAAGCACACCGCGCCGCCGTCCGCGCCGCCCGCGTAGACCACCGCGCCTACCGCAACGCACGCCAAGGTGGGCATGGCAAGCGTCATCGCCCCGACCCAAGGTGCGTCGAGCGGCGACGTTTGGCACGCAAAATGCGCCGACGTGTGGGGGGTTGGCGCACCGACGCTTGGCTTTTGCGCACGCATACGCCAATAGCGATCGCGCTCGGCCAAAAAGGCGGCCGGTACGACAAGCGCACCGTAGCACAGCAATACGTTGCGCCAGCAAGCAAGAGCCAGCACGGTGGGCAAATAGGTCAGTTCTTGTCGCAAACGGCGCACCGTTTGCACGGTCGGTGCGGCCGAGGCGGCGACGGAGCCGTTGCCAAGGGTGGGGCCCAAAAGGCGGCAGTCGGCCAATGCGCCGTACAGGCTGCCCTCGTAAAGGGCGCGATCGAGGTCGGCGGCCGCTCGCAAAAAGGCAAAGTATCCCTCTGTATGCGCCGAATCGGCGGCGGGTGGTATTTGCGCATAAAACTCAAACGCGGGTCGCAGAGGCGAAGCGTGCCAATAGGCCGCGCGCAAGGTTTGCGCCAACAATTCCGCGGCGGTGGTCGAGAGGCTGTCGGGCGTGGGCAGCGCGCTCTCTACCAATGCGTATACAAGATGCGCGGCGATGGCAAGGGTTTGCTCGTCGGTCAATCCCAAAACAGAGGCAAACAGCGTGGTCAAGGCCTCGGGGTCGCCGTCTACCGCTATGATTTGCCCCTCGCCGAATCGGCCGCCCGCAAGCCGCACGCACAAAACGTCGCCCGTTTGCAGGTAGAGCCGCGCACCTTGTAGGTGCAGAACGTCGGCTATATCCGTCCCCGTTGGCGCGCCCAGCAAGGTTTGTAGCAGTGCGGCCACGTCCAAGCCGCCCGCCAGATCCAGCAAAGGCGATATGGTCGCAAGCAACGCGCTTGCGTTGAGGTCGGCGGCAAATGCCCCAAGCAACGCTTCTATTTGCAGGGCGGACAATCCTTCCTCTGCCGCAAGGGCACGTTGCCATTGGGACGTCAGCTCGTCGTCTTGGGCGTAGTAGTCTTGCCTTGCCTTTGCACCCCATTGGCGCACCGTGTCAAGGGCGCGTCGTTGGTCGAGGTGCGTGCCGCAAGCCCGATTAAAACTGTCGAGATAGGCGTCGAGCGACTCCTGCGCCGTGTAGTAGTGGTCCAAAAGAGCCAGCGCATTGGACAGCGAAAACACGTATCCCTCGGCAATCAGACCGTTGGGCGCGTAGTAACCCCAGCCGTACGCGCCGTTTCGGCGTGCGCCCGTGGGCGTGGCGGCAACCAACGGGTGGTCGGCAAGAGAAGCATAGCGCCCGCCGTATTCGATATGATACAGCCGGCATAAATCGTCCGCTTCGCGAGATAGACGGCGGCTTTCGGCATAGGTGTTGGCGGCAAGATAGGGGTAGTCTTGTAACGTCGGGCCTTGGACGGCGCACACCGCCCCCAGCGCTACGTCCAAAGCGGCGACGGAAAGCACCGTGAGCACCGCCAACCCCGCGGCGAACGCACGGGGCGAGAACGATAGTCGGCGCAAAATATGGGCAAGCGCCGCAAACGCCAGCGCGCCCCACACGGGGTACAAAAAGGGAGCGAAGGCATAGCCGCACGCCGCGCCCCACCGCATTCGGTCACCGCCAAAGGGCGCGTACTGCGACAAAAAGGCGGCGCAAAGGGCTGCCAATACCACCAAGGCGGGAGTGGATAACGCTTGCCAAAAGCGGCTGTGGCCGCCAAGCCAAAAGAAAGGACGCATCGTTTAGTATATGCGCCGCCCCGCATCGTGGTGCGCAAAGGCGAGGTACGTCGCGCCCAAAACGAGCCAAAAGCAGATCTTGCACAACAAAAAACCCGCCGCAAAGCGACGGGTGTATGCGATGAACTGTGTGCCTAACGCAACACTTCCAAACCGCCCAGGAAGGGGCGCAACACTTCGGGCACGGTCACCGAGCCGTCGGCGTTTTGGTATTGCTCTATGATGGCGGGCAACACGCGGCTGGTGGCCAAACCCGAGCCGTTGAGCGTGTGTACAAAGGCGGGGCGGCCCGTCTTGGAATCGCGGTATTTGGTGTTGTTGCGGCGGGCTTGGTAGTCGTTGGCGTTGGATACCGAACTCACCTCTTTGTAGATGCCCATAGAGGGAATCCACACCTCTATGTCGTAGGTGCGAGCCATGCTGGCGCTGCAGTCGCCGGCGGCCAACTTGCTCAGGCGGAAGTGCAAGCCCAGTTTTTCCATGAGGCGGCAAGCCTTGCCCACCAACTCCTCGAATGCCTCGGCGCTGTGGTCGGGGTGCGCGTATTGCACCATCTCCACCTTGTTGAATTGGTGGCCGCGGATCATACCGCGCTCCTCGGCGCGATAGGTGCCTGCCTCTTTGCGATAGCAGGGGGTGTAGGCAAAGAATTTGAGAGGCAGTTGCGCCTCGTCCAATATCTCGCCCGCGTACATATTGACCAAAGCCGTCTCGGCGGTGGGCAACATAAAGTGGCCTTTCTTTTTGTCGTCTTCGGGCTCTTTTATCCAATACACTTCGTCCGCGAATTTGGGGAATTGTCCCGCGCCGAAGCCGCAGTTGTAACCCAGCATATGCGGGGGCAATATCATCTCGTATCCGTCCGCAAGGTGCTCTTGCACGAAGTAGTTGAGCAAGGCCCACTCCAGCTGGGCGCCCTTGCCGCGGTACAGCCAATAGCCGTTGCCCGCCAATTTGACGCCGCGCTCGTAGTCGATGAGCCCCAGCTTGGTGCAAAGGTCCACGTGGTTTTGGGCGGCAAAGTCGAATTGAGGTTTCTCGCCGAACACTTTTACTACGGCGTTGTTCTCTTTTTCGCCGGGCAAAAGGTCGTCGTCGGGCATATTGGGCAGCGCGGCCACAAAGTCGAATATTTTGTCCGCCAATTCCCCAATGGCCTTGTCGTCCGCGGCGATTTGCTCGCCCAAAGCGCGCATTTCTTCAAAGATGGGCGCCACGTCGCCGCCCTCTTTTTTGATGCGCGGAATTTGCGCCGACACGCTGTTGCGGCGGGCTTTCTTTTGCTCTACTTCGGTCATTTTGGCACGGCGCTCGCCGTCCCATGCCAACAGTTCGGCAAAATCGACGACGCAACCCTTTTTGGCCAATGCGTCCGCCACCTTTTGGGGATTGTTGCGAATTAAGTTGATGTCTAACATATCTATACCTCTTTTGCCGCCAAAGGCGGCGATTTGTTCCGTTTCTATTATATATCCTCGGGCCATTGGTGGCAAGTCTTTTTGGCAAAATGTAAAAAGAGGCGCGTCGCTATACAAAACGTATATGTCACGAACGTGCGCAAATCAATACGTATTGTATAGTTTTTGACGTCTTGGCGAACTTCGACTGCTGTCGAGCGAATGCAAACGCCGTGCGGTTGTTTGTACGTCTTGTATAGTTGCTCTTTGCGCAAACGTGTCGCACTTACCGATCGCGCCGTCGGTACGCTTCGATGGCTTATTTTTGTGTAGAAAAAGGGGCGACGAGCGCCCCTTGTATATACAAAAAGTACAGTTATACCGCTTATACCGCTTGTACGATGAAAACGGCTACGCCCTCGGGCGGAACGCTTGCTGTGAACTTGGGGGCAGTGGCGAACGTTTCGTCCTCCCACACGTTTTTGACGGTATACTCTTTGGCGAGCGGCAGATCCACGTAGTCGTCCTTTCGTAAGTCGTCGAGATCCAGTCGATAGCGGGCCGCGGATTTGGAACGGTTGAATAGACACACCGCCATTTTGCCCTCGGCCAGCGGGCGCACCAAAAGGTCTACGCGGCCTTTTTTGACGCGTTTGGCGCTTTTGCACAAGGGGTCTTGGTCGATGGCTATCATGTCGCGGTTGGTCACTATGCGCAAGAGGTTTTGCGTTGCTTTGCGCACGTCGTTGCCCAGCACCAAGGGCGCGGCCATCATGCACCACAGCGAAAAGTGGGATATATTTTGATTTTCGCTCAGGTTGCCGTTGCCCACCTCCAGCATATCGGGGTCGTTGAAGGCGCCCGCTTTGGCGTAGCGGTACAGCTTGACGTTGTGCCCGTAGATGAGTTTGATCCAGCCGAAGTTGGGGCGTATATCGGGGGTGGTGCGCCACATATTGCCCGCCGTAGCGCCCCACAGATAGGGCTTGTTCCAGCCCCACTCGCATATCGAAAACACGATGGGACGAAATGCGCCCTCTCGCTCCTCGGCGGCCTTTTTCAACTCTCCCGCCATGTGGTAGTATTGCAAAAACGCGCTGTCCGAATTGCGGGCGATGGGGTTGAAAAGCCGCACCACGTTGTTGCCTTTTTGGAGCCGTACCGTCTGTTGAAAACGCGCCGTGTAGTTGTAGTGCTTTTGCTTGGGTATGTCGTATAGCGCAACGTCATGGTCGTTGACGAGGGCGGCCAACGTTTTTTGGTAGCCGCTGCCTTTTTTGCGAATGCACACGGTCAGCAAATAGTCGCCCGCCTCGTCGCAAGGCAGGTCGTATTCCATATAGCCGGCGTTGCGGTCCAGCCCCGATACGTGCCGACCGCCCTCCACGCGTTTGTCGGGCATCAGCTTGGCCATACCGCCGAGCCGCGCTTTGTCGCAACCGTACCATACGCTGTCCTGCCCCGCCTTGGATATCTCTATGCCGTACACCAAGGGTGCGTAGCGGCTCATTATCTCGTGGTGGCAATAGTCGTATTTGAGATACTCCGCCCCGTAGGCGGCAAAGGTACGGGCGTCCAGCGCCTCGCGGTGTAGGCTGGCCGGCAAGTCCTCGCAGGTGAGCGTGCCGTTGGACGAATAGAGCCCCATCTTAAAGCCCATTTGGTTGAGCCGATCCGCCAAATACGCCATACCGTGCGGAAATTTTTGGGGGTCGCCTTGTATGCGCCCGTCTTGCGTGCGCTGCGATGAGTGCCAATTATCGTCCAAGTTTACGTAGGTGTAGCCCGCCTCTTGCAAGCCGCTTGCCCGCATGGCTTCGGCCGTCTGCAATATCAGGTCTTCGTCGATGCGGTTGCGAAACGTGTTCCAACTGGACCACCCCATAATGGGCGTGGCGCCCGCGCCGTTGTCGATAGGGGCAAGGCGATAGGTGTCGATAAAGGGCTTGGCGGGCAAAAACAGCCTGCGCAAATAACAAATAGGGCATGTACCGTTGCGTTTCATATCTCTCCTTCGGTGGCCCGCGACGGGGTGGGCTACGCTTCTTTTGTATTGTAGCATACCCGAGCCGTTTTGTATAGACCCCCTCTCCGAAAAAAATGGTATTTGTTGCCCTTCGCCTTGCTTTTTGGCGGGCGTTGCGATATAATGTCGGGTGGCGATATGCCGAAGGAGAGGAGTATGAAAAAACTATCGAGATTGGTGGCCGCGGTGGTGGCCGTCGTTGTGGTGCTGGCTGTGCTTGCCGGGTGCGATCTTTCGCGCAAGCTCAACGGCGCCGAGGTCAATTTTTCCAACAAAGTGCAAGCGGCGGAGTCGCTTAGCTTCGATATGGCCCTTACCGTCATCGACGAAACGGGCGAGCAAAAATTGTCGGTGGGGTGCTACAAATCGGGCAATGATTATGCCTATGTGTTTTGCTCCCCCGACGACGCGGACGTGGTCTATCGCAAATTGTATGCCGACGGTCGCCTGTACGAGTTTGTGTCCAAGTCCAATTCCGTGCTGGGCGTAGAGGTATCGGCAGGCTCCTACTATGTGCAGGAGAACGTGTCATACACCGCGGACGAAAACTTGTTGTACGCCGTCACCCAAAACATTATGGCGGCCGCCTATGTGGCGCTACTCAGCACCGCCCAAAAAGAGACTTGGGACGAGGGGACCGTGTATCGCTATGACTTTGCCTTGCAGGGCAACGACTACAGCCTGTGGTACGACGACCAAAACCTGGTGCAGGTAGAGGCCACCTTCCGCTCCACGGACGAGGCGGGGGGCCAGCGGGCCGAAACCTATCGCGCGCGGTTTTCCAACTATCGGTTCGCGGAGGTAGACGAAGCGCCTTTCCGCCGTCCTGCGGATATGGTAGGCTACGTGGAGAGCCCCATTTCCTTTGAGACTTGGATGGAAATACTCAACAAATTCAGCGCCAAAGCCTCCAAGTGGCTGCAATAGGCGACGTCAAAGCGCCCCGTCGAAGCGAAATTTGCGGGGGGACGACAACAAATGGCTACGGGAAGGGTTTGGTCGCTCTTCCCGTTTTTATGCGCAGCCGATGGTTGATAAGCGCGCGCGTTTGTGTTACAATAGACTTGGCTCGGCCGCGGTCGGGCAATCCGATTTTTGGGGGAACGTATGAAAAAATACCGCCTGCGCGTCGGTTTGGACGTGGACGATACCTTGTATGAATGCAACGCCTATGCGCTGCGCTTGCTGCGCGCCCGCCACGGCGACATACCCGCGTTGGATATAGAACATCTCAACGACTGGGGCAGTTTGGGCGATGTGTCCGACGAAAGATTGGCCTTTTTCGACGACCCCGACTTCGTGCGCAACCAACCTTTGTACGAAGGGGCACGGGAGTTTGTCGCCGACCTTTGCCAATTTGCCGACGTGTTTTTCGTTACGGCGGTGCCGCCCCACTGTATGTCGGCACGCGCCGAGCGGCTCAAGGCCGATTTTCCCGAGGTGCCCGAGGAGAATATCCTCATCGGCAAACGCAAAGACCTTGTCAATTTGGATGTTTTGCTGGACGACGCGGCGCACAATATCGCTGCTTCGCCCGCCACCTATCCCGTGCTGATGCGCCGCCCGTGGAATCACCGTTTGTCGGGGCTTTTGGCCGTCAATTCGTTTGAAGATTTCGTGCATCTTGCCAAGACCATTGCCAATTCTTTCGTGGAGCCGTCGCCCGATCTTAGCGCGGGCGGCGTGGTTTGCTTGGTAGGCCCCACGGGTACGGGCAAAACGGCGTTGTGCCGCGCGCTAACGGCCGCGGGGTTCTACAAACCCCTTACCACCACTACGCGCCCGCCTCTGCCTACCGAGCCGAAGGACGCCTATCGCTTTGTGTCCAAAGAGGTTTTCGTCGGCGAAAAAAACGCGGGCCTTTTTGTCGAAACGACGGTGTACGGCTCGCAATACTACGGCACGTCCTATGCCTCTTTTGCACCGGTGGAGCAAGGCGCGGTGGCCGTGCTACCCATTGATATTTGCGGGGCGGTAACCATGAAAAACCGCTATCGCCAACGGGCGCTATTGGTGTTTTGCAACCGCGATAAGCGGCGTATTTTGCACAACATCTTGGCGCGTCCCGTGCCCGAAGAGGACAAAATCAACCGCCTGCTTTCGTTGGATATGGAGTTGCGCAACGAGGAATTGTGCGATTTTGCCGTGGATATAGACCAAGGGCTGGAGCGCGCGGTGGCCAAAATAAAATCGCACTTGGGTTAGTCGAGTGCGGTAAAGGGTGTGTATTTGACAATGCACCACTTGCTCTCGTGCGCATAAAAATAGAGTTGGCGCTTTTGGCCGCAGATAAGGCAGGTGAAAACGCGCGGCGCATAGCCGTAGATCTTGGCGGGATTGGGCGGTTGCTCGTCCAACACTTTGTCTATGACGAATAGCCTGTCGGTATACAGCAACTTGACGGGTACGCAATCTCCTTTTTCGGTGTATTTTACCAGCACCTCTACGGGCACCTCTATATATCCTGCTGTTTTGGCCATTATATCACTCCCAAGCGTATTGTACCCCAAAAAATGCCGTATGTCAATATAATTACAACTATTGGTTTTATTTTCCAGCATTATTTTTTCATATTTTACAACAAAACGGCGTATAATGCGGCGTCGAAAAGGATGGTTTTTGATCGCACCGTCGCCGGTATGACGCATAGCGACCGCCGAGGCGCGGCTTTTGCTCGGGGCATATCTTGCCAAAAAAGGCAAAAGGTGCTATGATAGTGCTATGCGACTACCTCCGGCATTTTGCAACCGAATGCAACGCGAATTGGGCGACGACTACGCCGCCTTTTTGGCGAGCTATCAAGAGGACGCCCAAAAGGGCTTGCGCGTCAATCGCGGCTATATAGCGGATGAAAAATTGCTGCCGCTGCTGCGCGTGCCCTACGAGCCCGTACCCTACCAAGCCGGTGCCTACTATTACCGAGGCTACTTGGGGCAGCACCCCTTGCACCAAGCGGGCGCTTTCTATTTGCAAGACCCGTCGGCCATGCTTACGGCCGCCGCCGTGGCGATAGAGCCGCACCATCTTGTGCTCGACTTGTGCGCCGCGCCCGGCGGAAAGAGCACGCAGCTGGCCCCCAAGGTGCCCCAAGGCCTGTTGGTATCCAACGAGATAGACCTCGGCCGCGCCAAAATATTGATGGGCAATCTGGAGCGTATGGGC
>Ga0310695_10013281_pt1 | contig 11354 bp, 5 predicted proteins | sample RumenRJG_04DNA_FD_203882 | JGI IMG/M metagenome (GOLD analysis project Ga0310695, IMG submission 203882) | Bovine rumen microbial communities from Lethbridge, Alberta, Canada - RJG_04 (v2) (version 2) | ecosystem: Host-associated > Mammals > Digestive system > Stomach > Rumen | place: Canada... | reverse complement strand
TTCTGACTCGGTCTTGAAACGCTTACTAAGTTGAGCCTTAACTTCTGAAGCCGATCCATCAGGATTTGCAATAGCAAACACACCGCTAACACTGTAGTATGGCTCGGTTGTAAAGTTCTGGATTTCACGTTCGCGTTCAACAATCAGTCTTACAGCTACACTCTGCACACGTCCTGCAGAAAGAGCTGGCTTAACCTTGCGCCAAAGTACAGGAGAAAGTTTGAAACCTACCAGACGATCAAGTACACGACGTGCTTGCTGGGCGTTAACTAAATCCATATTTATATGGCGTGGATGCTCGATGGCATCAAGAATGGCAGGTTTGGTAATCTCATGGAACACAATACGATTGGTCTTGTCCTTATCCAATCCCAGAACCTCACACAGATGCCACGAGATGGCTTCTCCCTCACGGTCCTCATCGGATGCCAACCATACGGTCTCTGCGTTGGCAGCTTTTCCTCTTAAGTCTTCTACCAGTTTTACTTTTTCTTCTGGAATCTCATATTCTGGTTCCAGTGTTTTGTCATCTATACTGATTTCCTTCTTCTTCAAATCGCGGATGTGTCCATAGCTCGACATAACCTTGAAATCTTTTCCTAGGAATTTTTCAATGGTTTTTGCCTTAGCAGGCGACTCCACTATCACTAAGTTCTTTTGCATATTTCTGTCGCGTTATATTTCTTTCGGGCTGCAAAAGTAAGCAAAAAACTCTCTTTCACCTTATTAATATAGAAGATTTTTGTTTTATTAACAATTCTGGGCTAAGAAGCGATGTACTGCCTGACGTATGGAACGAAGCCCAAAACGCTCAACATAAACTTCGTTTAATGGTATCCATTGCAGATTGGCGGCATCGTCGGCAGCCGTTACTTTGGCATCCTCGTCAACATGACATACGAAGAACAGGTCGAGTGTATGTATATCCATGCCTGAATAACGATAAACGTTGGGTATCGAGAATTGGTACTTTACAGTCTCAGGATTGATGATTAGTCCTGTTTCTTCCTTTATCTCTCTTACCATACCCTCTTCGGCGTTCTCGTCGTTGTCTACGAATCCGCCGGGAAGATCTAGCGTACCTTTTTCGGGTTCTTTACCTCTGGTTGCAACAAGCAATTCTCCTTTTGCATTCAGGATAAATGCTGCTGTCGAAGCACGTGGATTCTGATAGAATGTAAAACCACATTGAGCGCAATGGCGACTCAATGCGTTGTGGATTTCAAAGTCCTGACTGCCACATTTCGGACAGAATCGGAACACTTCTAAGGGATGTTCGTTCATATCTCTTACCAGTTATCAGTTCTGAATGGGAATAATGGTAGATTGGCTCCGTTCTTAACGTTGCCTATCTGGAAGTTGCGGAAACAATAACGCACGGCTACAGGTTTCTTCACATTTGGAGAGGTTAGTTTGATAGCTTCATCCCAATACCCGCCTCCTGGTTGCCAGAAGTGAACTGCTTGTGCAGGATAGAAGACTTTGTCTTCACCTGCGATTTCGAATCCTTGGATATCTTCGAATGGTGCATCGGTATGGTAGTTGTTGTCAAGATGAATGTAAACGGCATCATCTTTTATGTTCATGTCCTTGTATGTAGAACTCTTATAAAGCACGTTCTCAAATCCATAGTCACGATTCAGTGCTGTATAGGCAAGTCGTTCGCCAACCTGCTGCTTCTGTGCAGGATGAATCTGACTAAACTCGTAAGGGTATACAAGGTCGTTTATACATACCAACGAGCTGTTTGGTATTATCTGTTGGGCTTTGAACTGCTGTTCGCGAAGCAAGGCGCCACTAAGGCCATTGTTATCATCATCGTAGCGATATGGCGCAATCTGTACAAAATAGAATGGGATTTCTCCTAACTTGAATTGGCTACGCCATTGTTCAACCAGCAGTTTCAAGCGCTTAGAATACTGGTCGCCTGGGTCACCAACGTTCGAACATCCTTGATAATAAAGAATACCTTTTACTGTGAAGTTCAGGATGGGATTGAATGTTCCATTACCCCAAAGCAGAGAACGATGATAGTCGTATTGTGGCCACTTCTTACAGATGGCTACTGAGTCGGTAGGGTCGTCAGTATATTTTTCAAGATTTTCCTTTGTCAACCAGCTTTCAACACGTGATCCACCTTTATTTGCTTCAATCAGTCCTATGGGAATGTCGAGTGCCTGATGCATAGTGCGGGCAAAGAAATAGCCTGTAGCAGAGAATTCACCAACTGTTTTTGGTGAACAGACTCGCCATTCGCATTGGGCATCGTTCAGGGGCTTAGACGACATGACGCTTGGAATTTTGACAGACCGGATGGCTCCGTGATTCTTTGCGTCAATAACTACCTGATTGTAATCTTTTACGGGACACATCCAAAAACCTTTTACAGGCATTTCCATATTTGATTGTCCCGCACAAACCCATACTTCGCCTGCTAGAACATTGCTAATAGTTAGTTTCTCACCATCATCGAAAGTGATTGAAAGCGGAGTATAGCTGGCTTTTGGAGTCTTTACCTTTGCTAACCACTCTCCTTGTTTGTCGGCCTTGGCTGTTGTGGTTTCATCGCTCCATGATGTGGTAATTTTTATTGTCTTTCCAGGCTTCGCCCAACCCCAAAGCCGGGCCTCGGTTTGCTGTTGTAGCACCATGTTGTCGCCTATCATATGAGGCAATCTTACTTTTGCCTGAGCACCGAATGCTAATGCTACGAGAGCAGTTATAAATGCAATTTTCTTCATTTTTTTATCATTAGTTTCAAGTTTATGGGGACAAAGATACAAAAATAAAAATAAAATCATTACCTTTGCACCGCGATTAACATATATTTTTAATATTTTGATATGTATTTTACTGGAATTATTATCGCAGTGAGCACGTTTCTTGCCATAGGTATTTGGCATCCAATTGTAATAAAGACGGAGTATTATTGGGGCACCCGACCTTGGATTCTGTATCTGATTGTCGGTTTGGCTTGTATTGTTGGGGCCCTTTTTATTGAGAATGCTATACTCTCGTCAATTGTTGGTGTCTTTGGGGCTTCTGCTCTTTGGGGCATAGGTGAACTTTTCGCTCAGAAAAAGAGGGTGGAAAAAGGCTGGTTCCCCAAGAATCCCAAGAGGAAATATTGATACTTAATTGTTAAAATTTTGCCCTTTATTATATAATAACTGCAAAAATATTTGGTTTTTTTGTACAAAATGTGTAATTTTGCAGCAGAATTAATTCATTTAGCTGATTTTTAACTATTTATAGAGAATGAAAAAGTACCTTTTGAATGGTGTTGCAGCCCTAACTATGGGTTTGGCTTTCACCTCCTGCATGAAAGAGTTTACCTTCGAAGAGCAACGTGAACAGCAAGCACTAAATAACGCTGAGCAGACTCTCGGATTCCATATTCCTGAAGGTCAGGACTGGGTGATGAGTTCGCAGGCTACTGCAAATGTTAGTGTTAACATGACAAGTGGCGAGACTTATACCGTTAAGATCTTCTCTAATAATCCGCTAACAAGTGATATAGCATATATTTTGGCTGAGGGCGAGGTCGTTAATGGAAGCGTATTTACAAGTTCGTTCCGTTATCCTTCAGACCTAAATGAGGTTTATCTGAGTTTTACAGATTCAGAAGGTTACACTTACTATCGTAAGGCAAGTATAGAAAACGGTGTGATTAGTTATAACTTTGCCCCTGCCGCTTCTTCTTCTAGCTCAAGAACTAGAAGTATTACCGTTAGCGGTGATGAATATAAGACATTTAATTATCCTACAAATGAAGAATTAGCTGCAGCATTCCCAACATCTATTCCAGAAGGTGCTGATGAAGTTTCAGATTTGGAAACTCTTTACAAGGGGAAAATAGTAAGTACTCAATATGGGCAAGCGACCTTATACGATCTTTATGCTATATATCAGAACGTTATTACAGAAGGCTTTAACCTAAAAGTGACACAGGCTGGCGAAGTAGAGTTGGGAGGCAGCTATCAAAATGTATCATATGATGCAACTAGTAACTCCCAAATAGCAAAATGCTATAATGTATACGTAAATGTAGATGGTAATCTCACTATAAAACGCAATGGTGCCACACATTTTAACTTGTATATTCTGAAAGGAAATGTAACATTGTTTAGTGATTATGGCGAACAGGCTGGCTCTATTTCTGTTGCCAGTGGAGCTACCCTTAATGATCAGCGTAGTAGTATAGCTGCGAATCAGGGGGTAAAAATATATAATAGAGGAACTATTAATGCTACAAATTCGAACAAATACGATATTGGAAATAATTGCACTGTTTACAATGAAGGAACCTTTAAGATAACAGGTGCCATGACATATTCTCCAGGTGCAGGAAACCCATCATACTTTATAAATATGGGGGATGATGCTAAGTTGACAGCAAAATCTATGACTCTTAATTCTATCTGTCATTTCCTGAATTCTGGTTCTGTTGACATTGAGAATGACACCTTTGTTACACAAGCTGGAATTTTCTGGGTAAACAGCGGCTATTACACTACTGGCTCAATGACATTCTCTGCAAAAAATGGTACATTCTACAACTATTGCCAACTGATAGTAGAAGGTAATGCCCACATGTATGACGGAGAGTTCAATTTGATGCAGAATGGCTATATAGAAGCAAATACTGCCGAGTTTGACAATTTTGTAGTGAACATGAAGGATAACTCAAGCTTCTACGTTAAGGGCAATACTTCATGGGAGGCTCAGGGTGATGGCACATTCCAAGGATTCAGACTTGCAGAAGGAGCAACGGGTAAGAATGTTGGAGTGAAGATTGGTGGCACATCAACAGTAGCTTCTCATAAATATACACTTTGCACTGGAGAGGGTATTACAATCGCTCATGGCGCAATAAAGATTATTAAAAATGGTAGTGAGGTTACAGATGAATATCTGAAAAGCATCGGCGATGGTGATTATCCTGTACTTGTATTAAATGGGACTGATTGCGCAACTGATCAACTGACAATTACCCCAAGTACTGCTGGATGTGGAGCCAGTACAATTATTATCCCTGGACATGAGACTCCTCAAATTTGGACTTATGCATTTGAGGACAACACTCTGAAGGGTGACTACGATATGAACGACGTTGTGTTAAAGGTGAGCTATGTTGATGCAACAACAAAGTCTCAGCTAAGAATTAATTTGGTTGCAGCTGGCTGTGAATTCGATAATAATGTATATCTGAACGATGAACCCATTATGTTTACTGCTCCAGATGGTACGCAGACTTCAGAAGTTCATGAGGCATTTGGAGTAAGTAAGGGTGTATTGGTTAATACTGGCGCTAGAGGTGTAACAGCTCAAGTTGTTACAGCTATTGTTGATACACCTGCAGAATTCGACTTCCAAACAGCTAACTTTAGTGTAGTTCCTAGTGGTGGTGACAGCAAAGGTCAGCACATACGTATTGCTACTTCCGGCTATCCTTGCGGAATCGTTGTGCCAATTGATTGGGCCTACCCTATTGAGCGTAAAGGTATTTGTGATGCATATGCTACTGAAGATGGTTTTTATAGCTATTTCGCAGAGTGGGCTAAATCAGCAGATCATTCAGTGAATTCAGATTGGTATAATCAACCGCGGAACGGATATGTGATGAAATAATTTTCAAACTCTATTATAGTTAAATTTTTGGAGGGGTGTTCGCGTGATGCGAATACCCCTCCTGTATTTTGTTAACTCAGTTTTTAGAACGTTAATTGCACGTTAGGATAAAGATACCAGTCAAGGAAATTGTTATGATCCTCAGCCCATTCTCCAAAAGAGTGACCAATAGTAGTATAGGCTCCAAACATTGCAACCTTACCCGTTTCAGTCTTCTTTTTATATCCTATCTCAGTTCCCTCAAGCGGATAGAGGAAATCGGATTGAGGAACCATCAGGGCCCAGGGAAGATCCTTGAATGAAGGCACAAAATATTCATGTAGAACCTGAGCCGACTTGAATTGCTCGGTATGAGTTTCCCATGTACCAGCATTGTAATCTGTGATAATAAACGGATCGAGCGTATCGAGTGTAAAGTTGTCAAGTGTGGAACCATCTTTGAAGGTTACAACATAGCTGATAGTTCGAGTAGAACGTATCTGATAGTCGTCGCCTGTGCTTGTAGATACGTTGTATTTCTTACGTTGGAAAAGTCCATAATCAATACTTAGATTGAAAGCCATAGCCCAATGAGCATCGCAGAACAAATTTAGTACAGCTTCGTGGCTACGTCCTTCGATCAGAGGAATGGTATCCTTTTGGAAATAGAGCGTTTGGGTGTTTATGCCATCATTGAATGACCTGCCGTTTTTGGTGTAAACAGAGTCGATGTCTTGGTATCTGTAACCAACCAATCGTATGCATCCTGCAATCATTTTGGAGGCACCAACAGCCGCGATTGTTACGTTAACAGTAATCTGATTTGTGGCTGTGCGTTGTTGCGACACTCTTAATACAACATCGTTATAATCATAATCGCCAGGTTCTGGGTAATTCTCCTCGAAGAGATATGTGTATGTCTGTGGCTTAATCGAAGCTTTTGCCTTGCCTGTGGTCGCATCAGTAAAGTCGATAGACGTCTGAGATGAAGAGAATGACGTAACAGAAAGATTCTCATTACCGTCTACCAGCGCTGCATAAAGGGTTGTAAGCTGGTATGGCACATCAATAGAAAGTACACCCGACTTACCGCTTGAAACATATATTTGATTCATCAACTCTGCATTATCTTCTGTAAGTGGGTTGGCTGTATAAATACGCAACTGCTCGTATGTGGAACCTGAAGGAACCTGATATCGCAAACTTTTTGTCTGCGAAAGTTGCCACATGTGTTGCTGGTCTACACTATCTACTGCTGAGTAATAATGTATTAAATCTTCGTGAGTTTTCTCATTGTAAACGTTTTTATCGCACGATACTATTGCAATAGTTGCAAATCCTGCTATAATGGTAATAATCAGACTTTTATGCATAATTTTATTTGTTTTTGCGGCCAAAATTACAAAATTATCTGATAAGTGATGCATATTTTCTAAATATTTACAGAATTTAACTATGTTATTTGTATAACAAATAAAAAAAAGTACTAACTTTGCACCCAGAAATCGATTTAGTTACGTAACAATTTTATTAAAGTCTATATGGTTAAGAAGTATTTGATAGCAGGGGCATTGGTGTCGGTCCTTGGAGGATTTTTTGCCAGTTGCCAACACGACGAAATCTATGGATCGATAGTCGAAGCTAAGGTAGAGGCCTACAAAGAGGTCTTCAAAGAAGAGTTTGGTACTATCGATTCTCATCAGGATTGGGGATTTGGAACGAATGCATCTGTTAGTTCGTCGAGAGCATTTGGGAAAACTCGTGCGCTTAATTCGTCATGGGAAGGCTGGGCTACGGCTCCACAAGATGCAGATTTTGCAACTAGCATGCCTAGCGATGCTGTTGAGCTGAATAGTGAGAATTATGGTCAGGGTACAACTGTGAAAAAGTACATGTTGCAAAATACTTCTGATACACAAGCGCCTAATGTTTGGATGGGAAATTTTATCATTTATGTTGAAGGAACTAAAAGTTTGAAATTTACTAATCCTGGCGATGGTGCAGATCATATGCTGTTTTATGTTTTGCCTGGAGCGGACCTGACCTTTACAGAAGAATTTAATCTTCAGAAGCCCAAAGACTTCAAGATGTATATTGCTAGTGGTGCAACTGTGACATTTGCTAAAGGCGAAAACTCTAATATCCAGATGTATAATAGAGGAACCGTGATAGTTAATGGTAGTAGCCAGAGTGGTGTATATGGACAAGGCATAATTTACAATCAAGGTACAATGTCTTTTAATGGCACAAGTACGGATTACGATCAGAATGTTAACGGCAATGTATCTGGTGCTTTAGTTATTCATAATGCTGAATCGCAAATTATTAATGAAGGCATTCTGAACTCTAATGGTTTAAGAGTAGAAGGTTCTGGCCACTTCATGAATGTAAGCGGTGGAGAGGTTAATATTAATGGTTATACTATCGTTAATAGCAATAATTGCTCTTGGGTTAATGATGGAACATATAATACCGTAGACTACCGTTATACTGCAGGTAGTACAGATGTTATTAACAAATGCCGTTTGAATGTTTCGGAATTGTTCTATATGGATTTGGGAGATACAGAAGTAAATAGTTTCCAAATGGATGGAGGATCTGGCGTTGTAACCAAAAACTATTTAGCAGAAGGACCTGGTTATATATATATGGGAGCTGGATCTGTATTCAAAGTTACAAATACTGCCACAATGGATCATACTAAAGCCAAATATGGTATTTATGGCCCAACTGATGGCAGCATATATGCAGTATTCCAGGCTAAGGACATTAAGACAAGCAATATTGCCCAAGGTTATGATATTACTTATGGTGGAAAACTGGCTATCGTAGCTGATACTCATTTTGATAGTAATACTGGATTTACAAGCAAATCAGGAGATTATCCAATTGTCGCTTTTGCCAATGGCTGCTCAAAAGATAATATCTATATTAATGGTAGTTATCCCAATATCTCTATTGCTGCATCAACATGTAATCCCGGTTTCGGGGCAATCACAATTCCTACAGACGATCCAACTACTGGTAAAGTTAAGGTTGAGACAACAACAGAGGTGTACACAACAACTCAGTTGATAGAACAGGGACGCGTTTTCTGTGAGGACTTAGGTAGAGTAAGCAGAAACGACCTTGACTTTAACGATGTAGTATTCGATGCTTATATTTACGAAGTAAAAGAATACACTAAGACCACTGTTAAGAAAGACGGAACGGTATTTAGCGAAAATGAGGTGTTGAATAGTACTTCTTACAAGGCCAATATCATTTTGCTTGCAGCAGGTGGAACATACCCATTAACAGTAGCAGGAAGAGAGGTTCATACAGAGCTTGGTGCATCGAGTACAAACGTAATTGTGAATACTTGTAGTAGTGACGAGGATGCATATAGTAATCCTTACATTAATACTTCGAGTGCAAAAGACTTAGGCGATATTCCTGGAATCTCAAGGATTATTGATATACCAATTATCGTAAAAATAGGAGATGAGGTGCATGAACTAACTGCAGTGAAAGGAAATGCTGCAGAGAAAATTTGTATTGAGAAGATAGGTACAAAATGGACCAAGGAACGTAAGAAAATTAAGGAAGCATATAATTTCCAAGGCTATGTAAATAATGCAAATATTAATTTCTGGGAAGAAATATTGGATGAAAGTCTGCTATATAATTGCAGTTGGGATACATACACCAATAAAAGTGCTGACATTGTGACTACTACAATTGGATCAACAACCGTTGTAACAGAAGAAGATGGCGATACAACTGGAGGTTATGATAATGGCCCAGTACTTATTCGCAGAAATCGTTAATGTTTAACTCCTAATAATGAGAACAAAAGATATGAAAACAAAAAATATATTCAGAATGCTTCTCGTAGCAGTTGCACTGCTCTTGGGAGCTAACAATTTGAAGGCAGAAACTTTTGTACTGTGGGAAAAAACATCCACAGATGTTATTCATCAAGTTATTTTTCAAGCAGATGAACTGACTTCTTATAATATAACTAAGTTGCGTTTTTATTGTGGAAAAGAGAATGCACAAGTATTGACTGCTGATGGATCTGAAGCTCTTTTTGCAAGTGATTGGGGCAATAAATATATTTATAACGGCTCTCAATATCAAACAGATCATTATCATGATACTTATTTTGAATTTGATGTTGATAGTGATATTCTGGCCAAGATGCAATCAAAGGGTTTACTGGTTAAGGCTGATCATTGGCAAGGTTTAACAAAAATAGAAATTGACGGTACGATCATTCCAAGTGGTCCACATGCAATTACTATTGCAAATGATATTGTGAATGGAACCGTGACTGCTGACAAGACCTCCGCAGAAGTTAACGAAACTGTTACTCTTACTGCGGTATCAGCTGTTGGCTACAAACTTAAGAATATCTTTATAAATGGAAATCCTTCAAAATTTACGATGGTATCTGAGCAGGCTAATGCTGATGGTACTACCACAACAGTTGGAACCTTTGCAATGACAGTAGGTGATGCTACTATATCTGCAGAATTCATGGACAAGAATATAATCTGGGAAGGATCTTCAGGAAATGTTACAATTGACAAATCTTATTTCAATGATGTAGCTCCCAACTGTACTTTACGTGTTTGGGCTGAGAAGAAAGTATTTGAAATTAAGGCCGTTGAAGGAACTATTCTTTTTAACTCTCAATGGCAAAGTGTACTCATGGGAAATGATCTTGACACATATTATAGAGAAAATTCTTATTTTGAATTTATTCTCTCAGAAGAGCAGTTGGCTAAAATAAAAGTTTCAGGTCTATATTTGTGCTCTAACTATAGTAATAGCATGATTACTAGAGTAATGCTTATCGATAATAATTCATCTGGTTCAACCAAGACGAATGTTACTCTTACATACTCTGCAACAACCGTATCTGCAACAACGGCATCTGTTGGTCAGACTTTGGCTAATGCTCCTACGCTTACATCTTCTGTAGAGGGATTGACATTTACATATGAATCTTCAAATACAAATGTTGCTGAAGTAAATACCGAGGGAGTCGTGACTATTAAAGGAGCTGGTACTACTATAATTAAGGCCAAGTTTGCAGGTGATGATACTTATAATAGTGCAGAAGCAAGCTACACTCTAACAGTAACAGAAGCTACATACTCGGTAACTATAGGTGAAACAACAAATGGGCAGATTTCTGTTTCGTCAACTGAGGTAACTGCAGGAACAACAGTTACTATTACTGCTACCCCAAGTCAGGGCCATAAGTTCTCAGGTATAACTGTTACTGGTGCTGATGGTAGCAGCATAGAAACTTCTGGTACAGGAAATACCCGTACTTTTACCATGCCATCGCAGGATGTGACAGTTAATGCTACATTCACAGAAATTGAAACTGTAGTGGCAACTATTACATCGAATACTGGTTTCGCTACCTTCTGTAGCAACAAGGCATTGGACTTTACGGGTATTAATACACTTGAGGCCTATTATGCAAAGACTGTTGAAAATGGAAATGTTTATCTTTTGCGTGTTTCTGGTGCTGTTGCAGCAGGTACAGGTCTTGTATTAAAGGGCGCTACAACAAGAATTCCTGTTGCAGAAAGTGGTGATGAACTAGAAGGCAACATGCTTATTGGCGTATCTGCAGATACAGATGTAAATGCCTCAACTGATTATGTTCTTACAGAAAAGAATAGAGTTGCGGTGTTTGCACAGACTGGCGTAAATAAAGCAACAGTTGCTGCAGGTCATGCATA
>Ga0310695_10013280_pt1 | contig 11354 bp, 22 predicted proteins | sample RumenRJG_04DNA_FD_203882 | JGI IMG/M metagenome (GOLD analysis project Ga0310695, IMG submission 203882) | Bovine rumen microbial communities from Lethbridge, Alberta, Canada - RJG_04 (v2) (version 2) | ecosystem: Host-associated > Mammals > Digestive system > Stomach > Rumen | place: Canada... | reverse complement strand
GGTAGAGGTGCCACCGGTTTACATGGTGCTGATACCAAGCAACGCACCGAATTACATATGAGACAAGGTAGAGGCACCACCGATTTACATGATGCTGATACCTGACTACTTGGGCGACATCTTCGAAAGCGCGGTAGAGGCACCACCGATTTACATGGAGCCGATACCTCAAGACACGGAAGGAGCTATTCTGTCCCTGGTAGAGATACCACCGTCCTACATGGTACCGATACCAAATGGCGATTAGAGTGAGACGACAGAGGAGGTAGAGGCACTACCGATTTACATGGTGCCGATATCTTACAACATGATAGCAGAGCTTCGCATGGGGTAGAGGCACCACCGATTTACATGGTGTCGATACCATAACTGTTCGTGATATTATTGTGGTAGATGCACCACCGACTTACATGGTGCCGATACCAAATGAGTGAGCAGATTGTGGAGGTGTATGGGTAGAGGCACCACCGATTTACATGGCGCCGATACCACTGGACCCGTATCATCCACATAGTATGTGGGTAGAGGCGCCACCGTTTCGCATGGTGCCGATACCTATGATTGGTAAAATTGGATATTCCGACTAGGTAGAGGTACCACCGGTTTACATGGTGCCGATACCAGACTGGCGACTTGCAGGATATCATCAACAGGTAGAGACACCACCGTTTCGCATTGTGCCGATACCTTAATAATCTGATTACGGCTGATTGCCGCCGGTAGAGGTGCCACCGCCTTACATGACACCGATACCTTATATCCAGCCGTATTGCGAAACCATAGGTAGAGGCGCCACCACCTTACATGGTGCCGATACCGCTCCGTTGGTGCAGTGTGGACCGTAATGGTAGAGATACCACCGTCCTACATGGTACCGATACCTACACCCACGCCCAGCCAAGGGACAATGGGGGAACATGGCACCCGCCGTGATCCCCCATATTTTTACCAGGTTTTACCCCCCAGCGATATTTTTTGAAAAAGACCACCCCCGGTACCGAATAAAACAGGCCGGGGGTACTTCATACGGACCCCCAGGAACAAAGGGGCCCGTTATTTCCACTATTTACCCCCCAGAGCCAACTTTTTTGAAAATGAATGCTTTTTGTAAAATGGAATTTACAAAATCCGTACCCATGAATAGATTTTGATTTTTTCCGAGGCCCCCCTGTCCCTGGGGGAACACGTGTTCCCCGCGGGGGTGGAACGAAAGGTTCCGGGGGACCTGGGGGACCGAGGGATGTAACCCCCTTGTGAAATAACGTAGCCCCTTGTCCCATACGGCCTTCTGACCCCCTGCCCCAAAATACGGGGCCACCGTGTCCTACGGCCTCCCCGGACGTATGCACCCGGTGTCACATCGTGGCGGCAGTTAAGCCCCGAGGGCGTGAGACCCCTTGGACGGCAGGGCGACCGAAGCGAGCCTACTAGCGACAGGACTGCTAGATAGGTTGGGAGGCCTAGGTTGTGGCTCAGCCTGCCAAAGACAATGCCCCATTGCCGTGGCGTGGTGGCCTATGGTAGTCGCGACCCATAGACCCGAACGCCACGGAGTGGAGTGTTTACCCAAGAGTTTGGCCTATATGGCATTATGGACGTTCCGTATTCATCGGCTTTGTGGTAGCGCCAGCAGGGTTCGAGCCCCTGCGGTCGGGGATACGGCAGACGGGCAGGGTGCGCTCCCTGCCCGTTTCTGTATATGGTGGGGAGACCCGTTGCCACCGTGTTCCCGATGTGCCCCGAGCGGAGGCACCCGGTGGAACATCGTGGGCATGTCATTCAACAAAGGAGTTCACTATGGCTACTATCATCGCACAACCGAGCAACTTGGAACTACGGCAGGAACTTGACCTTGAAGGGCTTGAACAAGCCCTTGAAGAGCAGGTTCAGGACTACTTCTCCGACTGGGAAGACGAGCCCTGCGACTGCGACAAGGGACGAATAGTTCTCGGCTAACGGGGAATAGGTGCTCGGTTGAGCACCAAAACCCTACGGGAGTTCCGCGACCACCGTGTATGGGCCATGACCCGACCGGTGGCACCCGATGATACATCGTGGAAGTGTAATTAAGGCAAGGGGAACCGCCTACGAGAGTTCCCGCCAAATTGGAGATACCGATATGAAGTTCGGAGTATTCGCAAACCTTATCACCGGAAAGACCCTTTATTCCGCTCACCGCACCAAGGCGGCTGCGGACAAGGCCTGCGCCAAGGCAAGCAAGAATGGCGCCTGCTTTGTGGTCTGCGCCATAAAGAAGTAAACATTCCAAAGGGCGGATCCCCTTACCCCAGGGGAACCGCCCGATTTTTTGTCCCGCTCGGGAGCACGGGAACCACCGTGTTCCCTATGTGCCCCGATCCGTGGCACCCGACGATACATCGTGGGTGTGTAAATGAGGCAAGAGGGAACCGCCTTTGAGAGTTCCCGACAAAAACGGAGTTCATCTATGAAGTATGGTGTTTTCGCAAATCTCATCACGGGCAAGCAGCTTTTCAGCTCCCACCGCACAAAGGCGGCTGCGGACAAGGCCTGCGCAAAGGCGGGCAAGAATGGCGCTTCTTTCGTGGTGCTTCCCATCAAGAAGTAAACATCAACCGCAAGGGCGGTTCCCCTTACCCCAGGGGAGCCGCCCTATTTTTGCCCACGCGGGAGCGCGAGAACCACCGTGCCGGGGACATGTCCCGAGCAATGGCACCCGGTGGCACATCGTGGGAGTGTTCAACGAAAGGAGTTAGCCATGAGCGCTGAAAGCAAGAAAATCGTCGGTTTCATCAAGAACCTATCCATCACCAACCCTGCCTACGTGGCGGTGCTGAACAGACTGAAAATCATGACTGCCGAGAAGCAGGAACGCTTTTTGAGCAAGTTCCACGGCATGAGCCTGTCAGATTTCATGATGGCGGTGGAAGCCTAGGGAAATAGGTGCTCGCAAGAGCACCAATTTTTCTTCAATTTTTGAACCTCCCGACCACCGTGTTCCAGCTGTGCCCCGATCCAGGGCACCCGATGGAACATCGTGGGCATACATTCAACAAAAGGAGCCGAATATGGCAAAAATTTCCATGGTCAAGCAATTTGAAAGCAACATCAACTCCGTTTCCGAAGTCAAGAGTATCGGCAAGGTAAAGCGCTCAAAGAACCGCCGCGGCAACATGGAATACTCCGCGGAAGTGATTTTTGCGGGTCACGAAAACAACGCTTTCCATTTCTATTGGGATACCGCGGTGAACGACTACCTTGTCTGCCGCAGCGAAGTCTGCCGTCATGACGGCTTCATTAGCCACCGCACGGAAGTGTTCAACCCCGAATACTACCGCAACGGCAGCCTCGCGGAAGTGAGCGCGTTCATCAAGGAAACATGGGACAAACAGAACCCTAGGTGGTAAGGGTCGGGGGACAACCCCCCTTTCCCCCCTTTGGGTGACCGGTGACCACCGTGTTCCCCATGTGCCCCGCGTGACGGCACCCGGTGGAACATCGTGGGCGTGTTGTTAAGGCAAGGGGAAACGCCTCCGAGATTTCCCGAAACTGAAAGGTGGCAATATGGCTAAGACTTTCATGGGTGCCTTTAAGGCAAAATACGGCAACAATATCAACCGCCTCGGTCAGGCGTTCCGTTGGGTTCGCGAGACCGACCTCGGCAACGGGTATGTTGAAGCGACCTATGACCATGACGATGAGCGGTTCGTAATCTTGGCTGACGCCAACGGCTATATACAGAAGGTCAAGGCGGCGTAAGGACTAAATCCGGCACCCTCACGGGTGCCAATCCTTTCGCGAAGAGAACCTTCGCCCCACCATGTTCCCGATGTGCCCCGAAAGGAGGCACCCGATGGAACATCGTGGGTTCACAAGGCAACGGGGAACCGCCTTGGAGAGTTCCCCACAACATTCGGAGTTAAAAATGGGAAAGTTCATCCGCGACAACATCAACTACATCAAGAGCCTCTGCCGTCAGGCTTGGGAAAAAATGAAGCACTTCGGCGGGGCTTTTTTAAATAATGTTTTCGTGGACTACCGCGACGGATCAATTTGGTATGATACAGAAGAGTTCCGTCTCCGTCTCGTGGGCTACAAGATAGCCAAGAAGTTCAGGGACATCAAGGACAAGACGGGGAACCTAGTGAAGAAGGCTTACTGGGCTCTCGTGGAATGCCCCGCATACGAATAATCAACCAACCGCGGGCGGGATAGGAACCCGCCCGCCTTTCCCTTTTCAGCCGGATCCGGTGACCACCGTGTTCCAGGTGTGCCCCGAGCTGTGGCACCCGATGGAACATCGTGGGTGTGTTCAACAAAAGGAGTTCACTATGAAAATTCTCGTGTCAATCGTAATCATCGCCCTCGTGGTTCTGTTCTGTATCGGAGCGGTAAACTCCAATTACAACTGCGTGACGCACCTTTGCGGTTCGCTCACTCACGCAATCAACTTCGTGGGCGACTTCCTGCACACCGAAATGGCGGGCGTGAACATCGTGGCAAAGGTATTCTAGGGGGATATATGGCGTTTCAGAAATTTATCCACAATGACCCGCTTTATGTGCGTCTAGGGCGTCTGCTTGACGAATTGGACGCCAAACTTGACAGGGCTCTCTTCTCAAAGGGAAAGGTTAGGCTCTTTCAGACCCGCCTTAAATGGCAACAATGGTGCTATGCCCTGCAAATGGAGCGCTTGAAGGAACTCCGCGCCCAATGGGACAAGATGGCGGCATAGGGGATAGGTGCTCAACCGAGCACCAACTCTTTCCGGAATTGTGATACCACCATGTGTCACCGGTGCCCCGGACAAGGGCACCCGGTGACACATCGTGGAAGTGTTGAAAGGGCGAAGGGAACCGCCCGAGAGAGTTCCCCCGAACGAATGGAGATTTGACATGGGCAATTCAATGGGTATTTTTTCCGCCATGATGTATCGTGAACACCTGCACGAACTCGTCATGGCGAGGGCGAAGGAACTCAACCCGAACATGGGCGAGGCGGAATTGAAGGTTGTGGAGGTTCCCCTGCCGAAGAAGGTGACCTTCACCGCGAAGGCGTTCATGCAGCCCAGCCGCAAGATTGTCGTCACCGCCATGGTAGCGACTGACGAAAAGGGATATGCCATGCCTTCCTTCGTGTGGCACCCGCTTGACAACCCTGCCGATGTGGGCGTGACCACTTTTGAGGAACTCCCGAACCATACCATGCACCGCATAATTGACCTGCTCAAGACTGCGGAAACTAAACCGCACAACCCGACTGTAGCCATGCTTGACGAACTCTCGTCCGTTGAAAAGGTTGCCGCCTACGGGAACCACTAGCCGAAGGGGCGAAAGCCCCTTTTTCAATTTTTAATTTTCGATCCCCGCGACCACCGTGTGCCCCAGGCGCCCCGGAACAATGCACCCGGTGATACATCGTGGGCATGTTCAACAAAAGGAGTTAATTATGGCAAAGACTTTCATCTTCCCCTTCCTCGGAACTGACTACAAGATTTGGCTCAAAGAGGAACACTATGCCTCCAACGGCAACCTCGCCCTTCAAGCCTACACTGACGAAGGGGAGCCGTTCGCCATGATTTCCACGAATGTGGAAGGTGCTCTGACCAAAGCGGAAGGCAAAGACCATATCTGCTTGGACGACAACAACCTGCCGATAAAGTCCTTTGACAACCTCATGAAGGCAGGGGTGCTCATTCCTACGGGCGGTTGGGCACAGAGCGGTTTCTGCAAGTATCCCATCTACAAGGTGGACTTGTCCAAAATCTAGGGCAGGGGGCGGTGCCAATCGGCACCAATTCCCTACGATCTTCACACTACCACCGTGTATCCGGTGTGCCCCTGTCTCGGGCACCCGGTGATACATCGTGGGTATGTTCAACAAAAGGAGTTAAAAATGAGACATCTTCCCATCATCATCGGAATTGCAGCAATGGCCGCATTCGCACACGAAATGCCCATCTGCGAAGAGTTCGCCGGGGAACAGCACATCCAGTGTGTATCCACCGACAAGGCTGCCGTGGTCATCAGCACCTTTAACGACAGCGTGCAGTATGAATTTTTCACGGCTGACGGCCACAAGGGATACATCTACCTTGACGGCGGTGTAATCGCAAGCACGGCGAAGCGTCATCTCAAAGTCGCAGCCATCCCTGCCGAGAATGCGGATGAATACGTTCAGGAAGTGTTCAACGCGGTGATGGATGACATCCAATGGGGACAGAATTGACCTGCTGAATGAATGCCATCGGGGACCATAGGTCCCCGGTGGTTTCTCCCGTATAACCTGGCCGGCCACCGTGTATCCCATGTGCCACGAGCTGTGGCACCCGATGATACATCGTGGGAATGTTCAACGAAAGGAGTTAATTATGCAGAGAACGGCAAGCGTATGTATCAAGGGCATCAAGATTATCAAGAGCAACTACGAAAAATATAGTTGCGGATATAGTTCCAAGAAAAGGGACACTTTGGCGGGTTTATACGTGGAGCGACCCACCGGCAAGGGAGAGACCATCTTCGTGCCGACAAGTGTGCTGACCACCTACATCGTGAAGGTGTCCGACACCAACCGACCTGACCTTGACAAGGTTGCCGACTACGCAAGGGGTGGCTACGAGCGCGACTTGAACGCCCGCCTTGCTGACGGGTGGGTAGCGGGAAAACGCAGAGTCGAGCTCTGTCTTAACTCCCTTACCTGCGGTAAGTGTGTGACTGCCATTGAGATTACCCCGTTTGACGAGATTTATGTGCAGGTGGGTAACGAGCCTTGTGCGGTGGTGCGTGTTGGGAATGCCGAAAAGGTGTATCACGATGGCGACCGCATTGAATATGATGACTTTGTGTGTCTGATGACCGAATAAAAATGAATTAGTGCTCGCAAGAGCACTATTTTAATTTTTATTTTTGATCCCGCGGACCACCGTGTGCCCGATGTGCCACGACCGGTGGCACCAGATGGCACATCGTGGGTATGTTCAACAAAAGGAGTTAATTATGGTGAACTTTGAAAACGGCAACATTGTTGATGAAGATGGCTTTACCACCACATTCCCGTCTGACTTCTCCATCGCGGACAAGTTTGGCGTGAGCGCCATCAAGGACACATTTAATCGTGCCTTTGGCGAATGGAAAGGTCACTACAAGTATCTTACCCACCTTGTTATCGCATTGAACCACAAGATTTTTGAATGGTATGGCAAGAATGACGCCTATGCCGAACTCTACAACGAATTGTGGGAAAAGGCGGACGCCTACGCATGCGATAACTTGAAAGGCGATGAACTGAGCTACTTCTACCGCACAACGGACTAGGAGAGGGGGGCTTACCCCTGCCCCCTTTTCCAGCCGGTGTCCAGTGTCCACCGTGTATCCTAGGTGCCCCGCATGATGGCACCCGATGATACATCGTGGGAGTGTTCAAACAAAGGAGTTCATTATGGCATTAGCAGAAATTTTCGGTCGCATTATCGGTGACGAATACACGGGTATCCGTGTGGCGGACTACCTTGCGGAGAACCCCCACGCAAAGGTCAATGACCTCGTAAAGTTCCGCGGTGTCGGCATGGAGAACGCAAAGACCATCATGATGGTGATGGAAAGCAGTGCCGAATACCTAGCAGGAACCAATGCGGTATCAGTGAGCGACCCTAATACCATCGTGAACCACCTCTCATGGATGAAGTGGGAACAGCAGGAGAATTTGGTGGTGGTGACCCTTGACAATGCGAACCACATTATCGGCAAGCACCTAGTGACTAAGGGGCTTGTAAACGAGGGGCCGTTCCACCCTAGGGAGATACTCCGCTACGCCATATTGGACAATGCGGTGAGCATAATCGTGGCACATAACCACCCTAGCGGAAATAGCGAACCTAGCGGGCAGGATATTACGGTCACTAGGATAATAAATGCCGCCTGCAAGATTATGAAAATGCCGTGCCTAGACCATATAATTATAACCCGTAGCGGTTTTTGTTCACTCCACAGACTGCAACCCGAACTCTTTGAAATTTAATTTTCAACTCCCGAATGAACAACCCTAGGGGCGAAAGCCCCTAGGACACTTTTTAAAATTTATTTTCCCTGCATACCACCGTGTATCGCCGGTGCCCCGAGAGATGGCACCCGATGATACATCGTGGGTATGTTCAACAAAAGGAGTTCAGCAATGAGCAATAAAGATGCAAAGAAAGAAAAAGAAACCTCTTCCGCATTTGACTGTCTCGCCGTTACGCAGGTGCAGGTCTACCCCTTCAAGGAAACCCCTTCTATGGGACATGTAAAGGGCATGGCATCTGTTGTCCTCAATGACCAGTTCCAAATCAGGGGTCTTCGCATCATGGAAGGTGATAACGGATTGTTCGTCGGATACCCCGTAGACCCGTTCTACAAGGGCGAAGACTTCCGCAGCCTCTGCTTCCCGACTACAAAGCAGCTGAGGGAACACATCGAGAACTGTGTTCTCGAAAAGTATTCGGCGTCCGCAGACCCCAAGGAATGGGTTGTTGAGTTCAAGAACGGGGACGAAATGACCATCAAGATGGAAGTGTCCGAGTTTACGAGGGCGGACGCCATCGTCCTTGCGAAGGGCAAGATTGAAGCCAAGTATGGCAAGAAGGTCGCCGAAGGCCTTGAATTGGTATCGGCAACCGAAAAGTAATCACGGGGGCTTACGCCCCCTTTTCACCATCAAACAACATTAACAAGGAGTAGGAAATGCGTCGTTTAGTCGGATATCACGGATAATTTTTTGTTCCACTTTTCTAGTGCTCACCCGAGCACTAGATTTTTATTTTTGAAATCGGGCCCACCGTGTATCCGCTGTGCCCCGAAGAATGGCACCCGAGGACACATCGTGGTAATGTTCAAACAAAGGAGTTCAACAATGCCCAAGTATCACTACAATGTCCATGTCATTTCCAAGGCCGATGATTTCTCCATGTGGGTGGGCGTCACCCTTGACAGCAAGCAGCTGCCGCAGGGCAATCTTTGCCTTGACAACAGCCTGCTCGGCATGACGGCCATCGCCCGTGCCCGTGAACTTTGCCCTGCCCTCAAAGAGTGCTTTTGTGAGGAATGGAACGGCGGTGACGAAGTGGAAGATGACCCAGTTCAGAAGTTCCTAGGTGCCGACTACAAGGACAAGATGGCTATACTCAAAGCCGCCATCAAGCCGCTCTTGACAGCCCTTGACCAAACCCACATGCAGTTGGCGGTAGACCATCGGTGCGAGTATTGGCTGACGGCTATCCCATGGCGTGAGGAATACGCAGGCGGTATGCCCGAGGGCATGGACACCGGCAAACTACTTGACGCAACGATTGCGTTGGGTGACGCACAGCACCTCGTTGCCGTCATAGATTAAGCATGGGGGAGGGTTCCCCTCCCATGTTCTCCAACACTTCCCATAGGCCACCGTGTTCCCTATATGTCCCGAGCGCGGCCACCCGATGACACATCGTGGGTATGTTCAAACAAAGGAGTTCAATATGGGCAACAACGAAATGATGGCTATGGCAAACGCAAGGGAAATTGAGAAACTCCCCTACGAAACACTGAAAGCATTGTTCCCTAGTGTCCGCTATATGGTGCAGGGGGAAAAGTGGCACAGAAAGTTCATCGGCCACAGAACCAATGAAATCACGGGCAAAGAAGAAACCTACGCAGCAGGGGAATGGCTTACTGACCTTAACGGCCAAACCTTTGAGAACCCCACTATGGCCACAATGTGGGCACAGATGACCTACTCCAAGGGGCATTACAAGGTCTATGCGTTCGTGCCCGAACTGCACAAGGTATCTAACCAAATCGTGAACGAATAGGGCTAGGGGCTGACCGCCCCCTTTCCCTTGCCAATCACCCAAGGCCACCGTGTATCACCGGTGACCCCGATCAAAGTCACCCGATGATACATCGTGGGAACACAAGTTCAAAAGGAGTTAATATGACCAACAAGCAGAAACAAGCAACAAAATTTATTGAAAATCGCTATAACACGCCTATCAAGGATAGCGAACACTACGAAGTGAAATGTTCTAGTCCCGAAGAAGCGGAAGAACTTGCCTATCACATATCGGACGGAATGGGGCCGATGGTTGAAGCCGAAACGGAAAACGAAATGCTCTATTTCCGCAACGATATCGTTGCAGGTTGCCTTGATGGCTCTAATACTGACTTTGCCGAAGTTGTGGCAGGTTGGTCTAGTATCAAGGAAAAGGGCGTGAAATTTGTAGCAGGTGCTCTCACAAAGTAAGGAGTTAAAGATGAGTAAAATTGCTGAAACGCAGATGGGTCTTTCGTCTCATTCGGTGGACGAACTTGAAGTGTGCATAGCGGTATCGCTCCAAATGAGCGAGAAACTTGCCGAAGAAAAGTTCAATGGTTGGCCGTATCTCTACCTTGATGGGAAAGGCAAGGCATTGTTTGACTTGAAGGCTGAACCACCCTTTATGCCGTCCAAGAAGGCACAGAAAATCATTGATGGGCTTGATATGGACGCATTGGAAAAGGCGGTAGCGGAACACTACGCAGGCCTTGATGTCAAGGTTGATGATGTGTTCAAGACCACCGAACTCTGCTAGGCTCGCCCCGAAAGGGGCTTTCCTGATCCATTAGACCACCGTGTATCAGGTGTGCCATGACCGGTGGCACCCGATGATACATCGTGGGTATGTTCAAACAAAGGAGACCTATATGGCATCATACGATAGAATTGCACAATACAACGCACACGCAGACCGCTTGTTGCAGGAACAATTTGGTGGCGACTTCAAGTGCCCTATCTGTGGGGAACCGCTGAACCGCTGTGACGCATTTGAGGACAGCGAAGGCTACCGCATTGAATACTGGTGCCGCAAGTGCAACAAGCCCGTGACTGAACTCTTTGAGATGGTTCCGAAGGGCTTCTACTTCTACCGCCCGAGGATTACGAAACTTGACCCCGAAAAGGCCACCATCGCCGACCTCTTGAAGTTCTTGAAGTCCGCAGGAGCCTTGGCTTCCGCAGACCACAAGAAGGAACTTGAAACCATCAGCGTGGAACTCTGTGGCTATGCAACCTCGTTCGTGGCTGAACTCGTTGAAAAGTCCGTTGCTTTGAGCGAGAAACTTGCCGAGGAATAGGCGGTAAATGTCACAAAAAGTGTATGCTTTTTGTGACATATTTTACTAGATTTACCCTAGCCCCACCGTGTGTCCCATGTGCCCTTGCCGGTGGCACCCGATGACACATCGTGGAAGTGTTCAAGCAAAGGAGTTCACAATGGATTTCAAACGAGAAGAATTTTTCAAGAAGTGCAAGGACGACCACGACCGCCTCTGCAAGTTGATTATGGACGCGGGTGAAGTGTCCGTGTCGCAGGACATCGTTGGGGT
>Ga0310695_10013278_pt1 | contig 11355 bp, 9 predicted proteins | sample RumenRJG_04DNA_FD_203882 | JGI IMG/M metagenome (GOLD analysis project Ga0310695, IMG submission 203882) | Bovine rumen microbial communities from Lethbridge, Alberta, Canada - RJG_04 (v2) (version 2) | ecosystem: Host-associated > Mammals > Digestive system > Stomach > Rumen | place: Canada... | reverse complement strand
CTCGAAGAGGATTCGTCCTCGTCGGAAACCTTTACCCATTCGCCATCATCGCATACATAATCCGCCTCGTCGGCCTCGACATAGACGGTATCGCCGTCCAGCGACTTGGTGCACTCGTCCAGATACTTGAACTTTTCCACCGATTCTTTTTTCGTGGCCGAGCCGCCGTACACGCTAGAAGAATCATCATCGCCGCACGCGGCAAGCAGTGCAAAACTCGCGCACAGAGGCAGCATCCCTTTCAAGACAAACTTGCTTGTCATCTTTTCTCCTTGTTCGGATTTCCCATTTTTCCCACAAATATATACACTTGAAAATCCGGAGTCAATAAATCCCCGAAGGATGCCGTTGACAAATAGGCAAGATACACTTGATACAGTTGTTACGCTTTCGCGCCGCGCAGCCGGAAGGCCACGCAAGCGATATCCACGGCGCGTGGCAAGCTGATTTCGCGGCTCATGCCCTGAGGCAGGTTGCGGAATCCGACGTTGCGCACCGTCTCGCAGAGCTTTTCCGCGGTTGCCACGACGGATGGAGCAGAAGGATCCTGACCATCGGCATTGCTTGCGGCATTCTGCAGCATGTTCAGGAGCATGAAACCGGCACCCAGGCGCTGTTGCCTGTCGACAAGCGTGTTGAGCCTCGAAGTGTCCGCCACGAGGAACCCGATTTGCAGCAGGAAATCGCCCGAAAGCTTCACCTTCACCTGGCGCTCCACCGCGGAGGCGGGCCGCACGGACTTTTGCAGAGGTTCCATGTAGGCAGCGAAGGAACGCGCGTTAATTTTCCCGGCTTCTGCGGATCCTGTCAGGCCCTCGCCACTTCCGCGACCCGCAATGACCGACGCTTTTGCACATTCGGCCCTGTAGTTCGCCATGACGACGATATTGTCCGCGATATCGAGGTAATCGCCGCAGGCTCCCGCGACCAGTATAAAGCTCATGCCTGCGGCGGCAAGCCCGCGGATGCGGTCAGTGAGCGGGATAAGCGGTTCCCGTTCGTCTCCCAGGAGCTTTCGTACCCTCATATCCCGTATAAGGAAATTCACCGCCGAGGAATCCTCGTCGATAAGGAACGTGCGCGAGCCCGCTTCCATCGCCTCGAGCAGGTTCGCGGCCTCGCTCGTGGAACCCGAAGCCGAAAGCGTATTGAAATCCTTCGTACCAATACCGCCCGGCAAATCGCGCACGAACATCGAGAGGTCCGTACCGCGCACGCTTCTCCCGTCCTCGACGCCCACGCGGAGCGCCGTCTCGTCCACCACGATTCCCTCGCGGCCGTCTCCCGGAACATGCGGGAACACGGAACGCACGAGCGCCTGCAACAGGGTCGACTTCCCGTGGAAGGCTCCTCCCGTAATCACGGTGATGCCCTTGGGAATACCCATGCCGCGGATTTCGCGCCCGCAGGCATTCAACGTCACCGCGAGTTCCTCGGGAGCCACAAACTTCACTGCGCCTTCGAGCGGCATCTCGCTCAGGCCCGAAGCCCTCGGCAGCACCGCCCCGTCGGGAACGAAGGCGCAAAGCCCGCGGCTATCGAGCTGCGCAAGAATTTCTTTCCTCTCGGCAAGCACGCGGTAATGCTCCCGCATCCGGGATTCATCCGCCTTGTTGAAATACAATCCCGCCGAGACAAGATCCGGCAACACCATCGTGAGGATTTCAGCCGCATCCTCGGCCTGGATTTTCCGGCCTTCGCCAGGGAGCCGCACCTGCAGGCACGCCCTGATTTCGCCATTGTCAATCCAGAGGCTGTTCCGCACCAGCATTTCGGGTCCGGCCACATCGAATACGACGGAAGCGTCCTTCCCCGGATATTTTTGTTGAACCAGGTGTGAAAGCCTGCGATGCAAGAAGTCGCTGAGCGCAAGACGCCTCTCGAAATCCGAACCCCATTCAGAAGCGTATCCCAAGTCCGAAAGTTTCGCACGCACAAGGAGGCGCGAAGCGGGGGCATACGGGTCACCCTGCACATGCAAGAAATCAAGGACAAAGTCACCGAAATCCCACGACCTTTCTGCAAGGCTCTTGTAGAGGCCGTAGTTCTTGCCGTCCAGCGCGCGAATCTTCTGATAAAGGGCTTTCATATGCCTGAAGATAGAAAAAATCCCATATTTTCCCTCCGTATCCAAACTTTTTCATAAAAAAAAGGTAAATTCTTTAAAAACATTATATTTTATACACAATCAAACAGGAAAACAGGAGCAATCCATGAAGAAACTGTACATCTTTGCCCTTATGGTGGCATTCCTCTTTACTGCAGCCGTCGCCGACGAAGATCCACCTCCGCGCGGCAAGTCCGCTTCGGTCACCATCATCACCAACCCGCCCAACAGCGACGTCTACCTGGGTGGTGAACTCCTCGGCAAGAGCCCCATCGAAAATCTTCAGGTCAAGTCCGGCCGTCAGACCCTCGTGGTCATCGACCAGGGTTACGAACTCGTGAACCAGCGCGTGAACGTCTGGCCCGGCCAGGACAAGCGCAACCACTTCGACTTCGGTACCAAGATCCCGAAGGGCAACATCAAGGTTTCCACCAAGCCGGGCAAGTGCCTCATCTACGTCGACGGTGAAAACTCCGACAAGACGGACGGCGCTCCGCTCACCATCCACAACCTCGACGCCGGTGACCACGTGGTGCGTGCAGAATGCTCCAACCGCAAGTCTGCCGAAACTCTCGTGACCGTGAAGGGCGAAGAGACTGTCGAAATCGAGCTCGACGCTACCTCCGGCAAGAAGAAGAAATAATCCCGCCCACTCTGGGTTTTTCAGGATTTACTAAAGGGGACCCCTCGTTTGAGGGGTCTTTTTTTGCTAAATTCTTTTGTGAAGAAATTTTAAAATAGGAGTTGAATATGTCTAAAATCTGGACCATCTGCCTTTGCCTCTCTCTCGCCTTCCTCGCCGGCTGTTCCGGCAAGAAGGTCACGCGCATCGATGCAAATTCCGTGACCGACCTTTCCGGCGCATGGAACGATACCGATTCCCGCCTCGTCGCAGAGGAAATGATCAATGACTGCCTGAACCGCCCCTGGTACCAGACCATGCTTCAGCAGAAGGGCGGCCAGGTCCCGACCGTCGTGATCGGCCAGGTCCGTAACAAGAGCCACGAGCACATCAACGTCGAGACCTTCATCAAGGATATCGAACGCGCCCTCATCAACAGCGGCAAGGCCGACTTCGTCGCAAACGCCGAAGAACGCTCCGAACTCCGCAACGAGCTCGCAAGCCAGGCCGGCAACGCCACCGAAGAAACCCGCAAGGACGCTGGCCAGGAAATCGGCGCCGACCTCATGCTCACCGGCACGCTCAACTCCATCGTGGACCAGGAAGACGGCGAACAGGTCATCTACTACCAGGTCGACATGGAACTCACCGACATCCAGAGCCACAAGAAGGTCTGGCTCGGCGACAAGAAGATCAAGAAGTTCGTCTCGCAGTCCAGCGTGAAGATGTAATTTGATCCCCCGTATGAAAAAACTTCTCCTTCTACTTGTTGCAATTCTCCTGTCGTCATGCGCGAACAAGTCCATGACGCGCTACGAGGAACTCGCGCCGACCCTCGAAAAGAAGGGGTTTGACGCGACCATCTCGCAGGTGAAGAAAAAGCAGAAGGACCTGTACGGTTCCAACAGCGAATTCCTGTACTACTACGACCTGGGCGTTCTGCACCACTACAACAGGAACTTCGACGAGAGCATCAAGAATTTCGAGAAGGCCGAAAAGATCAACGACGACCTCTACACGAAATCCATCTCGAACGAGGCGGCGGCGATCCTCACGAACGACAACGTGCGGCCCTATCGTGCAAGGCCCTTCGAGCTGTTGACGCTGTACGAATTCCAGATCCTGAACTACCTCGCCAAAATGGATATCGACGGCGCGCTCGTCGAAGTCAAGCGCTCCCAGATAGCGATGAACAGGCTCTACCAGAAGGATGCGGACAAAGTAAACGACAACGGGTTCCTGCGTTACCTTTCGGCCCTCGTGTACGACCTCGAAGGCGAGCAGGACGATGCCGCCATCTCCTACTACAAGTCCATCAAGGCCTACGACGAAAGCAAGATGGGCGTACCGGACGAAGTGTTCGAATTCGTCACCGAGAGCCTGCGCCGCATGGACCGCGAAGACGACATCCGCGCCCTCAAGAAGAAGGAACTCCCGAGCACCCCGAAGGCGACCGCCGTGCAGGAACAGGGCCAGGAAATCATCGTCATCGGGTATGCGGGCCACAGCCCCATCCTGGGCGAGATGTACCTCTCCGGCACGTTCGTGAGCGGCGGCGTGATGAACCTCTACTACAAGGACGGCGAAACGGGACAGAGGAATTCCTTTACGCTCGTAGCGCCGCCGGTCGCAGGCGCAGGCAGCGGCACGTTCCACATCGGGTTCGCCCTTCCCGAAGTCCGCAAGCACCCGAGCCGCGTCACGCATTTTGAAGTATCGATGGACGGCAAGACGCGCATCAGGCCCGAGAAGGTGATGGACGTGGACGGGGAACTCCGCCAGAACATGGAAGACGAGAAGACCTCCACCATCACGCGCACCGCGGTGAGGGTCACGCTCCGCACCATCGCGGCCCAGAAGGCGAAATCCGCGACCAACACGGGGAACGGCCTCTTCGACCTCGTCAAGAATATCGGCATGGACGTCGCGCAGGGCCAACTCGAACAGGCGGACCTCCGCGTCGGGCTATTCCTGCCCAATTCCTTCTACATGACGCGCATCCCGGTCGAGACGGGCTCCCACAGCGTGAGCGTCGCCGCCCAGGGGAGCCACGGCGAGACCGTGGGCGTGTACAATTTCGACAAGATCCCGGTCAAGAAGGGCCAGAAAGTTCTGCTTATCGTACCGGCGATCAAGTAGGGCTTTCCCACCCGCTTAACCGACAAATAGCCAAAAGTTCTACGAAAAACGCCCCGCAGGGCGTTTTTTTTGCGTCTATTTCCGAAATTTTAAGAAATCCGGGTGTCCTTTTTCGCTTTTTTTATATAATTTCAAGACACGAGTCTAAGTCTACACTAGGAGAGTCTTATGAACTGCAAAATTATTCTTGCCGCGGCGGCCATGCTCGCGACACAGTCTTTTGCCATTATCGGTATAGGCGCCCATTACACTCCCAGCTTCGGCAACAAGCTGGACCCCGAAGCCAAGGCTCCGGTCACGGACGGCATCAGTTTTGACCACCAGGGCTACGAAGGGCTCATGCAGGGCTTCGGTTTCAAGCTGTGGGTCGACATTCTCCCGGTCATCGACATCGAAGGTACCTTCAACATCCGCTTCGGCTCCTACGACGCGAACCTCTATGTCGAGTCCGAAGGCTCGGAAACGGTGATTCCTCTGGAAATTGAGCTCGGCGGCACCCCGTTCGGCAAGGCGAACCCGAAGTTCGTCGCCATGTCCGGCGATATTTCCATCACCTACCCCATCACCTTTATCCCGGTCATCCGTCCCTACATCGGTGGCGGTCTCACCGTCTTCGCGAACAGCTTCGTGCTTAACAACGGCTTCGTGAGCGGCCTCATCGGCGATCCGGAAATCGCAGGCATGATCCAGGCGGTGGCACAGCTCCAGAGCACCGCTCAGACCGACCCGGCCCTCGCCCAGCAGCAGGCCCAGGAACTCCAGGGGCAGCTCTCGACCCTCGGCGAAACCATCAAGACCAAGGTGCAGGACCAGGCCACTAACGAAGGCGTCAAGACCAGCATCGGCGGCCACGCGCTCATCGGTCTGCGAGCAAAGCTCCCCATCATCCCGATTGCCGCCTACGCGAACATGAAGTTCTACTTCGGCGGCGACTTCCCCGAAGAAGTCGATCCGGGTATCATGGCGGCTGAAATCGGTCTCGGTTTTGCCCTCTAATAAAGTTTGAAAGGAACACAAGTAAAAATGACTGAAAACACCAGCAGCACCAAAATTCTCATTATTGAAGACGAAATTGCAATTGCCGAAGGACTCGTGGACCTCTGCGAACTGAACGGCTACTCCGTGAAGCACGTGGCCGACGGCGAAAGCGGGCTCACCGAAGCCCTCTCCGGCCAGTACGGTCTGGTCCTCCTCGACCTCATGCTCCCGGGCATGGACGGCTTCACCGTCTGCGACAAGATTCGCGAAAAGGACAGGAGCCTCCCCATCATCATCCTTTCGGCCAAGAACGCCGACGAGGACATCATCAACGGTCTCAAGTTCGGCGCCGACGACTACATCCCGAAGCCGTTCTCCGTGCCGATGCTGCTCGCCCGCATTGAGGCGGTCCTCCGCCGTAGCCGCCAGTCCCTCGAAAACGAAGGCAAGCTCTCTGCCGGCAACCTCCGCGTGAACTTCCGTGAATACACCGGTACCCGCGGTAAGGAAGAACTTGCGTTTACCCGCAAGGAAATCGAAATCCTCGAATACCTCTGGAACAACCGCGACCACGCCGTTCCGCGTGCCGAACTGCTCCGCAAGGTGTGGGGTTACGAAAATGCGGAATCCGTCGACACCCGCACGGTCGACATCCACATCACGAAGCTTCGCAAGAAAATCGAGGACGACCCGGCACATCCGAAACTTCTCGTCACCTTCCGCGGTGAAGGCTACCAGATGCGCTCGGCACCGGAATGCGCAAAGTCCACGTAATATTTGCGGCGATATTCTTCGTCATCACGATACCCCTGGTAACGCTGTTGTACCAGGCGTATTCGCAGTTGGAAATCGGTACGAACTCCCTGTACCAGGGACATGCCATGTTCGTCGCGAACACGCTGAACCAGCAGATCGCGAAGGACCTCGCCATCGAAGACAAGCGCTCGTATTCCGAATACGGGTTCATCCGCACGATCCAAGTGATCGGCGGTGAGGAAAACACGCTTTCCGAACTGGTGGACTACCCCATCACGAGCCAGTACGAAGGCCTCGTCGGGCACTTCCAGCTCGCTCCCGACAACTCGCTGCGTACGCCGTTCCTGCCCGAAGGGCGCTTCGGCGAAATCCTGCTCGAGCAGATTCCTCCTGCCGAACGTACCAAACGCGAAGAAGTCCGCTTCCGCATCAACAACATCTTAAACGAGCTCGGCGTAAAGAACGAGGGCATCGAGGCGACCGCACAGCCCCGCGATTCCATCGAGACCGTGATCGACCGCGTGTACAAGCGCGACCCCAAGCTGCACAGCAAGAAAAAGAAGAACCAGACCGAGCGCACCAACCGCTTCGAGCACACTTCCGAAAAGGAAACCTTCGCCTTCAACGCGGAATCCGCGAACTTCGATACCGAGGACACCCTCGAGATTCCCTTTGAACTCACGCGTCCGCAAGAAGTCGAGATTGAACCGTTCGAGGCCGTCTTCAACAGGAACTACATCGTGTTCCGGCGCAACGTGCGCCGCGGCAGCGAGCTTTTCGTGCAAGGCTTCGTCGTTGACCTGCGCGTCTACCTGAGCAGCCTCGTCAAGAACGAGACGCAGTTCTACCCGCTAGAAAAGGACCTCGTCCTCGGCTTTACAAGCGGCGACACCGACCTGCTCCGCTTCGGGCCATCTGATGCGACCACCAAGATACTTTCAGTCCCGCTGCTGCCGCCGCTCAACAACATCTCGCTCAACATGTACATGAAAAAGAGCGACAACTTCAACAGCAGCGCCCTGCTCCTGTTCCTCGGTTTTGTAGTGCTGTTCGTGCTCGCGGCAGGCCTTATCGCCATCTACCGCCTGACCCAGAGCGAAGTCTCGCTCGCCAAGAAGCGCCAAGATTTCATCTCCGCCGTGAGTCACGAGCTCAAGACGCCGCTGACCGCCATCAAGGTGAGTGCGGAACTGTTGCAGCAGTACGACAGCAAGATGAGCGAAGAGAAGCGCCTGCAGAAATACAGCCAGATCGCCCGCGAATCAGACCGCCTCACGCGCCTCATCCAGAACGTATTGAACCTCTCCAAGCTCGACGGCAACCGCTGGGTCGCAAACATCAAGAAGGACCGCCCGAAGGCCGTGCTCGACGACTTCGTCACCATGTACTCGAAGAACATCGAGGACCACGGATTCGAACTGACCGTTTCCTGCGACACCGAAGTCGACAGCGTGCAGCTCATGATGGACCGCGACGCCGTAATGCAGATTTTAACGAACCTCGTGGACAACTCGCTCAAGTTCTCCGTGAAGGCGGACTACAAGATGATCATCATCGAGCTCCGCATGGACGTGGACCACGTGTACCTCGCCGTGCGCGACTACGGCCCGGGCATCCCACAATCCGAGATGAAGAAGGTGTTCCAGGAATTCTACCGCGTCGAAAACGAGATGACCCGCACCACGCAGGGAACGGGCATCGGTCTTTCCATGGTGAAAAAGCTTTGTACGCTTTCGAACATGAAAATTGAAATCGAGAACGCAAACCCCGGACTACGCACGAAGATACACTTCCCGCCGTTGTCCATCTAGAAACGTTTTATGTATCTTATAGGCATTCAGGACACTAGGCCATGACACAAGAAGATATACTCCACAACCCCGAGCAATACAACCTTTCCATCGAGACGGTCGGAAAGGGAACGCTCAAGTCCCCGATGAAGGGAATCCAGTTCGTATCGGAAGAAGACAGGGTCGGTCTCACCACCGACGTGAAGCGCATCGAGGACTTCTACAAGAAAAAGATTGCCGTCCCCTCGCTCGAGGCGGCCGGACCACGCGAAACCATCTTCCACGACCCCGCCTGGACGCGCGCGGGCATCGTGACCTGCGGCGGACTCTGCCCGGGCCTCAACAACGTCATCAAGGGCCTCGTACAAGTGCTGTGGTTCGACTACGGCGTCCGCAATATTTTCGGGATCCCCTACGGCTACCGCGGCCTCAACCCGGCATACGGTTATCCTCCGATTACACTGAACCCCGACGTCGTCGATTCCATCCAGGAAGACGGTGGCACTATCCTCGGCAGCTCCCGCGGCATGCAGGACCCGGGCACGATGGTCGACACCCTGATGCGCCTCAACATCAACGTGCTTTTCTGCATCGGCGGTGACGGCACCCTCCGCGGCGCCCACGCGATCGCCGAAGAAATCAAGAAGCGCAGGCAGCCCATTTCCGTCATCGGCATTCCGAAGACCATCGACAACGACCTGAACCTCATCGACAAGACCTTCGGTTTCGAAACGGCAGTCCTCAGCGCAACCGACGTAATTACCAGCGCCCACAACGAAGCGAACGGCGCCTTCAACGGGCTCGGACTCGTGAAGCTCATGGGCCGCGATTCCGGCTTCATCGCCGCTTACGCCGCCCTCGCCACGACAGTCGTGAACTTCTGCCTCGTGCCCGAAGTGCCCTTCACTCTCGAAGGACTTTTCAAGGCGCTCGAGAGCCGCTATTCGAGCGGCAAGACCCACGCGGTCATCGTGGTCGCCGAAGGCGCCGGACAGGAACTCTTCAAGGACCAGGAAGAACGCCGTGATGCGAGCGGCAACATCCTGAAAAACGACATCGGCGAATTCCTCACCGAAAAGATCAACGAGCATTTCAAGAAAGTCGGCAAGGAAGTCAACATCAAGTACTTCGACCCGAGCTACATGGTTCGTAGCATCCCCGCCAAGGGCACCGACGCGATCTTCTGCTTCCAGCTCGCCGAAAGCGCCGTACACGCGGGCATGGCCGGAAAGACCGACATGGTCGTGGGCAGCATGAACGGGATGTTCACGCACGTTCCCATAGAATACGCCGTGAGCGAACGCAAGAAAATCGACCCGAACGGAACGCTGTGGCACGCCGTGCTCGGCGCGACCCGCCAGCAGGACTACTTCTCGGGCAAGGGGAAAAGCAAGTAGGATTCGACAAACCGACCGGATATACGGTTACGCGGGCAGGAAAGCGAATTTCCTGCAATAGGAGAACATGAGAAAGATCTTGGCGATAGTGCTGCTTCTGACGGCATGGGGAGCATATGCGAACAGCGACCTCGCGTTCGCCGACTCCTGCTATGCGGCCCGAGCGGAACGCGCCAACGGCGAGAAGGCGGACGCCCAGAACGCAACCCTCATGAAGGACGCGTACCGCCGCGCCATGCAAGATCCCTCCGTTCTGGAAAAGGCGACCGAAGGCTACGTCAAGAGCTACTATTTCGCATTCCGGTTCGTGCCTTTCAGCAAGAACAAACGCAGCCTCCATCTGGATTCCCTGAAGACGATCACCGAGGCCGCGTACAAGAAGTTCCCGAAGAACAAGGACATCGCGCACATCTACGCCTCCACGCTTTCCATGTGGGGAGCCGAGAAGAACCCGCTCGCCGCCGTGAAGGAAGGCGTTGCGGCCAAGGTCCGCGATGTCGCAACCGCATCGAACAACTACCAAGTCCTCGGGCGCGCACACCAGCTGCTGCCCTACATTCCCATCATCCTCTCGTGGCCCGACAAGGCGCTCGCAGACAAGTACCTGACCATGGCGCTGCAGCAGGACCCGAAGGATTTGTACAACTACTTCTTCCTGGCGGAACTGCGCTTTGACCAGAAGCGCTATGCCGACGCGCTGAACATCATCGACCGCGGACTTTCCCGCGGATTACGGACAAACTATTTCCTCGAGGACAAGCGCGGCCGCTGGAAGCTCAAGGAACTCCAGAAAAAGATTAACGCGAAACTCGACAAGAAGTGAGTTCCGCGTAAACACAAGTAGTTGCTTACCGTGAGCAACAAAGCCCTCGGGTGTTAGCCGAGGGCGGTTGCGAGAGCGAGTGCCCTTAGGAATAAAACCAAGAGCATTAGCACGAGCGGTCTTTTACCAGTCTTACCCTGCCTGGACGGCGGTGAGAGCGATCGTGTAGACGATGTCTTCAACGAGCGCACCGCGGGAGAGGTCGTTCACCGGCTTGGCGAGGCCCTGAAGCATCGGGCCGATGGCAATCGTACCCTGGGCGCTGCGCTGCACGGCCTTGTAGCCGATGTTACCGGCAGAGAGGCTCGGGAACACGAACACGGTCGCCTTGCCGGCGACGGTGCTGCCCGGGGCCTTCAAGGAACCAACGCTCGGCACGGTCGCCGCATCGTACTGGAGCGGGCCATCCACGAGCATCTCGGGACGGGCTTCCTTCACGATCTTGGTCGCCTCGCGGACGAGGTCGGCATCCGGACCCTTGCCGCTGTTCATGGTGCTGTAGCTCAGCATGGCCACGCGGCTCGGCAGGCCGAAGGCCTTGGCCGTGTCGTCGCACTGCATCGCGATACCGGCGAGTTCCTCGGCGGTCGGGTTCAGGTTGATGGCGCAGTCGCCGTAGATGTAAGTCTTGCCCGGCATGCACATGAAGAACACGGAGCTCACGGACTTCACGCCCGGAGCGCACTTGATCACCTGCAGGGCGGGACGAAGCGTATCGGCGGTAGAATGGATGGCGCCGGAAA
>Ga0310695_10013276_pt1 | contig 11356 bp, 12 predicted proteins | sample RumenRJG_04DNA_FD_203882 | JGI IMG/M metagenome (GOLD analysis project Ga0310695, IMG submission 203882) | Bovine rumen microbial communities from Lethbridge, Alberta, Canada - RJG_04 (v2) (version 2) | ecosystem: Host-associated > Mammals > Digestive system > Stomach > Rumen | place: Canada... | reverse complement strand
AAATGAATTTTTCCTAAATTTCGTATTTACTGCTTGATGTGATATACCTAATTTCTCCGCTACTTCTCTTTGACTTCTTCCGGACATGGCCAGAAGTCCTTTTAATTTGTCTGCTATCATGTTTTTTTATCCTCTCTTTCTATTACTGGTAAGAAGACACCTATTCCACCTTAAGTTAAGTATATATTATTTTTCAATCAATGTCAAATATTTTTTGTAATTTGAAAAAAATAGTTGACAAATACAAATAAAAGTTGTATTATATAATTAGAAACAAGGCAATCACAAAATCACAGAGAGGTAAAAAATTATGAAGAGGGAAATAGGAAATGTAAGAAAAGCGGTTTGCACAATGGCCAACGAGTTACACAAGAAGGGAATAACACTTTCCCAGGCATTTAAAAGAGCTTGGAACATGATCAAGAACGGACTAACACTTAAGGCAGCAGGAGTTACATACAACAACAATCAAGGCAAGCTTCAGTATTTAGCGCAATTCAAGCCTTCAGATCTTAAGGTTGTACTTAGAAGAGATAGGGAAAACGAATTTGATACAAACGCAGTCAAAATCATAGTGCAGATTCCTTCTAAAGGCATACAAGCGCAGATCGGATTCCTTCCGGCAGCTGCTGCAGCTCAGGTTTCAAAGGTAATGGATAAGGGCTTACGGTTCAGGGCAAGCGTGAAGCAGATCATGGGCGGATATGATGGCAGAAATTACGGATTACTTCTTAGTGTTGGATAAAAGAAAAAGCCTGCCAGGAAGGCAACCCCGGCAGGCGAAACAATAGCCCACAAAATCACAAAGTTGGTGCTATTGATAAGATTATAAGGCATACAACCCAAAATTGCAAGGAAGGGAAAGGCAGCAGGGCAAATTACAAAGTATAATACTTATTAGACAATTCGAAAGGCGAAACAATGACAGATTACAAGATCCGGCTAACAGAAACGATAAAGACGCTAGAGAAGAAGCAGGCACGGCTTGAGGAATGTATCGAAGCCTATAAGAAAGAGGGCATGGACACGGAAGACCTGGAGAAGACCTTAAGGGGCTTTAAGCGGGAGCATAGGAAGGCGGAAGAAATATTAAGAAGAGAGAAAGAGAGGATGTAACAAAATGAGTAAAAAGAGAGAAGCGGGAAGCGTTTACCTGGATGTAGAAATGGCAATATGTGAAAACAACCTTGAAAAGCTACCGGGCATTATACAAATGCTGATCGATACCTATAAGCTTGACAGTATCGATGACAATAAGCTTGATGATGATACGGAAAGGATCACGGCCAAAAAGCGCATACATGAAACACTTACACTTGCACAATTTAGTGTGCGCCGATTTATTGAGGATGTGGAAAAGATCCCAATTAAAGAAGAAGCAGAAGAATGATCGCAAAAGATATGTATCACATAATACAGAAATTACTGTATACAGAATTTTCTGTACAGAATTGTTTCGTCCGGGACCTTTTCTTATAGGCAGACATCTGCAGCAGGAGAAAAAAGGGAATATATGAAGAGTAGGAAGAATATCAACGACCGTCACCAGAAGAGAGGATAAGCTAATGAAGATATTGGAAAATATTTGCTGTAGATGTAAATAACGATAAACACTACTCCTTAACCATTCTACTTTTGTCTGCCTAAAATATAGGCGAAACCCTTGAAAAATCTAATAAAATTTGATGTTTTGAACGCTTGTTTGAAAAAAGTGTATTTTTAGGGTGTTTTACAACCTATCATAAGGGGTGTTTTTTTGAGGAATTTTAGTGCATTTTTTGCTTGATTAAGTAGATGTAAATAACAATAAACACTACTTCTCAACCATTCTACTTTTTTAGATTGAAATGTCGTTAGAACCCTTGAAAAACCAAGTAAAATTTGATGTTTTTTTCGGTGACACCGATTTCGTGTGATTTTGGGGTATTTTGTCACCTATCATAAAGGGCGTTTTTCGAGGAATTATTTTAGAGTTGATCCGGATCACTGCTGCAGGGTTTATTATCCTGCTGCACGCCCGGCATGATCAAGGGCATATTGTAAAATATCGAGTTGAAACAACTTGAAAACTATGGTAAAATTTGAAAAACAAAGTCACAAAGTAACCATTGTGTAAGGCAAAGAAACGCACAGCGGTTTATTATAACAGGGGTGTTATTATGTACGAAGTAATCAATAGCAAAAATAATATATCGCTAATCGATAACGACATCTATATATCATTTATAAATTATCTTGATGTAAGGGAAGCAAGCATTGCCACCTACAAAACGGGCGTAAAGCGTTTTCTCTTATATCTCATGGATCAGGAAATTTCCGCACCCAACAGACAAGACATCATAAACTTTGTAAGCTTCCTGGAAACTGAAGAGCTTAAGGCTACAACTATCAATTCTTACTTAGTGGCCGTTAAGATCTTCTTTGACTGGCTAGAGCAGGAAGGCTTATATCAGAATGTAGCAAGAAGAGTAAAAGCCCCGAAAGTAGAAAAGACTTTCAAAAAGGACTATCTAACCGCTAACCAGTGCAGGCGTATTCTTGCCACAATAGACACTTCCACGGAAGTAGGAAGAAGAGACTATGCACTACTTGCCTTACTTCTTACTACCGGACTTAGAACAATAGAAACAGTAAGGGCGAACGAAGAAGATCTAACTATCAGGGGCGAAAGCACAGTCCTTTACGTGCAGGGCAAAGGCAAGAACGAAAAGGCTGATTATGTGAAGATCCCGGAGCAAACGGAAGAAGCTTTAAGAGATTATCTTTGCAGCAGGTCAAGGCCACTAAGGAAGAAGGCACCGCTATTTACTTCCACCAGTAACAACAACCGGGGCGAAAGACTTACAACCCGGAGCATAAGAAGCATAGTAAAGGGGCGTTTCGCAAAGGCTGGATATATTAGCGACAAATTAACGGCACACAGTACCCGGCATACTGCTGCAGCACTTAATCTTATAGCCGGGGGATCCTTGGAAGAGACTTCGACAATGTTAAGGCACGCAAGCACCGAAACAACAAAGATCTACTCGCACATGATCGAGAGAGACAACAACGAGAGTGAAAGAAGAGTTGCGGCCGCAATATTCGCTTAACCCTTTTCTTATAGGCAAAGGACAACAACCAAGGGCGCAGGAAGCGCACTTGTTAAAGAGATGTAGCAGTAATAAGCCCACATACTACTATATTTCGCATATATACCTTAAGAAGATATGCCACAACCCAAATAACGAAGAAAGGGCATGAAACAATGAAGGAAAATGGCAATATCGATTATGAAGCACTTGATAACTTAGAAACAGAGTATATAGACGCTCAGGAGCTGCGAAAAGTCATAAAGGGCTACACACTGGAAGAAGTAGAGCCTATCGACTACCCTAAGACGGACGGCTTGACATTGTACTTCAGAAACAAGCAAGGCGGTTTATATATGCTTGAAGTAGGAATATGTGATCCGGATATTGAGGATCCTTCCCCTGCAGATCTATTTTATATTAAGGCTGCTTCAGTAAATTAAGGTTTGTGCTTAGTACACATAGGCACATAGGCACAATAGCACAAAACCACAACCCAACAACCCCGTAAACCAATATACTTAAGTATAGTGAGGTGATTATATATGACTTACCAGGAAACAGAGAAGATCAACGCATTTATACATATTCTTGCGACACAGGCGGATGATGTAAGCAAGACAGCAGTCCCTAAACTATTAAATATGGATCCTGCGGACTTTGAAGAAATATGCCGAGTTTCTTCAGACATTGAAGAAAGGAAAGAAGATAAGCGCATAAATGGATATAGGACACTTGCACAGGTACACAGAAAGCATTTAGGACGGCTTTCGGCTAACACCCAGGACGCAATGCAAACAGAAAAGAAGATCCTTGCACTGGATATTATGGCCGATCTTGATCCTGGCACTCAGAAAGAGCTTTTTAACTCCGGTGCATTCAATGATGTTGTAAGGGGATATGTAAAAATGGCTATGGACAATATAGATATGTCACAAAGCACGCAGCAGGCCGTTATTGATGATCTTAATATCCTTTTTGATGAAATGACTGCTGCAGAAGCTGAAGAATACTACACCAACAATTAAGAGCCAATAAGAAAGGAAATGTATCTATGAAAGCGGAAATTATAGCAATTACCAACAGAAAGGGCGGAGTGGGAAAGACATCCACAGCGCACGCCCTGGGAGCCGGACTTTCCCTTAAGGGCAAGAAAACCCTGCTGATTGATCTTGATAGTCAATGCAATTTGTCGCAGGCTGCAGGAGCGGACACGGCAGCAGGAGCCGGGCATATTTTAAGAGGGGAAGCGAAAGCAGCGGAAACAGTGCAGGAACTATCAGAAAACCTTTTTATTATTCCGGGCGGCGCAGATCTTGCCAGGGCAGACAAAGAGCTTACGGACACCGGAGCGGAATACACGTTAAAAGAAGCACTGTCTGAGCTTATACCGGAATATGATTATATTATAATCGACTGCCCGCCGTCCCTGGGAGTTTTAACAATCAATGCGCTAACTGCTGCAGATCGTCTTATCATTCCGGCGCAGGCGGACTTCTTCAGCCTGCAGGCACTAACAGACTTAGAAAAGTCCCTGCAGCTTGTAAGGAAGTACACCAACAAGAATCTTAAAACGGACGGAATACTTCTTACACGCTACAACGCCCGGACGATCTTAAGCAAAGATGTAGAATCCGCCATGCAGGATATTGCCAGGGAAATGCATACAAAGCTATACAATGCCCGGATCCGTGAGGGAATAAATGTAAGAGAAGCGCAAGCACTGCATAAAGACATCTTCTCATACGCACCAAAAGCAAAAGTAACATCAGATTACCAGGCATTCATAGACGAAGTAGCAGACCACTAAAGGAAAGGGATTGTATTATGAACAGTAAGAAGTTTGATTTTAAGAATGACTTTAAGGACGAAAGGGAGAAAAGTACGGCCGCTTTTATAACACAGGCGGACGAAGCCCGGGAGAAGAAGAAGGCCAACCGGAGCGCAAGGCTTAATTTATCCATGCCCCCGCAATTAAAGGAAGATGTGGAGCTTATTGCAGCGAAGCAAAGAAAGAGCGCAAACACGATCATAAACGAACTATTAGAAAAGTTTGTTGAGGACAACCAGGAAGACCTGGAAGCAAGCAGGGCTTTTTTCGGTAAAAACTAAAGTGGGGTATATATTCCGGAAATACATTTCGGAAATTTTATTATGTTGTGATTGCATAAAATCGCCGTAAATCGATTTTAAGTATAGCAAGCTATAATTTATACCCTAATCGAATTAAAACGCAAATACGGCCAAAATCGCAAAGAAAAATATAAGAGAGGTAAAACGATATGACAACACATGAAGTAGTATCTTCCGCCCCTATGATCTACACCCTGCAGGAAGTTGCGGAGATCTTAAGGGTTACGGAACGAACTATATACAATTATATCCATGACAAAAAACTTCCGGCGCAGAAAGTAGGGCATAACTGGCGGATCACAAGCACGGATCTTCAGGCCTTCCTTGACAGTGGCAAGCTTTAACCGCCTTTTTCTTCTTACTGGCAAGGCGGCAGCAGGCCGGGAACTGGCCTTATACAAAATAGGGAACTGGCTACCCGGTATTTTTACGCCCGGAGAGACACCCCTTTATAACTACGGTCCCCTGCAGGTGTAGGGAACTGGTGTAAAGACAAGGGCTAAGGCCTATTTTAAGAGGTATGCATTTTGTATTTTTGAAAATACGATTTTTAACACCTTTTATATCGTCAAAAATCGGCCAATAATAGGGAACTGGCTACACGCTAAATAGGAAACAGGGTTTAGAAAAATCCCAACTTCCGCAAATTTGACTTATCGGAAGTTGACACATAGGCACATTTACACAATGCCCCCTTTGAAAATATGGTACACTATATCAAATGGCACATAGGCACAGAAAAACGCAAGGCACAATTTCACATCTATATTTTTGTATCAATGTATCAATTTTCAATCGGGGGAATCCAATTATGAATATGAAAACTTTACTTAATGAAATCAATGATCTAAAACGTGAAATCAAAGCACTTGAAAATAAAAAACATGAGTTGAGAATAGCGATGCTTCCTTCTGGGGTATCTTATGACTGGGGAAGGGTTAAGATTTCTCACGAAGATAAAATGGTCAAATACGCTATCAAAATTGAAACTGTAAATAAAATACAGACGGAAAAAGCATTGCGCTTGTATGACTGCCTGGTCCTACTTGAAGATGTTTTATGCTTAATGCCAACGAGCCGCTGCAGGCTTCTCTTAGATCTTAAATATAAAGATGTGAACAATGTAACATCATGGAAGGATGTAGCGAAGACACTCAACCTTAACGAGTGCTACACAAGACACGAGCTATACAACCATACTATCAAAGAAGCTGAAGAAGCACTCAAAGAGCTTAAGGACACTAAGGCATACACTCGCATAAGCGAAGAAAAATAAAGTGGCAGCAGTTTTTTAAAAGCGGTTAGGTACTACCTACACCCCCCACCCATGCGCCTACGAGGAAAGCCCGGCTATTGCCTAGGTTTTTAAAAAATTTTTTTGCCCCCTTCGTTACGCAAAGCCCCATTTTGTTGATCGATGCCGATAAGAAAAAGGGTGCCGGACAATCTGCAGATTTCGACTTCCGGGTGTAGTTTTCTTACCAGAAGCGAGAAAAGGGGGTCCTGAAGCACTCCGTAACGGATCCGGGTTAGTAAAGCGCACGAAACACACGAAAAAGGCATAAAAAATACACGAAACGCACCAAAAACACCCTAAAAAATGGAAAAAAGTAGCATTTTTCTTTTAAAAAGCGGGTAATTTTAGCACCTTCCGGGCATAATTTGCACCGGAGCGTAGGCAATTAAGAAAGGAATACGAACACATGAAAATTGACGCACTAGATCTTTATCCTGAATTATCGGACTTAAGGGAAGAGCTTAACAGACTAACGGAAAAGCTAAACAATGAAAGCTTTGATCCGCTTGCACCTTCCAACACACAATTTGATTACACAGCTGCATTCAATAAGGCACACAAGGCCTATGTTGAACTTGTGGCCGGACATTATTACAAGATCATGGCAGACGCTAACAAAATTGTGGAAGCACTGGAAAAAGAGGATTGCGAAGAATCAAGGGCGCATGATGAAGAGCTGATAGAGGTAGTAACATCGATCAGGGAAACCTTTTTAAAGTCAAAGGATGAAAAGAAGCAGAAGACTGCTGCAGGCATAAAGCGTTTTACGGATGAACTCAGAGAAAAGCTTGATCATGAATTTGAGTTTGCCTTTGATTTTATTCTTCTCTGCTTGGAAATGCAGAATTGTGCTTTATTAGAATTTGATCTGCCCAGGGAAGATCTTCTTTCCTTAGTGGAGAATAAGGCGGCGGAGTGGTACGAGCTTCCGGATAACTGGGACTACGAAGAAGAGTTTAGCGTTATAGCAAGAAAAGAAGACGCTATAGGCTTGGCTATCAATAGCGGTCTTCCCACCCATGTAATTGCAAATCAAGTCCTTAAGGTAGACTACCCGCTTGACTATATTAATAGGACAGTATGGGACTACATAGCAGACGCAGATCCAAACGGTCAACTCACATTTTTACCAAACGGAGAGGGAGCGTTTGGAATATTTAACATGGCTAAAAAAAATAGCGGAAAAGTAGCAAATGTATTTTATAGTATTAACTTCGCGGGATTGGATAGCGACGCAAAAATAACAAAAAAACTAACTAACTTCGATAAGCGTGTAATGATTGCGGTGGCTGCCTTGTTTAATGCGGGAAATACAGTCATAAGCATTAATCAAATACATAAAACAATGGGAAATGCAGATAACGCAAACTCAAGACAAAAACAGAATATCAAAGATAGTGTTATAAAAATGAATGCTGCACAAATTTTATTGTCAAATAAATACAAGGAAGCCCCAAACCCCGAAACTTCAACCTACCCCAATGTGCCCGAATTCGAGTATATAAACACTCTGCTGCCTATGAAATTATGTGCCGCTTATGTAAACGGTGTCTTAACGCAAGACGCTATACAAATTTATGATGAGCCACCACTTGTTACTTTTGCAAAGTCTCGCAAGCAATTTACAACCATTCCTCCTGAATTATTGGCTTCCAATATTCCTAAAACGGAACAAAACTTAGCAATCGAAGATTACTTAATTGAGCGTATATTCAAAATGAGAAGAGACAGCAAGAATAAACACAAAAAACCCATTACCAAAATATTGTTTTCAACGATTAATGAGAATTGCAATAGGAGGACTAAAGACAGAAAGAAGGCAACGCCTAAAAAGGTCTATGAATATTTAGATTATTACAAATCACTCGAGTCATTCAAGCTTTTTTCCGATTATACAAAAGAGCCGGACGGCGTAAATATAAAACTATAGCCTATAAGAAAAGGGCGGCCGTATCCCTTGCGACATTTTGTCCATTTCCTTGCGACATTTTGTCCACCCCCCCCTCGACACTTTGCCCCCAAACCTTCGACACTTTGCCCCCAAGCCTTCGACATTTTGCCCCCAAACCTTCGACACTTTGCCCCCACCCCTTTCCGCAAACCCTTATAAATAGGGGCTTTGAAGGGGGTTGTTTTTCTTATAAGGCTTTATAAGTCTTATAAGGCTTATAACACCGCAAGGGGGCTTGTTGACACAGCCCCTTGCTTGCGGTATCTTACTTCGTAAGCCGATCTCTTTTTCTATCGGCAATATTAATTTCAACCTTCCAGTAACAGATAGAGCGGTCAAAGGCAGACCGCAGCAGGAAGCAGGGAGTAAGACAACCACAAAATCACAAAGCAGGATCCGGGAGGAATCGGATCAGAAAGGAGCTATTATTATGGACAGAGAGCAGGCAAAAGAAGCGATCAGAAGAAATGTAAGCTGCAGGGACTACCTTAAGAAATCGAAAAGCGGGATGTATATTTGTCCCTTCTGCGGAAGCGGAGAAGGAAACAACGGCAAGCACACCGGAGCATTGAAGCTTTACGATACTAATACATGGACTTGTTTCGCTTGTGAGAAATCGGGGGATGTGTTGGACCTTTACCAGAAAGCAACCGGAGCGGATTACAACACCGCCCTTTCTTTACTGGCAAACGAAGCGGGCGTATTGATAGATCTAAATCATGACAAAAAGGATTTCGCAAAGGATAAGAAGAAGGATCCTGCGGAAGCTTCCCCGACTGCTGCCCCTGCTACCGATTACACGGAATATTACAAGGAACGCATGGAGCATATAGGGGAATGCGACTATCTTAAGAAGAGGGGCATTTCTGCAGAAACCGCAAAAAGGTTTATGTTAGGATATGATCCGGCATGGAGACATCCGAAGGCGCCGAAGGCAGTACCAACAACGCCACGGCTTATCATTCCTACCAGTAAAGGAAGCTATCTTGCGAGAGACACAAGAGCTGATCTTGACGATCAAGGGCAGCAGTATGCAAAAAGCAAAGTGGGAAGCGTAAGGCTTTACAACACGGCTTCCCTTTACCGGGAGCAGAAAGCATTATTTATAACAGAGGGGGAAATTGACGCACTAAGCATTATAGAAGCCGGGGGCGAAGCTTTAGGACTGGGAAGCGCAGGCAATTATAGAAAGCTTGTATCGATGATCGAAAATAAAAAGCCTGCTGCAACCCTTGTGTTGTGCCTGGACAATGATCCGAAGGGCAAAGAGACAACCGGAGAGCTTAAGGCGGAGCTTGATCGCCTGGGTGTTTCGTACACAGTGCCGGATATGTACGGAAGCGCAAAGGACGCAAACGAAGCTTTAATAAGAGATAGGGACGCACTTAAAAGAGCCGTAGAGGAAGCAAAGATAGAAGCTGAAGCAACGGAAGAAGAAGAGTATATGCAATATATACAGACTTCCGTCTTTAATCACATGGAGCAATTTCGCCAGAATATAAAGGACAGCGAAAAGGCAGACTTCTTTCCTACTGGCTTTAGTAGACTTGATAGAATTCTTGACGGCGGGCTTTATTCCGGACTTTACATTGTGGGAGCAATCACATCCCTGGGAAAGACTACCTTCTGTTTACAGGTATGTGATCAGATTGCAGCTGCAGGAAATGATGTTATTATCTTTTCGCTTGAAATGTCTAGGGATGAGCTTATGGCAAAGAGTATTTCAAGGCACTCTTACCTTGAAGCTATCGAGAATTACGGTGGAGTTACCACAACCGCAAAGACCACAAGGGGAATATTAACCGGGAGCAGGTGGAAGCGTTACGGCAAGGAAGACATGGCCACGCTTGAAGCTGCAATGAAAAATTATTCTGATTATGCGTCTAAGGTATTTATTCATGAGGGAGTTGGAAGTATAGGCGTAGAAAAGATAAAAGAGGTCGTAGGGAAGCATATTAGGCTAACCGGGAAGCGTCCGGTAGTCCTTATCGATTACCTGCAGATCTTAGCCCCTTATGATCCAAGGTCTTCCGATAAGCAAAACACAGACAAGGCCGTACTGGAGCTTAAGAGACTGTCAAGGGACAAGGATATTCCTATTATTGGCATTTCGTCTTTTAATAGGGACAACTACACCGCCCCGGTAAACAATGCAAGCTTTAAGGAATCCGGAGCTATTGAATATTCAAGTGATGTCTTGATCGGTTTACAATACTATGGCATGGACTACCAGAAGGGCGAAGGCGAAGCAAAAAGACGAACTCGTGTAAATGAGCTACTGAATAAGGTTAAAACAGACGGCAAGGCCGGAAGATCGCAATCGATCCAAGTTAAGATCCTGAAGAATAGAAACGGAGCAAAGGGGGACTTGACGCTTGACTACTTCCCAATGTTTAACTATTACCGGGATAAAGTGGCACAGAGTGCAGCAGAAGGAAGCGGATCCGAATCGGTAGAAGTCCCGGAAGAAGAATACACACAAGGGAGTATATTTGATGAAGCATGGAAAAAGGCCACTAAGCAGGAAGTGGAGTTTTTAGAACAATAATATATCCGGGAATATATGAGCATATCTGTTTATACTGTCATATTTCGGTATAAACAGATATTTTTTGTGTAAAAAGCAGTACAGCAGGATAGCCTTCTTCTTATTGGCGCCCTGCTGCATTTCCTGCTTAAAGATCTGTAAGATCAAGAGATATTGTTTGGCCGTCTTGCGTTGACATAGTTATATTAGCCTCGCATAGATCGCATATTTGAATAATATCATTTATGGAAAATGAATTTTTCCTAAATTTCGTATTTACTGCTTGATGTGATATACCTAATTTCTCCGCTACTTCTCTTTGACTTCTTCCGGACATGGCCAGAAGTCCTTTTAATTTGTCTGCTATCATGTTTTTT
>Ga0310695_10013274_pt1 | contig 11357 bp, 11 predicted proteins | sample RumenRJG_04DNA_FD_203882 | JGI IMG/M metagenome (GOLD analysis project Ga0310695, IMG submission 203882) | Bovine rumen microbial communities from Lethbridge, Alberta, Canada - RJG_04 (v2) (version 2) | ecosystem: Host-associated > Mammals > Digestive system > Stomach > Rumen | place: Canada... | reverse complement strand
TTTGGCGTAGATGGCTTCTTTCTCCTTCATGATTTCATACAGACGGGGATTTCCGAGAATAACCGTATCAAGGACAGGGTACGCATCATATTTAAAGTGATCCTGCTGTAAGAAAGACAGCCTCTGGCCGGGTGTAATGATGACGTCACCTTTGGTAGGCTCCAGCTGGCCGGACAGAATTCTGAGAAAGGTGGACTTTCCGGCGCCATTGGCACCAATCAGGCCATAGCAGTTTCCTTCAACAAATTTTATGTTTACATCTTCAAAAAGTGCTTTTTTGCCTACACGCAGGGTGATATTGCTGGTTGCGATCACTTAATTACTCCTCCCATAACGAAGTTTTATTCATTTTGTTTTCCACAGTATAACGGATTTTCAGCCATCCGTAAACCACGAATTGCCTCTTGACCGTAAAAGCATGTTTCGGTAAACTGAGAAGAGTTTTCAGCAGTCCATTACTTCGTTATGGGAGGAGGTGGATAAAGAGATGGGGTGTATGTACAGAATCGGAACCGGTTATGATGTTCACCGTCTGGTGCCGGAGAGAAGACTTATTCTGGGCGGAGTTCAGATCCCCTGGGAAAAAGGGCTTCTGGGGCATTCAGATGCGGATGTACTGATTCATGCGGTGATGGATGCCATGCTGGGGGCGGCGGCTCTCGGTGATATCGGTCAGCATTTTCCGGATAAAGACCCGGCCTATAAAGACGCCTGCAGCATGGATCTTTTGGAACATTGCGCAAAGCTTCTGGCCGAAAACGGATACAGGATAGGCAATATAGATGCAACACTTATTGCACAGATGCCAAAACTGTCACCCTATATCGGCCGGATGCGGGAGAATCTGGCCCGGGCCCTTGCACTGGAGCTTTCCGAGGTGAGCGTGAAGGCCACAACAGAGGAAGGACTGGGATTTACGGGACGGGGTGAAGGAATTGCGGCACAGGCGGTCTGTCTGCTTGAAAGATGCCATATATAAACAGTGGAGGAGACTATAAAATATGAAGATATATAATACCATGTCGCGGCGGAAAGAAGACTTTGTACCGCTTGAGACCGGAAAAGTAAAGATGTACGTGTGCGGTCCCACAGTATATAACCTGATTCATATAGGTAATGCACGGCCTATGATCGTCTTTGATACCGTAAGGCGTTATTTTGAATATAAAGGATACGATGTGCAGTATGTGTCCAATTTTACGGATGTAGATGACAAGATTATCAAGAAAGCCATGGAAGAAGGCGTAAGTGCCGATGAGATTTCCAACAGATACATTAAAGAGTGCAAAAAGGACATGGAGGACATGAATGTCCGCCCGGCTACCGTCCATCCGCAGGCGACACAGGAGATCGACGGCATGATCGATATGATCCGCACGCTCATCGATAAAGGGTTTGCCTACGTGGTGGAGGATGGTACCGTCTATTTCCGGGTAAAGAAGTTTTCCGGGTACGGAAAGCTTTCACATAAGAATCTGGAGGATCTTCAGTCCGGATTCCGTCAGCTTCAGGTATCCGGCGAGGATCAGAAAGAAGATCCTCTCGATTTTGTCCTGTGGAAACCCAAAAAGGAGGGAGAGCCTTACTGGGATTCACCATGGTGCCAGGGCCGTCCCGGCTGGCATATTGAATGCTCGGTCATGTCCAGAAAGTATCTGGGAGAGGAAATAGACATTCATGCGGGCGGGGAGGATCTGATCTTTCCGCATCACGAGAATGAGATTGCCCAGAGTGAGTGCTGCAACGGGAAGGTTTTTGCGAAGTACTGGATGCATAATGCATTCCTGAACATCGATAATCATAAAATGTCAAAGTCACTCGGTAATTTCAGGACGGTCCGAGAGGTCAGTGAGCAGTATGACCTGCAGGTGCTGCGTATCTTTATGCTCAGCGCTCATTACCGGAGCCCCCTGAATTTCAGCGCGGCTCTTATGGAAGCATCCAAAAATTCTCTGGAGAGAATTCAGGAAGCCGCAGCCAGACTGGAGGACCGCAGCGGTGCACCGGGTCAGATTACGCAGGAGGAAGAAGGCCTTCTTGCCCAGGCAGAAGTCTTCAGGCAGAAATTTGAAGCTGCCATGGATGATGATTTCAACACGGCAGATGCACTGGCTGCAGTATTTGAGCTGGTGAAGTTTGCAAACACACAGGCGGTGGAGGGAAGAAGCGGGGCGTTTGCCGGCCGGCTGCTTTCTCTGCTCGAATCACTTTGCAGTGTGCTTGGACTTGAGACCAGACGCAAAGAGGAAATACTTGATGCAGAGATCGAAGATCTGATTGCCCAGAGGCAGGCTGCCCGGAAAGAAAAGAATTTTGCACGTGCCGACGAGATCAGAAACGAGCTTCTTGCCAGAGGGATCATTCTGAAAGATACACGCGAAGGAGTAAAATGGCAGAGAGCATAGAACGCCTTGATACAGTTTTCGGACTGAAGAGGCAGGATCTCCACACCTATTCGCCTTTGACACTGGCCTATCTTGGAGATGCCGTATACGAACTGATCGTCCGGAATATGCTTGTAAAGAAGGGCAACTGTCCCGTGAACAGACTGCACAGGGAAGCTATTCAGTATGTAAAGGCGGGAGCTCAGGCGGAGATCATGGACAGACTGGAGCCTCTTCTGACAGAAGAGGAGGCAGAGATTTTCCGCAGAGGCAGAAACGCTCATTCAGCTACAACCGCAAAGAATGCCTCTGTGGCAGATTACCGCAGAGCTACAGGCTTTGAGGCTCTGATCGGATGGCTTTATCTGAAGCAGGATACGGACAGGCTCCTTGAACTGGTCCGCAAAGGGCTGGAAGGCGGCACAGACCAGAGTTAAAAAGAAAGATGATGATATGACAATAAAAGAAGAAGCCAAAAAAGAGGAGATGTCTGCTGTTTCCGAAGAGCAGGACACAGAGAATAGACAGGATGCCGGTACAGGCCGCGTTTTTGGACGGAGCCCCGTCCTTGAAGCGTACCGGTCCGGAAAAGAAATCGAAAGGCTTTTTGTCCTGGAAGGCTGTAAGGACGGGCCGGTGATGAGCATACTCAGGGAAGCAAGGAAAGCAGAAACAATGGTCAGTTTTGTGACCAGACAGCGGCTGGATCAGCTGAGTCAAGGTGCTGTTCATCAGGGCGTACTGGCATACACAGCTGCCTGCTCCTATGTTTCTGTGGAGGAAATTCTTGAAAAAGCCGATGCCAGAGGGGAAAAACCATTTCTGATCCTTCTGGACGAAATTGAGGATCCGCACAATCTTGGGGCCATTATCCGGACAGCAAATGCTGCAGGAGCTCATGGCGTCATTATTCCCAGGAGAAGAAGCGCAGGTCTTACAGATGTTGTGGCCAAAACCTCCGCCGGAGCAGTCAATTATACACCTGTGGCAAGAGTGACAAATCTGGCAAGAACGATTGAAGAGCTGAAGAAGAAGGGCATCTGGTTCGTATGCGCAGATATGGATGGACAGGAAATGTACAGACTGGACCTGAAGGGCCCGATCGGCCTGGTGATCGGAAATGAGGGAAAGGGTGTTTCGCGTCTGGTCAGGGAAGCATGCGATTATACTGCTTCCATCCCTTTGTTTGGGGAAATTGAGTCATTGAATGCTTCGGTGGCGGCCGGTGTGCTTGCATATGAGATCGTACGGCAGAGAAAGGCGGCATGTAGTTCCTGAAGCCCTTTCCCTATGGAGGAAGCCCTTTGAATGAGGAAAAATATTCCCGGATCGGGGATGAAGAATTATTGTGCCTTTATCGGAATGGTGAGCAGGAAATCGCTGATTTTCTGATGGAGAAATACAAAGGACTGGTCAGACAGAAGGCCAGGACGCTGTATCTGATCGGCGGTGAGCCTGAGGATCTTATTCAGGAAGGGATGATCGGGCTGTACAAAGCGCTCAGGGATTACAGAGAGGATCGGGAGATCACATTCCGGGCATTTGCCTCCCTGTGTATTGAACGTCAGCTGTATACCGCTGTGCAAAGCTCTAACCGCAAAAAAAATTTTGCTCTGAATACATCGGTTTCTCTTGATGCTCAGGAGGAGCAGCTCGAAGGAGCTTCACAGGCACTCAGTCCGGAAAATATTCTGATTGACCGGGAAAATGTGATGGCTCTGGAGGAGGCAATTGAGCACAAGCTGAGTCCGATGGAAAAGAAAGTGCTTGAGCTGTACCTGCAGGGAGCAGGGTATCAGGAAATCAGCAGCATCCTGGGGAAAAACATCAAGTCTGTGGATAATGCACTGCAGAGAATCAGGAAAAAAGTGAGCTGCTGTTTACGGCTGGGCAGTGAATGGTTACAAAAGTGACGGAACAGCTGTGACAGAAGCAGTGATCAAAAAAGTGTTGACATCCGGAAAAAAGATATTTATAATAGCACCTGTTGCGGGTGTAGTTCAATGGTAGAATACTAGCCTTCCAAGCTAGATACGTGGGTTCGATTCCCATCACCCGCTTTCAGGTAAATACCTGTTTTTGCGATAGTGGCGTAGTTGGTAACGCGCGACCTTGCCAAGGTCGAGACCGCGGGTTCGAGCCCCGTCTATCGCTCTAAAAAAGAGAACGCCTTCACGGCGTTCTCTTTTTTATGTACAGTACCTGTCATACTATAACCTGAATATCCTGCCCGTCTTCTTTCCCGACAGTTTCTTACTGGATTCTGAGCACCTGGGACACAACGTCTGTACTGTCGTATGAAGACTCAGCAGCCTGGACGGAAACATTGCTCCGGTCGGAAAGCAGGTAGGCCTGACAGATCAGAAGACTGTCTCCCGGCTCTGCCTGAGCGTAGTAGTTGTCAAGTGCGCGGTCTGCGTTGTTGGGAACAGTGTCGGCGAGCGTTTTTCCGTTCTGGAAGGTTTTCAGATGAACATCCATCAGTGCGCTGGACGGCTCGCTCCGATTGTTTGTGTAAGTATAATAGTATAGCAGGCAGTCATTTCCGGCATAGTCTTTTGCCAGATCAAAATGATCGAAAAGGATGGTATAATCATCTTCTTCCAGATGAATGACATCCGGTGTCTGCATGGAGACGATATCATTGTCTTCCACAATTACCGGTAGATCTTCTTCGGCTGAAAGTTCTTCGGCACTTTTCTCCACCGGGGCCTCTGCTTCCGGCTGGGCCATGGCTCTGGAGATTTCCGCTTCAATGTTTTTGAAGTTGGCGCTCATGACTTTGACTGTCTGCTCGTCCAGAACAGCCACTTTCCACCCGTATTCGGTCTTTACAAGCGGATACGCAATCTCTGTTTCAGCATATGTTTCCGGAAGATCGGCGGCGGTGCTTTCCAGCATCTGAACAAGCCTGTGCGTTGTCTCCTCCTCGGTGGGCATCTCTCCGGAAAATGCAGAAGAAACAATTTCCCTGACAAACTCACTGACGACGGATGTATAGATCTCTGTCCCGTCAATATAACGTATATGGGCGGTAATCTTTGCGGTACCGTCCTTCATATGATATCTGACATTCTTAATGGAATAAGCCATTTTGGCATTGACTTCCCGGAAGAAATCCTGATACGCGGGGTTCAGGATATCTGCTTCATCCAGAGTGGAAAGATCCTGATCTTTCAGAAGCCCGGTCATAGTATCAAAATCCAGGATCTGTATACTGCCCAGGAATTTTTTTATGGTATCGACAGGTTCCTGGCGTGAATGCATATAGTAGAACGAAAATCCTCCGACTACGATGACAAGGACAGCCAGTCCGTAAACGAGAAAAGTAAACCGGCGTCCAAGCCTCCGCCACCAGTGGTCCCGTTCCTGTTCTGCTTCCTCTGCAAACTCATCCCGGGTTCCGGCTTCGGTATTATCCGTATCTTCTCCCGTCCCGGAGCTGTCCGCCTGCTCCTCATCTCCGGTATTTTCCGTTTCTGTCTCTGTCTCAGAGCTGTCCGTCTGTTCCTCATCTCCGGTATTTTCCGTATCCGCCTCTGTCTCAGAGCTGTCCGCCCGGTCTTCATCTCCGGTATTTTCCGTACCCGCCTCTGCCTCAGAACCGTCTGTCAGGTCTCCATCCCCGAGGTCATCCGTCGGGATTTCCTCTTCAGGACTGTCTGTCTGACCTTCCGTTTCAGAGCCTTCTGCCTGATCTGCTGCGGTCTCCGGGCCTTCCGCCTGATCCCCGGTCTCAGGGGCAGACAGATCTTCGGCTGCAGATTCTTCAGCCGGTTCCTCCGAAACAGGTACAGCTTCCGGGCTTTCTGCATCTTTTTCCCAGGGAGCTTTAAGATAATCATCACCGTCGAAGGAGGATTCGTCTATATTGTCATCTATATTGTCGTCTATTGTGTCATTAAAGGATTCATCCCATTTACTCATGACCGTACCCCTCTCAATTATGATCCGCTTCTTTACGATCTTCAGTTTATTTTATCATACCTTCAAAAAGCTGTCACTGAAAAAGTAAGACAAATCAGCCGGAATGTGATACACTATCCTGAAAACAGAGCAAATGAACGAAGATTTCCGGTTTGTCAGACAGTCTGCCGGTACAGAGCTTTGTTCCAATAAGGAGGAAATATACGATGCCAGATGAAAAAAACATACCGAACGGCAGTTTTGAAGAAACAGCTGATGAGGTACCGGAAAACGCAGGCCAGGGCCCGGAAGAAACCACTGCAGACGAAAAGGAGCAGGAGGAGAGGAGCATTCTGCCGGCACAGAGCCGGCGGACAAATATCCTCTGGGTTTTTGCAGGTCTGTATCTGATCTATAACGGATACAATCTTTGCAAGAGTGTGATTTCGGGCGCCGAGGGAGCTTCCCCCTGGTTTATTGTCGCCGGGGCGGCCTTTGTGGGTATCGGCGGCTTTCTGCTGATCAGAGGAGGGCTGAATCTTTCCAGAGAGGAGAAAGCGAAGCGCGTGGAAACGGAAAAGGTACAGACTGAAACAAAAAAGATGTCTATCTCTGAGCGGGCTCGTCTGGCAGAGGGAGATGACCTTCAGACAGAAAATGCAGAGGAGGATTCTCATGGGGACGGGCAGGACCTTATGTAGTTTCTGCTGTTCAGAACAGGCGGTGGCACTTGCTGCCCGAGGCGCACAGGAACTGAAAGGAAACAGGCCATAAAAAAGGGAAAGGATGGATAACCATGGCAGATTACAGGAACATCGGAAAAGTTGCGGATGATCTGTTTGGAACGAATCCGGGAAAAAAAACACAGGACAGCGGTACAGCACCGGAAAATGCTGCTTTGAATAATGATGAAAGTGCTGATCATCCGGAAATAAGTATTGAAAGTGATTTTTCTGATGACGATCCTGAATTTTCCTCCGGAATTGAACAGGCATCCGGTGCTATTCTGGATAATATACGCAGAATCCGGCAGATGGTGGAAAGTGATCTGCAGGAGCTGGACGAAATATCCCGGAAAAATACAAGAGACACGGAAGAACAGAAGCAGTATACAACATTTCCCGTTCCGGATGATACAAAGCCGGCGGATACCGAACCCGGACAGTCCGGTTCGGCACAGGCCGGAAAAGAGAAGGAAGAAGAACGGCCGGCCATGGAGGAGCTTGATGAACTGATCGGCCTGGACTCCATAAAAGCAGATGTAAAAGAACTCATTGACCTGGTAAAGACACAGAAACTGAGAAAAGAGCAGGGCCTGAAATCCGTGCCGGTTTCCCTCCACCTTGTCTTTTCCGGAAATCCTGGAACCGGGAAAACCACGGTGGCACGTATTCTGGCCCGACTTTATAAAGAAATCGGTGTGCTGTCCAAAGGGCAGCTGATCGAAGTGGACCGGTCCGGACTTGTTGCCGGTTTTATCGGCCAGACAGCCATTAAGACCCAGGAAAAGATTCAGCAGGCGATGGGGGGGATCCTTTTCATCGACGAAGCTTATACACTGGCAAAGGAAGGTCAGGATTACGGGCAGGAAGCCATTGATACGATTCTGAAGGCCATGGAAGACAATCGGGACGGATTTGTGGTTATTGTGGCAGGCTATACGGATCTGATGAAAAAATTTATCGGAAGCAATCCCGGCCTTAAATCCAGGTTCAACAAATATTTTGAATTCCCGGACTACACGGCACAGGAGCTGATATCCATCTTTGATCTTCAGTGCAGCAAGTACGAATATATTCTGAGCGGGGAAGCCCGGGAGGCGGTCCGCCGGAAAATAGAAGAGATGGAGGAAGCCAAAGGGGAAAACTTTGCCAATGCCAGGGACGTAAGGAACCTGTTTGAACGGATCATAACAGACCAGGCTGCGCGGATTGCAAAAATGGAAGACCCCACAAAAGAGGAGCTTAAGATGATTCTGCCGGAGGACGTGGCCGGAGACGGGACAGAAGAAGCGGGGAAATCCGTGGAAGGCATGCAGCAGGAGGAGGAAAACATACAGCAGGAGGAAAAAACCCTATGATCGGAATTGTAGATGTGGGCGGAGGTATGCGTGGAGTCTATGGAGCCGGCGTTTTTGACTGGTGCATGGACCATGATATCCAGATTCCGTATCTGATCGGGGTGTCTGCAGGCAGTGCAAATATCGTCACATACGCTTCGGGCCAGAGGGGAAGAAACATCCGGTTTTATACAGAATACAGCTTCCGAAGCCAGTATATGGGAAAAAGACAGTTCCTGCGTACGGGAAATTACCTGAATCTTGAGTATATTTATGGAGACGGACTGACAAATTCCTGCGGAGAGGATCCGCTTGATTTTCCGGCTCTGATGAAGAGCGGAAAGCAGGTCACCATTGTTACAACGGATGCCATGACGGGACGCCCGGTTTATTATAAAAAAGAGGATATGCAGCAGGATGATTATGGCGCCATTAAAGGTTCCTCCTGTGTCCCCATCGCTTCCAGACCATATGAATGGAAGGGCAGTCTTCTGTATGATGGAGGGCTTTCAGACCCGATCCCGATCCGGAAGGCCTTTGATGACGGCTGTGACAGACTGATCCTTATCCTGACACGCCCCCGCGATTACAGACGCAGTGCAGAGAATGATGTCCGGTCAGCAAAGCTTCTGAGGAGAAAATATCCTGCCGCGGCAAAGGCGCTGGAGGAGAGAGCTTATGTATACAATCATCAGCTTGATGCGGCGGTCCGCCTCTCAAAAGAAGGTAAGATTCTGATCCTTGCGCCATATAGCATAGACGGCATGAAGACGCTTACCCGGGACAGGACAAAGATCAGATGGATGTACGATCTCGGGATGGAAGATGCCGCACGCATCAGGAGTTTTATACAGTAACTTATCGAAACGATTGTAGGAAAATATGTCAGAAAAACACTTGCATAATCCGGAATAATTGTGTATTTTATATATAAGGAGGCAGTATGTCCGCATAGAACTGCTTTTCCAGGAGGAGACAGATTTTGTTTTCGGCATCGCAGGTGCCGAATATACAAAATCGTCATCCGAAAAGAGCTGGTTAGAGTACGGAACTGCATTTTGGGAGGAGGTACATGTATGGAATCGAGAGCTGTTAAAATTCAGTCCAAAGTAAATCCGAATGCAAACATTCGTATCATCCCGGGGCATTTTGCGACGACGCATTCCCACGTTAATTATTATGTGGATATGACGATCATGAAGTCTCGTCGTTCGGAGGCAGCGGCAGCGGCTTCTGTTCTGGCCGCAAAGTACTCAACCAGTACATACATAGATACCATCATCTGTATAGACGGCTGTGAAGTCATCGGAGCATATCTTGCGGATGAACTGACAAAATCGGGCATTATGTCGCTGAACAAGCATCAGACGATGTACGTAGTTTCTCCGGAGGCAAACGCTGCAGGACAGATGCTTTTCAGAGACAATGTACAGCTTATGATCCGGGATAAGCATTGCCTGCTTCTTCTGGCCAATGCCACAACCGGACGGACTATCGCCAGTGCGGTGGAATGTGTTCAGTATTATGGCGGAATCATGGAAGGCGTAGCCACGCTGTTCTGTGCATCAGAGCCGAATATTGAAGGGATTGAGGTAACCAGCCTGTTTACAAAATCAGATATAGAGGACTATCAGACTTATGATTTTAATTCCTGTCCTATGTGCGCGAGGAAGGAAAAGCTTGATGCTATCATCAACAGCTATGGGTATTCCCGGCTGTAACAGTGAATTTTTTCCAGAGAGCATTCTCTGAACCATAATCTCTTTCCAGGAGGAAAGGCCGTCCCGCATTTCGCGGGGCGGTCTTTTTTCAGACAGAGAATATACTCTATTGACGAAGTATGAATAATAGAGTATCTTATAACCATCCTGAATAGGTTTTATCAAATCTTTTTTTGGGTAAGCTTTTTTACCCGATCTTCTTGAGCCTTTTCAGGCCTGTATGGACAAATGAGAGATGTCTGCTTCAAGTTTTATGAAGGAGGTTCCTGATGCAAAGGTATTCTGTTTTTAAAAAGGCAGCGGCGCTTGCTGCAGCAGCAGCGCGTGGCAATTGCCCGTTCTCTGGCCATGCATCCGAAAGCGATCCTTTTTGACGAACCGACCAGTGCTCTGGATCCGGAGATGATCCAGGAGGTTCTGGATGTCATGACCGGGCTCGCAGGAGAGGGCATGACAATGGTGGTGGTGACTCATGAGATGAATTTTGCCCGGCGCGTTGCAGACCGGGTCCTGTTTATGGATGGAGGGAGTATCCTTGAAGAGAATACTCCGGAGCAGTTTTTTTCCAGTCCGAAGACACAGCGTGCGAGGGATTTTCTTAATACCATACAAGGACACTGACAGATATGACCAGACCCAGAATTGCACTTCCGGAAATAAATCAGAATGTTGAAAATTATACACGTGCTCTGTTTGCGGCAGACCTGGAACCGATCGTGATATCAGTTCAGTCGGAAAATACCATGCAGACAGTACAGCAGGAATATCTTGATTATTCCCAGTTCCGCCCTGAATTGTATGACGGCCTTCTGCTGCCGGGAGGAATAGATATAAACCCGAAATTATACGGACAGAAGAACTGCGGCAGTGTAGGATGCTCAGATTCTCTGGATCAGCTTCAGCTGGAAGTTCTGTCAGTCTTTCTGGAGGAAAAAAAGCCTGTCCTTGGGATCTGCAGGGGAATGCAGCTGATCAATGTCTGCTTTGGAGGATCGCTGATCCAGCATCTTCCGACTGCAGCGGTGCATGCCCACAAAGCCGGCGAACCGGATAAGGTGCATCCATGTACTGCGTCTGAAGGAAGCTGGCTGGCGAAGCTCTACGGACTGAGTTTCTCGCATAACAGTGCCCATCATCAGGCCGTGGACCGCCTGGGCGGGGAACTGGAGGCGGACAGCTTCTGTCCGCTGGACAACTGCATGGAAGCTCTGCATCACCGTACGCTTCCGGTCTATGCGGTTCAGTGGCATCCGGAGCGTACCTGCCTGGCTTTTGAAAATCCACTGA
>Ga0310695_10013273_pt1 | contig 11357 bp, 9 predicted proteins | sample RumenRJG_04DNA_FD_203882 | JGI IMG/M metagenome (GOLD analysis project Ga0310695, IMG submission 203882) | Bovine rumen microbial communities from Lethbridge, Alberta, Canada - RJG_04 (v2) (version 2) | ecosystem: Host-associated > Mammals > Digestive system > Stomach > Rumen | place: Canada... | reverse complement strand
ACAGCGGACTTCCGCGTGACGGGACGGCAGGCAAGAGCTGAGCTTCCGGAGCCGGCTGGAGCATTCATGCCTGCTCTCCGTCCGCGGCAGGGGCGTTCCGGCCGCTTATGCCGGTTTTCTGAGCATCCCACACTTCAGAGTGGTTTACGCGGACATGCTCTGTCATTATTATTGCGGCTGTACACGGGATGTGCGGCAGTCCTGACTGGCTCTGCCGCGAACCGGTCGAAACTGATATCCTCAAATCCTGCGTGCATTCCGGAGTCCTGACTGGTGGATGCATGCTTTTTTACCAACCCGTTCCGCGAACATCTCCTTCCATTATCCGGATGAAAATACCGCAGCCCTTTGCCGTTCGTTGTCCGGAGTCCGGGTCTGGGATATAATCCGGAGACTGTCCGCCGGGAAGCCGGCCGCTCGTCAGCGTCTTCATTTCCAGCCTTTATGCACAGTTCCCGGCATAGCCTGCCGTACCGGAAAAATCACAGAAACCGGTCAGTGCATGATGGAAACGAGCGCCTTCCGTCTGCGGATCACTGCCTGCGGCAGAACTGACATCATTTATTTCCCTGGGGACGGGCCACTCAAATGAACAGCAAGAAATACATCAAGCCATTTCTCAAATGGGCCGGGGGAAAGGCCCAGCTTCTCGGGGAGCTAATGTGCCTTTCGCCGCGCCGCTTCGGCAGGTACTTCGAGCCGTTCATCGGCGGAGGCGCGCTCCTCTTCGAGCTGCAGCCCGAGAGCGCCGTCATCGGCGACGTCAACAGCCAGCTCATCAACGCCTACGTCCAGATCCGGGACAATCCCGAGGCTGTCATTGAGTACGCGGAGAGGCTCGACTCCGGGCCGTGCACCAAGGAGCTCTTCAATGAGCAGAGGGATCTCTACAACGGGAAGATCTCCGGCGGAGCGCTTGACGCCGAGTGCGCCGCTCTCATGATCTGGATAAACAAGCATTGCTTCAACGGCCTTTACAGGGTAAACAGGAAGGGAGTGTTCAATGTCCCATGGAACAGGAAGGCAAAGGTGAGATCCCTGGATCCCGAGACCATACGCAATATATCGGGATATCTTAGGGCGCACAGCGTTGAGATCAGGAACGCGGATTTCGAGGAGACCTGCAGCGGCGTCAAGGCAGGCGATTTCGTCTATTTCGACTCCCCCTATGTCCCCGTGAGCATTACGGCGAACTTTACCAGCTATGCCGCCGACGGCTTCACCATGAAGGATCACGAGCGCCTCGCCTCCTTTGCCAGGGAGCTTGACCGGAAGGGTGTCATGTTCATGCTGAGCAACAACAATGTGCCCGAGGTGAGGAGGCTCTACGCGGGCTTTCACATGATGGAGGTGAGCGTCGCGAGGTTCATCAACCGGAACGGCGACGGACGCACCGGGGAGGAGGTGATCATCACCAACTATGACTGAGCATATGTGAGCTGTGCCGCGTTTTCGGGCAGGAATTTGCTGAAATTCATTAAAAAAAACCACACTTCGGTGTAGTTTATGACCGTCTGTGATTTCAATAATATTGATTCAGCATTCAGGGGAGGGGAAGCCAGAGCCATGGAAATTCCGGCTCTGCTGTTCTTCGTGACGAGTGCGGCAGTGTGTGCATGCTCAAGAGGCAGGGCGGCAGACAGCCCGTCCGGCGGGAAGCTTCCGGAGGGTTGGAGGCGGCCGGCTGTGAGCGTTTTCAGGCTTTTTAGGCATGCATCATTGTCCGGGAGCAGCATGATGAGGGCAGGTGCCCCGCATGCAGCAAGGCTCTTTCTTCCCCCTCTCCCCCCTTAATGCCGTAACAGTTTGATTTACGCGGTTTTTTTGCCAGACTGCGGCAGGATAATGAGGCCCGGCCGGCTGCGTGCTGAACGCACGGTTCATTGTGTCTTCCGGGCCTGATATGGGGAATGTTCTTCCGGATGAACTTGCAGCGATACATAAAAATAGACGGCATCTACCAGTCCCTGAGCGAAGCTCACAAGACCGGGCGGCCGATCTATATCCACAGCCCGACAGGAGTGGGGAAGACCGCCGCAGTACGGTATTTCTACAGGAACAAGAAGGTTCTCTGGCTCGGAGAGGCTGACGGGAAGCTCACCGCCATGCCTCCTGAGGAGAAGATCTCCGAGGACACCGTCATATTCGATGACATCTCGTTCCTCACTGACAGCGCGTCGCAGCAGTACATCTGCAGCATGATAAGGAACGGCAGGAAGCATGCCGTCATCCTCGGGCGCCCTGTCATACCGGTCTTCCTCATCCCGTTCAATATCTCCGGCGTTCTCATGACAGCCGATGAGTGGACCATGCTCCTTCAGGAGAAGGACATTGCCAGCCTCGCCGCAGAGTTCGGGCTTGATACGGAGTCCCAGAAGTCGATATCGGTGTTCAGGCAGATCAAGCACGACACCTTCGGCTACTTCCCATGCATAAGCGCCATTTTCACCATGATGAAGAATGGCCGTTCCTACAGCGAGGGGGTGATGGAGTATGCATTTGATATCTGCTGCCGGTATTTCGACACCTACGTAACCAGCAGGTGGGGGGATGATCTCAATTACCTCATGCTCTGCGTGGCGGACTTCTCATGCTTCAGCACTGAGCTCGCGCGCGCCGTCTCCCTCGAGAAGAACACCGACTCGCTCATCGAGCACTGCGTCAGCCTAGGCGATGTCGTAAGGAAGGCGAAGAGAGGAATATACTGGCTCCGCCCCTTTTACTCCAGATATCTGCACTGGAAGAGGAGACTCGCATGGGATGACAGGCAGCTGAAGACTGTCTGGCATCGTGCCTGCGTGTACTTAAGGCTCCATGAGCGCTATGACGAGGCGCTCCGGTTTGCCAGCCTCGCCGGGGATACTGACGAGATCAGGGACATCCTGATCTTCGAGTCGGAAAGCAACCCGTCAGTCGCGCAGTTCTACGAGTCAAGGGAGTATTTCCGCGCTCTCCCAGACAGGGTGACGAGGTCATCCACGTCGCTGATGTGCGGCAGGGCACTGCTGGAGTCCACGCTTCTCTGCCAGGAGGAGAGCGAGCGCTGGTACGGCGAGCTGAAACGGTTCGCTGAGGATGAGGAGAAGCCGGCAAAGGACAGGAAAGAAGCCTCGGAAAAGCTTCGGTACCTTGATTTTGTCCTGCCGCACCGGCCGGTCGTGTCATCTGATTTCATCAGGTCGGCTGCAGCGGACGCTGCATCAGGCAGTGAGCTGCTGAAGAACATGTCGCCTACCGGATTCATGCCGAGCATCCTGAACGGCTTCCGGGATCTGTGCTCATGGATGCAGAATGACGATGGCTTCTTCAATGAGGCGGCGTCTCTTATGACTGATCTTATCGGCAGCCGTGCTGACGGGCTCCTGCAGATCTTCACCGCGGAGCGCGCTTTCGAGATGCAGAAAACGAAGGCGCATGATCTCATCGGCCTTGTCCAGCAGGGCATAGATGCTGCGGTCAGGAACGGAAGCGCTGACATATGCTTTGCCGGAATAGGCCTTCTTGCCAAAATCCATGCAAGCGAGGGGTGCATTGACCTTGCCCGGCAGCAGGTGGCGGACTTCAGCGAGAATTGCCTGCCGGAGGGGAACAGGCTGCTCGAGCGGAACATTGAGGCGCTTAAAATCTGGCTGGAGCTTCTCTCCGGCAATGTGCAGCCTGTCGCCGAGTGGCTCGGGAAAGTCCCCAACTCGACAACGGTTTACAAAAATGTCAGGGAAGACAGGATTGCCCGTCCGCGCGGCAAGGCTCCCAATGAGCTCATCGACTTCAATATTGCGGACCGCTACTGCTACATGATCAAGGTGTCCGCACTGGTATTCATGGAGCATTATGAGGAGGCGTGGAACCTCTGCATGAGGATCAAAGGATACCTGAAGGAGTACAAGCGTACCTACCTTGATATCGAGAATACCATGCTGCAGGCCCTGATCCTCTCACGGCTCGGCCAGAAGGACTGGCGTCCCCTGATGGCAGAGGCGTTCCTCATGGCGAGGGAGCATTCCATGGTCTGGGCCATAGCGCAGGGCGGCGGAGCCATAAAGAAGCTTTTTGAGGATCGCAGGTTCATGGAGGAGATCGGGAAGGGCGGAGTGGATGCTTCCGACCCCTACTGCCGGGCAGTCATGAAAAAGTCCGAGCAGCTCGGGATTATCTATCCGGGATTCTTCAGGACGGTAAGCGCCCCGGCCAGGCCGCTCACCGGCATGGAGCGCAGGATCCTGCTGCTCTATGCCAAGGGAAGCACCACTGAGGAAATCCTGGAGAAGCTCGGCATCACCTCCAACACCCTCAAGTTCCACAGCAGGAACATCTACCGGAAGCTCGGCGTGAAGAGCAGGCAGGAAGCTGAGAAGATGGCGGTCAAGGCCCTTTATCCGAACGGCTCCATGGCTTATGACAGCATGGATTTCTCATTCAAGTTCTAGCAGCAGTGTCCTGCATCTGCAGGACTATGCATCCTCAATCCGGATTTTCAGGAATCCCTGAACATTCCGCACTTTCAAAAAAAAGCCCCGCATAGTGCGGGGCTGCATTCTTCCTGGCTCCATCCCTATGCCGCGGCACGGGCCGCAGGGAGAGCGCGGCGGATTACTGAGCCTGCTCGCCCTGTGCCTGGAGGAAGTTGATGATCTCTGCTGCGTCTGCCTGGCAGGTTGCGTCATCTGCCTGGCCGCAGCCGACGGTCATGAAGCTGATGTTGCCGTTGGCATCAACCGGGTCAAAGATTATGTTGACCTTGTTCGGGCAGGCAACCTCAAGCTGGTTGTTGGCATCAACGGTGCAGCCCTGCTGATCAGCGACGCCCTTGGCAACAGCCTCGGCAGTCGCGCCCTGGGCAGGTACGCTCTTGGCAGCGAAGGAAACGCCGCTGCTCTTGACGAAAACATTTTCTCCGTCCTGCTGTACTAACTGCCAGCCTGCAGGAAGCTCAGCTGCCATAGCCATTCCGGAGAAAGCAAAAGCGCATGCAGCAGCTGCTGCCATAATCATCTTCTTCATAATCAGTTCCTTTAACAAAGTGAGGCAGAGCACAGGCTGATATCCCGCGGTTCTGCACGAAAAATTCCGACACGGAGGCATGGACACTCCGGTATAAATCCAGGCAATATTATGAAAAGGCATACGACCGGTAAACTACACCGAAGTATAGGATGGCATTGAAAACCGGCGCGGGGTAGCTTCAGGCAGCCTGAATCCCGGGCAGTGTTATAAAAAAACAGCCCCGCGCGTGGGGGGCTGTGCTGCTGGCAGTTCTTTTCAAAACGGCAGCTGACGTCAGGATAGCCTGATTATTTGCCAAGGGAGGCAACGAAGGTCAGGAATTCCTTGAAATCAGCCTCACACGAGGTCTTGTCGGTCTTTCCGCAGACAGATGTGATGATCGTGTACTGCTCTGCGCCGCTCTGGAGAATATTAACCTGCCTGCCGTCCGCGCACTCGAGATCCTGCTCGGTCTGTGCTGCGACGGTGATCTTGCAGTTCGGGTTGCTCTGTATGACTTCCTTTGCCGCGGACTCAAGGGTGTAGCCTGTGGAAGGCATGTTTATCATGTTGATTGCAAAGCCGGTGGCCTCCTTCTTGAAAGTGGGTACGCCCTCGACCACGGTGACAGTCCATCACTCGGGAGCGGGGATGTCTGCTGCTGCGGCTGTTCCGGCGAAAGTGAAGGCGCATGCTGCGGCGGCAGCCATAAGAATTTTCTTCATAATCAGTCCTATCGTTGCATTACAAAACTGCAGGGCAGGGGCATGAAAGCCGCCGCCCTGCGGATAATTTTCTCTGACGCATTCCTCTCCGCGCTGCTCTTGGGCCTCAGGAATGCATCCCTGCCTAATCCTTTGCCGAGGCCTGCTTTCCGAGGTGGGAGAGGAACTTTATGAAATCAGTACCGTCCTTCTGGCAGACCTTGTCCGTTGCGGTTCCGCAGCCGATTACCAGCATGCCGAGGTTCTTCTCGTCATGCTGCTCGAGGATGATTGTAAGACGCCCCTTGCAGGCGAGCTCGTAGCTGGCGCCGCTTTTCTCCACTTTGCATTCCTTCTGCCTTGCGACCTCATTCGCGACTTCAGCGAGATGCCCGCCGTCTGAAGGGATGATTTTGGTGGTTAGGGCTATTCCGCTTATGGTGTTGCGGAATACCTTCTCGCCGTCGGTGCTGACGATCTCCCAGCCGTCCGGCAGCTGCCCCTCGGCGCCTGCCGATGCGGCGGCTATGATCTTTCTCATGGTGTCTCCTTCATCCGGGAAATCCCTCCAGGCATTCCCTGATTTTATGGAGCCCGGATTCATCCGTATACTACACTGAGATGTGGTACTCACGGTAAAACCATGCCGCCCCGGGCAGGGCAGCCGGCTTTATTTCATCTGACTTTCCCTCCGAGCGCCTCTCCGGCGGCCCTTGCGGCGGCACGGAGGCTTGACTCAGGATCCTTCGTGTCAGCGGAGAGCGCCTCCATGACGGCAAGGGCCCTTGCCTGGCGGTCATCGGCAACGACCGAGCTGGTGAACGACTCCTTTTCCGCCGCGGCGCTCCTGAGGTCCGGCCTGCTGTCGAGATACTCCTCAAGCCCGCGCATGGCGCGATCAGACGACGCGACGGTCCTCGAGAGCGTGATGCCGTCCATGCTGAGGGCCGGCGCGATTGAGCGCGAGAGCGACTCGCCCTCCGAGACCCTCTCGGAGAGCGTCCTGATCCTCGACGAGCTCCTCGAGAGCGCCCTCGTGCTGCTTTCCGAGAGCGTCCTTGCGGCCGTGTCGGTGCGCCCTTCAGTGAAGTCCTTCTGCAGGGCCTTCCGGAACTCGCTCTGGTTTGACTTCGAGAGCCCGGCGCTCATGATGCTGCCGACGAGATCCTGCCTGGAGGATGACTTCTGATCCTGCTGCGCGTTAGATGACGAGCCCGAGAACATCGAGGAAAGCGATGCGGCGAGGCCTGATTTTGGCCCGGCGCCTCCCGAGAGCATGCCCTGCAGCGCTCCGGCCACGGTCTGAGTCTCGGAGGCGGAGAGGCCGTAGTTCTCCCCGATCTGACGGGCTTTGCTCCTCACGAACGCGGAGCTTGAGGACTCCCCCTCCATCACCTGGCGCCCGATGGTGACGGCGTTGGTCCTTGCGCTGCCGCGGCTCCAGACATCCGCGGAGGCCTTCGCGAGAGTGTCCGAGAATGACTCAGACTCGGCATTGAGGGCGTCGCGGCTTTTCGACTGCATGCTGCTGAACGCGGAGCCGAAGCTGAAGCTCCTCACGAGGCCCTCCGCTCCCTGTACGCTGGTGCCCTTCGTCGAGGAGGTCTGGTACCCCGGGGCTGACGCGACGGCGGGCGATGCTGACGCGACATCCGGCGAGACGGACTTCTCGTCGATGACGTCGCGCCCCTGCATCCTCGAGACCATGCCGGAGGCTGAGACCGCGGTGCCGTACACCAGCATCAGGGCGGCAGCGGGGACCGCCGCGGCGAGCATACCGCCGACCGCGAGGTAGTGCGCGGCCATGCTGTCGAACCTGCCTATTCCGGTGAAGCTCGGGAGGCCTTCCCCGGCTGCGCCGAGGGCCTCCATGTCGCCCGCTGCGCTCATCATCACGTAGAGGTTCACGATGGAGAGGAGCGGCATCCAGAGCGTGATCCAGAGGAGCACGAGGAGGATCCTCCCTGCGGTCCTGATCCCGGCTGCGCCGAGCAGCATGGTGATGCCCGCAAGCGGCGACACCGCGTAGACAAAGCCCTCGAAGAAGGTCATCATCGGCCTCACGAGCGTCGCGAAGAGCGATGCCTCCGCGGCCATCTCGGTATTGCGCTCAATCTCCGCCTGTCCCTGCAGTATGGCTGAGGCGAAGGCGAGATCGTTCACGTACTTCCCCTTCACCGCGTTACGGTAGGCGGGAAGGAGCACGGCGCCGAGCATGAAGTCCCTCACAGAGACTCCGGCGAGGCCGAGCCCGTCCAGGGCGCGCCTGAGCTCCGCCTCCGCCCTGTCGGGGGTTGTCCCTGACATTTTCGCGATCTTTGCCCTGAGGGAGGCAAGCTCCGAGGTGCCGGCCCTCGCCGAGAGCTCGTCATAGGCCTCGGTGCAGGTCATGTTGCGCCCGAAGACCTTTGTCCCGTAGACTCCGGAGCTGAACTTCACGGCATTGAGGGGAGAGGTCCCGTTCATGATGCCCTGCGGGGATGATGAGCCTAGATCCACTCCCGTGAGGGTGCACTCCATGAGGTAGTTCCTGAGCGAGGAGCGGAACTCCGGCGACGCGCCGTCCCGGAGAATGCCCCTTGCCCTCGCGAGCGTGCCGAGCGGCATGAGGAAGCCGTAGCCTGTCATAGAGGGAACGGAGAAGGCCGTCTCGAACTTCCTTGTAAGGGTGTAGCCGATTCCGGAGATGATCCCTCCCGCGGCCGCGATCCCGACGGGCACGCGGCTCACCGTCCTCGCGCTCCCGTCATAGGAGTCGATGATCACGACCTTCGCTCCCGCCGAGAACATCAGGGTGAAGACGAGCCATGATCCGAAGATCTGGGCAAACCCGGTATTTGACGTGCCCTTGAGGAGCTCCGCCATGACGGCGATTACGACAGCCGAAAGGAGCGCGACGCGCGCGGCAGACATGAAGCTGCCGTCGCCCGTGATCATCGCGGCGGCGTTCATGACCTCCGCGAGGTAGGCGCTGTCGCCGATGCTGTATACGGTCCAGGTCATTCCGCTTTCCTCCGCTGTGCCCCGTTTCCTCCGCGCGCCGCGCCTTCGTCAGGCAGGTAGTCCTCATGGCGGAGGGCCTGCATGATCGCGGTGTATTTCCCGAAGAGCTCCGCCTCAGAGCCGTAGCGCTCCGAGAGGGCGCGGTACTCGTCCGCGATTTCGTCCCGCGAACCGGCGATTTTCTCCTGCACCCTTCCGCTCCAGGCATTCCCACCCGAGGCCGCGGCTGCCGACGCGGCCCGGAGGAGCGATCGCATCAGGCGCTGCGTCTCATGGAGGGCGAGGAAGGGAGCCGCCTCATATGCAAAGCTCACTGCGGAGTCCGGGGAGAGCGCCGAGAGGTTCCTTATCATGCTGCCGAACGCCGGGGAGATGCCCATCACGGCCTTCTCGGCCCCGGTGACCGTCCCGCTGTTCTCGGCGAACTTCGCGATGAGCCCCGGGCCTTTACCGTCTCCCGTGAGGACTTTCCTGATGCGCACCGCCAGACCCCCGGTTTTCCGTGAGGTGAGCGACGGCCTCAGGCACTCGTCGGTGCTGTCGCAGCGGTAGACGCTCACGGTCCCGCCGAAAAGCAGGTCCTCAATCCCGATGAGGCCTCCCGGAAGCTCCGCGACGTCGGGCTCGTCGCCTCCGGAGTCGCTCACGATCACCGTGCCGGTGATGCTCATGATCTCCTCGAGGAGCTTTGTGTCGCCTCCGGTGAACCAGTCAGCGGCACCGGACTTCCTGAGGGACTTCCAGAGGATGTTGCCGAAGATCTTTCCGTCAGCCTTAGAGGCGGCCGGGCTTTTCGCGGCCTTCCGGTAGGGCGACGTGCCGTCAGCGGAGCTCCAGCTCGTGAAGAGATCCGCGGTTCCCTCGGCGGCGCTCAGGAGCGAGGCGTCGGTGAGCCCCTTCTGCCCGAAGGCGGAGAGCGTGTCATTCACCGCGCCCTGCGCGAGCTGGCAGGAGTTCCCGAAATACTGGTTCAGGGCCTGCACCTTCTTCTGCAGCGTCTCCATGTACTGCGAGCACTTCTCGCACATTGAGGAGAGGGCAATCTGGAAGGCGTAGCCCTTCGCGTTCGAGGCTATGGAGCGGAGGAGCTCGATGAACTGATCCCCGTTGATGAAGGAGAGCGATCCGCCGAAGAGATCTATCCCGCCGCATCCGGCCCTCACCGAGGGCAGGGTGAGGCTCACCGGATTCTCCGTCATGATTTTCGACCGGTTCCTCACCGAGCCGCCCGCGATGACCCCGCGCCTCTGCGTCTCGTACACCCCGGGCTCGGAGACATTGGTCATGTCGCCGAACATCCGGTTCATCTCCTCGCCGATGCCGGCCTCCGCGCACAGGGGCTCTGCCATGGTTAGGGCCGCGGCGAGCGCCGCCTTCCCGAGAAGGGGCAGCGCCCTCATTCTTTTTCCCCGTCTTTCTGCAGTCTGTCTCATTTCCCTCTCCCTCCGTCTGTCCTGCCGCTCACTGCGGCGTCTCCTGCCGTCTGCTCACCTTCCATCCTTCTCCAGGCCCTGAGGATCTCCTCCCGGAGCTCATCCTCACGGTCATCCCGGATGACGAGCCTCGTTCTTTCGTACTCCTCACGGCTGATGAGCCCTCCCTCCGCTGCCTTCCTGAGGAGCGTGTCCCGGAGCTCGCCTGATGTCATCGCGCCTGCCGCGGCCCTCTCGAAGCCCCTTTCCCTCGAATAGAAGAAGAGCTCCGGCACTGTCGTGACGCCGAGCATGGCGGCCTGACCGGAGTCCGCGCGGAAGTTCCTGAAGAGCGGCCGGCCTTCAGTTATGAGGTTCTTCCCGTCAAGCGACACGGCGAGCACATCGAAGCCGTACTCACCGGAGAGCGCCGCGACTTTCGGCGCCATTGCCCGGCAGAACGGGCAGTCAGGCCGGAAGAAGAAGACGAGGCCGGCCTTTCCGGAAAGGCCGCGGAGGATCCTGTCGCCCTCCAGGGCGGCATTCCGGTCAAACTCCCGCTGGGCAAATGATGCCTGCGGGCGGCGGAAGTTCTCGTCAGCGAGGGGATTTCCGGCAACGGCGGACTGCGCCGCGTCGGCGAAGGCCGATGCCCGGTCCTGCATCAGCCTCTGCACGTAGAACCAGGCGAGGACGTTCTCGCGCGTCGGACTGTCTATCGCGGCGTCAAGGAACCTCTGCGCGTTCCTCCGGAGCCAGCTCACCGTAAGCTCCGGGCTCTCCCTGGTGGCTTTCCGGGCCTCCTTCGGGGCCTGCTCCTCCTGCGTTTCCTTTTCATCGGAATTCCTGTCAGGTACGGTCTCGTACCAGAACCAGCCGCCTGCAGGCGTGTCGAAGATGGACGCGGAGGCTGGCAGGGAATTGAGCAGGAGCGATGCGGCGAGTGCCGGGGCGGCGAGAAGCGATCTGATCGGGTGGATTTCCGGTAAAGGCGGGGAGGCCCTCCGCCCGGGCGCCACGGACATGTACCGGCGCCCGCCGCCTTTTTTGCAGATGTTCATGAGAAGTCCTCTTTTTTGGGGAGTATTCTCAGACCGGGGGATAAGCGCTCCTTATGAAAAAAGCCCCCGCTGCGGGGGGCTTTTCGGGAGCAGGCGAGCTCACGGGTTAAAAGACGGAGTACGGGATCAGACCGGAACGTTGTCTATGAGGTACTGCCTCAGGCTGTCGTCAATGCCTTTCTGCCGGTGCTCCT
>Ga0310695_10013272_pt1 | contig 11357 bp, 6 predicted proteins | sample RumenRJG_04DNA_FD_203882 | JGI IMG/M metagenome (GOLD analysis project Ga0310695, IMG submission 203882) | Bovine rumen microbial communities from Lethbridge, Alberta, Canada - RJG_04 (v2) (version 2) | ecosystem: Host-associated > Mammals > Digestive system > Stomach > Rumen | place: Canada... | reverse complement strand
ATGACTATTACATTTACCCTTAGCAATGTGGTGGAAGGAGAAAAAATTCTCCGTTCAGCACATTGCGCTTTTTTTAAAAAGAGGGAAAAAAAATCAATTTGCGTATTCCGAAAAAAATTATCAACTTTGCAGAACATAATTTTTTTAGAATTTTAAAGAAATGAATATAATACTTTCAGACAATCTCGAAAACCGCTTTGAACTCTTACCGCTGACTTTCACCCGTCCGGCTGGAGATTTAAGATGCGGTATCCTTACGATACAAGAAAAATGGCAAAAAATCACGGGCGAGAAAATTACACTTTTAGGCGATGATTATTTAAGAAAAAAATATTCTCCCGCTATCGAAGATGATAACTTCGTCGTTGAATCCACAATTCTGCCCGATGAAGAGTTTTTCTCTGCCGTTAAAAATCTTCAAAAAGGCGAAGGTTTAAGTTTTAACGGTGATTTAATCGCAGCAAGACTCAACGGAGAAGATACGGAAAAATTTTATGCAGAAAGAAAAACATTAATTGAAAAAATAAAAGCTCAAGAATGTAAAAAAATCTCGAAAATAAATTTCACATGGGATATTTTCACGCTCAACGAGCAAGAAATAGAAAAAGATTTCTTTCTTTTGACTAAAGGCAGAAAATCTCAAGAACTATCCCCTACCAACAGATTTTTACAGAAAGAAAGAATTTTCGTTGAAGAAGGTGTTAATGCTGAATTTTCGATTATCAATCCGGCAGGCGGTTACGTTTATCTCGGCAAAAATTCCGAAATCATGGAAAACGCCGTTGTTCACGGCTCACTCGCACTTTGCGAACATTCCGTTATAAAAATTTCAGCTAAAATCTACGGCGCAACCACCATGGGACCTTACACAAAATGCGGCGGCGAGGTAAACAACGCCGTTATTTGGGGATATTCCAACAAAGGTCATGACGGATTTTTGGGAAATTCAGTACTCGGACAATGGTGCAACCTCGGTGCTGATACCAACAATTCAAACCTTAAAAACAATTATGCTGAAGTCAAAATTTGGAATTACGCACGCCACAGATTTGTTAAAACAGGTTTGCAATTTTGCGGCTTGATAATGGGCGACCATTCAAAAAGCAGCATCAACACTATGTTTAATACAGGTACGGTTGTAGGAGTAAGTTCAAATATTTTTGGCTCAGGCTTTCCGAGAAATTTCGTTCCATCATTTGCTTGGGGCGGTGCTGACTCCTCTTACGAGACTTATCCGCTGAAAAAAGCTTTAGAAACCGCTCAAATAATGATGGCTCGTCGTCATATAGAATTGGACGAGGTTGAAACAGAAATACTTACACACGTTTTTGAAGAAACACAAAATATCGGTTTTGCGCCTAACAGTTCGCCTTCGGGCGCAGAATCTATGTCGCAATTAGTTCACATTCCTGAAAGCGACGGACTTGAAAAAATTGACTGGCAAAAAGTAGGAAACGAAATTCCCGTTTTGCCACTTAGAAACAATGTATTGTTTCCGCACGTGGTCATGCCCGTTGCTTCGGCACGTCCGACCTCGATGGAAATCATTAAAAACGCTTATAACCAAGGTTCGTTTCTGATTTGTGTTACGCAAAAAGATCCGCAAAACACAACGCCCGGCATCGAAGATTTGTATCCCGTGGGAACAATAGCAAGGATTATAAAATTTTTTATAATGCCCGACGGCTCGGCCTCTGCCGTAATGCACGGTGTTATGAGGGTTAAAATCACCGGACAAGGAGCAAACAGCGATCCTAAAAACGGTATATTAACGGCAACTTACAAAGCCGTTAGAGATTTTTATCCCGAAAAAACGGACGGTGAATTCGATGCTTTGATTTCGTCAATACGTCAGACAGCTATGGAAATAGCAATGCGTAGCGGCAATGCTCCCGAATACAATTTTGCAATGCGCAATATCCATACGCCCGGTTTTTTAATCAGTTTTATCGTTACTAATATCGAAATAGACATCAAAGACAAAAATGCGATTTTAGCGATTAATTCCATTAAAAAACGAGCAATGGAACTCCTCGGACTTTTGACCACCGAACAAGAAAAAGTCAAATTAAGAGATGACATTCAAGACAAGGTCAAACGTCAGATGGACAAGAAACAAAGGGAATATTTCTTGAATCAGCAAATCAAAACGCTTCAAGACGAACTCGGAGGCGATCCTACAAAAGAACAACTCGACGAGTTAGAGCAGCAAGCCCAACAAAAAGACTGGCCGGAATATGTTAAAAAAGCGTTTGAAAAACAATTTGCAAGGTTAAAGACCATTCACCCTCAATCTCCGGATTTTGCAACTGAACTGACTTATAGTCAGACACTTTTGGAATTACCGTGGAATTTTTGCACTCAAGATGATTTCACAATTGAGGGTGCTAAAAAAGTTCTTGACGACCATCATTACGGTTTGGAAAAAGTCAAAGAAAGAATTTTGGAATATTTAGCGGTCTTGAAACTGAAAAAAAATCTCAAATCTCCGATTCTTTGTCTTTACGGACCTCCCGGTGTCGGCAAAACCTCGTTAGGCAAAAGCATTGCAGAGGCTTTGAACAGAAAATACGTAAGAGTCTCGTTAGGAGGACTTTATGACGAGGCAGAAATACGCGGACACCGCCGTACATATATCGGCGCAATGCCCGGAAGAATTATTAAAAACATTAAAAAAGCAGGTTCGTCAAATCCCGTTTTTGTTTTGGACGAAATTGACAAAATAGATTCGAGCAATGTTCACGGCGATCCGGCTTCAGCCCTTTTGGAGGTGCTTGACCCCGAACAAAATTCGGAGTTTCACGATAATTATTTGGATTTGGACTACGATTTGTCGAACGTACTTTTTATTGCAACGGCAAATCAAATCAACAGAATTTCCGACGCCCTTTTGGACAGAATGGAATTAATTGAAGTTTCGGGATATGTTACGGAAGAAAAAATCGAAATTTCAAAACGTCATCTCTTGCCCAAAATTTTGGAAAATCACGGTCTTAAACCCGAAAATTTTTCGATTAACGACGATGTTTTAAGAAACGTTATCAACAATTATACAAGAGAATCCGGCGTTAGGGAATTGAGCAACACCCTTGCAACTTTAGCAAGAAAAACAGCCGTAAAAGTAGCCTCTCAAGAGTCGTACTCTGAAGAGATAACACAAGAAAAACTGTCAGAAGAATTAGGAAAACCGAAATATCTTCATGACGAATATTTTTCAACACGGCAGCCGGGCGTAATTCCGGGACTCGCTTGGACCTCGGCAGGTGGTGAACTTTTGTACATCGAATCGCTGCTCTCCAACGGAAACGGAACTCTCAACATCACCGGAAACGTCGGCAAAGTGATGAAAGAATCAGCTGAAATTGCAATAAATTATCTTTGCGCTAACGAAGATGTTTTAGGCATAGACCACAGAATGTTCAAAGAGTTTGATTTGAGCCTGCACTTCCCCGAAGGTGCAGTACCAAAAGACGGACCATCTGCAGGTATAACAATTTTTACCTCTTTGGCATCAGTTTATACGCAACGACTTGTAAAACCAAGAATTGCAATGACGGGAGAATTAACGCTTTCAGGCAGAGTGTTGCCGGTCGGCGGAATAAAAGAAAAAATTTTAGGGGCTAAACGCGCGGGAATTCAAAAAATATTCATGTCCGTTGAAAACAAAAGGGACATCGAAGAAATCAACCCGCTCTATATTGACGGCTTGGAATTTGTATACGTTAAAACAGCTATGGAACTAATTCCGCTTGTTTTGGAAGACGAAAAAGTGAAAAATGCCATAAAATTAAAAGATAAAAAACTAAAAAACAACAATTAATGTGGATACCTATTAAAACTGTGTATATGAACGAGTTGAAAGTTGAAAGCCGTTTAAATGAAATGGACTTGGAGACTTTCATACCCAAATGCTATGCGGCTCCGGATTTAGCACCAGCGGACGAGAGGATAAAATATCCGCTCGTTCCCGCTGTTCATAATCTTATTTTCGTCAAAAAAGATTATGACAGAAATTGGTGTTTAAATCTTAGAAAAGAATTGGAATATCCTGTCAATTTTATAAAAAAAGATAGTCAAAGCAATGATTATGCTACGATTAAAGATGAAGAAATGGCAAGATTCATTAATTTTTGTAATCCGCTAATTTGTGGCACGATATACAAAACGCCAGAAGAAATAAGACTCAAAGCCGGCGAAATGGTGCGCATCAAAAAAGGCGAATTTGAAGGCATAACAGGAAAATTTGTCCGCTATCAAAAGCATCATTACATCGCCATCGAAACCTTGGGTTTATGCGCATTGCTAAAAATAAAATTTACCGAAGTAGAAAAAATTTAATCTCGCAAAGCCAAATCTTAAGACCTATGTATGCACCGTCTTAAGATTTGGCTTTGACTTCTAAAAGCCGTTAACAATTTTCAAAATCAAACTAAGCATATAACTATATTCCAAAGTTCCGGCTTTCGGGTCAAAATACGAATTAGCACCCGTTCTCAAAACAAACAAACCGTTGCAATATGATTTTGTCAAAAATAATTCATTAAAAATCATTGTCCTGTGACGTACATTGTTCTCCCAATTAATTGCTTGACATGTAAAAAGCGGATCGCCTCTGAAATTCATAAACCTGTCTCCATACCAATAACCTTGCGAAAATCCTACGCTGCCTATTCTCAACAAAGCTTTTGCATAAATACCAAAACCATCAATATAAGGAATGTCGGCCGTCTGATCAATACAATGAAACTGTGCAAACATAGCTTGAAACGAAAATTGCCGAAATTTTTGATCCGAATTGCCTAATCTGTCAATCTTAAAACCTAACGCTCCGTTTTCAAGACTTTGAACCTGCCCCGGCGAATTGTCAATCTGACCGCCACGATGCGCTATCAAAAGTTCTCCCAAAAACGAGGCTAAAAACTGTTCCCTTTTAACAAAAAACAATTCAGAACGGTGACCAAAAGTCAAACGCTCCTGCCACGGATCACCCCAAAGAATAAATTTTTCCCAATTAAGCCACATATCTCCGTTATAACGCGGTTTATGCAAAAGAAACTGTAAACCATTTTCCACATTATCAGTATAATAACGGTCTGGATTATAAATCGGTTCTATTAAATTGTGTTTTAAATTTCCCTCCAAATAACCGCAAATTATTTTGAAAGACTCCGTCGGTGCAAAAACTATTCTCGGATAAACTTTATTTTCGGTATATTTGTCATAACCGCTATACTTCAAAAGGTTCCACATCAATTGAACTTTCAAAAAGCTATTAATAGAATATGAAATTTCAGGTTGAAAATGAAAACCAATTAAAGTATACCCCTTTACAAAATCACCGAAATACTCAGTGTTTTTGAAAAAAGGATGAAAATAAAATCTGAAATTAAATCTATCATCATCGTAAAGCGAAGTCGTGCGCAAAAAATTATAACCGTCATCATAAGAAGAAGATAAACTATCAGAGATAAATTTTTCTTTCTCTTCAACAGAATATTCCTGCGCTTCAACTTTATCTGTTAATGCAAAAATCAATAAAATAATATAAAAAAAATATCTTACTTGCATTTTTTTATTTATTCATTTCTAACATTTCGTCAATGATGTCGCGGTTGTTTTCGAGTCTTGGAATTTTGTTTTGACCACCGATTCTGCCCTTTTTTCTCAACCAATCCTCAAAAAGATTTTCTCTTGCAACCGTAATTTCAGGCTCTGTCAGCGAAATATCTTTGTAACGTTTTGCATCATAATCGGAATTAAGTTTTTTCAACTCAAAATCCAAGGTTTTAACAAAAACGTCCATATCGTTTGGCGGAATATTAAATTCTATAAGCCACTGATGACGACCACGTTTGTCGGTTTCCATATAAACGGGAGCAGCCGTATAATCTTTGATGTCAGCACCCGTAACATTACTTGCCGCACGGATTGCCCTTGCCGCATTGTCCTCGATAAGTTCTTCTCCGAAAGCATTGATAAAATGTTTCGTTCTTCCCGTGATTTTTATCTTATAAGGTCTAACAGAAGTAAATTCCACGGTATCGCCAATAATGTAACGCCAAAGTCCACCGTTAGTAGTGATAACGATAGCGTAATTAATGCCGGTTTTGACCTCACAAAGCGGAATCGCATTTCTGTCAGGATTATAAAACTCTGACATAGGAATAAATTCGTAATAAATTCCGTTATCCAACATCAAAAGCATATCGTCTTTGTCCTGCTCGTTCTGAAATGCAAAAAATCCTTCTGAGGCATTGTAAGTCTCAAGATAAACCATTTTCTCGCTCGGTATAAGTTTTTCGTACTGAGAACGGTACGGCTTAAAACTTACTCCGCCGTGCATAAAAAGATTAAGATTAGGCCAAACTTGAGAAATATTTTCCTTACCCGTGATTTCAAGGATTTTTCTCATCAAAACAAGTGTCCATGAAGGCACGCCGGAAATACTCGTAACATCTTCTTTGCTAACAGCTTGAGCCATAGCTTCAATTTTTTTGTCCCAATTTTCCATAAGGGCGATTTCAATATCCGGCGTTCTGCGTTTTCTAACCCAAGAGGGCAGATTAGAAATCAAAACCGCTGACAAATCTCCGCAAAAAATCTCTTTGCCAAGTCTGTTAACTTGCCTTGAACCGCCAATAGCCAAAGCTTTGCCCGAAAAAGCCGTCGTATTAGGGAACTGTTTCAAATAAACTGACAAAACGTCCTGACCACCGTCAAAATGACATTTTTTCAGACTATCTTTTGTAATCGGAATGTATTTTGACCGGTCATCGGTCGTACCGGAACTCATTGCAAACCAGCCGGTTTTTTGCGGCCAAAGAATGTTTTGCTCACCTTTTGCAACTCTTTCAATATAAGGTTTAAGGTTTTCGTAAGGGTTTACGGGAACACGTTTTGAAAATTCCGAGGGTCCGTTTTTTAAAATCTCGTCAAAACCGTATTGTCTTCCGAATTCAGTTTTCAACGCTTTTTTTATAAGCGTGTTAAACATTTTGAACTGTGTCTCGTCAGGGTACTTTTTGTATAGTTCCACCCTATTGAAATTGCGCCTCAAAAACAGCGATATAAAAGTATTTGTTAATGACATAATTTATCAAAGTTGTTGGGCGCAAATTTAAATATTTTTTTTGAAGTTCCAATTTTTTTAACGTAACTATTTTGCGGGGAACACGGTTCCAAATTTTCCTCTCTGACAAACAAAACGGCTCAAAACAAAACCCAAAACAACGTAAATCAAAAGCACTAACCCCGTAGAAACTGCGGTGCAAACATTGAAAGAATCTCTTAAAGCGGGATTGGGAGCGATTTGTTCTTTTACAAAAAAGAAATTATAACAGAAAAACGCCACAGTTGCAATAACGCCTGTAATCCAAAACCAAACTTTTCTGCGTCCTGCATCTTTAGGATTTTTGCCGCCTTCATAAGCTATCATTTTGCTGATTAACATTGCAATCAAAAGAAAAATGACTGCCGTTACAGCTGATAAAATATAAGTGTTTGTTATCAGCGAAGATAATTCATTAGGATTTTTATAAAGTATGTTCATTTTTTCACCTCCTCATTTTTTATTATGAATTAATTTTTAAACGGCAAAGTGTTCAAATAAAAAGTATATACAACTTTTCCTTCGGGATTAGCCGAGTTTAATGCGCCGAGAATTGAATTATACATACTGCGGTTTTCTTTTACCTGTTTACCTTGCCATACGAAGTTTTGAATGTTAATATTCTGAGTATTAGCGGTTACACCGTCCAAACAAACGTCAATTCTTAAAATATTGTTTTCGGTTTCAAACATATTTCCTGAAAAATTTTCACGGATTTTGATGTTGATTTCACCGCTTTTCGATTTCCGCAAATCTAATTTTTCGTCATCTAAAACGAAAAAGTTTTCCAACGTAGGAAGAGATTTTTTGGGTTTGAAAACGGTATCGGCAATAAGTTCGCCTTTATCGTTATAACCCTCGTAATCGCCGTGACAGATAAGAATTTTTTCGCGGTTTTCGTCCAAAACGATTTCACCGTTTTCGGAATAAAAAGTAGGAGTGTTTTCTTTGATTTCGGCTTTGCGTTTAAACGAAAAAATATCTTCAGTAACGTTGTAAACCTTTAGTTTCAAACCTTTTACGTCATAAAATTCCAATCCGCTCAAATCTATTTTCAAACGGCAAAGAAGCGGTGCTCCGTCTTTCATAGGCGCTCCATTTTGACTTTTTGCCCTCGCAATGTATTTATAAAGGTCTTTCCAAGAGCTAAAAAGCGAAATGTATTCAAAATTTTCATTGTTTTTGTAAACAGATTCGTCCATAAAAGTATTTTCGTTAAGACCACCGGTTTTAACATTATACTCATCTTTTGAAAATTTAATTTCATTGTTGGAAAAACTAAAATTAGAATATCTCATGTTTTGTGCTGCACCCGAATTTTTAAGATAAAATTTAAAATCGTTTACGACCGTGCTTTGAGAATTTTTCGGAACAAAACATATATAAAAAAGGTGTTGCTGTTTTCCGCCATCAAGATGGTCGGTTACAAAAAATTCCAATTTGTTACCATCCTTGAGCCATTTTTCAAATTCTTCCCTTGCCCAAGGGTCGTCCCTCTCGCCTTTTTCCCAAAGTTCACCGTCGGTTATGAAAACAGCCTCGGAATTATTTTCGATGATTTGTTTTACAGTTTTGTTGAGCGGTGCGTTATCACCTTTGAATTTATTTGCATCTTTAACCTTTTTGTAAAGTTCCGAAGTCTGAAGTCCTGCAATTTTATCAACGCTGAAATTATTAACCTGGAAAAAATCAACAGTAGAAATTTTTAAACTGTTAATAAAAAGCTGATAAAAATTAGCCGTGTTGTCGTCCCTAAAAGCAACTTTCACGCTGCCCGAATAATCAAGATAAATTGCGAATTTTTTCTCCTGAGATTTTTTACTAGGGAAATACGCATTGTGATAATTTGTGATAATTTCATCAAAAGAGAATGATTTTTCGTTGCAACCGTTACTTCCTCTATTGCAAGAAGAAAACGGCAAAAGTACGGCAAAGACTGCCGAAAACAAAGTTATTTTATTGATTTTTAAACACATAATCTTTTAAAAAGTTTTTTTGTTATGCCTTGCAATTTAGAAAAATAAAACGAGATAATAAAAAAAATTACAATAGATAAAAAAAATTATTATCTTTGCAGCCAATAAAAAGAAAGAACATGAACGAATTTTTGAAAAAGCACGTTTTTACCAAAGATGTTTTAACGGTCTGTCTGACCTTGATTGCATTCATTGCTATAAGCGTAATTTACTTTTACCCCGAACTTAACGGGGAATCCCTAATGCAGGGCGATAATATCCATGCCGAAGGTATGGCACACGAAATCAATCAGTTCCAAGATAAAACAGGCGAATATTCCGCATGGACTAATTCTATGTTCGGAGGTATGCCCGCTTATCAGATTAAATCTCCGGAAACTTTTAACATTCACCTTATGCTTCAAAGGTTTCTGCATTTATTCTTGCCGTATTCCACTATGGCGATTTTATTCGTTTATCTCTTGGGATTTTATGTTTTGCTCAAAAGTCTGAAATTCTCAAACACCATTTCCGTTATCGGTGCTTTGACTTTTGCGCTCTCGAGTTATAACATTATCATTATCGCAGCTGGACATATAACTAAATGTTATGCAATAGCTTACATGGCTCCGGTGTTGGCCGGAATGATTTATTGTTATCAGAAAAAATATATAGTCGGCGGACTTTTGCTGACTTTTTCTTTGGGAATAGAAATTGCCTGCAACCATACGCAAATACTTTATTACTTGGCAATTATGTGCGCTATGTACGTAGTTTACAAGTTTATAGTAGATTTTAAGGAGAAAGATAAAAATCCCGATTGGATAAAAAGTTTTTCAAAATCAACGCTCGTGGCTTTGATAGCCGTAGTTTTTGCCGTTTTACCCAACATCACCAACCTTTGGACAACTTGGGAATACAGCAAATATTCTACCCGCAGTCAGAGCGAACTCTCTAACAAACAAGTATCCTCCGGCTTGGACAAAGATTATGCTATGGCATGGAGCTACGGCATAGGTGAGAGTTTTACGTTGATGATTCCCGATTTCAAAGGCGGTGAATCCTCTGCAATCGGCAACGACAAAAACGCCGTTAATGCCGTAGAAAAACAAGAAATGTTAGAACCCGTAAAAAATTCTTCACGTTATTGGGGCAATCAGCCTTTTACCTCAGGACCCGTTTATGTAGGTGCGGTAATAATTTTCTTATTCGTTTTAGGAATGTTCATCGTGGAAAATTCCGCTAAATGGTGGCTGCTTGCAGCGGCAGTTTTCTCTCTCCTAATGTCATGGGGAAACAATGCCGGATGGTTTACCGATTTGTTGTTCTATTATTTTCCGATGTACAACAAATTCCGTTCTGTGTCAATGGCTTTGGTAATTGCTCAAGTTGCAATTCCGTTTGTGGCTATGATGGCTCTCAAAACAATTTATGACAAACCCGAAATTCTTAAAACCAAAAAGAATTATATTTATATCAGTTTAGGTTTAACAGCTGGTTTATGTTTGATTTTCTGGTTGTTGCCTTCACTTTCAGGCAGTTTGTTATCAACTCAGGAATTTGAAAACCTCAACGAAATCAAAGCTGCTCACCCCGAACAGGCTTCAGCATACACTTCGTTTGAAACCGAACTTCAAAACGCAAGAAAAGCAATTTTACGCAGTGATGCTTTAAGGTCGCTTTTATTCATTTTGATTCCGGGCGTTTTACTCCTTCTGTTGAAACCAGAAAAAGTAAAAACAAGCAAAGTATTTATCATAATCGGCATTCTCGCCGTTATTGACCTTTGGGCTGTGGATTACAGATATTTAGGTCCCAAAAACTATCAACAAGACCAAAACGTTTCAAACGTTTTCCGTCCCTCAACGGCAGATCAGTTTATTATGAAAGATACCGACCCCGATTTTAGAGTTTTGAATCTTTCGGCTAACGTTTTCAACGACGGTATTACGCCTTATTATCACAAAACAATCGGTGGTTATCACGGTGCTAAAATGCGTCGCTATCAAGAATTTATTGACACATTGCTCGCTCCGACCGTAAATTATGCAAGAATGTTGGCAAGTCAGCAACCCGAAAAATTCTCGGATTATATTTCAAATAATCCCGTTTTGAATATGCTTAACACCAAATTCGTAATTCTTAACCCCGCACAAATGCCGCTGATTAACCTCAAAACTTACGGCAATGCGTGGTTCGTTAATAAGTTTGACGTTGTGGAAACCGCTGACGCAGAAATCGGAAGGCTAAAAGCAACCGACCCGAAACAAACGGCTGTTATCAACAAAAACCAT
>Ga0310695_10013270_pt1 | contig 11358 bp, 4 predicted proteins | sample RumenRJG_04DNA_FD_203882 | JGI IMG/M metagenome (GOLD analysis project Ga0310695, IMG submission 203882) | Bovine rumen microbial communities from Lethbridge, Alberta, Canada - RJG_04 (v2) (version 2) | ecosystem: Host-associated > Mammals > Digestive system > Stomach > Rumen | place: Canada... | reverse complement strand
CCTTGAGGCCAAGGGAAAAAACGAGAATGTTGCTCTCGGCAAACTTAAAACCTCTGCAATCAGAGAGGAACTTGCAAAACAGCTGAGCAGAGAGGATCTTAAAAAGAATGCCAGAATAATCAATAATGAAATTTTTAAAAATTTTGATGAGTATGTAAAGGTTGTCGGTGAGCCTGAATATGTAAAAGACGGCAATCTTGTCATTGCCAAAGGAAATCTGGAAGTTGACAATGAAAAAATAGCAAAGGTGCTGTCTCTGCCTTCCATAGTTAAGGATAATCCTGCAGAAGTCAAAAAGGAAACCGCGGAATCGCAGGTGTCGGCAAAAGACAGTAAGGTTGCTGAATCTGCGGAAAATAAAACAGATGCCGTCTCCGAATCGAAGCAGGATAATAACGAAAATTCTGCAGGCGGATCTGCGGCTGTTTCCGGAAAATACGAGGCGCTGCGACAGGCAGGCGGCACGGCGACACCGGAACAAAATGAAAATTTAAGAAAACTGCTGTCGGTATCTTCTTCCAAAATTGAAGACATCAAGAAACTGCTTGACGAAGGAGCAGATCCGAATTTCACTGTCGAGGCAGCATACGGACGCAATAAGGTGAAATACAGCGTTCCTTATCTGTACAAATACCTTGAGTGGAACTCGGCAAAACCGGAAGTGATTAAACTGCTTATTGATTACGGTGCCTATTACAACTGGGAGAGTGATGACGGAATGCTTTCAATGGCATCGCTGTTTCTCCGGAAGAACAAGGAAATACGTGATTACTGGTTAAGCTTGAAACCGGATCTGAAAAGACTGCAGCTCCTGAACATGTGGAGTTCAAACGACAGTGATCGCAGGCTTTATCTGTTATCAGACTGGATGTCAAGGTATGATAAAAAAGATGAAGAGTATCATCTGGGAATTTTTAACAGACTGATGGATCTGGGACTTGATCCCAATGAATTCAATATGATTCAGAATTCCTACATATCGTATCTTGCCTATCAGAAGGGCGGTGCGGAATATTTGAAGGCTGTCATGAATCACGGAGGAGATCCGGGGCTTTACAAGATTTTTGAATTATCGGTTTTATATTCTCTAATGAGGGATAACGATCCCGAACTTCTTTCTTTATATATCTCCCATGGCGGAAAAATTGAAAACCAGGACTGCAGATCGGCGCTGGACTACTATCTGACAGTTAAATATCAGCAGCAGTATCGGAACAATTCCAACGGGGATCGCGCAACAGAAGAAGATAAACGGAAAGCGGCCTACAGTCTTGATTTTATAAAGCTGCTGGTGGGAGCGGGAGCTTCCTATAACTATGAAAGTGAAAGCGGCAAATCGTCAATAGCTGAAACAATTGTTAAACTGCCGGTTGAAATTGTGGAATACTGGTTAAGTCTTAATCCTGACATAAAGTCACTTAAAAGCTATGACAGTATTAAATCGAAAATGTTAAATGACTGGTTTTACAACAAAGCGGTAAAACAGCCGAAACACCTGGAACTGACAGAAAAACTGATCGACCTTGGATGTGATCCGAACGGAATATCACTGGTGCGTGTTGTTTATGAAAAAGGCGGAATTGATTATGTCAGACTGTTCGTTGAAAAGGGAGCGGATCTTAACGAAAAAAGACGTGATACTCCGATAGTGTTTGATGCTTTTGAAACAAAGGACAGGGAACTGATCAAACTTTTTATTGACAGCAAGGTGGATATCAATACAGCAAACAAATACGGAGAAAGCATGCTCTATGCCGCGGTTGACGAGGATAAATATGATATTGAAATGATTAAATATCTTATTGATCTCGGCGCCGATGTCAATTTTGTCAGAAAGAGCAAGGGCATTACCGTACTAATGAACGCCGTAAAAGATTATTCAACCGTCAAGGAGGATGTTGTAGAACTGCTGCTGAGCAGGGGAGCGAATCCGAATGCCGTTGACGGACGCAACCGTACCGCTCTGATTTTTGCCATCAGTGAACCGAAGGAACCAAGTCTGCGTGTGATAGAAAAACTGCTGAAGGCGGGCGCTGATGTGAATCTTAAGGATCAGGACGGCGCAACTTCATTGTCATATGCGATCGGCAGAAACAATATTGAACTTATAAAGCTTCTGCAGGCTAACGGCGGTGATATGGCTCTGGCTCTGTCGGTAACGACAAAGATCAAGGAAGGAAAGGGCAGTGACGCCAAATATGTGGAAAAATCTCTTAAGGATATTCTGAATGAAACCGACAAACCTGAAATTCAGGCCATGAAGGATTATCTTAAGGATTATCTGTAGAAAGATTTCGCGATAAAATTTATTTTTTGATTAATTTATTTTTCATTCTGCCGGCATAAATTTCCGAACCGAGAGGAAGTTTATGCCGGCTTTTATTGAGTCAAATTCAAAAAAAATTCCGAACTTCTGAAAATTATTTTGATATTTATCAAATTTTCCCGGTTTTTACAGTCGGAGTACAGTAAATAACCTGTAATTTTGATCTTTTTCAATTAATGAGAAAAAACTCTGTGGCAAAATTATGATGATTTATCGAAAAATCAGGCACAGAAAATTTTCATTCAATTATCAGAAAACCCGGAAATATGAAAACGGACAGAATTTTTAACAGCATAAAATGCATGGCAGGTTCTTATTTATACAGTAAGGCTTTATCATTATTCATCGGCGCGGTTTGTCTTGTCTCCGTCTTGCCGGTATGCGGCGCTCAGGCTCTCAGGGAATGGACGGTTATTGCCTATATCAACGGCGACAATAATCTCGATCCGTATTCGCTGGTAAACTTTCATAACATGGAAGGCGGAGTGCACGGGCAGATTAATGTAGTTGCACTGCTTGACCGTTCCAGAAACTTTAATCAGAATCCGCAGCTCTATTCAGGCACCAGACTTTATTTTCTTAAAAATCCTGCAGAGCAGGGCGGTCAGTCTGCCTTTCAGGATCCAAACCAGATTATGTCTCCTCAGATTATGGATCTCGGTGAACTGGATTTAAGTTCTCCGGAAAACATCACCAATCTTATTCAGTATGCGGCAAATATAGCCCCGGCCAGACATTATGCATTTGTTGCATGGAATCACGGCGGCGGCTGGCGCAACATGATGAATGACGATGACGGCGGAAACGGGCTCGCCGGCCGCCGTTTCATGACAATTCAGGAATTCGCCGGCGCTGTAAAAAATGCGGCGGGTGTTCTTCCGCGCGGACGTTTCGATCTGCTGATCCTCGATCAGTGTCTTATGGGACAGCTTGACGTTCTCAGTGAAATTTCATCGATTGCCGATTTTGCTGTTGCCTCTCCTCCAATCAAGTGGGCCAACGGACCGGATTACAGTGATGTTTTCAAAATGTTTGTAGCAGGTACAAGTGTACGGGAACTGACCAAAGGTTATGTTGACAATTACATTGAAAAGGTGCAGAGTGCAGGTCCTCTTTTTGACGCGGCAATGAGCGCCTATGATCTATCCGGCATGAATGATGTCACCTCTGCGCTTGCCGGACTTGTGAAAAATCTGAATGATCTGGTTGAAGGCCGATATATGGAACTTACCAAAACTCTGGGTTTTTCATCTCATCTTGTTGATATCAATACCGGTATCGGCATGGGAAACAACGGTCCGTGGTCTGTCAATGTCCGCGACTGGCTGTTCCAGCTGGAAAAAGAGGTGCCCGGAGTGGACCGGAATGCAATCTTTAAAGTGAGAAAGGCTCTTGACAGGCTTATCATAAAGGAAGGTCATACCAGACATGCTGCCGCCATGTCGGGCGTGGCAATCTATCTGCCGCTGCGCCGCGAGTATCTTGATTATAAATATTTTCAGACTGATTTTGCCCGGAAAACCGGGCTTGACAATCTGCTCGGCAGACTTTACAGGTCTCAGGAACTGCAGGGAAACAGAAATCTGCGCTTTGAAAACATTGAAATCGGCAAGCCGGTTCTGCTTGAAGGAAGAGACGGCAGCAGAGCGGAGCATTTCAAGGTTCTTTCACGCAAAAACGTTAAACCGCTGAGTAAAAATGTAATTAAGTTCGATGTTGTCGGAGAAAATATCCTGTGGACCAGGATCAGACATTTTCACAGATCCGGAAACAGAAAGATTCTGGATTATGTCCAGCTTGTAACGGAAGCCGTAAAGGAGGATCAGGGCAGAGGTGAATCCGCTCTGGATCGGGTTTCGCCGAAATACAACAACGGCAGGACTACTCTCATGCGGGAGATAGCGGGATTGAAGTACAAGATTACCAACGGCACCGAGTCTAGGGACATTACCGTTACCAACATTTCCGCCGCCAATGATGCCATTAATGCAAAATCATCGGGATGGGCTCTTTATACCGATTCAACGCTTTTCGGCCGGGAGGTGCTGGTTAAAATTGATTTTAACAATGCATACCGCGTGGCAACGGCGGCGACTTCATATGATCCTTCCGGTACCAATGCAGTCGGATCTGTTGTCATCAGACCTGATTCGACCGTTAAACCTAGATTGTCCTTAATTGACGACAGCGGAAGAGAAATCGGATATGAATACGGCGAGCCTCTGCACATAAAGGACGGTCTCTACCTGACACTGGGCCCGCAGGAGAACAATGCGGTTGAGGGTGATATTCTGACGGCAGAAACCATCAGCGGAAAAAGTGTTTCGGCATCCGGTCCAGAATACAGACTGGTATTTGATCCGCAGCAGCTTAAATATATTGATGCCGCATCAAAAATTGAAAATCTGCAGTATCTGCTGGGAAGATTCGCGCTGAATCAGTATGTTACCGGCGGCAATGAGGTTATTCTGATGCCGAATTACCGGGTTTTCTCTTTCAGCGTTCAGAACGGCAGAAATATCTGGAGCGCGGAGGATTCAGCCGGAGGAAATGTTCAGCATGGAACCTTCAGTTTTATTGCCGGCGGTGGCATTCCTCAGATTATACTTTCCAACGATGACGGCAAAGTCATGAGCACTCTGTATCTTTTCCTCGAGGAAAACGGCTCTCTTCATCAGTGGTATGCGATTGAAACAGGTGTGGGCACAAGATTCCTGCTTGTGCCGCTGTCTGAATTTTCAGGAGATCCTCTTGAGGGTGAATGGTCTTCCGATACAGAAATCTGGAAGTTCAGGGACGGAAAGGTAAATTATCAGCGCCTGAAAAAGGGCGAGGAGATTAATGTAGACGGAACCTATACCGTAAACAACAACATGATCAGAGTCAAAGGTCTTCGTTTTGATGAATACGCGTTTTATGTAAACCATGAACGCAACGGTTTGTCTCTGGTATCCCGCAAGGGACATATTTCAACACTTACGGGAAAAGGACATGCAGTAAAACGGGAAAATACTTCAGAAGCAGAACCGGATGCAAAGCCGTCTCCAGAAGCAGTTCAGCAGCTTGAAGGCTTCTATGTAAGCGGTGCGGATACCGGATATGCAAGACTGACAGTCAATAAATTTGCCGATACCGGATATTACAGCATGTTTCTGGAGACCAGAGGCCAGGGAAATATCATCTGTAATTTCAGAGTAACCGGCAATCAGCTTGATGCAACGTTCCCCGATGGAAGCAGAACCATGATCGGCTACCGTCTCGATGCCGGCGGTATCACGCTGTACTTCCCTGATATGCCGCCGCTCCAGCTGTACCGTAAGTAAATGTTCCGAATGGAATAAGCGAGGAAAAAAGAATGAGAAATACTATTGCTTTTCTGATTTCATTCATTATTGCACTTTTTATCCCTGCCGGATCCGCTTTCTCTCAGAGACAGGCGGATGCAGAAGCGTCTGTTTCAGAAATTTCGGCGGGCAGTTCCGAAGGAACGGAAAATTCAGCAGTCGGAAGATTTTTTTCCAAAAAACCGAAGGGCAGTGTTATTGCGGTTCCCGGCGGAGGAAAAAAGGACTGGACGATTTTAATTTATCTGCTCGGAGACAATAATCTTGAATATTCATCGATCATGGATTTCCTGGAACTTGAACAGGGAATAACCGGCGACAAGAATATTATTGTACTTTGGGATCGTCCGAAAAACGGAATTAATTTATATGATAATTCCGGTCATGCAAAACTGTACCGCATAAAGAAATCAAATTATGCGGATTATAACAAAAAGTTGCCGCCGCAGCTTGCCTCCGAGGTTTTAAAGGATTACGGCGAAATAAATATGAGCGATCCGGATGTTCTGGAAAATTTCCTGACCGAGGCGATAAAGACGGCGCCTGCGGATCGTTATGCGTTCATTCCTTGGGATCACGGACTCGGAATGCTCGGGCTGCTGTCTGATGAAGATCCGGGGGCATCCGGCGCAAGGAAAGGCTTGATGACTTTAAAACAGTTTTCAAAAGCAGTGCAGAACGCGGCTGCGGTGCTTCCCCGCAGAAAATTCGATCTGATTATATACAACATGTGTCTGATGGGTCAGTTGGATGTGATGTCGGAAACCTGGAAGTTTGCCGATTTTGCCATTGCGTCGCCTCCTTCGCTTCCGATGGTCGGTCTGAATTTTAAGCAGTCATTGCAATTGTTCAACAGAGAAACTTCAACAAGACAGACTGCAATCGAACTTGTGAACAGCGGCATCAGATCTCTGGAAAGAGAATCATTTCTTAATGCTGCTCTCAGTGCCTATGATTTAAGTGTAATGCCTGAAATTACCGCATCATTGAAAAATCTGTCCGATGAACTGGGCGTAATTTCTGATTCAAGAAGTGCCGAACTTACCAAAACTCTGGCTTTTGCTTCCCATCTGCAGAATCTCAATGATGATCTTGATAATCTTGACAGATCATCATGGTCTATCAGACTTGATGACTGGATGCATAAATTAAAAAAGGAAATTCCGGATATTAATCAGGATAATATCCGCATTACGGAAAATTTGCTGAACAGGCTGGTTATAGCCACCGGTGCAACTCCGGGAGCGGAGGATGCCCAGGGTATAGGTCTGTATCTTCCATACGTAAGAAAGGCAATGAACAGTCTTTATGCCGAACTCGAGTTCGGTAAGCAGTCCGGTGTGAAGGATTTTCTGATGCGTCTGTATGATAATCAGAAAAAATTAAAAATTCCAAGACCTCGCATTGATAACATAGAAATCGGCACGATAAAGGTTAAAGAAGGCAGAACCGGTCTGTCAAACGATGATTTCATCCTTACCGTATCCGATCGGATTACGCCGCTGCGCCGCGCCGTTATGCGCTTCAATATCAGCGGAAGAGGCATTCTCTTAAGCAAGATTTTTCAGACAGAGATAAGAAACGGCAAGAGATTCATTAATTATTTTCAAATTGTTACCAATAACCGTATTGAAAGACAGAAGGCGCAGGAGGAGTCCTCCGGTTTCTTTTCCTCCATATCCCCGGATTACAAAGACGGTGACAATCTGATGATGGTTGAAATTCCGGGAGTGAAATACAGAATTTCCTGCAATCATAAACTGTATGACGCAACAGTAAACAATGTTTCGCTGTCCAGTAAAACATACGAGAATCTTTCAACAGTTGACGGGCTCTACACCGATTCGACATTAAACGGCAGGGAACTGAAAGTAAGACTGGAATTTTTCAATACCACCAAAACGCTGTACAAAGTTACGGCACTTGGCGATACATCCGGACGGCGTTTCACGGGTCAGGTTGTTCTCAGAAGCGGGGGAATTCTGAAACTGGCAAATTATGTAGTCGATCAGAATCGCAAAATAACTGTTGAATACGGTGAACCGATCCATCTTAAAAAAGATTCAACCATGGTTCTTCTGCTTGATCTGCTTGAAAACGATACTGTTATTCAGAACGGTATAATTGCTACAACTCTCGCGCTTGACAATTATTCCGAATTTTCAGCTCCTGTGAAGGTTGTAAGAAATCAGGAGCAGGACAGACTTCTTGAAAATACCTACAGGAACTGGGGCGGCGGGACAGCTGGAAAATATGCCATGGTTCAGTTTACGACATCTGGCAATGAAACCATGGTTGTTCCAAACTTCAGAATTCTCTCGCTGAAGAGTGTCAAAAAGCGCAATGCATGGTTCCTTAACGATTCAAATGATCAGGAAATTGCACATGGAAATTTCAATATATTTGTAGAAGGTGTTCCCGAGATTATACTGCATCTTCCGGAAAAAAATGACTACAGCACGGGGCAGACTGTGGAAAGCTGGTATGCGTTCCTGAGCGGAACCGGTGAAAACCGCGTTTGGTATCTTGTCGGCGAGGGAGACGGTGTAAGATCAATGCTCGTGCCGCTTGAACAGTACAAACCGGAGGTTCTTGACGGGTTATGGAGATCAGATACGGAACTCTGGAAATTCGATCACGGCAGAGTGGAGTATATGAGAATAAAGGAAAAACTCGTGGCAAAGGGAACATATACTGTTCATAACGATCTGATAAAAATGAACAATATGCCTTTTGACGAGTATGCTTTTTACTATGATAGAGCCCACAGACAGCTGACACTGGTACCACGTGAGCAGAAACGTGTGTCAGTGCTCAAAAAAGTTTCGGATACTGTTACTGATGTAACAGTTAAAAAAGATAACTCGTCTGATAATAGTAAAAAGGCGGCCGATAATAAAGCAGCCGCGGGAATCGGCAGTTTCATTGCAGGGAACTGGCTGTCCGGCACAGACACGGGCAATGCAAAAATGACAATAGCATCCTACCCTGGTACACCGTATTTCAGCATGCAGCTTCTGAGCAGGGGACAGGGTATGACGATTTGTACATTTTCGGTAAACGGCAGTCAGCTTGATGCAACATTCCCGGACGGAACCCGGGAAAAGATTGGCATTTACATGGCTGATGAAAATACTTTAACACTGTATTTTCCTAATATGCCGCCAATAAGTTTTAAACGACAATATTAAAGGGAGTTGGGATGAAAAATTTTAAAAGAATATTATTGAGTCTGGCAGTTGCGGGTGCGGCTTTTTCCTCTGCAGGAATTGCTTCCGCCGAATTGATTCCAAATGCATCCGCCGACGCTTCAAATTATATGATGAAGACCGGTTATGAACAGCAGCTGCAGGGATCGTGGATGGCCAGCAACGGTGATGTCACAGTCGGAATTATCTTCATGAATAATATGATGGGGCTGAATTATAACGGTGCGACAAAATACGGTACATTCACGATTGAAGACAGCAAACTTACAATGCACGTCCAGGACGGTCAGGTGCAGACATGGAATTTTTCACTGCAGGGCAACCAGCTTAATCTTGACGGCATGATTCTTACCAGAGTAAACCTTCCGGGCGGAAACAATAACGGCGGTGCATGGGGCAACGGCGGAAACAATAACGGCGGTGCATGGGGCAACGGCGGAAACAATAACGGCGGTGCATGGGGCAACGGCGGTAACAACAACGGCGGTGCATGGGGCAACGGCGGAAACAGTAACGGCGGTGCATGGGGCAACGGCGGTAACAACGGCGGTGCATGGGGCAACGGCGGAAACAACAACGGCGGTGCATGGGGCAACGGCGGAAACAACAACGGCGGTGCATGGGGCAACGGTGGAAACAACGGCGGTGCTCCAAAAGGCGGTACATGGGATGGCGACCCCAATAATCCGGCAACTGTTCCTCCGGCAAACGGCGGTGCTGCAACTCCTGTTGACGGTCGCTGGGTTTTGAATACACCTCAGGGTCTGCTGGTTTACCTTCTTCAGAACAATAATTATATTGTCACACTGAACAATCAGCAGATCGAAACCGGAAGGTATGAGTTCAATCCTGCCAGCCATGATTTCAGATATCAGATTCTGTCAGGTCAGAATCAGGGCATGACAGGTACACATAAAGTATATGTTCAGGGAAATCAGCTGATGTTTGTTGCACCTAACGGCAATCAGATGGTGTTTACCAGACAGTAAACCTGCCTGTTTTGAGTTTCTGATATTTGTGTTTTTGAAAGAGGTAATCGGAAATTATTGTGATAAATAATTTTTAAGGTTACCTTGTTTTTTCCCGGAAAATTAAAAATGAAAAATAAATTTTTTTGCTGTCTTGCGACTGCATTTATTCTGACAGGAACAGTATGTGCTGCTGATGTATCTCCTGCAGGTGATTTGTTTGTCGCCGGAATTTCCGGAAATGTCGGCAGTATGAATATAACACCGATGACGCCGATGCTTGGAAATCCTTTCTTTGACTACAGCAGCAACTCTTTTGAGGAGCCTAATGAACCGGCTGTTAAAAAAACGGATACAGATCCGTTCAGCATTATCGCTGACGGAACAGATAAAGTCAGTCCTGCAGATCCGCGCAGTCAGCTACAGGGTACATGGCTGGCGCGGGACGGAAACACCTACATCATTCTGGTTTTTACCCGAAGCGGCTTTATTATGCGGACAAACAGCTTTGCCGCATCCGGAACATGGCAGTTGCGCGACAATACCTTTACTCTTTTTGCCAACGGTAAGTTTGAGTCGCATACATTTGCCGTTGAGGGTCGAAATCTGATTATTGATAACGGCAATACCGTGCTGGTAAAACAGGATACCTTTCACAACGATTTCTTCAACGGCGGCTCAGGAATGCAGGGAACCGCGGTTCAGCCTGCCTCTGTAAATCCTGAGGGAAAATGGGATCTAGAACTTGACAACGGCGTAGTTTACAGCTTTATATTCGATACCGGTTCATATCGCAGTTATGTCAACAATCTTCAGGTTGGCGGCGGTACCTATCATATGGACGGCAGCATGCTCAGGTTCAAGGAAAACTTCGGACAGTACGCAGGACATGCCGGAACGGATCTGCTTGCACAGAACGGCAGCAGCATGACTATTACCTTTGAGGACAATGCGACACATACATTTACCAGAAATGAAAATTTCTCCTCCGGAAAATTTATATCGGAGCAGTGCGGTTCCTTGAAAGGAAAATGGTCGATTTATTTATGGATGCTTAACAGTCATGTTACATTTGTTTTTGATGACGGTGCTCTGTTCGTTTACGAGAACGGAAAACTGACGGGTCAGGCTGAATATAATATCCGGGATACGCTGATTAATTTAACATGGAAATCCGGAAGAGATGTTTCTTCCTGGAAAAACGATGGAGATCAGGCTAAAACCGAAGTCTGGAGTTTCTGTGCCAACGGCAGATATCTGCAGCTGCTTAAACCTCCTTATCAAACGATTGTCACCATGACAGGAGACTGATTGTTTTTACTCTGTTGGGATTTTTGAAGATTTATAAATCCGAAGAACGGATTTGCTTAATGGACGGATTATTAGTAAACGATCCATAATAACCTTTAAGGTAATTATGGCTTTGTGTGCTCGGCATGTGCACAATCTATAGGGTGAAAATCCCGAACTCAGCATCTAGCGGCAAGAGTTAGCGAATCGCAAGGTGGTCG
>Ga0310695_10013269_pt1 | contig 11359 bp, 4 predicted proteins | sample RumenRJG_04DNA_FD_203882 | JGI IMG/M metagenome (GOLD analysis project Ga0310695, IMG submission 203882) | Bovine rumen microbial communities from Lethbridge, Alberta, Canada - RJG_04 (v2) (version 2) | ecosystem: Host-associated > Mammals > Digestive system > Stomach > Rumen | place: Canada... | reverse complement strand
GCTTCGCGTTTTCAAGCTGAACACGGACATTCTGGAGCTGGGCTTCCGCATTGTGCATGAGGTCCTCAAAGCTGCCGAGCATGTTGTCCATACGCTGGACGTTACCAAAAACATCGGTGCCCAGGGAGACTGTATGGCTGAGTGCGCCTTTCATGGTCAGACGGTACTCCTTGCTGAAGGTCTCAAAATACAGCTCCAGTTCAAAGCCCCGGTACTGTCCCAGCGGGATAGCATCGGGGCTCGCCATGTTATGACAGGCTTCCAGGATCGCGGAGCCCGCTGCCTTTTTCTCGGTGTAGGTCTGACCCTCAATGACCATAGGAGAGAATCCGTCCTCGTTGGGCAGCGTGTTCTCTTTCAGCCGGTCCATATCCGCCTTGAAGCCCTCGATGCGCTGCTCCAGCGTGGAGATTTGCTTGGGAAAGTCCTTGATGATCCTGTCCTCCAGTGCGTATTTCTGGCTCAGGTGGTTGGCCTTCAACAGCTTGAGCTTGGCCACGGCCACATCCAGGTCCATCTTTTCTTTGATTTCCGGATTGCCTGAGCACAGGGCCTTGATCTCCGCATAGCTGAGTGCCGTCTCGTCGATGTCCTCCGCAGAGCGTACCGGGGATTTGCTGGTCATGATCTGTCCGATAAACTTTTGCTTGGATTCCACTAGCTGATAAAGGTAGCTGTCGAAGGTGTTTTCCGTGACGTAGGTGTAGATCTCCACCTCCGGGTTTTCGTTACCTTGACGAATGATTCTGCCCTCGCGCTGCTGGAGATCAGCAGGTCGCCACGGGCAATCACAATGGTGCAAGGCAATCAACTTTTTCTGCACGTTGGTCCCTGCGCCCATCTTCTGCGTGGAGCCGATGAGTACGCGAATCTGTCCGCTGCGGACTTTGCCGAACAATTCTTTCTTCTTGACCTCCGTACCGGCTGAGTGGATATAGGCGATCTCCTCGGCGGGGATTCCTTTCTCGATCAGCTTATCCCGGATGGCGTCGTACACGTTGAAGTGTCCGTCACCATGGGGCGTGGACAGGTCGCAGAAGATCATTTGAGTGGACCGCTGTGGAATGGTGCGCTGCCAAATCTCAAAAACATTCTGTGCGCAGGCAGCCACCTTGCCGGTTTCGCTCTCCGGGAGCATCTCGTTCATCAACCGCTGATCCAGCGCCAGCTTTCTGCCGTCATTGGTGATGACCAGCATGTTGTCCTCAGAACTGTTGACCATGCCGCTTCGGACGCGCTCTGCGCGTTTGGCCAGGTCCGCCACCATCTCCTTTTGCAGCTCAGAAGGCTTCAGTACGACATTGTGGTAATTTGCCTTCGGTACTGGGAGGTTCAGCATATCTGCCGTCTGGATGTCCGCGCACTCCTTGAACATGGCCATCAATTCCGGTAAATTATAGAACTTGGCGAAGCGGGTCTTGGCACGGTAGCCGGTGCCCTCCGGGGCGAGTTCGATGGCGGTCACGGTCTCTCCGAAGGTTGATGCCCAGGAATCGAAGTGAATGAGTCCGTTCCGATGCAGTGTGTCATACTGGAGATACTTCTGCATCGTATACATTTCGACCATTGTGTTCGAGATAGGCGTACCCGTAGCGAAGCAGACGCCGCGCCCTCCGGTTAGCTCGTCAAGATAGCGGATCTTCATATACAGGTCGCTGGACTTCTGTGCCTCCGTCTGGCTGATGCCGCCTACATTCCTCATTTTCGTAAACGCGGCCAAATTCTTGTAGTAATGCGCTTCGTCGATGAAGAGCTTGTCGATGCCCAATTCCTCAAAGGTCACCACATCATCCTTCCGACTTTGGTCGTTCAGCCGATCCAGCTTGGCTTGCACCTGTTTCTTTGCCCTTTCCATCTGCTTGATGGAGAACTTATCGCCCCGGTTTTCTTTCAGCTCAGCGATGCCCTCCATGATTTCGTCAAGCTGCTGCTCCAGGTAGTAGGCTTGGCGCTCAATGGAAAGCGGTATCTTTTCGAGCTGGCTGTGACCGATAATCACGGCGTCATAATCGCCCGTAGCGATGCGGGCGCAGAAGCGTTTGCGGTTCCTGGTCTCGAAGTCTTTGGCTGTCGCCACAATGATATTGGCGCTGGGGTAAAGCTGGAGATACTCTGCGCCCCACTGTTCTGTCAGGTGGTTGGGGACCACGATCAGGCTCTTTTGGCAGAGGCCGAGTCGCTTTGCTTCCTGCGCGATGGCAACCATCGTGTACGTCTTCCCTGCCCCCACAACGTGTCCGAGGAGCTCGTTTCCACCGTAAAGGCCACGGGCAACGGCGTTGAGCTGATGCTGTCGCAGCGTGATCTCCGGATTGATGCCTACGAGGGCGAGATGGCTGCCGTCGAACTCACGGGGACGAGTGCTGTTGAACTTCTCGTTATACAGCTTTGTCAGCCGTTCCCGCCGCGCCGGGTCTTTCCACACCCAATCGGCAAACGCCTGTTTGATGAGTTCCTGCTTTCCCTGGGCGATGGCGGTTTCTTTCTTGTTCAGGACAGGCTTCTTCTTGCCCTCTGCGTCCTCAATATAGTCGAAGATACGCACGTCTTTCAAGTTCAGCGTCTGCTCCATGATCTTATAGCCGTTGATGCGGTCGGTGCCATAGGTGCTGTTGGAACGGACGTTGCCCCGGTCGTAGGTCTTGCCCTCGATGTTCCATTCTCCAGTGAACTGAGAGTAGTGGATCTTGATGTTCCGCGTGGCCCACCACGGGGTATCAAAGAGCTCAAACATGAACTGCTCATAATCCTCCGGGGGAATCCAGGTTGCGCCGATACGGACGGAGATCTCCGCCGCTGTCAGGTCAACCGGCTGCACCCGTTCCAACGCCTCCACATTGGGCGTGAAGTCCTCTGGGTTCAACTCTGCGCTCCTCCGCGCCCACTGGAGCTTTTCCCTCACATTGCCGGAGAGATACTCGTCGGCAGGCAGGTACTTTGCCGCACTGTCATTCCCGTAGCCGTACATGGGGTTGAGGAAAATGACGCCTTTCAGGTCGTCATAGAGTTCCGGCTCGTCCTTTCCGGTCAGTTCCATCATATAGGGCATGTCCACTCTGGCTTTTTCAGAGATGGATACGGCCAGTGCCTCAGTTGCGGTGTCCACATGGGTGATGACCGTCCGTTGCTTGATGGTGCGCTTTGAGAACATATCCGCTTTGCCAATGAAATTGCCCTCATCATCCAGCACCTCCAAAGAGGACAGGAGGAAGAAAGCGTTGTCCGCGCTGAACACGGACTTGTTGGCGCGGGAGTTGATGATGCCGTACTTGGCTGTGAAATCATCGTAGAGTTGATTGAGCTTCTCCTGCTCTGCGGCAATCATGGTGTCCGGATAGTCTTCGGTCTGGTACTCAATGAGCTGCCTCACGGAATCCCGGATGGCGATCAGGCCCTTGATGCGGTTGGCTCCGGTCACGGACACGTCCACCGGCGTCATGCGGCTGTTTTCGCGGTAGTAGAGTTCTCCATCCACCAGCGTATAGGAGAAGTTGCGGACGGAAGGATCGGCGGGGATAGATTTATCCTCTTCCTCGTCGGCCAGCTCGTCCACGTCATATTCCTGGATGCTGCCAGTGATGTTCTGGATGGCCTGCGTAAGCAGCTCACCCAGCTCCTGATCCTCATAGGCAATGCAGGCCGTCTCTGGCCCAAAGGGACCGCTGACTTCCTTCATCTCACCAAGCACCATCTCCGGATTGTTCACGAAGTATTGGTTCATGGTGATGCCGTTCTCATCGGTGGCGAGGTGGACCCATCCGGGATCAACGACCGTCAGAGTGTCCCGTTTCTGGAAGAACAGAATATCCGACGTGACCTCCGTGCCGGCAGCGCCTTTGAATGTGTCGTTGGGCAACCGAATTGCGCCCAGCAGGTCCGCCCGCTGCGCGATATACTTCCGCACGTTGGGGTTGGTTTTGTCCATGGTTCCCTTGCTGGTCACAAATGCAATGATGCCGCCCGGTCGCACCTTGTCCAGCGTTTTTGCGAAGAAATAGTCATGGATCAGAAAATTGTACTTGTCGTACTTCTTGTCCGGGAGCTTGAAGTCGCCGAAGGGTACATTGCCGATGGCGACATCAAAAAAGCTGTCCGGGAGCTCCGTCTTCTCGAAGCCTTGAACAGCGATGGAAGAGGTCTGATATAGTTGCTGTGCGATGCGTCCGGAGATGCTGTCCAGCTCGATGCCGTAGATACGGGAATCCGACAGGCTCTCCGGTTTCATACCGAGGAAGTTGCCAACGCCGCAGCTCGGCTCCAACAGATTGCCTCGCTTGAATCCCATGTTCTCCAGCGCCTGATACATGGCGCGGATGACCACAGGCGGTGTGTAGAACGCAGTCAGTGAGGATTCTCTGGCTGAGGCATACTCCTCATCCGTCAGCACGGCCTTTAGCTCACCGTAATGGGCGTTGCCTTCTTCAAAGAACTGCGGAAGGCCGCCCCAGCCGACATATTCCGCCAGGAAGCCCTGCTCGGTGGGAAGCGCGAGCCTGTGCGCATCCTCCAGCTTTTTCAGAAGCTGGATGGCTCGGATGTTGCGGTAGAACCGATCCAGAGGCGCTCCGACACCGAGATCGTCGTTCTCAATGTGGAAGTCAAAACGGCGCATGGATGGGATCTCCGGATACAGCAGCGTGGGCGTAACCTTGCTGCGCGGTCTTGCTGCGGGTGGCGGCAGGACAGTCTCTGTTTCAGCCGGTTTTTGGTCCTGTGGCGGTATATTTTCAGGAAGCGGATTGCCTTCCTCAAAGGCGAACACATCCTGTCCGGTCTGTCTCGACAGCTCTGCGGCAAGTCTGGCCTGCCGCAGCATTTCATCCACTCGGCTCTTCGGTGTGACAGGCTGCTCCGGTTCCGGCTCAGTTTCCTGCATCCCCATTTCGATTTGCTCATCGTTGAAGGAAACCAGCTCATTGAAGTCCATATACTCCAACTCAGCGTGGATCATGTCCTCCAATGAATCGTACTCGATGCGATCTACAAGCCTGCCGTTGACATAGCGGTTGATTCGGCAATTGATGAGGTCTGCTTCGGCCTCCACCGGGATGCCTTCATCCTCGGTTTCAGTATAGGCAAGGCCGACCTTTTCCAGATCAGTGAAGTCCGCCTCACTCTCAAACTCACGCAGGCTGTATTCGTTGATAAGCCGTTTGGCATGTGCCAGCAAGGTTTCCGGGCGCACCTGCTCATAGTCCATGATCTCAAAGCTCTGCGGCGGCGGGTCAAGCTGGCTCAAGAAGTCCGTGGAGATGGAATTGCCGTCCTTATCCCGGTAGACCACGATGGACATGGGAACGCCGTAGTGGTTCTCGTCAAGGATGTCCGGCAGGAACCGCTTCACGTCGGTGTACTCAACGCTGTACGCGGAATACCCGTTGTGGGCGAGATAGTCGATACGACCAATGGGGCGGGACTCCACGGGAGCTTGCGCATGGTCTGCGGGAAGCGGATAAACCTGTCCTGCATCGTCCACTACGGCAAGATCGTAACCTCTGTCATGCAGCAGGGTGATAAAGGTCTCATTGCTGTTGACGGGGATGCCGCACATCGGTACACGCTCCGGCAACCCCACATTGCGGGTGGTCAAGCCAATGTCCAGCGCCGCCGCCACAATTCTGGCATCCTCGCCCAAGACCTCATAGAAATCTCCGACCTGATAGAACACGATAGCGCCGCCATGTGCCTCACGAACCAGACTGTAATCCTGCCATAGATCGTTTCCGGGTTTCTGCTGCTCCGGCTTCTGTGCCGGCGTTGTGAACACGGGCGTATCCTGCGTCGCAGAGACCGTCATTTCCGAGGTTCGCGCAGTTTCAAGGATCTGCGCTTTGATTGCGTCGGGCAACCCGGCATCATAGAAGGTCACGCTGCGGTCTTCCGCAATGTGGGCGATGGTCTTGTAATCGCCGTGTTCAATCTCCAGCCGGTTCCACACCGTCAGGCCGTTACCCAAGTGACCGAAACCGAGGTCATACTGCTGCTCCGGATCTTCGATGCTCAGGAGGAAGCGGTCGTTCATGGGGTTCTCCGACACCATGCGGTCGAAGTCCGCGCGGGAATACTCATCCTGCATCATCGGGAACTTCGCGTCTGAGAGGACCGCCTTCTCAGAGCCGAGGAAAACGACTTCAAACTCCTGAGCTCCGATCCAGACGGTATCTCCGGCCTTGATGCGGTACTCTTTCTTCGGCGGTGGCGGCGGGTTAAGCTCTTCGTCAGTGGGTTCCAGGCCAAAGGCCAAAGGACCTGAAAGCTCATCCATGACAGCTTCAGCACGGTCAATGAACGGAGATACGCCCTCGTCGATAATGACCTGCATGGTCTCCCGCATCATCGGGAGAACAAAGTCCCCACTGGCATCACGGGCAATGGTTTTCTTTTCGCCGATGGAAAACGCGGTCGCACAAGAGGTCAGATACCAGCGGTCCGGAAGCGTGTCTTCTGCTCCCATATCCCGTAGATAGTCCTTAAAGCCGTCCACGATCTCCTTGAACTCGCCGGCGATTCTGCTGCGTTCTCTACGCACCTCCTGGCCATGCAGATAGTTCGGATACGCGGCCTGCTCCGCGCTGTTCAGATAGCGGTCGGCAGCGATGAGCTCGCGGATGCGCTTTTCCACCTTCGGCCATTTCAGGGTGACGGATTGGTCGCCATCTTTCAGGGTAATACCTTTGCTGTCGTGATCCTCCCAAATGCCGGTGCCGGGGATAGCGTCGGAGTGGCCACCGATGCCATATTCGTTTTTCAGGAACTTGACGTTATCCTCGGCGCTTTCGCCCTTCTGGAACTGCTCGTAGATGCGGAACTTGCCCTGGGAGACACCGCTGCCGCCTGCCAGTACATAGTCGATGGCCGCCTGCGGGAGCGTAAAGGCATTGTCCTTTTCAGCTTGTGCCGCTTCGATCAAGGCCATCTGCTCTCCCTCAGAGGGAAGAGTCCGCTCGTCCGGGTCGAGCCACTGTTCCATCAGGATCATGCCGTAGATGCTTGCTGCCACGGACTCCCATCGCATGAAGACTTCCATCTCGCGGCTGAGATAAGCACCGCGCCACATGGTCAGAACATCATCGTAAGCGCGGTAGCCCACGCGCTGACCGCTGGAGAGAATCTTCTCCACATAGGTGTTGTCAAAGTAGCCCTTAATGAAATTGCCGCGCTCCTTGCTGTCCTCATGGTCGGCAAAGTACGCGGCAATCGTCACTCTATGGTCTTTCAGGGCATCACTGATTCGGAGAAGCTCCTGTTTTTCAGAACTGTAATGGAAATATGGGATGTCGCTCGGCGCGTTGAAGTCGTGTCCGCTGGGCTGGAGGACCGCCACTTCTTCTGCGGATTCCTCCGCGGGCTCATCACTCAGGCGTAAATCAGGTCGTTCAGCACGATCTCCTCGGCTCTCTCCCGGATGTTGTTCATCCGCTGCACCCACAGCATCTGCTGCGAGGCTTTCAGGCGCTCGTCCACGCCTTCCTGCTGTGCCATCCGGCTCGTGAGAATCTCCACCATCTCGGTCGCCTGCCGGTCGGTCTCTTCCAGGTGCCGGTTGAGGGTTCCGCGCAGAAGCATCCCAGTATAGATCCCGTCGTGGTGCTTCCGCAGGAAGTCTCGCCGAAGCATCCCATACTTCCCGATCTTCGGGCTCTCGGGCACTTCGAGGTTGGGCAGCAGATAGTCGCCCTCCTGTCGATAGGTCAGTTCCATGTTCATCGCTCCTTTCGGTGGTTTCACGCACATTATCCCGTTCCCGGTCTGGATTTGCAAATGTGCGATTTTGATTTTTTTCTTCTCTTCGCAGAGCCTTGACGGTACTCTCGATCTCCCGGAGCACCATCTCCGCGACATCGCTGGTGCCCGCGCCGAGAATGGAAATGACCTCCGGCGTGTTGAAATCGTGGAGATTCCGGAAGTCATCGGGGAAGAAGTAGTCTCTCGCGTCAATGCCGCAGCGGGTCAGCAGCATAAAGCCGACGCCGGCAGCCATGGTCTCGCGCAGCCATACCTCCGTGTTCAGATCGTCCAGTTCTTCGAGAAAGCTGCCCTCCTTGACCCGGTTCAAATCGCTGAGGTAGTCTGCGAGGTTGTCTTCCACCACCATGCGGGCGCTGCGTATCAGGCTCTCAGCAAAGCTCCTGTCCGGTTCCAACTCTCCGAAGGTGTTGGAGAGGTCCTCAACGACGGCCCCCTGGTCTCGCTGTTCCATTCTCCAGACGGAAACAACATAGCCGGCACGGGAATTGGTATCTGTCACATCGAACACATATCGCAGTTTGTACTTCGCGTCCCGATTGTCCACCAGCAGGGCGATGCCCTTTGTGCCCTTGTTGACCCATCTGCCGAGCCGATTCCAGGTGTCGATTTCCGCACAAGCCGTTGCGATGGGCCGTTGGGCATGGATCAGGAGCTGCTCTTTGAAGGTGTACTTGTAGTTGTTCGCGGCGGTCGTGAGAAAGTCCATATACCGCCCGGCGTTGGAGCTGATCTCTTGCGCCGTCCTTGCCGCCAGTTCGGAAACGATTTGATATTTGCTCGGCATGGGTCAGCCCTCCTTATTTCAAACTGATACGGATGCTCACCGAAACCGGCTCATCGCTCAGAACAGAGGCATAAAGCATACCCGTTCTCGCATTGGAAATCTTCGTCACCAGCGTATTGAGACGACAGATCGTGGCGTTGATTTCTTTCTGGCTCTCAGCATAGTAGTATCCGGTCTCGTCGCTGCAGATGGGATGCCCGTCCTGTCGCAAAGAACTGATCTTCCTGCGCAGCGTTCTTCCATCCATAGAAAAAAGCCGTTCCAGCTCACGGCTGAAAACGGCGTTTTCTTTTCCGGTGTGATACTTTTTCAGATAGTTGCAAATTGCAGTCCGTTTATCCATGAACTTCTCCTTTCATCGCATCTTCGCTTTTGATCGGATTGGCGGGTATCTCTCGTAATACTCTTCCACGGTTGATTCTGAACCCTCAAAGCTCCAATCTTCATGGCTGAGATCACGCAGGCTGCCGGAATCAAGCAGAATCGGACAATTAGAAATAAGTGTACCGTAGAAGTTGACGCGGATTCCTCTTCCAATCTGGCATGGCTCAGTCCAATCCACGTCGGAGTGCCTCACCTCATACATATAGAGTCCTTTTGGAATAGATTCACGGTCAATGCGGATGTCGGTAAACAACATCATATTACCAAGAACATAGACCTCCTCGAATGATTGCTCCATTGCATTATATCTTTCCAACCTACCTCGCCTCCGATCTCATAGGTGTGTCGTGCTGGTGAAAGTTCCACCCGTACACCTTACCGATTTCATCTCCGAGGCGGCGGGTCACGCGATCAATATCTGCTCTAGTAGCGATGCCGCGATAGATTTTGTCCAAAAGGTCTTCACGCTGCTCTTCCGTGGCGCTAACCTTGAACACACGATACAAATAGTGATTCGTCCCGTCGTGATGAATATCGTCGCAACGAAAGTCGCCGTCCTTATCCACATACCAGGTCGTGTAGTCATTCTCGGAGTACAGGCAGTCGCGGATATTGCCGCTGAGGATTTCCCTATATCCGCTGTGCCGCCCGGTCCAGAGGCCGAGGTCGGCTATCACCAGAATGGGCTGTGAGAGCTGGATATTGAGGTTCATTCGCTCATCGTCCAGATAGTCCCGGTTGATCTCCAGCATCTTATAGTAGCGTTCGTCTTCTGAAAGCTCCGGGTATTCGGCTTCCAAGTCGTCCCGCCAATCCTCATAGTCGAGGTCATAGTTGCTCCAGATGAGATGATCTCCATCCGTCATCTGGCGTCACCCCGATCCCTACGTTTCTGTTTCTGAAGCTCTCCCTGCTCATTGTAGTTGGCGGGATCAGCGGCTTTGGTCGCCCAGCCGCAGAGGGAGCCGGCTTTCATGGCAGTGGCCTGAGCCTTTGTTACGCCCTGTGCATCGTTCAGGTAATCCACGCCCTGACGTTTGGACACGCCTTTTTCGGGCACCACTCCGGCAGGCCAGTAACCCTTCTCGCCGCGTTCCACGATTCCGATCTCGTCGGTGGATTCCACATAAACAAAGCACTTCTCAGGGAGAGAGGACCGCAGAGGGATCACCTCATTTCCGAGATGCTCCATGCGTTCGGCGAACTCACAGATGTGGTAAAGGTTGCTGCCAAAACCGCCGCCGATCTCAACGTGGTAATCGTCGATATACCTTGCCGTCCGGTCCAGCTTCTCGCCATCCGGCTTGATGATGCGGACCTGATCCCCGTCCGGGATACGGAACAGTTCCTGGTAGTGCGGATTGATGAAGCGGATGCCTCTCCGCGCGTCCTCCATGTGCTGCTCCAGCCAGTCGCGCCGATAGCAGTAGCAATAGAGGCCGTAGACGCCCTTGTTCGGATTGAGCCGCATAAGATAGGCATAGTCCGACGAGTTCACCCGAAGGCCCCATTCCTGATCGTTGCCAAAGCTGGCCTCCGTGGAGCTATAACAGAACTTGCGAAGGGCATCCCGGCTCTCCAGAATTGCACCCACAAGGGCCATGTTCTCCCGGTTCTCTGGGTGCTCCAGTCCTTCGATTTCTGCTTCATGCAGCTTGCGAAGCCCGTTCAGCATCGGGGACGCTATCAGAGCCGTGTACTTTTCCTCAGCATCAGGATGGTTCTTCAGATAGTCTGGATTGGTGATGCTGTAACCTTTGACACCTGTTTCTAGCGTCCAGATCTGTTCAAGCGATCCGTCGTCAAAGCGGAGCATATCCCCGTCCTGAAGGATGCGGTTGTGCTTGTCCACATACATGGGGCCGAAGCGCAACGCGTTGATGACCTGATCCAACTCACGTTTGAACTCCGGCGTTTTCAGATCGCCTCGATGGTCGTCCCATGAGGAGTAGAACTCTTCGCCGCTGCCGAAGTCTGCGCGAAGATGTCCGATGCAGCCGGTTTGACTGATGATCTGCTGGCTCTGCGTGTAGGTGTATTTTCGTTCCTCCGGGGTCATGATCTGAATAGAGAAATCCATATTATCTCGCCTCTCTTTCTTTTCGGTCTCTCTGATGGTTCAACGATTCCAGCTTCTCATGCACCCAATCCGGCATCTGCGCTTCGTTTACGATGCCGAGCACATCCTGACGCTCGAAACGACTTTCTTTTCCATTGTAGATGTTGGTGCAGAAGCAGGCGGAGCCGCGGCTATGGGGCGAAGCTCCGAAGCCCCCGTTGCAAAGCTGATACTGCCTCGTGGCTCGCCTGTATTCCTTTTTCAGTACATCGGCACGGATCACGATGACCTTTCCCTTGAGGTCGTCATCGTAGGTGATGGGGACAACCCCCTCATTTGTCACCGGCCTATCGTCGATGCCCTCATGCTCAGGCTGGGCGAGT